>Ga0209751_10002092_pt1 | contig 20198 bp, 10 predicted proteins | sample RifCSP13_1_FD_184019 | JGI IMG/M metagenome (GOLD analysis project Ga0209751, IMG submission 184019) | Soil microbial communities from Rifle, Colorado - Rifle CSP2_sed 13_1 (SPAdes) (version 2) | ecosystem: Environmental > Terrestrial > Deep subsurface > Rock core/Sediment | place: Rifle... | reverse complement strand
CGAGTCGACTGTGCTGCTCCACGACCATTTCCGCCAGGCCGGTTACGACCTGCGCTTCGCGCAGAGCGCCGCCGAAGCGCTGGAAATCTCCCGGCGCGACCTGCCGGAGGCGATCGTCCTGGACAGTGAAGTGCCCGGGCTGGACGTGACGGCCGTCGCCAACGGTCTGCGAGCGACGCCGCGCACCCGGCACATTCACCTCACCTTGATCGCGCCTCAGACGGGGCGCGACGTGCGGCTGTCGGCCCTGGCAGCGGGCGTCGACGAGTTCGTCGTCAAGCCCATCGACGTCGAGGAGCTCGAGCTGCGCATTCGCAACGCGCTGCGCCGCGCCGCGTATCAGAACCTGGTCAACCCCATCACCGGCCTGCCGGGGCCATACCTGATCGAAGAGCGGCTGCGCGAGCTGCTCAAGGCCGAGTCGGCGTGGGCGCTGATGCGGCTGAGCCTGCGCGGCTTCAAGCCCTTCACCGACGTCTACGGCTTTCTCGCCGGCGAAGAGGTGCTGCGCTTCTCGGGCCGCTTGTTCGGCGAAGTGATGGACGCCTACGGCTCTGCCGAGGACTTCCTGGGTCACTCCGGCGACGACAACTTCGTGATGATCACGTCGCTGAGCGCGCTGTCCGATCTGCGCGGCGAGCTGCGCCGCCGCTTCGACGAAGGCATCAAGACGCACTACTCGTTCCGCGAGCGAGAGCAGGGTCACATTGTCTTGCGCGGCAGCGACGGGAGCGAGACGCGCGTGTCACTCATGACACTCGTCGTGCGCACGACGACCTCCGAGGACGGGCCGTTTACGGATATTCGGGAGCTGGCGGTGTTTTGAGGCGCGTGGGTGTATGGGGGTATGGGAGTTCCACTGCCCGGAAGTTCAAACTCGAACGAGTTGTTATGCATCAATGCTCGTTTCCTGTTGTATAATAGCGATTGCCTCATGCTCGCTTAGCGGCGCTGGCTTCGGCTAACGCGGCAAGATTGCATGAGCTGTGTACCGGTCATTGGAGGAGGCTTACCATGCACACGCCGTCGCCCCACCCACTTGTTTCCGCCCTGAACCGTCCGCTTTCGCTGTTCCTCGCGTTCATGCTCGTGCTTACGACGCTGCTGTTGGCGCGTCCGGTCTTCCAGCCTTCATCGGTCGAGTCGAGCACGGCCTCGATTCTGGAAACATACGGCCAACTGCCCCTGAGCTTTGAAGCCAACCAGGGTCAGACCGACGACCAGGTCAAATTCCTGTCCCGCGGCAGCGGCTACAGCCTGTTCCTGACCCCTGCTGAGGCGGTGCTGGCATTGCGCAAGTCGGCTGCATCTGAGCTCCCAAACAAGGTAGACCTGGCGTCAATATCCGCCGACATGGAGGACACTCAAGCTGTCGAGTACACCGCGCTGCTGATGCAGCTCGTCGGCGCTAACCCTGAGCCTCAGGTGGCTGGACTGGCGGAACTGCCCGGCAAGGTCAACTACTTCATCGGCGACGATCCGCAGAAGTGGCAGACCAACATTCCTACTTTCGCCAGAGTCAAATACGAGGAAGTGTATCCTGGGGTGGACCTGGTCTACTACGGCAACCAGGGACAACTGGAATACGACTTTGTCGTCGCCCCTGGCGCTGACCCCAAGAGTATTGCACTTGGCTACGATGGGGTTGACAAAATTGAAGTGGATACCCAAGGCAATCTGGCCCTGTATATCGGCAGTGAACAAGTCCGAATGCGCAAGCCCCTTGTCTATCAGGAGATAGACGGGACCAAGCGCGACATCCCCGGTGGCTACTTACTTGCAGACAACAACCACGTCAGCTTTCAAGTAGGTGCATATGATAATAACCGACCACTTATTATCGATCCAGTGCTGGTTTACTCCACATATCTTGACAGTGGAGAAGGGTACATTGAGGACATTACCGTCGATGCAGTGGGCAATGCTTACGTAACGGGTTTCACTTATTCGACCGACTTCCCCACCACGCCGGGGGCCTTACAGCCGACCTGCATTACGTTATCAGGCTTCTGCACCAAAGCCTACGTGACGAAGTTGAATCCCGACGGTTCCGCCCTGGTCTACTCCACCTACCTCGGTGGTAGCGGCAACGATCTCGGCTTTGGCATTGACGTGGACGCTGCCGGCAGCGCCTACGTGACAGGATCTACCGGTTCGACCGACTTCCCCACCACGCCGGGGGCCTTCCAGCCGACCTGCTATGCCTCCGTTGGCTTAGGCTGCGGCAACGCCTTCGTGGTGAAGTTGAATCCCGACGGCTCTGCGCTCGTCTATTCCACCTACCTCGGCGGCGTTCGTAATGAGGGCGGAAGCGCCATCGCCGTTGATGCCTCCGGCAGCGCCTACGTGACAGGCTTCACCGGTTCGACCGACTTCCCGACCGTGAATCCCCTGCCGCAGTCGGCTTGTACCGAGGAAGACGTCCGCGTGTTCGTGGCGAAGCTGAATGCCGCCGGCTCCGCACTTATCTACTCCACCTGCCTTGGTGGAACCTACAGCTCGATCTCGATGACCCCCATCAACATCGCCGTGGACGCCGACGGCAACGCCTACGTGACGGGCGTAACCGCGTCGACCGACTTCCCGACCGTAAATGCCTTTCAGCCGGCTTACGCCGGCGGTGAACAAGATGCCTACGTGGCGAAGTTCAGTCCAACCGGCTCGCTCGTCTACTCGACCTACCTCGGCGGCAGCGACGATGAGGAAGGAGAGTTCAACATCGCCGTGGACGCCGCCGGTAACGCCTACGTGACGGGTGTGACCGAATCGACCGACTTCCCGACCGTGAATCCCCTGCAGCCGGCTATCGGCAGCTTCAAGGATGCCGTCGTGGTGAAATTCAATGCCGCCGGCTCCGCGCTTGTCTACTCCACCTTCCTCGGCGGCAGCTGGCTTGATTATGGCTTCGACATAGCCGTGGACGCCGCTGGCAGCGCCTATGTGACGGGTGTGACCCAGTCGACCGACTTCCCAACCGTAAATCCCTTTCAGCCGGCTTTCGGTGGCCAGCTCCTTTACGGTTACGATGCCTTCGTGGCAAAGTTGAATCCTGAAGGTTCCGCGCTCGTCTACTCTACCTACCTCGGCGGCAGCCGGGACGATTTCGGCGTTGGCATTGACGTGGACGCCGCCGGCAACGCCTACGTAACGGGTATGACCAGTTCGACTGACTTCCCGACTGCAAATCCCTTATACGCCTCCGGCAACGGCTTTGTGGCGAAGCTCTCCAATACCCCGTCGGGGAGCAACGTGACTGTATCACCCGGCAGCGGGACGATGGTGACCTTCGTTAGCGTCTCCTCCCCCGGTGAGACCACAGTGACCACTAGTAGTAGCGGCCCGATCCCTCCGGCCGGATTCAGCCTCGGAGACCCGCCGACCTATTACGATTTCAGCACGACGGCAACATACGACCCACCCGTGACGATCTGTATCACATACGATCCCGCTCAGTACAGCGATCCGAACGGTCTTCGTCTCCTTCATTATGAGAACAACGCCTGGGTGGATGTCACGACCTCGAATGACACAACTAACAATGTTATCTGCGGCCAAGTTAGCAACCTCTCCCCGTTTGCTGTCGTCGAGAGGGTAAACCGACCTCCGTCAGCTAATGCTGGTGGGCCGTACACCGTGGATGAGGGTGACTCTGCCGTGGTTGCAGCTTCCGGCAGCGACCCTGAGGGCGGAGCGCTCACCTTCGCCTGGGATCTCGACAGCAATGGAACCTTCGAGACACCAAGCCAGAGCGTGACCTTCTCCGCAGCCGGGCTTGATGGATCGAGCAGCCACACGATCGCGGTGCAGGCCGCTGACAGCGGTGGCCTCTCGGCCACGGACCAGGCGACGGTCAACGTGCTGAACGTTGCGCCGACGGTGGGGGCGATCACTGCGCCGGTGAGCCCGGCTCAGGTCAATACGACTATCAACACCAGCGCCAGCTTCATAGATCCAGGCACGCTCGACACCCACACCGCAGTCTGGGAGTGGGGCGACAACAGCACTTCGCCTGGCACGGTCAATGAAACGAATGGCTCTGGCACGGCAACCGGGAGCCACACCTACACTACGCCAGGTGTCTATACGGTCAAGGTAACCGTGACAGACGACGATGGCGACTCAGGTGAGTCCATCTTCCAGTTCGTCGTCGTCTTCGACCCGGAGGGCGGCTTCGTCACCGGTGGCGGCTGGATCAATTCGCCCGCAGGTGCATATATGGCCGATCCGACACTCACGGGGCGGGCCAACTTCGGGTTCGTCTCGAAATACAAGAAGGGGGCAACAGTCCCGACCGGGGTTACCGAATTCCAGTTCCAGCTCGCCGACCTGAACTTCCACTCTGACACCTACGACTGGCTGGTTGTCGCCGGGGTCCGGGCCCAGCACAAGGGCATCGGCACGATCAACGGTAGCGGGGAATACAAGTTCCTGCTCACGGCGATCGACGCCGACATAAACACTAGAGACAGTATCACCGTGGACCGCTTCCGCATCAAGATCTGGTGGGAGGATGTCGACGGCACCGAACACGTCGTCTACGACAATGGGCTTGGCGCAGAGGACTTCGACGAAATTGATCCGACCACCGGCACGACCGAAATCGGTGGCGGTTCGATCGTGATTCACAAAGGTAGCTAATGAACTGTCGCGGACGCGCTTCTGCAAACCGGGACGTTCTCTCGTGAATAGTCAGCACAACGAAGCCCTGATTCATTCAGGGCTTCTCGTTTAGGTCAGACCGCATCCGGCGTCATTCCCGGCTCCGGCTGAGGGGCCTGAAGTTCAACCGCATCGGCGTGCCAAGGAAACTGCACAACTTACGAATTTGATTTTCCAGCTAGCGCTCGTACGAGAAGTGCACCAGGTTCGTGTCGTTGACGTGAAAGAGGAACGTCGGCGGATCGGCGCGAAGGCACGACAACGAATTCGGGATAAAGCGAATTCGTTACTTCCCCAATTCGTTGTCGTGCGCCTCGCAGCGCCAGCGGCAGCACCTCATCTGTGTGGCCGGCCAGTCCGGTGAGATAAAATGAGCGCAGGGCAGAACGAGGAGGTATACGAAATGCAAAAAATGTTCGCTGCCATTCTGCCGATTGCGATCGCCATTCTGGCGGTCGCACTGCTCCTGGCGCCGGCGTCGCACGCCGGTCCGCTCACGCCTCAAGTCGCAACGTCTATCGACGCACTCAATGCCGAGCTCGTCGGCCAGATCGGGGGAGCCACGTATGCCGTGGCCGTGAGTGGCACGACGGCGTACGTGGGCGCTGGGGCACGCCTGGTTATCCTGAACGTCGCGAATCCATCCAACCCGGTCGTGATCGGGCAGACAGATCTCCTGGCCGGTACTGTAGAAGACCTGGTCGTGAAGTCTTCGCGCGCATACATCGCCACCGGGAGCGACGGACTGCGCATCGTCGACGTCACGAACCCGGCAGCGCCTGCCGAGATCGGCTTCTACGACACTGCGGGGTATGCCTACGGCGTGGCCGTATCAGGGACTTTCGCCTACCTCGCCGATTCAAACCAGGGCTTGCGCATCGTGGACGTTTCCTCTCCCTCATTGCCCACCGAGGTCGGCTTCTATGACACACCCGGCTTTGCGCTGGGAGTCGCGGTGGCGGGCCACTATGCTTACGTGGCCGACAGTTTCGGCAGCGGCCTGCGCATCATCAATGTGTCCAACCCGGCGTCCCCCACCCAGGCCGGTTTCTTCGTCACGCCGGATTACGCGACCGGCGTCGCCGTGTCGGGCAACTACGCCTACGTCGCCGATTGGCACAGCGGCCTGCGCATCATCGACGTGACGAATCCGGCCTCCCCGTTCCAGGCCGGCGTCTACGATCCGCCGGGCGATTCCGGCGACGTGGCGCTGGTGGGGAATTACGCCTACCTGACCGCCGGATTCGATGGGCTGCATATCGTCAACATCGCAAACCCGGCCGGCCCCTTTCAGGCCGGCTACTACAACACGCCGGGGCTGGCGAGGGGCGTCGCTTTTGCTGGCGCTCACGCCTACGTCGCCGACGAGGGTGGTCTGCGTGCCATCGACGTCTCTAACCTGTCAGCCCCAAACCAAGTCGGCTTCTACAACACGATGGGGGCTGCCGAGGGTGTCGACGTGGGAACGAACTACGCCTACATCGCCGCTCGATTCAGCGGACTGCGAACCATCAATGTCGCTCAGCCGTACAATCCTATCCAGACCGACTTCAACGACACGCAAGGGACGGCCTCCGATGTGACAGTCGCCGGGAGTTACGCCTATGTCTCAAATGGTTCCGGCGTGCGCATCTTCGACATTGCCAACCCGATCGCTCCGAGTCAGGTCAGCTTCTACGACACGCCGGGATTCGCCAACCGGGTAGCTGTGACGGGGAACTACGTTTACGTGGCCGACGGGGGCAGCGGCCTGACCATAGTGAATGTGGCGAATCCGGCGGCCCCGGCATTGGCCGGCACCCGCGACACGCCAGGCTCTGCCCAGGGTATAGCCGTGGCAGGGAACCATGCCTACGTTGCAGACGGGGCCAGCGGCCTGCGCGTCATCTCCATTGTTAATCCGGCGGCGCCTGTCGAAGTTGGTTTTGTCGACACGCCGGGGTTTGCCCTGGATGTCGCGGCAGCGGGAAACTACGCTTACGTCTCAGACGGCGCCAGTGGCCTGCGCATCTTCGATGTCTCGAACCCGCTGTCGCCAACGCAGGCTGGATTCTTCGACACGCCTGGGGCTGCCTACGGCGTGGCCGTTTCGGGAACGCACGCTTACGTGGCCGATTCTGGAGGAGGCTTGCGCATCTTCAACGTGGCGGATCCGATGATCCCGGTCGAGGTCGCTTTTTACGACACGCCGGGGCAGGCCGTCGAGGTGACACTGGCCGGCGGCCTGGCCTACGTTGCCGACGGCGCGGGCGGCCTGTTCATCCTCTATTTCGCGCCTTCGACTGTAGCGGCGATTCCCACCGGCGGCGGCTCATTGACGTCCGCGGTCGACAGCACGACCTACACTTTCCCGTCTGGCGCGTTCACCGATACGGTGAATATTACACACACGCCTCGCTTCCCCGGCAACGTGCCCGCTCCGGGTGGCAGCCTGGTCGGCATCGGTCACACCTTCGACATCACCGCGGTGTACAGCAGTACCGGTCAACCGGCCCAGCCCATGCAACCCTACACCCTCACTGTGCAATACACCGACGCCGAAAGAGGCCCGGCCATCGAGAGCACGCTGGCGTTGTACTACTGGGATGGCAGCCAGTGGGCGAAGGAAACGAGCAGCTTGGTAGACCCCGTGGGCAACAGCATTACTGCCAGACCGAATCACTTTTCCACGTGGGCCGTGCTGGGCGAGACGCGGCGGGTATTTCTGCCGACTGTCTTGAAGAACTACTAATCGAGTCGCCGACAGTAGCGCACGCGCCGGGCGCGGAAAGCCTGCATCTTCTTGAACATGCTGCGTTTCACTCAATCGCCTGTCGCCCCAAAGGACATATGAGAGGAGAGTTGACCATGCGTAAGCAAACCGTCTTCACAGTGCTGGCTCTATTGTTGGCCTTGAGCGGGTTGTCGCTATTGTCAGCGATTCTCGCTCAACCGGCGCGGGCTGCATTGCCCTCCCTTGCTGCGGCCAAGGAGCAGGTCGTGACTGACAATCCATCCGGGATTGCTGCCCAGTCTGTCTTCACGTCGGCCTGGACGACGGAGCGCGTGAATCCCCAGAAAACCTTCACGTTGATGACCGATCGGAGCCTGACATTAGACGGCTCAGGCAACCCACACATCGCCTACGGGCAGGACCATCTATACTATGCCTGGTACGATGGCGCTGTCTGGCATTACGAAACCGTCGATTCCACCTGGGGAGTCGGCAAGTATGCCTCGCTCCAGCTCGACAGCGCTGGCCGTCCTCACATCGCCTACTATGATGAGACGAGAGGCGACCTGAAATATACTTATTGGAACGGCAGCGCCTGGATCATCCAGTCAGTAGACAGCAGCGGGAGCGTAGGCTCAAGTAGTTCGCTGGCACTGGATTCAAGCAACTCCCCGCACATCAGTTACTACGATGCCACGAATGGCGATCTGAAGTACGCCCGTTGGACGGGCAGCACCTGGAGCATTCAAACAGTGGATAGCGCGGGGAATGTCGGACAGGGTGCTTCACTGGCGCTGGATTCCAGCGGCAATCCGCACATCAGCTATAAAGACACGACTAACAGCGCTCTCAAGTACGCGGCGTACTCGGGCGCTGCCTGGACGGTCAGCACATTGGTTACCGGCAGTGTGAGCCATGCGAACACCTCTCTAGCCCTGGATTCTGGCAACCAGCCTCACATTGGCTACCGTGACAGCATTTCGGGGACTTTGAGATACATTCGCTGGGCAGGCAGCACCTGGATCAGCCAAACGGTGGATTCCACTGGCGCAGGTATCTTGGACAACAACATTTCGCTGATGCTGGATGGAAGTAATCGCCCTCACATCAGCTACCTCAGCGATGTGCCTCCCATTGGCGTGGCGAAATATGCCTGGTTGAGCGACACCATCTGGATGAGCGCGACGGTGGAGACCAATCTGGGGCAATTTGGAGGATTCACCTCGGCGGATCTGGATGCGAGCAATAATCCTCACATAACTTACTTCGACCAGAGAAACAACCACCTGAAATACGCAAGGTATAACGGCGCCACCTGGAACACCACCATCGTCGACCGCGGCGCCGCGGTCGGCAACGCGACCTCGTTGGCCGTGAGCAGCGGTGGCATCCCGCATGTTGCGTACGGCAACCGAGCAGACAGTGGCGTCGCGGAGCACGTTCGGCTCAGCGGGGGTGTCTGGATCAGCAGCATCGTTGCTAGCGGCATCGCTGGACGAGAAGATTTCTTTGGCGGAGAGCTGTCGCTCGCGTTAGATTCAAGCGGAGAGCCGCACGTCAGTTATTACGATAAGTCGACCTCGTCGATTAAGTATGCCCGACGTATCAGCTCCACCTGGACTATCAGCACGGTAGCATCAGTGGGATCCTTTGGAGGACAGCCCTCACTGGCACTGGAGAGCAACGATCGGCCCCACATAAGTTACCTCAACGGACTTTTCGACTGGAGCTTCCGATATGCCTTCTGGAACGGCAGCTCGTGGACAGTACGGTTAGTCGAGAGCGGCATCGGAAACGGGTGCGGATGCAGCTCGCTGGCCCTGGATGGGAGCAACAATCCGCATATCAGCTATTACGATTTTCCGAACGGTGATCTCAAGTACGCCCGTTGGACAGGCACTGCCTGGATCACTGAAACGGTGGACGGTCCTGGAAATGTGGGCTATGACAATGCGCTGGCACTGGATTCAGGCGGCAACGCACATATCAGCTACCGTGATCTCACGAATGGTGACCTCAAGTATGCCCGCTGGACGGGCAGCACATGGGTCATCGAAACCGTGGACAGCACCGGGACGGTAGGCTCATACACCTCCCTGGCGCTGGATTCAAACGATAACCCGCGCATCAGCTACCACGACAATACGAACGGGAACCTCAAATATGCTCGCGGGACAGGGAGTGGCTGGGACATTCAAACAGTCGATAGCGACGGGAGCGTCGGATTTTATACGTCACTGGCACTCGATCCAAATGGCAATCCCCTCATCAGCTACGCTGATTCCACAAACGGCGATCTGAAGTTCGCCTGGCGGGAGCGGGTGGGTATTATCCCTGCCGCTGGCGCCACCTTTAACGCTTACGGCACGGCGGAGTTCACCTTCCCCGATGGCGCGTTCACCAGCACGGCTGTGATGACATACACGACGCTTCAACCCTTCGGAACGCAGCCGCATGTGGGTATCTTCTACGACCTCAGTGCTGCTTATCAGAGCAGCGGCCAACCGGCGCAGATTGCGCCTGGTGAGACGTACACTGCCAGCATCAACTATGATGAAGGGGCCATCCCTCTAAACACGAGGGAATCCAGCCTGGCACTCTATTATTGGAATGGAACCGGCTGGGTCAAAGAACCGACCAGCGCAGTGAACACGGTTGCCAACACGATAACTGCGGCCCCTAACCACCTCTCGGTGTGGGCGGTGCTTGGAGAGACGCGACAAGTGTTCTTGCCCGTCGCACTGAAGAATCACTGAGGAGGTTGAGATGTCACGCAATCGGAAACTGACGATCGCACTGATCCTAGGGGTCGTGTTCATAGGCGCACTGCTGCTGGGCTTACAAGGCAGCGCCGCGCAGGCGCAGGTAACGAGCCTGCCAGCCATGCCTCAGCCGGCAGGTGCTTTGCCGGCCACCACTATTAAGGAGGCGGCAGCGACACAGACCTTTACCCCTGCCTGGGCCACCGAGCGCGTCGATGCCGAAAAGACCTTCGGCTCCATGACCGACCGAAGCCTTGCCTTGGATAGCGCCAACCGGCCACATATCGCGTACGGGACGGATCATCTTTACTACGCCTGGCACGACGGCAGCACATGGAACATCGAGACGGTGGACCCGGCCTGGGGCGTAGGGCGCTACGCTAGCATCGCGCTGGACGGCAGCGACAAGCCTCATATCAGCTACTATGACGACATCAACGGTGACCTGAAGTACGCTTACCGCAGTGGCTCCGAGTGGATCATCCAGGTCGTGGACAGCAGTGACGACGTAGGCGAGTCGACTTCGCTGGCGCTGGACAATCTGGGTCGTCCCCACATCGCCTACCTGGATCGGATCAATAGCAACTTGAAGTACGCCAAAGACACCGGCAGTGGATGGAGCATCCAGACGGCCGACGGAAGCGGCGGCGCGTTGGGATACACTTCGCTAGCGCTGGACAGCTCCGACCGTCCTCACATCAGCTATTACTGGCGCATATGGCCCAATCCGCAAGCGCTGAGATATGCTTCCTGGACAGGCAGCGCCTGGGTCACGCAGACGGTGCACAGTGGGTCCGCCGTAGGCCAATATACGTCACTTGCGTTAGACAGCAACGACCGCCCGCACATCAGTTATCTCGACGGCGGCAACACCGACCTGATGTATGCTCGCTGGACGGGCAGCACCTGGATTACGGCAATAGTCGACGGTACGGTGGGTTGGGGAAGCGTGTATACTTCGATCGCGCTGGACGCTTCCGAGAATCCTCGCGTTGCTTACACCAACTCCACGAACGGCAGACTGACGTATGCCCGTTGGACCGGTAGCGCGTGGCTCACGGAGACTATCGATAGCAGGGGCGGGCTCGCATCGCTGGTATTGGACGATCTCGACGCGCCTCGTGTCAGCTACTTATCAGGCGAGCAACTGAAGTACGCGCTGTGGACAGGCAGCGCGTGGAACAGCGAGACGGTAGACATCGGCAGGTCCATAGGCCGTTACGCGTCATTGGCGCTCGCGCCGACTGCACCCTATACGCCGCACATCAGTTATGGCGCAGGGGACAAGCTGAGGTACGCCTACTACAACGGGAATACCTGGATTATCACAACCGTGGAAAGTGTCATCGCGAATGGCACGGCATTAGCGCTGGCACCGACGGCGCCATACACACCCCACATTGCCTACTATGCATCAACTGACGGTAGAGTAACGCATGCCTACTGGACAGGCAGTGACTGGGTCACACAGACAGTGGACAGTCCCGGAGAGCGAGGTTGGGGTATCTCCCTGGCGCTGGCTCCGGCTTCGCCATATGAGCCGCACATCGCTTACCTCGCCAATGGTGGCAACCTGAAGTACGCTCGCTGGACGGGCAGCGGGTGGAGTATCGAGACGGTAGATGTCAGAACCGATTCGTTCTGGAAATTGGAAAGCCCCTCACTGGCGTTGGCCTCAACTGCGCCGTACACGCCATACATCAGCCACCACAACACTCACAATGGTGACTTGAGATATGCCCGCCGCACCGGCAGTGGATGGGTGATCGAAAGCGTGGGGAATACCGGAAACACGAGCGAACCCACCTCGCTCGCTTTGGACAGCTCCGGCAAGCCTCGTATTGCTTATATATATTGGGATGAACTCAAGTATCTCCATTGGACGGGCAGCGCCTGGGTGGTTGAGACGGTGGACAGCAATGGGGTCTGTTGCAGCGCCTCACTTGCCTTAGACAGCGCCGACCGGCCTCGAATTGCCTACTCTAACGGCGACAGTCACCTGGGATACGCCTATCACGACGGGACGCAATGGATCACGGAAACGGTGGACGGCCTGGGAAATGTCGGCCTTGAAGCCTCGCTGGCGCTCGATGGTGAAGATCGCCCACGCATCGCTTACTACGACTACACCAACGGAGATCTCAAGTTCGCCTGGCAGGTCAGGGTCGATGTCATCCCGACTACTGGCGGCACGTTTGGGGCTTTCGGCTCAGCCACCTTTGAGTTCCCGGCCGGCGCAGTCACGGACACCGTCGTCCTCTCCTATACCGTGTTGCAGCCCTCCGGCTCGCTGCCACACGCCGGTGTTTTCTTTGACATCACTGCCGTGTATGCCGGTACCGGGCAGACAGCACAAATCGCTCCTGGTCAGACCTATACTGTTGTCGTGTATTACGACGAGGCCAACGTCCCTCTCTATGTGAACGAATCCGACCTGGCGCTCTACTATTGGGACAGTTCGAGTTCGCAATGGGTAAAGGAACTGACTAGCTTAGTTGACACGGTGAACAACACCATCACTGCGACGCCCAATCACCTCAGTGTGTGGGCAGTGTTAGGCGAATCGCAGCGGGTGTTCCTGCCGGTCGTCTTGAGAAACTACTGACGCGAAAGGGGCGCGAGTTATCGAAGAAATGACCACATCCAGAAGTGCACTTGCGTCCCGCGCCGAGGCGACTGCGCTCGCCGCGCCGGGCTTCGATTGGCGCGAAGTCGCCCGCCTGCTCCTCACCTCGCGCGCGATCGACCACATCGAAGAAACCGAGCTGGTGCCGAGCGGCAAGCTCGCCTATCAGTTCTCGGCGCGCGGGCACGACCTGGCGCAAATCTTGCTCGGCCTGGCGCTCGACCATCCGCGCGATGCAGCGGCGATCTACTACCGCTCGCGGCCGTTCGTCCTGGCCAGCGGCCAGACGCTCGAGGAATCGTTCGCCTCGACGCTCGCCCGCCAGGGCGGCATGACGAACGGGCGCGACGTCGGCGTGATGATGTCGCTGCTGCGGCGGGAGCGCGCGCTCGTGCTGCCGGCTTCGGGCGACGTCGGGTCGCAGTACACGCCGGCGGCAGGCTGGGCGCAGGCGATCGTCTATCGGACGCGCGTGCTGAAGGAAGAGGATTGGTCGGGCGCGATCGCCGTCGCGTTGGGCGGCGACGGATCGGTCGCGTCGAACGGCTTCTGGGCCGCGCTCAACATCGTCACCACGCTCTCGCTGCCCTGTTTATTCTTCATCGAAGACAACGGTTACGGCATCAGCGTGCCGGGCGCGCTCCAGACACCCGGCGCGAATATCGCTCAGAACCTGGCCTCCTTCAGAAACCTGCGTATCCTGGAAGCGGACGGGACCGATCCGGCGGATGCGGCGACGAAGATCGTCGAGGCGGTGGCTCACGCGCGTCGCAGCGAGCCGTGCCTGCTGCGCCTGTCGGTGCCGCGCTTGACCGGGCACTCGTTCGTCGATAACCAGGCCTATAAGTCGCCCGAGCTGCGCGAGCAAGAAGCGGCGCGCGACCCGCTGCCGCGCCTGTATCGGTTCGTGATCGACAACGACATCCTGTCGCCCGACGAGTGGGCCGCGCTGGAAGCCGAGGTCAACGCCGGTGTCGTCGCCGCGCGCGACGCGGTCCTGGAGTGGCCCGACCCCGATCCGGCTGAGACGTCTCGGTACATCTTCTTCGAGCCGGATAAGCCCCAGATCGTCGGCGGCTTGCGCCCGGAAGGTGTCAAGCCAGCTTCCCCAGTTCCTTCGCCAGGAACCCAGGGAACCCCCGCAGACAGCGGGCGAGGGCAGGCTGAAGGAACTCGCGCAAGCGTGCGCCTCAACCTGATCGACGCCGTCAAGCGCACGCTCGAGCACGAGCTGGCGATCAACCCGCGCGTCCTGATCTTCGGCGAGGATGTCGGCGTCAAGGGGGGTGTGCACGGCGCGACGACCGAGCTGCAATTGCGCTACGGCGCGGATCGCGTATTCGACACGTCGCTCTCCGAGGAGGGCATCGTCGGGCGCTCGATCGGCATGGCTTACGCCGGGCTGATGCCCGTGCCCGAGATTCAGTTCCGCAAGTACGCCGACCCGGCGACCGAGCGCATCCACGACCTGGGCTGGCTGCGCTGGTGCACGGCGGGCCGCTTCGCCGCGCCGATGGTCATCCGCATCCCGTGCGGCACGGGACGCAGGACCGGCGATCCGTGGCACAGCGTGAGCAGCGAGGTGACGTTCGCCCACGCCTTCGGCTTGCGCGTCGCATTCCCCTCGAACGCCGAAGACGCAGTCGGCCTGCTGCGCTCGGCGCTGCGCGGCGACGATCCGACGATCTTTCTGGAGCACCGCGCACTGCTCGACACGGTCCAGGCGCGCCGCCCGTATCCAGGCGACGATTACGTGATTCCCTACGGTGTGGCTAAGATCGCGCAAGAGGGTGACGAGTTGACCGTCGTATCGTGGGGCGAGACGCTGCATCGCTGCCTGGAGGCGGCGCAGGATTTCGAGGGCCGCGTCGAGATCGTCGACCTGCGCACGATCGTGCCATGGGATAAGGAAGCGGTGCTGCGATCCGTGCGGAAGACGAGCAAGGCGCTGATCGTCCATGAAGATAGTTGGACGGCCGGCTTCGGCGCGGAGATCGCCGCGACGCTCGCGCAGGAGGCCTTCATGGATCTCGACGGGCCGATCGTCCGCCTGGCGATGCCGGATCATCCGATCCCCTACAATCCCCGGTTGCTGGAGGCGGTGATCCCGACGGTGGGGAAGATTCGGGCGGAGATAGAGAGGCTGTTGGCGTTTTGAGATTGGAGATTAGAGATTGGAGGTTGGAAGTTGGAAGTAGGAGGGGCGCTCAAAGCTGGCATCGATCGCACCCGATCCAGGCTGGCGGAGTTTGAGAGGCGTTATGGCATGACCTCCTTCGAGTTTGAGCGTCGCCTTAACGCGCGCGAGCTCGAAGAGACGTTCGACTTCACCGATTGGCGCATGGAAATCGGCATGCTTGCGCTGCTAGAAAAGAAACACGTCGCTTTGCAAGAGGCGCACATTGTCGATTGAAGACTACCTGCGCGCCTTGCTGGCTGCCATGGCAGCCACTCTACAGTTATCACTATCAGCGCGCCGATGCATCACTCATCTTTCGGTACGATGATACTCCGCACTATTCGGAACTGCCAGGCTTCCCTCACCACAAACATGACGGCTCTGAGCAGAACGTGGTCGCTGTCACGCCGCCTGACTTAGCGGCTGTCTTGAAGGAAATCGAGCGTCTCACAGCGTGATCGCCGCATATGTCGCTCAATGGAGACTCATCGGCGCTATCTGCGATACGCGATATGCGATACGCTATCCGCTCACTGCGACCACCATGCCGGCTTACGGTCCCAACGGTGCGCGCGCAATTGTTGAATGAGTTCCGGCGCTAGCCCGCCCGCGTCGCTGCACGCGATGTTGCTTTCGACGTACTTGATTTTGCGCATGCCGGGGATGACGGTGCTCACATCGGGATTGGATAGGATGAAGCGCAGCGCCATCTCCGGCATTGTTTTGCCTGACGGGATCGTGGGTCGCAGCGCCTCGGCTCGCTCGACGCTGGCTTTCAGGTTTTCCGGCACGAAGTAGGAGTTGCGCCAGTCGCCTTCGGGCCACTTGCTGTCGAGCGTCAGCGTCCCGGTCAGCGTGCCCTCGTCGAACGGCACCCGCGCGATGACGCCGACGTTCAGCTCGCGGCAGACCGGGAACAGGCGATCTTCGGGCGCCTGGTCGAAGATGTTGTAGATGACCTGCACCGCGTCGATCAGTCCGGTGCGCAGCGCGCGGATCGCGTTCTCCGGCTCCCAGCGATTGATGCTGATCCCGATGGCCCGAATTAGCCCCTCGCGCTTGAGGTCGTCCACCGCGCGCTGCCAGCGCTCGTCGTCCGCCCAACTGTCATCCCACACGTGGAACTGGATCAGGTCGACGCTGTCCAGCCTGAGATTTCGCAGGCTGCTCTCCGTGTATCGGCGAATGTGATCGGGCGGGAATGTCTCGTCGAGCGTGTACTCCGGCCTGGCCGGCCACCTGGAGTTCTTGGGCGGAATCTTGGTCGCGGTGTACAGTTTCTTGTCGGGGTGTGCCCGCACCAACCGGCCGAGCAGCCGCTCACTGCGTCCCTGGCCGTAGGCCCACGCCGTGTCGAAGAAGTTGCAGCCCAGCTCGACGGCGCGATGCAGCGAGCGCATCGACTCCTCATCGTCTGACCCGCTCCAGCCACCCATGCCCCACATGCCGTAGCCGACGTCGCCGACCTGCCAGCCGGTTCGACCGAAGGTGCGGTATCGCATGCTGCCCCCTATAGTATTGCCCTTTGCACTGCGCTTATCGCATATCGCTTATCGCATATCGCATATCGCTTATCGCTTATCGCTTATCGCATATCGCTTATCGCTTATCGCTTATCGCTTATCGCTAATAGCGCATGATTAAGCACGTAACGTCCTCCAACCACCAACTTCCAACCTTTAACCTCAAAACGCCATCAGCCATCCGCTATCAGCAATATGCTATGCGCGATACGCGACGATCAGCAACGCCGAGAAGATCGCCGTCGCCGCGACCTGCGCGAAACCGATGCGCTGCGGCCTCACGCCGACGCACGGGTTGCGCGCGCCGCCGACGGCCTGCGCGAGCATTGCGGCGAACGCGATCGGCGTCAGGAGTGGCACGAGGCCGGCGATTGCCAGTCCCATGGACAGCGCGAAGTTCGCCCCTGCGTACAGCAGAGCGCGCCGGCCTATGCGCCAGCGCTCCGGCATGGGCGGCATTTCACCAAGCCGGCGCTGGGCGAGCCGGAGATACACGTACACGATCGCTGCCGCCGACTGCAGCCAGCACAATACCCACAGGATGATCGCCGTCGCGTCGACCACGCCGGCTGCAACGTAGTGCGCCGTCGGCGCGGCCAATGCCAGCATGCCCGACCCGGCCAGCTCGATCGACATCTGCCGCTCGGCGCGCTGGCGAATCAGCCACACCTGCCAGATCAACATCGGCGCAATGGGGACGAGCGCCCACAGCAGTTTCGTGTAGCCCAGCGCGATCAGCGCTGCGCCGAAGATCGCCGCGAGCGCCGTGTACACGGATAGCCACACCAGCGCAGGCGCTGCGTCGTCGCGCGAGCGCCGGCCCGACAGCGCCTTCACGAGAATGACCATCGGCTGCCGAGTGAGGAACGCGCCCGACTGCGCCAGCACGAGCAGCAGCGTCGGCAGAGCATTCCACCCGGCGACGCCGATGCCGACCGCCAGCGGCCCGAGCCACAGTGCCCACGCGCCGTGTTCGGCGGGTAGCGCGTAAATCTTCTTCAGCCAGCGTGATTGGGTCTTCGTCGATGCGGTTGTCGCCATTTCCTCAATCTGCCATGGCTGCTAAAGCCGACAGCGTCGTTTCGGCCTGATGGTCGCGCGCGAATCCGACCACGTCCAGCCGCGCCAGCAGGCCGATGCATACTGCCAGTCCGATCGCTTCGAGGGCGAACACGCTGCTGTATGCGATCGCCGCCGAGCCGGTCAGCGCCAGCGTCACGTCGCGCACGACGCCGCCGAGGCCGATGCCCACACCCCGCGACACGAGCTGCGTCATCGTCCACAGCCCCAGGTATGCGCCTGCGCTCGCTTCCGTCGTCATCGCCATCAGGAGGCTGACGCCGCCCACGGTGTACACGCCGAAACCCAGTCCAAACACGATCAGCGCCGGTGTGATCAGCCAGGCCGTCAGGCCCAACCCGGCGGCGACGAGCAGCGCCAGGCCGGCGATCATCACACTCAGGCCGATCGTCGCCGGGCGCGTCTGCTCCTCGGGCCGTTTGCGGCGCGTGACGATCGACGTGACGATCATCGTCGCCAGCACGCCGCCGCCGAAATAGGCGCTGAAGCGTGTCGTCGCATCGGCGCTCAGGCCGAACACGTCGCCGCCGAAAGGCTCCAGCACGGCATCCTGCGCGAACGAAGACATCGCGCCGAGCGCGAGAAACGCGAAGAACAGCCGCGTCCGCCGATCGGACCACATGCTGCGCAGCGTCGCGCGCAGGTTCATTTTCGTTTTGGCCGGGCCGGCGCTGTCGCCAGCGGACGCCGTTCGCCATTCTTCGCCGAGAACCGACAGGAACCATATCCCTCCTGCAACCACGCCCGTCAGGAGAGCCAGCGCCTGGAAGCGCTCGGGGTCGTACGACGGCAGCAACCGCGCGTACAGGATGGGCGACGTGGCGAAGCCCGCGATCAGGAGAGTCTGGGCGATACTGATTGCGACGCCGCGCTTCGCGGGCGGCGCGCTGTCGTGAATCAGCGCAAGGTAAGGACCGCCGGACACGGCCGTGCCAAGCCCATAAAACACGAAGATGGCGAGCGCCATGAGCCAGCCGACCGGATCGTCGACGGCGGTGGACAGGCGCAGGGTCGAGATCGGCAGCAGCACGATCCCTGCCAGCATCATCAAACGTCCCAGCCAGATGTAAGGGATGCGCCGCAAGCCGAGCACCAAGCGCGCGTCCGAGCGCGCTCCGATCCATAGCGAGATTGGCGCGAGCAGGTAGCGCAGCCCGAGCAGGATCGATACCGGCGTCGCGCTCGCGCCGAGGTCGGCGATGAGGATGCGGTTCCACACCGACGCCGTGAGAATGTCGACCATCGCCGAGCCAATGTTGAAAGAGCCGATTTTGAGTGAGCGCAGAAAGCTGAAGCGAGGGGTGGTTGTGGCGTCCAAATCTCACCTATTGGAAATCTGAGTCAATGTAAGACTTGATCATCTGTTGAGTCTACCCACATGTTGATCGTTCGTGTAGCGAGACGAGCGCCCGCGAAGCCAGTGCCGTCATGGGCGTGATTTCGACGGGCGGGTCCCAGGCCGTTGGCCGCCACGGCGGGTCGGCGGCCAGGGGCTCCAGGCCCAGGCTGCCGGCCAGGCCGCGCACGGCGACCAAGCGACCCGCATAGCGGGTGACGGGGGCCTGCCAACCGAGACTGCTGTGCAAGCGGAATTGCCGGCGCGCCTTCTCGTCGCGCTGGCCACGCGGACGTTGCTGCTCCCGGCGCGCCCGGTCGGCGCGCCGACGCGCCGCCAGCGTTTGGCGCTTGTACACCTTGGCTTTGCGTTGCTTGACTTGGTCACGCCCAGCCTGGCGCTCCTTGCCACGCCGTTGTTTCTGGGCCATACTACGCATGGGAAAGTTGCTCCTTTGGGCTTTGCCAAAGGAAACCATCGTATCCAGAATTGCTGCGGCGAAATCTTTAGCGTTGTCCATCAGGTCGTAGCCTCCGACGGGGCGAAATCACGCCGTGCACGCCAGCGCACGCGCCAATGGCCGCAAACACCAACCTTAATCTTACACGATGCAACGGACTCTTGCCAGCTCAACTTGCCCTCTGGTTGCGCTCAACTTACGCTAGGCGACAATCGACATTGTTCACTCAATTCTCACCCGCCCTCCATAATTTCTCCACAACCTGGTGTCATACTGAAAAGACGTTACACACCGGCGCGGGCCTGTTACTGGCCGGTATCGTAATCGGCCGTGCCCGCTGGGGAATCACTGGCTATATCCTGGGTGGTCAATATCCCTGCCCCTCATGTCGTCTCCATACTATCTCCACACAACCATAAGATGCTGGATTCAGTGGCTGAAATGACCCGCAGTTTAACTATGCTGCGTAGGAGTATGTATCAATGAAGAAACGAACAAGGCTCATTATCGGAATTGTGGTTGTGCTGGTTGCGGTGGGGGCCGTGATCGTCACCAACAATCAGAGCAACGCGACGCAGGCTGACGTCGAGCTCGGCCAGGTGGCGCGCGCCACGCTGTCGTCGGTGGTGGAGTCATCGGGTAGCGTCATCGCCGAATCCAATGTCACCCTGTCGTTTGATACCACTGGAACCGTCGCCGCCGTGAACGCGCAACCCGGCGATCACGTGAAGCAAGGCGCCGTCCTGGCGGAACTGGACACGAGCGACCTGGAGCGGCAGGTGGCCCAGGCCGAGCAGGCGTACCTGATCCAGCAGGCCAGTTACAGCCTGACCGTCCAGCCCGATCCGGCTGAAGTCGCG
>Ga0209751_10002089_pt1 | contig 20211 bp, 24 predicted proteins | sample RifCSP13_1_FD_184019 | JGI IMG/M metagenome (GOLD analysis project Ga0209751, IMG submission 184019) | Soil microbial communities from Rifle, Colorado - Rifle CSP2_sed 13_1 (SPAdes) (version 2) | ecosystem: Environmental > Terrestrial > Deep subsurface > Rock core/Sediment | place: Rifle... | reverse complement strand
TTTCTGGCGAACTGCTCGGGGGTTCTAGAGTCGATGATTTCTGGTGGAGAACGCGACCATATCCCTGGAGTTTTCTGAGTGTCGCTATGATACTAAATTCTTCTTGCATATGTTTGTTGGTGCCGAGGGCGAATTTTAGTTTAAATACCTTCCTTGGGTGGATTATCCCTCTAATTGACTCTTTTGGGAAGATACCAGCACTTATTTATCACCTAGTTGGTCAGTAGCTTCCTGTATCACTGACATTGCTGTCTTTTGGATGGCCGAGTTTATGCAAGCTTTAATTTTTTCTGCTAAATCTAATGCATCCATCTCAGATGGGTTAATTTCTATCTTCAGTATCATGGGTTCGGCATTCAGGGTAATGCTAATGCCGTTTTCCTCATGATTAACGATCATATTTTGTAGGAATTTGGAGGAAATATCATCCATATTTATTTTGGTAAGACAAACGGTGTAATTGCATTTGTAAAAACTACAGCTGCATATGCAGAATTACAAAGTCTGAGAGATAGATTCCCCTCTTTAATATGATTTGCTTTCTAACAAATTCAAACAAAGCAATCGGCACAGCAAGGCGAGACAGACCTAGCGCTAATGTGGCCAGTTCTCCAATTTTTTCAATTCCGAATCTTGCTATAGGGTTTGATTCTTGATATCCCATAGAAAGAAAAACATGAGTTGTAACAACATCAGCAACTCCCATTAGTATTAATACACCAATATTGGTTGCATAAATTCGTTCTCCTGAGCTTAGTTTTTCCCACCCGTCTTTTTTGCTTTGTAAAAAATTTGTGACTGCCTCTTTAGCGTCTTCTTTAAGATTGTTTTTTTGAGGGTTTTCTGCAGGGTTATTCATATTCTTAGTTCCGAACAAGTTACTACTGGTGCCGGGGGAGGGACTCGAACCCACACGAGCGTTTCGGCTCACTAGTTTTTGAGACTAGCCTGTCTACCATTCCAGCATCCCGGCTGTGTGGTTATTTTAAGGCCGCGGTGGTAAAATTGCCAGGCTATGCCAGCTATTTCTGAAATTTGTAAGGTTTGTATGGCCAGGGTCGTGGCTGATAATGGAGAAGTGAGAGCGGATGGACAGCTGGTTGGCCGGGTGGGCGATGAAATATCGGCTAGTTACCCCCCAGGCTGTATTACTATTGATCCAGATTCCGGAGCGTTGGTGGTTCAGGGGGAGTGTGTGGCGCAAAAGCGGATAGGGGGGGAGTAAATGATCGGGGTGCAGGATATCAGGAACGGGACGGCGTTTTTGCTGGATGGCCAGCCGTGGATTGGTATCAAGTACGAACACATAAAAATGGGTCGAGGGTCGGCTACGATTAAGATTAAAATGCGCAATTTATTGACGGGGGCGATTATTGAAAAAGCTTTTATTAACTCGGCCAGGGTGGAGGAAATCGACTTGGTAAGAAAACCGATGCAATTCCTGTATAAAGACGGCGAAAGCTTTGTGTTTATGGACCCGAAAAGTTATGAGCAGGTGGGCTTGGATGGCGGTGTGGTGGCAGAAAATGAGCAGTTCTTGAAAGAGGGGATAACGGCAAACATTTTGTTTTGGGATGAGAGGCCGCTGTTGGTTGAACTTCCGCCGAAGATGGAGTTTGAAGTAGTAGAATGTGATTCAGGGATCAAGGGAAACAGCGTGTCTAATTTGTTCAAGGGGGCAAAATTGGATAGTGGAATGACGGCGAGGGTGCCCTTATTTATTGAGGTAGGGGATAAGATTTTGATCGACACGCGGGACGGGAGCTACTCGGAGAGAGTAAAATAAGTAGTTGGATATGTGGTGGGTGAGGGTTTCTATTATTGTTGCGGCTTTTTTTGTGGGTAGTTTTGGGTTGTGGCGGGGAATGCGGGAGGAACACAAGCAGGAGGAGATCATAAATTTGGCACTGGGGCTGGCCGGATTGGGAATTATAGGGTGGTTGTTGGTTGGGGCTTGGGGAATATTGTTGGGTTGGATCTTGGCGATGAGTTGGTTTGTCAAGAGGTATGAGTGGAGTTGGTGGGAATGGCTGGACAGCGTGGGGGAGTCTGGGATGAGTGTGGGCCTGGTTTTGGCCGGGGGATGGGGATCGGTAAAATTGGCGGCTGTATTTGCCGGAGGGATCTTGGTAACATGGCTGGTTAAGACGTCGTATAGGCGGATAAGATGGTATAAAAGCGGAAGGAGGGGGGCGGTAGGGTTGGCAGCTGTAGTGTGCTTTGGACTGGCACAGATGATGGTTGCAAAGTCTAGCGGGCGTGTCATATACTTGGGCGGTTGGGAACTGGCGCAGTGGGCGGGCTTGTGGGTGATGATTGCGGCAGTAACCACACTTTATTTGCGGGCGGGTCATAGGGTGACCCAGGACATTGGAGGAATATGGCGAAGAAAGTAAAAATAAAATATCCATGGGAGGTGTTAGCGCCGGTGAGAAAGTATTTGGCGGATAAACTGTCGATTTTAGAAAAGAGAAAGAAATTGGCGGCGGCGGCTGATCCGTTTAATGACAAATCGCGGCTGGATGATAACGCGGCGATAGATGCGGATGCTGCAGAGCAGGTGGGGCATATGCAGGCTTCGGCGATTCGACAAACGCTAGACAGGAGTATTATTCAGGTGCGTAAAGCTCTGACGCGGGTTAAGATTGGTAAATATGGGGTTTGCGAGAATTGCGGGAAGATGATCGATACGGATAGACTGATGATCATGCCTGAGGCGACTTTGTGCGTGGACTGTGAGAAAAAGAGAGAGAAATGAGAATAATTTTTGAGGATGAGCAAATGAGGGTTATAGATAAGCCGGCGGGAGTGGTGAGTGAGAGTTTGGGAAGAGTGGCGCACCGGCTGGACAAAGATACGAGCGGGGTGATTGTGCTGGCCAAAACTTCTGGGGCTTATGAAAATCTGAAAGTGCAATTTCTGGAGCGAAAGGTGAAAAAGATTTACGCGGCTTTGGTGCATGGAATAATGAAGAGTGAGGCGGGAATAATTTCTGAACCACTCGTGCGCAATCCAAAGAAGGGAAACAAATTTTTGGTGGGTTTGGGGGGGAGACCAGCTATAACTGAGTGGAGGGTGGTGAGACAATATTTAAATCCCAAGCCTGGATATTCATTTTTGGATGTGAGTCCGCACACGGGGAGGACGCACCAGATTAGGGTTCATTTGAAGCATTTGGGCCACCAGATAGTGTCTGATCCGTTATACGGCGGAAGAAAACTGTATAGAGAGGATATTAAATTTTGTCCGCGGCTGTTTCTGCACGCCAGGTATTTGGAGTTTACCCACCCGGTAAGCGGTGAGAGGGTGCAATTTGAGGCTGGTTTGCCAGAGGAACTGGCGGAGGCCATAAAAAAGTTGGTAGACTAGAGGGGTGGATACCTTGACGGTGTTGGCGATTGTAGTGGGGCTGGCCACTGGAGCAGGAATAATCATTCGGCGTGCCGGACTTCCGGCGATGCTGGGATATATTTTGGCAGGAGCGGTGATTTCGGGAGTGGGGTGGGGACGGGGGTTGGGGGTGGTAGGGGAACTGGGTCAGCTGGGAGTGACATTGCTTCTGTTTTTGGTCGGGCTGGAATTGCCAATATCGCAGCTGGTGCGGTTGGGGAGGACGGTATTGGTTTCCGGGGGGGCCCAGATCGCGGTGACATCGGTGGTGGGATTTGTTTTGGCTAGATGGATGGGGTTTACTTTGGTGGAGGCGATTTTTTTGGGAGTGGCGCTGACATTTAGCAGTACCATAGTGGTGGTTAAGCTGTTGTCTGAGAAGAAAGAGCTGCAAAGCCTGCATGGAAGGATTGCGGTGGGATCACTTTTGGTGCAAGACTTTGTGGCCATTGGATTGCTGGTGGTGCTTTCAGGGTGGGGGAAGGGAGCGTGGAGTGGACCTGAGCTTGTGGGGGTGATCATTAAGGGTCTGGTTTTGGTGGCGGCAACTTTTGGGTTGGCAGAGATGGTTGTCTCCAGACTGGTGAAGAGTCTGGCGGCCAATACGGAAACACTGTTTGCGTTTTCATTGGCGTGGTGTTTGGGGATAGCGGCTTTGGCGGCCTCGCCGATTGTGGGATTTTCGGCCGAGGTGGGGGGATTATTGGCCGGGTTGACATTGGCTAACGCGGCTGAGCATTTCCAGGTTATGGCCAGAGTCAGGCCGGTGAGAGATTTTTTTATGCTGCTGTTTTTTGTGGGATTGGGAGCAAGCTTGACAGTTGGCGGGGTGGGAGATAATTGGTGGAGGGCGGCCGTATTGTCTGCATATGTATTGATAGGAAATCCGTTAATTATGCTGGCGATATTGACGTGGATGGGTTACTCTAAGAGAACGGCGTTTTTGGCAGGATTGACAATGGGTCAGATATCGGAGTTTTCTTTGATTGTGGTAGCGGCGGCAGTGCGAAGCGGACAAGTGGGAGACAGGGTGGTGGCGACGGTGGCGATGGTCGGGGTGGTGACAATGACTATCTGCAGTTACTTAATTTCTCACGGAGAAAAGTTTTATGTCTCTGTATCGAGATTTATTCCCGGCAGGAAGAGGACGGGCAGAAAAGGGGGAGAGGAGGGAATAAGATCATTTGAGGTGGTGCTGTTTGGGCATAGCCGGGCAGGTTCGGTTATCCGACCGGCTTTGGAGCGGCTAGGGAAAAAAATTATGGTGGTGGATTTTGATCCGCAGGTAGTAGAGAAATTGGAGAGGGAAGGAAAGCTGGTGGTATACGGTGATATGTCCGATGTGGAACTGTATGACGAGTTGGGATTGAAAAATGCCCGACTGGTGGTTTCGACAGTTTCTGATTTGAGTGACAATTTACAGCTTTTGGAAGTAGTTAAGAGCAAAACAAAAAAGGGCCCAAAAGTGGTGACGACGGCTGTGGATGGGGCCGAGGCGAAAGTGATGTACGCGGCGGGAGCGGATTATGTGCTGGTTCCGAATCACGCGGGAGGTGAGCTGTTGGCTAGAGTTATTGAGGAACAGGGGATAGAACGGATAGATCAGTGGGGAAAGACACAGCTAGCTGGCTTATGAAAAACTTGGGGTTTTGGATTCTTATTGTTGTGGTTTTGGGGGTCGCTGGAGTGGGGGGGGTCGGTTTTTTGGGCAGAAGATGGGATGGTACGTCGAGGTTTACGGTGATATTTTTTGAGGACGGAGTTAGAGTTGATAGTTTTGATCCTCAGATTGGTAAAGGAGTCAGGATGGCATTACCGAGTGATTTGAAGATTGAAAGTGTGGCGGGGAAAGGGGAGTGGAATATAGGGGTTTTGGATAAGGCTGCGAAGAATTTTGGCTGGACGTGGGCGGCTGATAGCATCTCTGATTATTTGGGGCTCGTATATACAACTCACTCCCGGGAGTTTCCTTTGTGGGATAAATTGGAGTGGTGGAGAGTGGTGAAAAAAATCGAATGGTCCGAGGTAAATATGGAGGACCTGGGGGTGATAACCCGCCAGAGGGAACCTGACGGTCAAGAGTATTGGCAGTTGAATGGAAATTGGGATGAGGTGGCTAGGGGAATGTTTTTGTCTACAGAAATTGCGAATCAAGGGTGGAACGTGATTGTTGTAAACTCGACCGGGATTGGGGGTGCGGGCTCGAGAGCGGCCCGTTTATTGGAAAATATGGGGATGAAGGTCAGGGATGTTTCAGTTGGAGAAACGCAGGAGAAGTGTCAGCTGAAGACTGGGAAAGAGCGGAGAAATTGGACGGGTGTAAAGCTGGTTGAACGGCTGTGGGGCTGTGAGTGGGTGGAAGGGAGTGAGGAGAGTGAAATGATTGTGGTATTGGGAAGAAGTTATGGGAGGTGGTGGAGGGGTGTTTAGAGGCGTTCTTCTTCCGGATAGTCGGAAGTAAATTCTGTGTCTTCCTCGGTGGTGGTTACTTGAGGTTTTTCATCGTGAACGAGCTCGGGTGGGGTGAATGCGGCATATGTTAGTTTTTCTGTGAGAGGGAATGAAGGTGTATTTTTGTATTTGGAGTGGCGGTAAGTTTCTCGAAGGAATATTTTGAGGGATTTGGGATCGACGGATTTTACCCAACCCTCGTAGCGGTTTCCACCCTTTATAAATGTGCGAAGACGTGAAGACAGGTCGTCGGGGAGACGGCCAAGATATGCCCCGGAGGAAGAAATAACTGAGACGGCGTGTCCACGGCAGGTTATAGAGACGGGCTCTCCTGGGTGGAGGCTGGAAACAGTTTTGGGGTCTCCCAAGCGGATGAGAGTGATGGTTTTGGTAACCCCCGGCTCCTCTAGAAAAAGCGGTGGTGAGGCGGGATGCAGGAGTGTTTTGGCGTGCTGAAGACGCGAGGATTTAATTAAGGCCACATTTTTGGCCGCTATCGAGTTGAATTTATCCAGTTTGAGGACATTTTCGTAGGTGACTCGGGCTTTAGTTTTTAAGCCGGTTTCCAGGTATGCCCGGGCAAGGCGGTTGAGAGCCTCAACGTCTTTCGGATTTTGTTTGATAATCTCCAAATTGATTTTGATTGCTTCTTTCCAGTTTCCGGCAATGGCGGCGTCGATGGCTGTTTGAGGTGAGACGTCCATACTTTTTCAGTTGTGAATCAGGCAAAAGTATATCATGATAAAATCAAATTTGTGTCTGGTCATTCGAAGTGGGCGACAATTCATAGGCAGAAAGAAGTTAAGGACGCAAAAAGAGGAGCGGCTTTTACGAAGCTGGCGGCGGCGATTACAATGGCCGTGCGCGAGGGAGGGGGGGTGGCCGATGCTAATCAGAATTTCAAGTTGAGATTGACAATTGAGCGGGCAAGACAATTTAACATGCCGAAAGAAAATATATCTCGGGCGGTGGAGAAGGGGAGCGGAGCAAGGGGGGAAAACGATTTGGAGACGGTGATGTTTGAGGGTTTTTTGCCGGGCGGTGCGGTGGTAATGGCAGAGGCTTTAACTGATAATAAGTTGAGGACTGCTCAATCCGTGAGAATGCTATTGGACAAAGGCGGGGGAAATTTGGGTGGGAGCGGGTCGGTGGGCTATATGTTTAGTCAACAGGGGGAGGTGCGGATAGCGAGCGGCGGGTTGGGGGAAGAAGACGAACTGAAGATGATCGACTTGGGGGCGGAAGACATTGTCAAGGAGGATGGGGAGTGGGTAATTTATTGTCAGAAGGAAAAGACGTTTGAAGTGAAGGCAAATCTGGAGCGGGGCGGGTATAGAGTGGTTGGAGCGGAGTTGACGATGAGGCCGACCGTGATGGTGGAAGTGGGAGATAAATCGGTTCAGGAAAGAATTGAAAAAATACTGGGCGCGCTGGAGGACTTGGAGGACGTACAAAAGGTGTGGACAAATTATGCGTAAAAGACAAAAATTTGTGTTAACTGCGGTGGTGGTGGCCGGAGGAGTGCTGGGGGTGCAGTCCCTGAATTTGGGCTGGAGGTATTTGGCCGTGGGGCTGTTGGCCGTTCTTTCCTGGGTGTTGTCCGCTTGGTCCTTGAGGGAAGGATTGTCGGGGTGGGAGTGGCTGACGGTGCTGGTGCCGCCGGCAGTTTTTACTGCGGCAGTGGGTTTGTTTTATATCTTACTGCCGCAGTCCTGGTGGGCCAAATTACTCGTGGGGTTTCTGATAGGCATTGGGGAGTATGCGGTGCTTCTGACTGCAAATATTTTTTCGGTGGCGGCAATTAGAACAATTGCATTGCTGCGGGCGGCCCATGCGGTGGGATTTGTGATGACCATCCTAACCGGTTTTTTCTTGTTCGATACCGTAATGTCTTTCAGACTTGATTGGTGGGCGAACGGGCTTTTGGCGGCGGGGGTGGGAGTAATTTTAATTATGCCTGCGTTGTGGAGCGTGGAGCTGTTGGAGAAAGTGGAGAGAAATATTTGGTTGTACAGTGTTACTTTGGGCGGGTGTATTGGGACGTTAGCGATGGCGGTGTCGTTTTGGCCGATGAACACGGTAGTGAATTCATTGTTTTTGACCACCAGTTTATACGTTTTCTTGGGTGTGGCCCAACACCATTTTGCCCAGAGACTGTTTAAAAGAACTATCTGGGAATACTTGACGGTGGGTGTGGTAGTATTGGTGACAATGTTAGCGACGAGTGGGTGGGGAGTGTAGGATGAGTGAGGTGGTTCGGTTCGAGCAGGAAGTTGAAATTATTGGAAAAGTTGTGGCTGAGCCGGCTGGAGAAGGATCGGGTTTTTCGGGATTGGTCTTAAAGGGATTGCGAAAGTTGTTTTTGGGTTTTTATGCGGCAGAATGGGAGTGGGGAGAAACAATTGCTGAGACTCTTAATTCGATTGGCCAAGGCAAAGAGGTGAGGCTGGGGGGACGGATTGTGAGTGGGAGGGGAGTAGAAGTTAGGGTGATTACTGATGTGGACTGTGATGAACAGAAGTGAGCTGAAACGGCTGGCGGGGATACAGGGAAGTTTGTGTTATTCGGATGTAGTGGGGCTGAGGGATCCGGATCACGATTGGTCGAAAGAAAACAGGTCAGCTGAGGGGCATAGAATTGAGAAGGAGGTTAGGCGGTGGTTTGAGGAGGAGACTGAGCCGGAGGGACTTTGGGAAATCAGACTGGCGGAGATGGCAAAAGGGAAGCATAGATATATAGGTATTTTGGATATGGGATTAAGTCTGACAGCCACTCCGGACTTCGTTTTTGTCTCTCGAGACGATAAAGGTTTGGTCAGGAGAGTCAATTTTTTGGATGTTAAAGCACGAGAAAATCCCTTTTTTACGGACAAAATCCAAGGCCTTTTTTGCTTGAAAGTGGGGGAGTTGGACACTGATATTAACCATAACAATGGAGCAAGTTTTATGGGAGCTTTGTTTGGAGACAACGGGTCGCCGAATGTGCGGTTTTTCGATTATTATTATGCTTCCGGTACCGTGAGGGAAGTGGTTTTGGATGGCAGACACGATGTATTTACCGCAATGTGCTTGGCGGCAGCCGCGTTGATGACGATGGACAGGGTTTTGAGAGAAGGGCTGGACGTGGAGATAACCGATGCGAATAATGCAATTGAGTTGAGACGAGAATTTATTGATTGTTTTGACAGACTTGCGCCAAACAACTTAAAGAAATTTTGATAGGCCGATTTTCACTAGGGGAGAGGAGTGGTTTTCACGAACTGTGGGATACTATAGGGTACAACCTATTGCGGCTAATTGTGGATAAACATTAAGATTACACTCGCCAATCGGCAGGTAAACCAGGAAAAATGACGCTAATTAGCCTCAAATGATATAGTTTGATAGCCCTCCCCGAGCGGGGAGATGAGCACAATTTGTCTATTAGTACTACAAAAAGGTGCCGGTGTGGTGTGCTAGGCCTTGGGAGGAGAGAGCGTAGCGCGGGGGAAACGGTCGAATGTTAATTATTGATAAAGCGTATTTGAAAGTGATTTTCGGGTAGTCGGATCTAAACTCTTCCCTATGGCTATTGACGCCTTCTTAATAACTGAGTATAATATCTCTAATGCTCGGTTAACACAGATCGGAGAAGTCTGATTGTTAAAGCCAATAGACTTTCTGTAGACTTTTAGAGAGCTTTCCGCTTAGACTTAATGAAAAGTGGCTAGTTCCCTATTTAATACCAACCAAGAAGTATATTTCGTTTCCCGAGATAACCCGAAGGTATGAGAGTCATAAAACTAATTCCCAAAAGCGATGATTTTTTGTTGTATTTGAAGACTCAGAATTACAGCCAGGAATCTATATACAATTATGAGCAAGACTTAAAGCAGCTGGAAAACTTTCTGGTGGATGAGAAATTAGACTTTGGCCGCCTGGATAAGCAGAAGTTTAACCAGTATAAGGCCTACTTGATCAGCAGGGAGCGAAAACGGCCGTTTACGGAGCTTACAGCGGGTCGTAAGCTCGAGGCTAAGTCGATAAATCGTAACTTATCGTCTATAAGAACGTATTTCCGGTATATGATCGATATGGATGAAAAAGTCCCGGTTCCGCCGGACACAATTAAATTAGTCAAGACTGAAAAAAAACATCCTCAAGTGGCGGAGCTTAATGAATTGATAAAACTGATTGAGTTTCCGGAAAAGTATGAAAAAGATAAGTTGATTGGGCTGAGAAACCGGGCAATGTTGGAAGTCCTGCTTTCGACCGGAATGAGAATATCGGAGTTGGTGTCGCTGAATAGAAACCAGTTGGATGACACGGGGCGGTTGTTTATTCGCGGTAAGGGGCGCAAAGAAAGATTTGTGTATCTGACACCGAGGGGTCGTTTCTGGTTGAATCAGTATTTGGTTAGGCGATCTGATCCGGCTCCGGCGATGTTTGTGCCGTATCGGGGTAATAATGCCGGTAAGATGATAAGACGGGTCTCTACTAATTATTTGCAAGCAAAAATTAAGGAATATAGGGAAAAGTTGAGAATAAATGTGCCTACCTCTGCCCATAGCTTGAGGCATGGTTTCGCCACATATTTGGCTGAATCAGGGGCTAATCCGGCTGCTATTCAAGTGCTTTTGGGCCATGAATCGCTGGATACCACAACTCGGTATGTTCACGCATCGGACAAATTTGCTGAAGAGACCCACAGAAAGTTCCATCCGGTGAAGTAGTTTTGACTTCTCCCCTACTCCGACTCCCCTGGTCGTGAAAAGTGTGTGAACATTAGCTGATGTTTTTTAGTTTCTCGTTGATCCATTTGCGAATAACATGGGACTGGGAGATTTCTTTTTTTTGGCAGTACTTTTTTAGTTTTTGTGAGGTTTTTTTGGAAATTCGTAAAGAAATTATTTTCTGTTTATTGTGATTGATCATTATTTATATTGTATTACATTGTAATACAATATGTCAAATGGTGTTAATTTATGGATTTTTGCGCACAAACAATACAAATTGTACCTATTTGAAGGTCTAAAAAAAGTTGACAGGTAATTGATATTTATTCACACTTAGGTTTGTATTAGTTTAATGTAGTTTGAGCGAAATGAAAAGATTAAAAAATATTACGGTGGTTTATAATTTACCTGAGACGGATTTAGTGGCGGATTGGGATACTGTTGAAACAGCCAAATTCATAACAAAAATTTTGACAGAGGCAGGTTATGAGGCCGAAGAACTTGGGATTAGAAAAAATCAGATTTCGGTTTTGGGAGGTTTGAAAACGGATTTGGTGTTTAATTTATTGGAATGGGGTAGCAAAGATTGGGTATACGTGATTAAGGCGCTGAAGTTGATGGAAAACAAGGGGTTGTACTATACCGGATCGGATTCGATGGGATCGAGAATCGGGGCGGATAAGGTATTGATGAAGTCGATAATGAGCCGGCGCGGAATTCCTACCCCGAAATGGCAGATATTTGAAAATGCCGGAGGAAAAATAGAACCAATCCCCTACCCGGCGATTGTGAAACCGGTTTACGAGCACTGCAGTATCGGGGTAGACCAGAAGTCGATAGTAAATAACGAAATGGAGTTGAGGGATAGGATTGGTCAAATGGTTGGAAAATACGGCCAGCCGGTGCTGGTGGAGGAATATATTGATGGAAGGGAGCTGCATGTGACGGTGTTTGAAAAGAAGGGCCGGCCGTGGGTACTGCCGGCGGCGGAAGTGGTGTTTGAAAAAGCGGAAGGCTTTGTACCGGTGTTGTCTTATTCGGGAAAGTGGCAGAAAGAGACTAGCGAGTATTCCTTGTCCACGGCCCGTCTGGCTCAACTGGAGGATAGGTTAATTGAGAGGCTTAAAAGAATCGCTCAGAGGTGCTACCGTCAGCTGAGGGGGCGGGACTACACCAGGCTGGATGTGCGGATCAGGGGGGAGCAGATATGGGTTTTGGAGATGAATCATAATCCCGGGCTGGACTTTTATGAAGACGGGGACGTGGGGGTAGCTGCCAGGGCGGCAGGTTTTGAGTCGTACGCCCAAGTGGTCAAATACTTAGCTGAGAATGCCTATCGGAGGTGGGTGGAAAGGAGATGGCGTGACACCGCTGTCGTTTGATTATCCGATTTCGACGGCGATCTTGTATTTGGGCGGTAATGACGGGGATTTGGCAGATACTTTGGAAGCGGTGGAAAACATCAGTCAGACTCTGAAGGCGCGGGGACATACTGTCAGAGTGAAAGAAGTTAACCAAAAAAACTGGCGGGAGGCGGTGAGAACGCCGGGGGAGGTAGTGTTTAATTTGGTCGAGGATCACGGTTTTGTGCTGTATATGAAAGTAGCCAGGGCAGTTGAGGAGTTGGGGAGAGCCCAGGTGGGGCTAGATATGGAGTGTTTTAAGTATGTAGTCAGTAAATCCAGGATGAAGAGGAGGATGCTGGCAAACGGAGTGTCCACACCTGATTTTAGGATTTTTAGCCGGAGGTCAAAGTTTTCTAACGTTCGAAGGCTGGAGTACCCGCTGATTGTTAAGCCTTCGGGTGAGCACGCGGGAATCGGGATTTCGCAGGATTCGGTGGTAATTGATGAAGTTGAGCTGAGAGATAGGGTGAAGTATTTGTTTGGGCACTTTCCCGGAGAGGTGGTGGCGGAGGAGTATATTGAGGGGCGGGAAATCCATGTGACGGTGATGGGCAACGGTAGGCATGTGTTTGCCCTGCCGCCGGCGGAAATTGAGTTTGGGGGCGAGTTCGGGGATAACTGGAGCGTGTATACTTACGAGGCTAAATGGGAGAAGAGATCTTGGGAATACTGGAGTGCCCGGGTGGAGTCGCCGGCGATGTTGGGGCGCAAGACAGACAAAAGAATTGAAGCCCTGGCTGTGAAAGCGTACAAGGTCTTTGGGTGTCGAGATATTGCCCGGCTGGATATCCGGGTGGATGATAAAGGACGTGGTTATGTGGTGGATGTAAACATGTGCCCGAGTTTAAATTCCGGAGATGATCAAGACGCCACTTTAGCTTCGGTGAAGGCTCTGGGGTGGAGCTATGAACAGTTTTTGGAGACTGTGGTGGCTATTACTTACAAGCGGGTGTACGGAAGGCTGCCCGACAGAATGCGGGAGCGGCGGTGGCTCTTGGCTGCGCCTAGTAAGTCGGTCTAAGGAAAGTATTATGATTTTGGCGGATGGGACGACGAATGATCAGTATGGCCAGGAGCTGACGGTGGACATTTATGAGTGCGATTTGGGAAAGATATCCGATGGGGAGCATATTAAAGAATATTTGGTGAAGCTGTGCGATGAGATTATTGAGATGAAACGATATGGACCGGCGATAGTGAAGCATTTTGGGCATGAAAGTCCGATTACTGCCGGGTATTCTATGGTGCAATTGATCGAAACCAGCTGTGTGAGCGGTCATTTTTCTGAATACAAGAAGTCGGCTTACATTAATATCTTTTCATGCAAGTGGTTTGACCCCAGTAAGGCAGAGCGGTTCACAAAAGAGTGGTTTGGAGCGAAAAAAGTGCGGGCAAGGTTTACGGCTAGGATGTAATTAAGCCGGCAGGAAGAGCTTGGCCGTGGATGTACGGAAGCGGGGCAGATGGCGGGGGTCTTTGGCCAGAACCAGCATCAGGCGGTTGTACCATTTTCGGGAGAGGCGGTATTTTCGACGTTTGGAGGGCTTGGTGCGTTTGTAATCGTAATCGTACCAGCGGTCTAAGAAGTTTTTCCAGGCGTAGGATTTGCGGGTTTGGGAGTGTGAATCTAGGAGATAGATCCTGCTGTTTCTGGCGGAGTATGAAGCGACAGCGGCATAGTGGCCGGTGTTTTCGACTGGTTCGCTGTCTTGATACAGGTAGTCGACGATGACGGCTCGGGGTTGTGACGCTTGGGGCCTGAGGGCGCTTTGGAGGTGCCTGAGAGTGGCCCATTCGACAGCTAAGACAGCGACGCCCAGCTTGTTGGCTACGGTGATGAGTTTTTTGACTGGCGTGCCGTTTTTGGTGACCCGGCAGAGACGGGCGAGGGAGGAAAAAGAACGGCGGGTGCCTAACATTTCCAGGGCGGTTTTGAGGCTGGCTGGACCGCAGGAGTATTCGTCGGGTTGGGGGAAGGGTTTGGTCTTGGAGCGGCTCATATTGACGGCTATTTTAACCCAGAAATAGCCTCAGGACCAGAGCGGATTTCGGCGAGAGGCGTATCGCTACTTGGTGTATTTACTGAGTTCCGGGATGACAGACTGCTTCATTAAGTCGTTAAGGTTGTTGGCTTGATCAAAAAAAGTGACTGCTTTGCCGATGCCTGAAATGCCGACTATTTCGCCGTGATCGTCGGCTACCGGGCCGGGCTGGGTCTCAGAAGGTAAAGTGTTTCCAGTCAGCGGGTAGCGGTGGAACAGACCGTTGGGGCCTAGGGCAAATGCTGACTCTGGAGTCTGGTTGGGAACGATGCCAGAGAACTGGTCTGGCTCAATCTGGGTGTAATTCCTTCCGTATGTAGGGAAGGCGCAAAAATCTCTGTTGAGATCACCGGCTGTGCAATGGAGGTTGTATGAGATCCCCTCCCCCATGGAAACAAACGGTTTGGGAGGTGTGGGAGAAAATGGTTGTTCGAAAGATATGGCTTGGAGGCCGGCCAGTGGGATGAGACAGTTGGGCGTGATGATGTATTGGATGCCCCTGTCGTTGGGAAGGTTTACTGGTATAGCGAAGATTTTGGCTGTAATCCCTGTAGGACCCGTGCAAGTAATTTGTATCAGGTGCGGTAGAATTTCGTTATTGAGTTTGGACTCGACTGTGGAGTCTGGCAGGGGTGGTGGTTCGGTGGGAAGGAGGGGTGGTGGTGTATCTTTCCATACGGGAGTTGGAAGGGTCGGGGGCGGCGGGGAGAGTTCTGTAATATCCTGTTGGGGGAGAGACGCGGTAGTGGGGACGACTGGTTGTGAGTCGGTTGGCTGTTGGATTAGGCGGTTGTATAGAGCGGTCGCAGCGGCACAACTGATTAATCCTATGGCAATTGCTCTTAATATTGGGTGTAGTGGTAAACCCTTTTTTTTGGTTTCGGCTTTTGGGACGGGATTTTGGGGTATGGCTGGCTCTTGTCTGGAGTTTTGTTCGAAAGTTTCCAAGTAGAACTTGCTGGTGCCTGCTCTGACGAAATAATAATCCCCTTTATCTAAAATGAAGGCTCCGGCTTGCCCGAGTTGTTTAAGCTGTTCGGGGGTGAGGTAATTTTTGGTAAAGACGGTAGGAGAGTCTCCCTCAGGACCTCCATTTATAAATTCAAGGACGGCTAGAAGCCTTTCCGATTCTGGAGTTATAGGCGGCATGAGCCATTGTATCCTGTAGTATTGCAAGAGTCAAGAGAGTTATCTGGTTTCGTATGTCAAGGTGATGGAGGAGGTGATGTCGGTAGAACCGGGCTGGATTTGAGTGTCCCCTCCCCCGCTGATGCCGGCTTTGTCGAGGGCCATAAATATGGGCCTGGGTGAGGAAGGCGAAGACTCCTGAACGTTGACTATGCGGACAAGAGTAAGACCGGCGGCGCGGCTTAAGCTCTCGGCCTTGGCTTTGGCGTCTTGGACCGCATCACTACGGGCCTGCTGAACCAATTCCTTTTGCCTTTTATCGTCGACCGTGAGCTGGATGTTGCTGACGGTATTGGCGCCTTTGGCGGTAGCGGTGTCGATGACGCTGTTGACTTTGTCCAGCTCTTGGACGGTGACTGTAAGACTGATGTTGACTTGGTACCCAGAGATACGACTGCGGCCGGATGCGTAATCATACTGGGGGTAGATGGAGTAATTGTCTGTTTTGATGTCTTTGGGATCTATACCTAGTTCTTTGAGAGATTGCGAGATGGCGTTGATTACGGTGTTGGCCTGGGTTTGGGCGGCCTTGACCGAGGATTGTTGGGAGAGGATGCCAAGACCTACGATGGCCGTATCGGGGACTACCGTGACTTTGCCGACTCCCGAAACTTCGAAGAGACTTTGTTTTTGGGAGACCACCGAGGAAATGGGGATAGCCGGACCGAAACGGAAAAACAAATAAGCTAGGGCAAATATGAGTATAGTTTTAGAGTGGTCTCTCATAGATGGCTGACTTAGTTATACCATTGGTACTAACGAGTTTCCAGTTTTGGTATTCGGGCGGCAGGTTGCCGCGGACTAGGATGTAATCGAACTGCTCGTTTGGGAGAGCGATGCGGGCGTCGATATAGTAGAGATTGTTGATGCCTATGGGTAAAACTTTGTGGCTGGGCTTAAAAAAATGATCGAAGTCATAATAATCACCAAAGTCAAAGGCGAGTTCTTGTTTGAGTATTTCTTCTTTGAGCTGAAGATATTTGAGATTAGCGGCGAAACGATAGGAGACAGAGAATAATGAATAAAGAATTATGAATAACGTGAGGATGTTTGTCTTAGATACTACGGATGCAGAAACAACGGAGAGAGCAGGAAGATAAGGCAAGATAAAACGGCCGCCGCCAGTATTGGGGGTTAAGATCCAAAGAATTAAAGATAATAGAGAATAGACGGTGATGATTTTTAATTTATAATTTTTAATTTTTAAAAACGGGATTAGGAGGAGCGTAAGCAGATATATGGGGTGGATGGGGTCGGCGGCGTGGGTTAAAAGTTTGAGCAAATTATGCGGGTCGAGGGAAATTTGTGTATCGGTGTATAAAGGGGTAAAGAAGGGATAAACGGGGTTGCCGGTGGTGATATAGGATCTGAGTAACCAAGGCGAGATAACGAGAAGCATGAAGAGTGAATAATGAATTATGTATTTTAAACTTTTAGTTTTTATCCAGATGAGAAGCCAAAATATTGGCAGCGATCCGAATGCCAGAAGTTTGGTGGAGGCGGCGAGGCCCAGCATGACGGCTGATTTATAAATTTTATTTCGAGTAAACATGTAGAGGGCCATGATTTCGAAAAAAGCCCTGGATAAATCTATGTAGGCCGAGGTTTGTTGCCAGCCAAACACTAGATTGGTTGACAGTATGAGAACGGCTAAAAGTGAGCGGGAAAGTTTGTAGGTGACAACGAGAGTTAAAACACCGAACAAGTAGTGAATGATCTTGCTGGGGAAAATAAAGTAAAACATTTCGGTGAGCATGGGCATGACCGAGTATTTGAACTGAGCGCCGGGGATGAAAATCATCTCTTGTTTTTGGAGCCAGATTTTGGGGAGAGTGAGATGATACCAGAGAGCGTCGAAACCAATTTCCGGGCCGAGAGCGCCAACCAAGTTTACAAGTAACTGAGTGACTAAGAGACTAAGTAATATTTTTGATAATTTATCTTCCGGAAGTTTAAAGGAGAGATTCCTTAATTTATTAAACAGCCAAAGAGCGAATGGAATACTGACTAAAATAATATTGGTTTGGGTGAGGAGGTGGGTGACGCCGAGGAAAAAAATGGCGTAGGAATAAATACCGATAGCCAGAGCTATGTTAAACACTCCCCTATTTTACTTTACCTGTTATTTTTCTGTGTTAAATTTGGGTCATGGCGAGTGAAGAAGAAAGCATTGTTTCGGTGGCCAGAAGACTGGCAGAGGTGTGGGAATCGGATGATCGAGATGATACAACTGTGGTAAATTTCTACTTAAGCTTGATGGTCCGGTCCCTGATACTGAGAACTAAGTATTCTGAGATAATTGCGGGGGTCTTGCTTAAGACTGTAGCAGATACCGGTGACGAAGGACGAAAGTTTAGTCAAGAAATTGTACGATCAGCACATGATCATATTAAAGCAGCGATGATCAAGACAACGGATCGGGCTGGGGCCGGACAGTATATCGCCAGTCTCAAGGCGCAAGGTGAGGAAGTAGGTTTTCTTCACGGGAAGCACAGACACTTGGAGGTGAATCAGGTGGCGGCGTTGATTTTGGCAGCCCAACAAGCCCATTTGGTTTTGGGAATTGAATCGGGTGAGAGAGTGAGACGATATACTGGTCAGGAACCACCGCTCCCTGATGAAACCCGTTTAAAACTCTATGCGGGTTTGCCGATGACAGTTGTGGTTTTTTTGATCGAAGGAGGCCGAGTCGATAATGAGTATTTTAGAGAATTGGTGAGGGAGCTGAAGCCGACTGTTTATTTTAGTGGTGAGGAGTATTCACCGGAAATGCAGAGAGAACGGGAGCTGCGGGTGGGTATGATAGGCGCAAAGCTGGTTACATTGCCCCACCTACCCTATTTGGGACATTCAAGCGCATTCGATGTATTGTGGAGGAAGAAAGGGAAATCTTAGACGGTTTCGTAGATCTATAGTCCTGGTATTAAGGATTTCCACTTCGTCCTGTAAGTTTTTGACGGGTTTGGCGTAACCGTTGTCTATCTTGGTGAATAAATCGCTTTTCCATTGGAAAAACAGTTGTTCTTGCTTGGTAAATCTGGAACTCAACTCCCCTCGGAGATATTTTAGCTCTTGATTTACTCGATCGAACTTGTTGTCAATTTTGTTGAACTTACCGTTTAGTTGCCTTACTGAGGTTTTGAGGGTAATTTGCAATTCATCAATTCCTGACTGAAGAGTGGAGAGAGTGGGTGGGGATTTTTTGGTTGTCATGGAGAGATACTAACATTAAGATTCCTGTGTCTGTCAATATGTGGATTATGCATCTGATGCATCGATGCATGATCCATCCACTACTTCTTTGAATTTGGCACTTCAAGCAGTCGCTTCTTTTTCCAGGCAAGTGACGGCGGAGACGGAGTCGCCTTTTTTACTAAAGCGCATGAGAATTACCCCTTGGGTGTCTCGACCTAACTGAGGAATGTTTTTCAAAGGAAGTTTGATAATTTGAGCGGATTTACTGGTTAAGACCACCTGATCTATTGTTTCATCTACGGCTATACAGGAGACGATTTTGCCGGTCTTTGGGGTGACTTGGGCGGCCTTGACGCCTTGACCGCCTCTTTTTTGAAGTGGCCAACTTTTGACCCCTGTTCTTTTACCTAGACCGTCTTCAAAGACCTTGCGGCGTTTGTCTGTCGGAGCGGCTTTAGTAGAGGGGAAAACCTCCATGCCTACCACGAAGTCGCCGGGCTTGAGGTCGATGCCACGAACTCCTTGAGTATCACGGGCGGTGGGGCGGACGTCTTCTTCCTTAAATCGGATAGATTTGCCTTCGCGAGAGACTAACAGAATATGGTCAGAGCCGGTTGTTGGCTGAACCCATTTGAGGTTGTCACCCGCTTCGAGCTTGATGGCGATTTTCCCCGATTGCCTAATTGAGTCGAACTCGGAGATTTTGGTTTTTTTGACGGTGCCGTTTTGGGTGACCATGAGAAGGAATTTGGCAGTGTTGGATTTGCCCTGGGAGAGGATAGTCTCCAGCTTTTCGTCTGCCTCAATGTTGATGAGGTTGACGACGGCTTGACCTTTGGCCTGACGGGAGCCTTCTGGTAAGTCGTATGCCTTGATTTTGAAAACCCGGCCGCGGGAGGTGAAGAAATAAATGTCGTCGTGGGTGTTGGCAGTGAGGATGTGGGCAACCTCATCTTCTTCTTTGGTAGTCATGCCGGTAACTCCCTTGCCGCCCCGAGCCTGAGATCTAAACGCGGACGGATTTTGACGTTTAATATATCCGGTGGAGGTGACCGTGACTACGGTATCTTCAGACGGAGTTAAATCTTCTTCGGAGAACTCCCCTATTGGGAGTTTGTAGACCTTGGTGCGGCGTGGGTCGGCAAATTTGGCCTTGAGATCGCCTATTTCATCTTTGATGACGCCTAAAATCTTTTCGGGATGAGCTAATAGATCCTCTAGGAAGTTAATGAATTTCATGACTTCCTTATATTCATCCTCGATTTTTTGGCGCTCGAGGGCAGCCAGGCGGCGAAGCTGCATATCCAAAATGGCCGTGGCTTGAAGTTCGGATAGACTGAAGCGGTCCATAAGGTTTTTTTTAGCAACGTCCGAGTCACGAGATTCCCGAATGGTTTTGATGACCGCATCCAGATGGTCGAGAGCAATTTTTAAGCCTTCTAGAATATGGGCGCGAGCGCGAGCTTGGCGAAGATCGAACTGGGAGCGGCGGGTGATGACGTCTTTGCGGTGGCGGATATATTCGGCTAGGATTTGCTTGAGGCCTAGGGTTTGGGGAGTTCCGTCGACTAGAGCTACGAAGTTGGCTGGGAAGGAGGTTTGAAGGGCGGTGTGTTTGTAGAGGTTGTTGAGAATAGCTTTGGGTTTGGCATCGCGTTTGAGATCGACCACTACTCGAAGACCGGTGCGATCCGACTCATCGCGCAGATCAGAAATGCCGTCGATTTTTTTCTCATGATGAAGCTGGGCAATTCTCCCGACCATTTCGGCTTTGTTTACTTGATAGGGAATTTCGGAGATGATGATTTGGGTTTTGCCCGATTTA
>Ga0209751_10002088_pt1 | contig 20211 bp, 18 predicted proteins | sample RifCSP13_1_FD_184019 | JGI IMG/M metagenome (GOLD analysis project Ga0209751, IMG submission 184019) | Soil microbial communities from Rifle, Colorado - Rifle CSP2_sed 13_1 (SPAdes) (version 2) | ecosystem: Environmental > Terrestrial > Deep subsurface > Rock core/Sediment | place: Rifle... | reverse complement strand
ATCCGTCGCCGTTGGCGGTGGCCGCCGTCGTCCACGTTTCGGGGCGGAGCGCCTTTGGCTCGCGCGCGGCGATGACAGCCCGGCGCTCACCGGCGAGCGCCGGCTCGAGGAAGGCTTGCACTTGATCGCCCGCGCAGGCAAATAGCAGCGGCGGAACATCGCCCAACTCGACGGGGACGATCGTCTGGCCGAGTTCTTCCTCGATCAAGCAAGCGGTTACGGTATCCAATCCGCCGCCGCCGAACTTCTCCGGCACGGTCACACCCCACAGTCCGAGTTGCCCAATGGCCGAGCGCAGGTGCGCGCGTTCTTCAGGCGTGAGCGCCCCGGCGTTGAAGTACTTCATCTCCAGCGGCCGCGCTTCTTTTTGCACAAAGCGCCGGAGCAGGTCGCGGAGCATGAGAGTGTCGGGAGAAAAGTCGAAGTCCATGGTCGGTAGGCAGAAAGCCGTAGGCGGTAAGCGGTCAACCCTTGGGAGTCCCCGTCTTGTCAGGGTTCTATCTCTCTGGCGTTGTAACACTCCTTCAACGCCGCCAGCGGCAGTGATTTCAATTCGGCGACCTCGGCGCGAAAAGCCCCAGTCCCGATTTCCTGCACGCGCTTGTGAAGATGCTCGGCCGGTGGAGCGAGATATTTTCCGTACAGCCGCCGCCCGAGGAGGGCGACGTTGGAGGGGACAAGTTCCGCTGGACAGCGGGCGATGCACAAGCCGCACATGATGCAGTCAAACGAGGCTTCGGCCAATGCCGGTAGATCGCCGCGCATCGCCGCCGCCATGTAGCCGAGCACATCCAACTCTTGTGGGCAGGCTTTGGTGCAGGTGTTGCAGCCCAAGCAGCGCAGGATTTCGGGATACAGCTCAAGCAGCGTCTCACCGGAGGGCTTGAGTGCGTCGAGGCGATAGGCTGGGCGCTGTGCGGGGAAAAACGGAATCTGCCCCAGGACCATGCCGGGTTGCGCCACGGTCTGACAGGCGAGGGCATAGCGCAAACGATAGTCGCCGTTCAATCGGTAAACAGTTCCACAGGCGCCACAGAACCCGCCCCGGCACCCGACCCCGCGCGTCAGGCGAAAGCCAGACCACTCGAAGGCCCTGAGGATCGTCAATCCTTCAGGGACCGCGTAGCGTTGACCGAGGATGAAGATGTCAATCATGAGAACTCCAGGCATCAGTGATCACTGATTTCTGGTCACTGATTACTGATTACCGAGCACCAGATCCAGCACAAACATCTCGTCCGTCGCCGCTTTGTTCAACAATTCGGCCATGCCCTCGGCCAGATGAGTCTGCACGAGATAGTGCTTGATCGTCGGATCCACCTGGGGACAGGCAAGCGCGCAGTTGCCGCAGCGATCACAGTCCTCATCCACGAGAGTTTCCAGCGCCAACGATGAACGCGACTCGACCCGCCGCAGTCGCCTGGGGTCGCGGGCGAGCACCGGGCAGGCGTCCATACAGCAGCCACAGCCCAGGCAGGCTTTTGTGCCGGTGATGTCCTCCGTGATCTTGAGCATGTGCCCTGGCCCGAACCCCGAACTCAGCAGGCGGCAGCGGGCGACGGGCGGGCGCGGCTGCGAGAAAACCAGTCGTAAGATACGCTGTATGCGGATGGGATCCGTCTGGGCCTGAAGCGGCATCATGCTCTCCCATTATGGGGCGGCGCGTTAAGTCTCTTGCTACCCGTCACGGTTGTCCCGCTACAATAATATCCAATCGCGAATCACATCCGAGCGGATGCGACTAATCGCCGCCGTCAGCGGCAGGTGCTTCGGACAGGCATCTTCACAGAGTCCACACCCCGCACATGCCGCTAGCCAACGCCTCACCGCATCGTGTGACACAAAACGTGCGCCACTTTCCCCGCGCGGCGAGAGCTCCCCCCTGTAAATAGGGCAGGCGGTCAGGCACGCCTGGCACGGCGCACAGTTCGCCAGGTACATGACCCATTCGTTCACATCTTTGGGCAAACCAGCCGGCAGGGCGTGCGTGATCCGCTCGCGGGCGCGGCTTCGTCGTTCGATGAGCGTCAGGCGCATTTGGTCGTGTTGGGCGATCAGTGTTGGCGAGGCTACGCCGTCGGTGATCTGGTCCAGCCGCAGACGTTGAGCCATCTCGCCATCACACGTGGTAATCAGAATGGTTTGGCGCGTGGGAAGCCCCAGCACATGAATGTTCAGGTCGGTTCCAAGCGGGATGGGCGAAGCGCACATTTGGCATGCGAGCCGATTGCGATAAAGCAAGATCCCGCCCTGGCGGGCAAACTGGAGCGTCTCGCGCGTCAGCTGTTGAGCACCGCGCATTTCGGCGTGCCACGCGTAATCCTCCGCCGGAAATGTGCCCAGGCAATCCACGCCGATGATCAGGATGTGGTCGAGATGGAAGGAATCGCGTTTAGCCATCTCGGTCAGAGCGCGCAGTTCACACGGGCGCAGCACCACGCCGAGACGGGAAAGTGGATGCTCACGGACCAGTTGAACGACGAGCCTTGCCGTAGAGGCGGCCAAGAGGGGGGCAAACGGATCCGCCCGATCCAAATGCGCTGGATCATCGGTGAAGAGTGGCTTCGCCCCGAGGGCGCCCGGCAGGTACTGTGGGACGAGCATGCCTTCCAGGCCGACGTTCAACCACAGATCGCGCAGAAATTTTTGGACAGTCCCCAGCACCTCGCCGTGACTGTGAAGTATCCATTGAGTGTTCATGGCTTCACCTCCATGGGTCATACGCGGCGGTGGCCGTTCAGATCGTCCCGCCCAGTGCGGTGCGCAGGTCGTTTACGGCGTCGAGGGCATGGCTCCACTCGCCATAGGGAACCCAACTCGCCGCCACGCGGTCAGGCGCTAGTCCGGCCTGCTCCAGACGACACCGCATGACCTTAAGACGTTCTTCTATGGCGTAGTCCGAGGCCGCTCCCCACTGACCTCCCTCCGCACAACCCACTATGACTACGCCCTCCGCTCCGCCCAAAATCAACCGTAGAATGTGCGCCAACTCGAAGTCACGCGAGCAGGGCAAATGCACCCTGGTCACACCGGAAGGAACAGGGCCAAGGGGCCTCTGGCCCCCCTCCAGGCATCCCTCGCAGACGCACACGACGATTTGAGGCGTTTTCCGTCGCACCTCAGACCTCCAGTCCTTTCATAGCGTACTATGTGCCCTTGCCCCACGTAATCCGCCCCCTACCCGAAATCGCGCTCGCACATGCCCTATTTCGAAAACAGGCGCACCCTATTGCGTTAGTGTTCTTCCCCTACTTCCCGATCACCACACCCACCGGGTCTATCTCTTGCAGCAACCGGCGTTCCTCTTCAGTCGGAGGCGCGCTGACCTCTATGCGCTGCGGAACGGCAATCTCAAAAGCGCTATGGCTCTGAATATCCTCCGGCGTCACGCCGGGGTGCATCGCCAGGAGTCTTAGCCGCTTGGTCTTCTCATCGAAGCCATAGACGCCCAGTTGAGTGATGACGCGATAGGGGCCGGTATCCTCCGGCAGCCCCGCACGTTCGCGCGCCTCAGGGCCATCGAGGTAGCCCGGCGTCGTGATGAAGTTCACCCGCTCGACAAAGCGGCGTTTATCCTGCCGCATGACGATGATGGTGCGATGGCAGAGCGAGCCGATGTCGTTGGCTCCGCCGCTGCCGGGGAGGCGCACCGTCGGGTGCTCCCACGCGCCGATGACGGTGGTGTTAATGTTGCCGTACTGGTCAATCATCGCCGCGCCCAAAAAGCCGTAGTCCACGTAACCCGCCTGGCACGCGCTCATCACGTCGTGCATGCTGGAGGCCGCGGCGGCGCGATAGAATGTGCGGGAGTCGCCGACCGAGATGGGCAGCACCGGAACGCGTGGGCCGACGCCTCCCGCTTCGAAGATGATGAGCAGTCCCGGCGCATGAGTCCGCTGCGCCAGCAGGGCCGCGATCATCGGCAAGCCTGTGCCTACGAGGATGGATCTCTTGTCCTCCAGCATCCGCGCCGCCACGCACGCCAGGAGTTCCGTCGAGGTATAAGTTGCCACCGGTTCAGCGATCATCAGCCCCTCCTCATCTGTCCTTCAACCACGGCGCACGCATCGGCTCCTTGAGCTGCTCCACCCGCTTCAAGTAATTGAGTTTGCGAATGCCGCCCGCCAGGTCAAGGTATTCTTCGAAGCCGCACACACCGAAGACATACTTCTCGAAGTAAGCCTTCGCGCCCGTAGGCGTTTGCGAAAGATCAAGCCATTCGCCGATGTGTTCTTCGTCGAAGAAATACAGGTAGGGCATCAAGGTCGGGTGCGCGCCGTACGGCACTTCGCATACGGCGTCCACCACGTAAAACGGAATCACCGTGCGGCACGGCTCCGCGCGGATGACCTCGGTGTCCACGACCTCTTCGGCGGTGAGGATCACGCGCCGGGCCGCGCGCGCCAGTTCAAAGTCCTCCACGAGGATGCCCTCAATCTGGGCGTTGCCGTACCTGTCGCAGCGCGGCACGTGGAACAGCGCCACGTCGGGATGCGCCGCCGGGATCAGGCAGACCGGCTTCCCACTCCACGGGTCGCGCATCACCTTGCACGCGCTGTGCGCGAGCGTGTCCGTGCCCAGCATGTTGCGCGAAGGGATAAATGGAATCCCCATCATTCCGGCGAGGAAGCGCCACTGGTAGCCCGCGTTCGAAATCTCGGCGACGACTTGGCATTGCCCGCTTTCCACCGCCCGACGCCCCGCCGGGGAGAGGCCGCGCAGCTCGTGGCCGAAGGCATAGGCCACCTCGACCTTGCTCACGCACCCTGCGCCGATGAGCAGGTCCACGTCGTGCACGGCGGTCTTACCTGCCATCACCAGCCCGCGCTTCCGCTGGCGGATGATCTCGTACACCAAGGCCATCGGGATGCGGATGTGCCCGAAGCCCCCAAAGGCGATGAAGTCGCCGTCGTGGACAAACTGCTCTACGGCCTCCTTCACACTCATGCGCTTGTCCTGAAGGTCGCGCGATTTGTTCTCCCGAATCCAGCGCCGGTTCTCGTCCGGGTCGTGCCAGCCGATGAGTTCGCCGGAGCCTTCTTGAAGAATCTCGACGTTCATATCTGCTTCCTCTCAAACCACTCCCATCACCGTCAACGTGATGCGTGATGCGTGACTCGTGAAGTCTTTATGCCTCATGAGTCACGCTCCACGCCTCCACCAGCGCTGCCATTTCATACCGCCCGTCCGTCAGCGCCTCGATCTGCGCCATGACCTGATCGAGGGTGAAGTGTTTGACGTTGATCGCGCCGGAGGGGCAGGCGGTGGCGCACGCGCCGCACCCCTGGCACAACACCGGGTTCACCGTCATCACGCCGCGCACGGGATGCAGTGACAGCGCGCCGAACGCGCACACCTGCGCGCACTGGCCGCAACCCGCGCACAACTCTTCGTCCACGAACGAGGTCGCCGCCTCGACCGGCACCTGGCCGCGCATCAACGGGATCATCGCCGCCGAGGCCGCCGCTCGCGCCTGCGCGATGGCCTCCGAAATATCCTTCGGTCCCTGGCAGCACCCGGCGAGGAAGATGCCGGCCATCGCCGTGTCCACGGGCCGCAGTTTGGGGTGGGCTTCCATGAAGAACCCATCCGCCGAGCGCGCAAGTTTGAGCAACCCGGCAACCGCCGCGGTGTCTGCGCGAGGCACCATCCCTACCGCCAGCACCACCAAGTCGGCCTCGATCTCCACCGGCTCGCCGAGCAGCGTATCCTCGGCTCTGACGGCCACATGACCATCGCGCCGAATGATCTCGGACGGATTTCCGCGCCGATATACCACGCCCTCTTCCCGCACGCGGTCGTAGAACTCTTCAAAGCCTTTGCCGAACGCGCGCACGTCTATGTAGAACACGGTCACCTGCGCCTCTGGCAGCCGCTCGCGGACGAGATGCGCCTGTTTCGCAGTGACCATGCAGCACACACGCGAGCAATACGGGTTACCCAGCGTCTGGTCGCGCGACCCAACACATTGAATGAACACGACTTGTTTCGGCTCATGGCCATTGACACGGATTGACTCACTTGCGGCCAGCCGCTCAAGCTCAGGCGTGGTGATGACTTCGGGATACACGCCGTATCCGAACTCCGGCTTGCGGTGCGCGTCGAAAGGCTCGAAACCGGTGGCGACCACAATCGCGCCTGCCGGGACTTCGACCACGTGCGCCTCATCGTTCGCAGGCCGCACTCGAACGCGGAAGTTGCCCACGTACCCGCCGACCTCCGCCACCTCTGCTTCGGTCATCACCCTGATGCGCGGGTGAGTCGTTACACGCCCAATCAACTGGTTCACTAGATTCACGGCGGACTCGAGGGTGGGGAAGGTGCGATACAGGTGAGCGGCGCGCCCGCCGAGGTTCGGTGCGCGCTCGACGAGCGTGACCTGAAAGCCGGCGTCGGCGATGTCCAGCGCGGCCTGCATCCCGGCCACCCCGCCGCCAATGACGAGCGCCGCCGGGGTGACAGGAACCTGCCGCGTTTCGAGCGGCTGCAAACGCGCGGCTTTGGCGACGGCGGAGGCCACAAGGCTCATGGCCTTGAGCGTGGCCGCCTCGCCAGCGGGATGCACCCACGAGCATTGCTCGCGGATGTTCGCCATCTCGAAGCAGTACGGGTTCAACCCGGCGTCGGCGACGGCGGCGCGGAACGTCGGCTCGTGCATGCGCGGCGAGCAGGAGGCCACTACCACGCGATTGAGTTTCAGTTCGGCGATGTCCTGCTTGATGAGCGACTGGCCGGGGTCGGAGCACATGTAGGTGTAATCGCGGGACACCACCACGCCCGGCAGATGCGCGGCGTATTCGACCGCCGCTTTCACGTCCACGGTCGCGCCGATGTTGATGCCGCAGTGGCAGATGTACACGCCGATGCGTGGAGTGAATGCCATAGCGCCGTCCTCTACGTGCGCTCCAGCCACAAGCCCAGCATGTGGCGGATCGTGATGATCTCACAAGCAAACACTATGTTATCCCTCACATCAATGACTTCATCGGATTCGATTTCGACTCCGCATTCCTCGCGGGTTTCGCGTTGCGTGGCCTGACGGATGGTCTCCCCCAGCCGAACCAAGCCGCCGGGCACGCTCCATCGCCCTCGGCCAGGGTCATCGGCGCGCCGGACGAGCAGGACACGGTCCTGTTGCAAGACGATCGCGTGAGCCGAAACTAAAGGGCACGGCGGGTATTCGCGCTGAACAAATTCAGAGGATTCAGCTCCAGCACACACATCAGCCTCACAGTGCCTGCGCCGCGATCTCGGCGATGTCCATCACCCGAATCTTTTCCTCGGCCTTGATGTGCTTCACCGCCTCGTCCAGCGTGAGCAGGCAGAAGGGGCAGGCGGTGGCGAGAATCTCCGCGCCAGTCTCCAATGCTTCCTTGACCCGCAACTGCGCGAGGCGCACGTTTGGGTTTGTCCCCTCCAGCCACATGCGCCCGCCGCCGCCCTCGCAGCACAGGCTCTTCTCGCGCGAGCGATCCATCTCCACCAGTTTCAGGCCGGGGATGCTCTTCAGCACCGCACGCGGCTCGTCGAAGACTTTGTTGTGCTTGCCCAGATAGCACGGGTCGTGATACGTCGCCGTCTTCTCGACTTTGCCCGCGAATCTCAAATCTCCACTCTCCAATAGCCCCGCCAACAATTGGGTATAGTGTTGCACCCGCAACCCGTTCTTCGGATAATCGTTCTTGAAGACGTTGAAGCAGTGGGGAGAGGTCGTGAACATCTTGCCCACATTCAGCTCTTTGAACATCCCCGTGTTTTCTTCCACCAGCATCTCGAACAGCCCGGCCTCACCCAATCGCCGGACTTCGCTCGCACAGCAGTTTTCCTGTTCTCCGAGAATGCCAAAGTCCACGCCGGTGGATTGCAGGACGCGCACCAGCGCGCGAGACACCTGCTGCACGCGCGGGTCGTAGGAGGGCGTGCAGCCGACGTAGTACAGGTATTCGGCGCCCTCGGCGATGGACTTCACCGACAAATCCTTGGCCCACGCGGCGCGGTCTTCGCGCGGCATCGTCAGCGGATTGCCGTGCCGGAATGTGCTCTCCAATGCGGTCTTGACGTTCGGGTGGACGCGGCCCTTCTCCACAAACGCGCTGCGCAGGGCGATGATGGCCTCCATCGGGTTGACCTGCTTGGGGCAGCGGCTGTAGCACGTGGAGCACGTCGTGCAGTCCCACAACTCCTCGCGCCCCTCGAGGTCGAAACCGTTCCCGGCGATCAACAACCGATAGACCAGGTTCCGCGGGTTGAGCCTCGTCTTGATCGCCATCGGGCAGCCGCCCGTGCACTTGCCGCACTGGATACACGCCAACAACCCGTGCTCCCGAACGAATTGGCGGCTTTCAATTTGAAGCATGTCGTGCTCCTATCTCTTCAACCATCAAGACACAAAGACACTCAGTGCCTCAGGTAAATTGCAGTTCTGGCGTGCCTTCGGGTTTTTGTGGTAAATCTTCAACCGCGCGGCTTTTCGCCAGCAAAATCATCGCCGCCGAGGCGGCCGCTTTGGCCTGCGTCACCGTGTCCGGGATGTCCTTTGGGCCTTGGCAACACCCGGCCAGGAACACGCCCGGCACACCGCTCTCCATCACCCCCAGTTTGGGATGCGCTTCGCGGAAGAACCCATCGTCGTCCAGCGTCAGGTTAAGCATCCGGGCGATATCCGCCGCGCCCTGGCGCGGTCGCAGGCCCACAGCCAGCACGACCAGATCGGCTTCCACTTCCACCGGCTCGCCCAGCAGCGTGTCTTCCGCGCGCACGACCACGTGATCTGCGCGCCTGATAATCTCCGACGGGTTCCCGCGCCGATAAAGAATGCCCTCGCACCGCACGCGGTCGTAGAATTCTTCGAAGCCCTTGCCGAAGGCGCGGATGTCCATGTAGAACACGGTGATCTCTGCGCCGGGCAGTCGGTCGTGGGCGAGATGCGCCTGTTTGGCCACGGCCATGCAACACACGCGCGAGCAATACGGGATGCCCAGGCTCTTGTCGCGCGAACCCACACATTGCATGAAGACCACCTTCTTCGGCAGGTGGCCGTTCAGTGAAATCCTGCCCATCGTCGGGCCGGAGGCCGAGGCCAGCCGCTCGAATTCCAGCGTGGTGATGACCTCAGGATACGCGCCGTAACCCAATTCGGGCTTGAGGCGCGGGTCGAACACGTCGAAGCCGGTGGCGACCACAATCGCTCCCACTTCCACTTCGACGTTCTCTTCTTTCTGCGTGAAATCAATTGCACCCGACGGACAGGCATCCTTGCACTTGAACGTCTTGCCGCACACTCCGCGCGTGAGGTAGACGCAGGCCTCCGGGTCCACCGTGTAGACCAGCGGCACGGCCTGCGGGAATGGCGCGTAGATGGCCGCGCGCTTCCCAATGCCCGCGTTGAAGTCGCTGGACACGCGGCCGCTCAGGCGGCAGGCCTCGGCGCACAACCCGCATCCCCGGCACTTAGCCACGTCCACGTAGCGCGGCTTCTTCTTGATGTGTGCGTGAAAGTCGCCCGCGTGGCCTGCCACACTCACCACCTCTGCGTAGGTGAGCAGTTCGATGTTGGGATGCCGGCCTGCATCCACCATCTTCGGCGTGAGGATGCAGGATGAACAGTCCAACGTCGGGAAGGTCTTGTCGAGCTGCGACATCCGCCCGCCGAGGCTGGGCGAGCGCTCGACCAGGTAGACCTTGAACCCGGCGTCGGCGATGTCGAGCGCGGCCTGTATCCCGGCGATGCCGCCGCCGATGACGAGCGCAGCCTGGGGGATTGGGCGAGGGGGTGATTGGATGATTGGGGGAGTCATTTCTCCTCACCTATCTCCGTCCACTCATTTGCCTGGAATGTGATCAGCGGCAGCGGTTCGTCCGCGTTCCGGCCCGGCATGTAGTTGAAGGCGGCCTGCACCTGCGCGCCGACCGCGCTGAAGATGGCGCCGACCGGAATCTCCGACGGGCAGGCCGAGGTGCACATGCCGCAACCCACACACGACGCGCTCATGTGATTCATGCGCGTCATGTGGAAGAGCAGAGTGTCGCCGAGCAGCCGCGTCGCGCCTTTGCGGCGGGCGGCGGTCAGGTAATGCTCCGGCGCGTGGTCGAATGAAGTCGTCTTGAACAGGCAGGTCTTGCAGTAGCAGATGGGGCAGGCCGTCATGCAGTTGTGGCAGCGGATGCAGGCCGCGAACAGCGACGCGATGCCGCCATCTGAAGTCATCGGTGCGCGAATGGCCGCCAGTTCTTTTTCGCGGACCTGACGGCGCGCGGCGATCAACCGCTCGGCGACGGCCTGACGTTCGGCGGCTCCATCGGCCGCTGCCGTCATTCCCAATTGGGCAGCGATCTCGTCTGGCATCGTCACCGGAATCCCCTGCGTTGTGTCCACCCCGAATAAATGCAGGCGTATGTCGGCGTGTTCGGGGGTCGGCTGAACGCACATCAGGCACGCGGAGCGCAAAGGGAGCCCATCGAGTGACGGATCCCGCCCTTCTTTCGCCGCCGACAGGTGCTCTGCAAGACTGATATCTCGGCGCTCCACGCTCCACGCTCCACGCTCTACGCACCCGGCCACCTCATACGTGCCCGGACAATCCACACCGACGAGGAGGACGCTCTTCAGCGTTGCCTGCTGGAGCTTCACCAGCTCGATCAGCGCGCGAATCTCGCACGACCGCAGAACCGCGCCGATGCGCGCGGGGGCATGTTTGCCGGTGAGCGCAGAGACCGCACGCGCGCCGTTGATGGGCATGATCGGCGCGAGCGGATCGGCCAGGCTCAACCGGGCGGGGTCGGTGACCAGCGCGGGCACGACGGTGCTGCCCGTGTCTAGCGGCACGTACAGCGCGTCCAACACCTTCGTCTCCAACAGTCGCCGAAGGAAGCCGCGTATCGCCACAAGCACATTGCCGTTTTCGATGGGGATCACTGTGTTCATACTCAACCTCGCCTCACACCGCCCACGCCTCCCGCATCGGATTCGGGCCGAGTTCCTTGAGAGCGGCCACCATTTCGGTCATCGTCACGGCAAAGCGCTGCCCCTCGCTCGCGCTGATCCAGCGCAGCCACACGCGCCGCTCGTCGAACCCTGCCGCTTTCAGAATCTCGTGCAACGCCACGTACCGGCGGCGGGTCTTGTAATTGCCGGTCTGATAATGACAGTCGCCCGGATGGCAGCCGCCAATGAACACGCCGTCCGCGCCTTCGATCAGCGGCTTGAGCGCGTACATCGGGTCCACCGCGCCGCTGCACATCAGCCGCACGATGCGCACGTTCGGCGGATATTGCAGCCGCGACGTGCCGGCCAAGTCTGCACCCGTGTACGTGCACCAGTTGCAGAGAAACGCGACGATACGGGGTTCGAAGTCTTTGTCGTCCATGCTGCCTCTTATCCCGACAAGGTGACCTGGTGACAAGGCGAAGGGACTCATCACCCGGTCACCCGGTCAGGCAATAGCCGCCTCCAACATCCCAAACACCTGCCCGAACTCGAAGCCCTTCTGCTGGCTGGCTTTGTTGGGACAGGCCGCCACGCACGCGCCGCAACCCTGACACAGCACCTCGATGACTTCGGCGTGCGCCATGCCCGGTTCGAGTCTGCGCGCCCCATACGGACAGACGTCCACGCAAACGCCGCAGGCCGCGCACAGGCGCGGGTTGACGCTGGCGACGATCGGCGTGGCCTCTAACTGCGGTTTCGCCAAAAGAGACACGGCCCGCACCGCCGCTGCCTGCGCCTGTGCGATCGTCTCTTCAATGAAACGCGGCGAGTGCGCCAGCCCGGCGAGGAAGATGCCCTCGGCGGCGAAGTCTACCGGGCGCAATTTGACATGCGCTTCGAGGAAGAAGCCGTCCTCGTTGAGCGGGACTTTCAAAAGCTGGGCGAGCGCCGCGTTGCCCGGCTCCGGCTCGATGCCCGTGCTCAACACCAGCCAGTCGGGCGAGAGGGCGATGACGTCGTTTTCGGGCTGGACAGCCACTCGCACTTGCAGCCGTCCGCCGCCGTCCGCCGACACTTCGGGCTTCATCGTCGCGTCGTATTCGAGGAAGATCACGCCGGCCTCGCGGGCCTCGCGATACAACTGCTCACGGAAGCCGTAACTGCGCAGGTCGCGGTACAGCACGACGACCTGCGTATCCGGCGATGGCCGCTTGATGGCGAGCGCATTCTTCAATGCCTGTGTGCAACAAATGCGCGAGCAGTACGGGTGCGCCTCGTCGCGCGAGCCGACGCACTGGATCATCACAACGGAAGCGGGGAACTGGGGGTGCGAAGTGGGAAGTACGAGGCGTTCCTCGAGCTCGCGTTGAGTGATGACGTTGGGATGCCGGCCGTAGAGATAGTCTTTCGGCGCGTAGCTCCGTGCGCCCGTGGCGACGACGACCGCGCCATGCTCGAGTTCAAGTTGTGACCCATCCGTCTTTGAACGCACGGTGGTGGAGTAGTGGCCGGTGTAGCCGCTCAGGCTGACCACCTGGACGTCGGCCATCACGTGAATACGCGGCTCGGATTCAACGGCGGCGATGGTCTCGCGCAACAAGGTTTGTGGGTCGCGGCCGTGGGGCGTGCGCGTATAAATGTGGCGCAGATTGCCGCCGAGTTCGGCCTCGCGCTCGACGAGGTACACGCCGAACCCCTGCCGCGCGATGGAGAGCGCCGCCGTCATCCCGGCCAGCCCGCCGCCGATGACGAGTGCCCGCCGATCCACTTCGAACGTGTTGCGCGTGATCGGGCGCAGTTTGCAGGCTTTGGCCACGGCCATCGCCGCGAGCTGCTTGGCTTTTTCGGTCGCCGACCGCGGCGCGGAGCGGTGCACCCACGAGTCCTGCTCACGGATGTTCGCCATCTCAAACAAGTGGCGGTTGAGACCGGCCTGCCGGATGGTGTCCTGGAACAATGGCTCGTGCGTGCGCGGCGTACACGAGGCGACCACCACCCGATTCAGTCCATACTCCTGAATGCGCTGGCGGATGCGTTCCTGCGTGTCTTGCGAGCAGGTGTACAGATTGTGCTCGGCGTAGGCCACGCCCGGCAGCGTCCTCGCGTACTCCACGACCTCCGGCACATTCACCACAGCCCCAATGTTGATGCCGCAATGACAGATGAAGACGCCCACCCGCGCCGGTTCGTCGGAGATGTCCCGCTCAGGTGGATACTCCGGGACGCGCGTCAACGTCCCTCGGGCCTCGCCCAGCAGCGCCGAGACCTGCGCCGCCGCGCACGAGGCCTCGATGACCGACTCGGGGATGTCCTTCGGTTCGGCAAACGCCCCGGCCACGAACACGCCCGGCCGCGAGGTCCGCCCCGGGGTGTGTGGCGCGACATCGGCGAAGCCGAACTCGTTCAACTTCACGCCGAGGCGCTCGGCCATCTCGCGCGCCGCCGCCGAAGGCCGCAAACCCACCGAGAGCACGACCAGATCAAATTCCTCTTCATGCGGCACGGGATGAGCGCCATCCGCGCCCTCGTAAGTCACGTAAGTCAACCGCAGGTTGTGGCTCCCCGGCGCTTCCTTCACCGAGGACACCATACACCGGACGTAATGGATGCCGTGCTCGGTCTGCGCGCGCTCGATGTAGCGCTCGAAGCCTTTGCCGAACGAGCGGATGTCAATGTAGAAGATAGTCGGCTCGATGTGCGCGTCGTGCTCCTTGGCGATGATGGCCTCTTTGGTAGCATACATGCAGCACACGGATGAGCAATAAGCTCCGCCCTGTGCGTTCTCCGCAGAGGGGCTTCGATAGTCTCGCGAGCCTACGCATTGAATCCACGCCACCTTGCGTGGGTGCGCACCGTCCGATGGCCGTTGCACCACTCCCCCAAATGGGCCGGAGGCCGAGAGCATCCGCTCGAACTGCACGCTGGTGACTACGTTCGGGAAACGTCCACAACCGTATTCGGGGCGGACATTCCCCGGCATGGCCTCGACGCCCGGGGTCAACACCACCGCGCCCACGTTCAGTTCAGTGATGTGCTCAACGTCAGCGTGAACAATCGCCCCTGCGCGGCAGGCGTAGACGCATTGGTTGCACTCCGAGCAAACGCCGCAGCGCAGGCAGCGCATTGCCTCGGCCCGCGCCTGCTCCTCGGTCAGTTCGCCAAACATTTCGACAAAGCCAGCCTTGCGCACTGCCACCGGTCGTTTTGGCACTTCGACCCGCGGCGCAACGGAGGCTTTGCCGCTTGCCATACGCTCTGCGACTTCGGACTGCGTGAGTTTGACGACATGGCGCGCTGCGTGTTGCGTCTTGTGTGTTCCGTCCGTCTTTTCGAGATGGGCTGCCATGGAACGGGCCGCGCGGTGACCGGCGGCAATCGCGTCCACCACAAAAGCCGTGCCGGTCACCACGTCGCCGCCCGCGAAAATTCCCGGCACATTCGTCGCCAGAGTTTCGGGGTCAACCTGCACGCGTCCACCGCGCTGCGTACTCACCGGTTTGAGGCAATTCGCCTCGGGCCGCTGGCCGATGGCGAAGATCACCACGTCGGCGGGAATGATTTCTTCGGTGTCAGGAATTTCATCAAAGTCTGGCCGTCCCTCAACGAACCCTCGGAAGTTGACCTTGACCGTGCGCACCCCCGTCACGCGCCCTCCGTCACGCGTCACCTCTTTGAACGTGCGGGAGGGGAAGACCTCGACGCCCTCTTCCTCGGCGTCCTGCACCTCCCACGTGTGCGCGGGCATTTGCTCACGACTCTCCAGGCAGGCCATGCCCACCCACGCCGCGCTGAGGCGCACCGCCGTCATCGCCGCGTCAATCGCCACGTTCCCGCCGCCGAGGACGAGGACACGCCGATGGGTAACTGGAGAGGCGTAATTAGCGATTGGAGATTGCAGGCTGACCTCGCGCAAGAACTCAGTCGCCAGCAGCGCCTGGGGGAGATCGTTGCCGGGGATGGGGAGTTTGACTCCGGCGTGCGCTCCGATGGCGACAAAGACCGCATCGTACTCGTGAAGGAGGGCCTCCACGTGTTCGATGCGGTGATTGAGCTTGAGTTCAATCCCTTGAGCGACGACGGCGTCAATCTCGCGCTGCACGACCTCGGGCGGCAGACGATAGGCCGGGATGCCGACCCGCATCATGCCGCCAGGGACAGGCAGCGCCTCGAAGACGGTGACGGCGCAACCCTGCCGGACCAAATCCTGCGCGCAGGTCAAACCGGCGGGGCCGGAGCCGACGATGGCGACGCGCTTGCCGGTCAGCGGACGAGCGCCCTCCACTGACGGCCAACCGCCCGCCGCCCACGGATGATCCCGCGCCCAATCGGCGACGAACCGCTTGAGCGCCATGATGTTCACGGGCGCGTCGGCCTGCGCGCGATTGCAGGCCTCCTCACAACGATGGTTGCACACGCGACCGCAAATCGAGGGGAATGGATTGTCTTCGAGGATGGTGCGATAGGCATCAGCGAAGCGCCCCTCGGCGATGAGCGCGATATAGCCCTGCGCCCGCTGATGGACAGGGCAGGCATCCCGACATGGGGCCGTGCCGCGCTTCTCGATAGCGAACGCGTTGGGGATCGCCTGCGGGTAGAGTTTGTAAATCGCCTTCCGTTGTGAGAGGCCGCCGTTGAATGTGTCGGGGAGGCTGATGGGGCAGGCCGCCGCGCAATCGCCGCAGCCGGTGCATTTCGTCCGATCCACGTAGCGCGGGTGTTGACGCACCGTCACCGTGAGGTCGCCCGGCTCACCGGATATGGACTCGACCTCGGCGCAGTTCAGCAGTTCGATGTTGAGATGCCGCCCGACCTCGACCAGTTTGGGCGACATGATGCACATGGCGCAATCGTTGGTCGGGAAAGTCTTGTCGAGCTGGGCCATCGTCCCGCCGATGGCGGGTGCACGGTCGAGCAGATAGACTTTGATGCCGGCTTCGGCCAGATCGAGCGCGGCCTGCATCCCGGCAATTCCTGCGCCGACCACCAGCGCCGCGCCGACCGGGCCTTTTCGCCCCTGCCGGAAATCCTCGACTTTCTCGCGTCCGCTGCCTGAGGCCGTCATCCGCGACTCCGCTGGAAACTCGCCGCAGAGTTCGCCGTGTGCGCTGAGACTTCCAATGCCTTCCCTGCGCGCTTCGCGTCAGCGTTCTCTGCGATGAAAAATGGCCGTCAATCCACTAACCCCGCCGAGCGCAACATGGGCCGGGGGTCAATCAAGTGCTTGCCCCACCATTTGTGCGCGTCAGGGAGGCCAAACGCAAGCCCAAGCAGTTCGGTGAAGTAAAACGCCGGCATCTTCGCTTGACCCGTCTGCCGCATTTCGAGATTGACCTGACACAGGGGACAGGCCGTCACGAACGCCTCGGCCCCGGCCTCGCGCGCCCGCTCCGCCAGCCGCGTGACCAACCCGGACACGATGTCTGAGCGGCTGAGCGAGAGGCTCCCGCCGCAACAATCCGTGGCATACGACCACGTTTTGACATCGGCGCCCACCGCCCGGAGCAGGTCGGCCATCACGTGCGGATCGTCCGGGTCATCAAACCGTGCGATTTCCGGCGGGCGGACGAGCAGGCAGCCGTAATAGGTGACAACTTTGAGTCCTCGCAGCGGACGCCGTACTTGCGCCGCGATTCGCTGCGGGCCGTAGTCTTCGTGCAGCACGGCGAGCAGGGGCCGGATGGCGATCTCACCCGTAAACTTGAAGCCGACGATTGTCTCGATTTCGGCCCGCGCGCCAGGATCGGTCCTCAGCACGTAATCCGCGTTTTTCATCCGGCTGAAGCATGCCGCGCACGGCGTCACCAGATCGTGTCCAACCGTTTGGGCCAACGCCAGGGTGCGCGCAGGCAGTGCAAGCGCGAGTGTGTGGTTGAGCGCGTGCGCCGACGACGCGCCGCAACAGTTCCACCCGGCAAGCTCGCGCAACTCCAGGCCGAGGCGCCGGAACACAGCCTGCGCGGAAAGCCCATACTCGAGACCCGTCGAGTGCAGGCTGCACCCCGGATAAAACGAGTAGCTCACCGATCACTCCTCCGAAAGATCTGCTGGACTTCTGCTACTGCCCCTGAGCGTTCCGGCAAAATGGGAACCTTGCCACGCAAAAACAGACCTAGCCCCGCGCCCACGTCATTGAAGAGCGGGACGTGCGCCAGGACTTTGAACGCGCCCAAGAGGGCCGCCTCGTGCGACCGGCCCAGCCGTTGAACGACTCTCAAGAACAGCGTGTGGAACAGAGCCGCATCCCTCTCTCCGGCCGGGTAATCCTCGGCTAGAGCCAGTTGCCGCAACGCGTCCATCACCGCTGCGATGTCAATCGCATTCGGGCAGCGGGTGGCGCAGGTGTAGCATCCTGCGCACAGCCAGAGGTCGCGACTGCGTAGAACGGCGTCACGCCGGCCGAGCATCGCCAACCGCAAGAGATGATCGGGGCCGTAATCCATCGCGCCGACCACCGGGCAGCCCGCCGTGCACTTGTGGCAGTGGTAGCACAGCTCGATGCGCTGGCCGGAGCGCCGCTGGATTTCAGACGCGAGGTTATCTTTCACGCTGGCTCCTTCCGTCGGCTCCAAATCCCGGCGCCGGGGCGGGCGGCCGGATCAGGCCGAAACCTTCTCGCTCGCCAGGCGCTGGAGAAGGTGCTTGAGAGACTCCTCCTGCGACTTCAGCATGTTGCGAAAGCCTTTTTTCTCTGTATGCCTGATCTCATCCCGCAAGTCATCCAGGCAACATTCGAGAACCTGGCGCAGCAGTTCGGTCTCCTCAGGAGTCAGTTCAAGTCGGATCATAGTTTCGCCCTCCGGATGTGTGTCAGAGATAACGCCCGCGATGCTTCCCGGCCCGGCTTAGCCTTGAGAAACGCCATGTATTTCCTGTAGAAGCCGTTCTTTTGTTTCCACTTCTGCCAGCTTGGTCGAGGCATAGATGGACGCTTCCGTCATGAGTTGTTTCGCTTCTTCTGCTGGCAGTTTATGCAAACTCTGCAGCGTATGCCCTTTGGTGCGCAGGTAGGCTTCGATGAAAAGTCTTTCCAATCGGGCCTGCGGCTCGTCAGTGACAGCCTGGTCTTGCGGGGATGTTTCGCGCATGAGTCACCTCCACTCTTGAAAGGACGAGGTCTTGAAAAGATGGTGTGCGCGGTTAAACGCTGCACCGCCGCACACCTACACAGTACGGCGGATTTCAGTCCATCGTCATCCGCCGCCCGCTCGAAATAGCCTCCGGCACATACCCTATCTTGGAAAACAAAAAGACCCTACCGAGGTAGGGTCTTTGCGAAAACCCGGTGGGCGCCCTGCTACAGAAAGCTTTCCAACAAGGCCCCCACCTGCGCCATCGAGAACACCGGCCCGTCTACGCAGATCAACTTATCGCCCAGGTTGCAGCGCCCGCACTTGCCAATGCCGCAGTGCATGCGGGCTTCGAGCGTAACGTAGTTCTTCTCCGGCGTGAAGCCCAGTGGCTGCAACACTTTGCCGACGAAGTGGATCATGACCGGCGGGCCGCAGGTGATGGTGATGGCGCTCTCCGGCGAGGGCGCGACCTTCTCCAACAACTCGGTAATCAGCCCGACGTTGTGATCCCAGGTGGCGTCTGGCTCGTCCACTGTGAGGTGGACATCGGTGTCAGGCGCGGCGCGCCACTCGTCGTACTCGTCGGTGAATACCAGCAGCGACGGGCGGCGCGCGGCCCACAGGATGGTGAAGTGGCCGTAGTCGGCGCGGTGGTCGAGTACGGTCTGGATCACGGGCCGCAAGGGCGCGCCGCCGATGCCGCCGCCGAGCACGATCAGGTTCTTGCCCTTGAACGCCTCCATCGGGAACGCATTCCCCATCGGCCTGCGCACCCCGACGACGTCGCCCGCGCCGAGTTCGTGCAGGCCGGTGGTCACCGCGCCCAACCGGTTGACGGCGAACTCGAGCATCGGGGTGCGGTGGGGAGTGGAGGCGATGCCAAAGGGGGCTTCGCCCACCCCAAAGGCGGAAACGAACGCGAATTGGCCGGGCCGGTAGTTGGCGAAGGCCTCGCGTCCCCCGTTCAGCAGTTCGACGCGGAAGAGCTTGATCTCGGTGGCCAAGTCTTTGACTTCGACCAACCGGCCCAGATACGGCAGCATGGGATTGTGTCTGTTTGCGTGAACCATAGGCAATCCTCCCCGATCTAACGGTTGTGGGACGAGCCGCCGGCTTGGCCTACATGGGCCAGCACTTCGGTGATGTCAATGTTCTCCGGGCAGGCGTCAATACACCGTCCGCAACCGGTGCAGGCCACCGGGCCGTACTGCTGTGGATAGTAGTAGAACTTGCAGAAGAAGCGGTTGCGCAGCCGCTGGCCTTTCGTCGGACGCGGATTATGCCCGCCCGCGATGCGCCGGTAGTTCACGCCCGCGCAACTGTCCCAACAGCGAATGCGCTCATATTGGTTGTGCCCGTTGTTCGACGGCATCGCTTCATCGCGCACGTCAAAGCAGCGGCAGGCCGGACACACATACGCACAGATACGGCAGCTCAGGCAGCGCTCGGCTAGGCGATCCCAGTATTCGTCGTTGAAGTAGGGAGGCCAATCTAGAGATCGGAGATCAGAGATGACAGGTTGTTGAGTGCTGAGGTCTGATCGGTCTGGGATTTGGGGTTCGACATCCAATCCCCAGCCTCTGGCCTCCTTCAGCAATGCATCTCCTTTCGCTGTAACGATCTGCACCGCATATCCGCCCTCGACCTCCGTAAGCATCACGTCCACGTCGCGCGGATCGTCGAGCGCGATGCCGAGGGTGGTGCAGAAGCAGGTGGGGCCTAACTCCCTGCAGGCCAAACCGATCAGCGTCGTATTCTCTCGGCGGCGGGCGTAATAGGGGTCAACCGGTTCGGTATCCAGAAAGAGCGCGTCCAGCACCTTCATTCCGCGCGCGTCGCAGGGCCGCACGCCGAAGATGACCTGCTCGCCTTCAGCCAGAGTTTCGATCAGTCTGATCTGCTGACCGGTTTTCTCGATCATGAGCAGGCGCTCGGTCGCGGGGATGAAAGCATCTTTGATGGACATCACCGGGCGTGTGAAATCCCAGACCACCTCCGCGCTGCTCGTCACCGGGCGATAGAGCAGCACGCCGTCCACGTCGCGGGGGGCGATGAGCGTTTTCCCGCCGGCCAGGCGGTCAAGCCAACGTGCCAGTTCCTCGCGGGGCATGGCATTCATGGCCGCACCTCCTCTCCACTGAGGATCGTGACGAAGGGTGAGGGCATCGGCGCGCCTCCGGCGCGGTGGCCGAAGGCCGCCTCGACCTCCTTCGC
>Ga0209751_10002086_pt1 | contig 20228 bp, 19 predicted proteins | sample RifCSP13_1_FD_184019 | JGI IMG/M metagenome (GOLD analysis project Ga0209751, IMG submission 184019) | Soil microbial communities from Rifle, Colorado - Rifle CSP2_sed 13_1 (SPAdes) (version 2) | ecosystem: Environmental > Terrestrial > Deep subsurface > Rock core/Sediment | place: Rifle... | reverse complement strand
TGCTGCGTCTGTATGACGAGGACGGCGCGATTGGCTCGGCATCCCCTGCTCTGACCTTACAGTCATTTGCACACCGCATCGAGCTCGAGATGTCCACCGTGGGCGGAGCGGGGGCGTGCATCGTGCGCGCTCGCCTGAATGGGTCGGAGTTCGCCGGATCGAGTACCAGATCGTTATCCACTGGGGCTAACTCGATCATCGTCGGCGGCAACCTGCAATCCGAGGCGCAGACGCAGGGCGAGTGGTATTTCGATGACCTGGCGATCAACAGCAGCATCGGCTCGATCCAGAACAGCTACCCTGGCGCAGGCAGCGTGGTGGCGATACGCCCCAACGCGACGGGAGATAGCGCCCAGTTCGCCCGCGGCGGGACGGACAGCGGAGCTAACTGGTCTCAGACCGATGAGATTGTCCCCAATGATGTCGGGGATTATGTGTCCAGTGGCACGTTAGACCATGTAGATGACTACAACTGCGCGGCCTCGCCCGCCGATGTGGGTACTGTCAACGTTGTCGGCGTGTTTGCGCGGCATACCCTGTCATCCGCCACAGGTACCGATCCGCGTTTCGTCACCCGCATCAAGGCTAGCGCGGGAGGAACGGTCGAGGAATCGGCCCAACACGTCCTCAACTCAACCGCCTGGTTCTCCAACGCGGACGGGACATTACCCTCTAACCTCAAGCTCATCCTGTACGACCTGCCGGGGGCGTCTACCACAGCCTGGACGCAGGCGGATCTGGATGCAATGCAGATCGGGGTGCGCATCGCGGTTGACGACGCTGACCAGGTATGGGTTTCGACGCTCTTGGCGCTGGTGGACTATGTGCCATCAGCCGCACCTGCTCAACAACCACTCTCAGAACTCCCCCAGGTTGACGAGACATTCGACGAAGCTCAGGGACATAACTTTGTCGGCTGGCAATCTGCGCCACTTGCAGGCGATCTGGTTGAGATACAGCCTCTTCCCGAAATCACTCCAATCGAGGACAGCTACGATGCCTCCCAGGGCCATGACTTCGCCGGATGGCAACAGCAACCGCTTTCTGGCGACGTACAGGACTTCCAGCCGCTGGCAGAGCTGCCCGCAGTCGACTTCAGTTTTGATGCTTCCCTGGATCACGACTTTGCTGGCTTGCAATCCGCTCCACTCCCCGGAGATGTGGTCGAACCGCAACCCCTACCGGAGACGACTCCCGTCGATGAAAGCTACGACGAGACAACCGGTCACGACTTTACCGGATGGAGCGCATGGCAGACGCCGGGTGACGTGCAGGACTTTCAGCCGCTCCCCGAAATCCCTCAGGTCGATCAAAGCTACAATCCTGACTTTGGGCATGACTTCACCGGCTGGCAGGCATGGAATATCCCCTTCGAGGTTGCCGAGCCGCTTACGCAGCCGGAATTTCCATCCATCGACCAGGGATATGACGCTGACCACGGGAGCGAGTTTAGCGGTTGGCAGACCTGGCAGACGCCCTTCGAGGTGGTCACGGAGGCCTATGCTCAGCCAGAGTTGCCGCAGATCGACGAGCTGTATGACCCGGACTACGGAAGGTTCTACGGCTACGACTTCAAGCAGCACCCCACGGATGCCCTGCTGCCCTCCGGCGACGTGGGACAGTCCGGGAATTGGAAGCGTGAGAATGGATCAGCGGTTGACCTGTACCTGTCCCTCGACGAGCCTAACCAGCCATCGGACGCCGATTACGTCTGGCATGAGAACGTAGCCGGAGGCGAGTACTTCGAAACTGCTCTGACCGACCCGCCCGGCACACCCGGCCCTGACCTGGTCGAGGGGTTGATCTGGCGAGGCAGGCGGCGGAGCGGGACGCAGACGGTCACAGTTCGAGCAGAGTTGCGCGAGGACGGCACGGTGATCGCTCAGCAATCGCAGGCGCTTAGCGACGTGGACACCACCTACGTGCTGATGCTCTCGGCGGCAGAGAAGGCTGCGGTCAATGACTGGCGTAACCTGCGTCTGCGCTTTACAGTGGAGAGCGTATCGTGAGGTGGCGCATCTGGTACGGCGACGGATCGTGCTACTCCGACCGGGACGGTTCGCCGTTTGACGCCCCCGCTCTGGACGTGCAGGTAATCGTCCAGGTTGATCCTCAGACCGGGCGTTACAACCAGTCTGGCTCTGACTACTACGTCTGGGATGGCGAAACCTGGCGCGGCGTGGATATTTTTGGGCTATTCGATTACCTGATCCGACCCGGCGCGCGGACCGTAAAATTTGGGCGCACCATCCCCAACGAGCAGTACCGGCACATTAACAATCTAGCAGAGGCAGATCCCGATTTTCCGCCGCGCTCGGCATACAGGCCCGGAGAACGGCAGTGACCAGTCCGATCTACGACCAGAAGTCGTTTCGCGGCCGGAATGACGATGTCGCACTGAACAGCGCGACGTTCACCCATGCCCTCAACGCCAACTGGACGCAGCTCGCCGACGTCAATTTTCGGGTGCGTTTCGTCGTCCAGGAATCGAACAATAAGGCTGCCGCCCAGACGTTCAAGGTGCAGTACCAGGTAGCCGGAGGCGGCTACCTGGATGTCACCACGGGCAGCGCGGTCAAGGTAGTGGGCAGCGGCAACTTCGCGGACGATGACGCTACCAGCAAGCTCCTCGACGGCACCGGCACGTTCCAGGCTGGCGTAGGCGACGATCTCGATAACACGCTGCCAACATCTGGGAGCATCACCGTCCCCGCAAACGGCAACACCGAGATCGAGATCACGCTACAGATCGACAGTTCGCAGGTCAGCAATGGGCAGACGGTCAACCTGCGGGTGATCCTCTCGCCGAGCACTGTCCTGAACAGCTACACGAGCATCCCGGCAATTACCGCTGACGTGCCTAGTCCGATGGCGCGGGGCAGGACGCTGCCGGAGATCGACGAGCACTTCGACGCCGCGCTGGGCCATGATTTCCGGGGGTACCAGGCAGCACCGCTCGCCGCTGACGTTCTGCCTCCGACCGAGCAGCCCGCGCCAGAGCTGCCCGAGATTGACGGGGCATTTGAACCTTACCATCCACAATATTACGAGGGCCAGCAGTCATCCCCCGTGGAGGGGACGGCAGTATCCGTGTCATGGGCCTGGCTTCAGGTCCCGGCTTCGGTAGACTTCCAGGCTCCCCGTGAGTTTCCCCAGGTTGACGAGAGCTATGATCTCCCCTTTGACCTGGAGAGCTACGGCGGTTGGCAGGAGCGGCAGTTCGAGGAGGCCGCGGCGGAACCTCAACTCCCACAGCCCGAAGCGCCCGCAATCGACCAGGGATACGATATTGACCACGCCCATGACTTCGCAGGTTGGGCAGCGTGGCAAACACCGGCAGACATCGTTGAACCTTACCATCTCCCTGAGACGCCGATCATCGACGAGGTCTATGACGAAACGGCGGAACATGACTTCACCGGCTGGCAGCAGCCCGCTCAGATGGTGGAGGACTTCCAGGCTCTCCCCGAACTGCCGCCAACTGACGAGGTATTTGACGAGAGCCAGGGGCATGACTTCCAGGGCGTCCAGGCCGGGCCGCTCTCCGCAGACGCCGAAGTCCAGGACTTTCAGTCGCTCGCTGAACTGCCCGAAGTTGACGGGACGTTCGACGCCGCCCAGGGACATACGTTTGACGGCTGGCAAACGTGGCAGACGCCCGCCGATGTAGCAGTTCAGCCGCCCGTCTCCAGCCTGCCCGAATTCCAGCCGGAGCAGGAAGCAGACTACTCCGGCTGGCAGGCATGGCAGATACCGGGTGACATCGCTGAGCCATATCATCTTCCTGAACTGACGCAGGTCGATGAAAGCTACGACGGGACGTGGCAATATGATTTTGCCGGTTGGCAGACATGGCAAATTTCGGCGGACGTCCAGGACTTTCAGGCGCTTCCTGAACTGCCGCAGGTTGACCAGAGCTACGACGGGACGTGGCTGCATGATTTCCAGGGCTGGCAGACCTGGTTGCTCCCCGGCGATGTCGTCGAACCTTACCATCTCCCTGAACTGCCCCCGACCGACGATTCGTTCGATGCTTTTGCGGGGCATACATTTGACGGCTGGCAGATCGGGCCGCTATCGGCAGACGCAGCGGTTGAGGACTTTCAACCCCTGCCTGAATTCCCGATCATCAACGAGGTGTACGATGTGGTTTACATGTACGATGGATGGCAAACTTTTCAGACCCCGGCAGATATTCTATGGCTGGTGCATGCAGGCGCGCGTCCTTCCGGTTCGCAGGCAAAAGCCGGCGCGGAGCGTTCCTTTGACAGCAGCGTATCCAGGGATGACGATACGAATGTGAGAACCCGATGACGACTTTGCCAAAAGAACTGTTCGTGTTTGAATCACCGAAGACGCTTGCCTTCGGCGAAGCGCGCCCGTTCAGCGTGAACTTTACCAAACTCGGCACGCCTGACTCTGCGGGCACTACTCTGGCTTACAAGAGCAACGGGGATAGTGCATCAGCGATGCTTTCCGGGAGCAATACTATTTCTGGCGACATCGTGACGATGCAGAAATTCACCCCAACCGCGGCGGATTCCTATCGCCTGGTCGCCAGTGTGACTATCGGTGGGTCGGCGGCGTACGGGATCGTCCAGGTGGAAGTTCTTCCCATCATCCCGGCGACTTACGCGGTTGGGGTGAACTCTTACGGCAGTGCAATAGGTGTAGCAGCTTACGTGCCCCGTTACGCCAACAAGTCCGGCTCATTCGATGACACCACCCGTCCTTCGCTTAAACAACTGGTCGCCTGGATCGACCAGGTGAGCGCCATCCTCAACGCTATGCTGGCCTCAGAAGGGTTTACGATCCCCTTGACTGACACTGACGCAGTGGCAGCGGTGAAGGCATTTGTCGAGCAGGAGATCGCCTCGATGGTCGAAGGGGTGAACGGCAGCGGTCGCTTTGGCCCAACTGGGAAGCGGTCAAAATCACGCTGGGAGCTGCTCAACGAGGATGCGAGGGCTTTTATCCAGACGTTCTACCTCGGGCTGGAACGCCTCGGCGCAGCGCGCTCGCAGTCAATAGGCTCGGAGATCGGTTACCGCAAGACGGATGCCAGCGGGGATGAAGTCCCTCCGCTGTTTCAACGCGAGGCTTTCAACGAGCGTTACCAGGACTGGGACACATGACCAAGATTTCCCTGACGCTGACTATCCGTCCCCCGTTTCAACAGATCGGGCGCAAATTCCGGTCGGCAAATGCCAAGCAGGCGGAGCGACGCCGGGAGACAGCTCGCGAGGTGGGCAGGGAATTGGTGCAGTACGTCCGCGAAGAAGCGCCCGGATCGGGGACATTTGCCAAGAAGCATTTTTATCGCACCTACGATGTCGGCAGCGCAGTGGAGATGCGACTGTACGCTCCCCAGCCGCTCTCCCGTTTTATCCGCTTCGGGACCCGGCCCCACTCGATTGCGGCGCGGCAAGCCGGCGCGCTGGCATTTTTTTGGCCGAAGATCGGTATGCAGGTCGTGGTTCCCAAGGGCGGCGGGTTCAAGACGCATGTTTCCGGCAACGTGCTGTGGGTCGGCAAAGGTTTCGTTTGGCACCCAGGGACGAAGCCCAATGACTACTTGGCTAGGGCGCAGCGTAAATGGCGACCCGGCGCAGTGGCGACGCTGCGCAAACTGGCCTCGCAATTCGTGATCGACTTGAAAGGGTCTTGAAGATGGCGGCAACAGAGCTTCAATTGCAAGAAGGGGCGCAGACGGTTCTCCAGGGGATCGAAGGATTACAGCCCATCTCGGTTGTCGTCAATGACTGGTCGATCCTGGACAGGCCAATGGTCGATGCGCCATTCGTGCTGATCGTCAATGCCGACGATTTCAACAGCACCCAGGTAACGGTTACGGCGACAACGGGATACACGCTCCGTCTCTGGTTGATCGTCGCCCTGGCGAACGCGGACTGGAAGGCAGCTTATGACGAGTTCAGGGATTACCGCCAACAGATCATTGACAAGTTCAACGAAGAGGGCACGAACCGTTCACTGGGCGGGCTGGACGGGGTGAACGTTACCCGCATTTTTTCTATCTCGGACATCGGGTACATCTATCCGCCCAACGTGGACCCGGACAATCAGCCCGACACTATCCCTGACTACGTGGCGCAGTTTATCGGGCTGGAGATCGAACAATATTAGGAGGTGCGGCTTGGCAAAAATCGACAAGTACAAAGTCTTGATCCCTATAACCAGGGACAAACCGAAGCGCAGGGATTACGAGGTCGGCGAGGTCGTCTCGGGGAAGGAGTTTTCCGCGGAAGTGACGGCAAACTTCCTGGAGATCGGCGTCCTTGCACCCTATACAGAGGAGGTGACAGAAAATGGCGAACCCGGGCAAGAATAAACTTATGCGCTTTATGCGTTTGTACGTGGATGGGTACAACATCTCCGGCGACGCCCGGACGTTTAGCTCGCTCGGTGTCAGTCTGGGCGAGGTGGACATGACCGGTTGGTCGAACACCATCCGTCAACTGCTCTCGGACAGGCGCATCGACGCGGCGATCAGTGGATTCCAGGCTTTCTTCAATGACACCGCTGCAAGTGGGTCTTACCCCCGCCTGAACAACCCTCAAGCAGGTATGGAGGTGATGATCAACTTCGGCGGCGATGCAGAGCCGGAGAACGGCGACCCATCCTACATGATGGCGGCGCAGCAGATGACGTCCAATATCTCATGGGATGCTCAGGCCGGGCTGATCAACGCCGATTTCCGGATCGACTCCGCGGTCGCCAATGCGGATAATCCGCTCGGTTATGTGCTCCACGGTGAAACGAGTCTGTCAGCGACGACGCTGGCACCCAGCATCAACAACGGCGCAGCCTCAACCAACGGCTGGCACGCGATCTTGCAGGTGATCGCCTCATCCGGCGGGACGTGGGTGTTCAAGGTGCGCCATAGCGTTGACAACAGTGTATGGGCTGACCTGGGCACATTCGTCCTGAATGGATCAGTAATAGGCAGCGAGCATATCGGTGGAACTGGCACGGTCAACCAATATGTGCGCTTCGAGGCGACAAGGACTAGCGGGACTGTTACACCCGTCGTTTCATTCGCCAGGAACTAAAAACTAGGAGGCTTGAAAAATGGCAGGAAAAAACAAAATCGAACGCGGCTTTAGGATCCTCTTCGACGACACCGGTGCAACGGCGCGGGACCTGACCGCAGACCTGATCCCCGGAAGCGTGAGCGGAGGCGGCAAGAACCTGGAAGAAGTTGACATGACAGGCGTTTCGGACTCCGTCCGCAAATACCTGGGCGGTTACTCGACCTCTCCGGTTTCTGGTCGATTTCACCTTAACGACACCGCTGCGACCGGCGCTTTTACTGTCCTGTCCGGGCAGATCGGTAAAATCGGAACGCTGACCCTCCAATGGGGCCAGAACGGGGCAGCTCCAGTGACCGGCGACCCGGAGTGGGAGGGCGAGTACGTGCTGCTGTCAATGAACATCGTCCCCGACGGGGGCAAGATGGTCATGGACGTCAACTGGCAACCCGCCTCGGGCAACCCCGATCCGGCATTCGGTACGGTCACTTAAGAGAAAGCAGGGACATGGATGGCAAGACGCATTCCCTGCCCGTGGCCGGAATTTTCGGAAGCCTGGATCGATCTCCCCGACGCCTGGTTTGGCGCGCACGCTCAGCGCCATGACGAGGCGGTCCGCAAAGCAGAGGAGTTTGGCCCGACCCTGATGACATTTGCCGCCTCGCTGGCGGTACTCGAGGATTGGCACCTCCCCGGTCTGAACGGCAACCCGGAGAAGTGGGACTTCACGCAGATCGACCTGCGCCTGATCGCATGGGTCAACAGCGTGACGATCGGGGATTACAACCTCTGCTACGCGATCCCAAAAGCCTTGTCCTCGCCGTCCCCCGCTGGCTAGACGCGGACACCGACGAGGATGACGAGGACAGGGAGCGGGCGTCGGGCTGGCTGACTTCGGGCGATGACGTGGTCATGCGCATCCATCCCGTCATCCAGATGTGGCGCGGCTACGTGGATTACGGGACAATGCCGCGCTCGGGAGGTTGGGAAGATCAACCGCTCCCCTTGCTGGTGACGTTCGCGGTGCTCTCTTTTGCTGAAAGCACTTGGCGCAATTACAGGCAGGAGAATTTCAACTGGTCGAAGTTCTCCCGGACTCAGCTCGATTTCATAACCTGGGCTGAGAAGGAACTGGCACTTGGCTGAACAACTTTCCGTCGAAATGATCGTAAAAGCTATCTCCGAAGGCTTCGAGGCGGTCTTGCAGAGCGTCGATGGCCTCGGGAAGGGATTCGACAAGAGCGCCCAACTGATCGTTGATGCCTCAGGTAAGGTCAGGACGGTATCCGCGCAGACAGGGGCAGACGTCAAGAAGTCTGCGGATGCCCAGGCAAGAGCGTTCGAGGATATGTCGAAGCGGATGGAGCTGGCCTCCAACCTGGCAAGGCAGAAGTACGAAGAACAGCGTAAAGAGATGGAAGCGCTTTCCTCGACCGCGACCAAGCTGGCGGTTGGTTTTGGCGCGGTCGCCGCGGCTGGAGGCGTCCTGCTCGGCTCCTCGATCCGCCTGGCAGCCAGGGTGGAGACGCTCGGGGTAGTCACTGCCCGCCTCGGGCAGAACGTTGGCATGACTGAGGTTCAAGTCCGTGGCTTGGAAGAGGCGATCAAGAAGAAGGGCATTACCACGCAGGCAGCCCGTCAGTCAATCGCCTTGATGATCCAGGCGGAGATCGACCTTGCCCATGCTACGCAGTTAGCCCGTATCGCTCAGGACGCGGCGGTTATCGCCAACATGAACTCCTCGGAGGCGTTCAACACCCTGGTTTACGCTATCTCCAGTGGTAATGTGCGCATGTTACGCACCCTCGGTATCCAGGTTCTATTCGAGGATGCCTACTCCAAGATGGCGGAGACGCTCGGCAAGAACACAGATGCCCTGACCGACCAGGAGCGCGTCCAGGCCCGCGTCAATGTGGTTTTGGAAGCCGGGAAGAACATCGCCGGCTCATACGAGGCAGCGATGTCAACTGCAGGAAAGCAGCTGCTCTCCCTGGATCGTCACCTGGAGGAATCACGCCGTATGCTCGGCGAGATGTGGCTTCCTGCCTTCGCCGCTGTCATCGCCTCGGTCACCGAATCGCTGGAATGGTGGGAGAAGCTAGACACGGAGCAGCAGAACATCGTCTCCGGGACGCTGGGCGTGATCACTGCCTTCTCTGCTGTGGAGGCTACTTTGCTGGGCATGGTCGCCCTGCTCCCTAAGGTCATTGCAGGATTACAGGGACTGACATTGACTTTGGGGGCGACAACAATTGCCGCAGGAGCGTTGTTTGCCGGGATAACAGTCCTTGCGGCGGTGATAGTCGCTCTTGGCGCGCTTTGGATTGCGCAAAGTCAGCGCAACATGGAAGCAACGAATGCCCTCAAAGCAGCGGAGTTGCAGGCGCGGGAAACGGCAAAGTCGTACGAGGAGTACGCTGCTGCAATTGATGAAGCTAATAAGGCTCAGGAGGGCGGATTCAAACTGACTGAACAGGGTGTCATTCGTCCGGGCGTTCGAGGAGGCGGACGATCAGGTTCAGCAGGAATAACCATTATTAACGACGAGGTCAAGAAGCTCACTCAGTCCGAACTTGAAAACCTGGATGTCGAAAAATTGCTCGCCGATCAGCGTAACAAGAACATTATCTTACATCAACAGTTGACCCAGGCAAGCGCTACCTTCGAGGCCGCACAACGAAAGAATACAATGCAAACCAAGCTCGGCAATCAGACGAGCCGTGACGCAGTGGAGATCGAGGGCGAACGGGTACGCACTCTGACGAACGTAGCAGATCGGATGGACCACGTCGCCCAGGTTCAAGCAGGTCTGGCTGCAGGGCTGCGCGGTGAACTCGCTAAAGCGACGGAGCAGTACACCGAAACCGTTGCAGACCTGTTGGAGAAGAAAGACGAACTGCTGGACAAGCTCAAGAAGACTGAGCGCCGTTACGGGAAGAACTCCGAGAAGGCAAAGGAGCTGCGCGAACAGATCGCCGGGCTGGCGGATGATGAACGGGAGGCTGCGGAAGCCTTAGCAGAGGCGACTGCACAGATGATTTACCAGCAGGCCTCGGCAGACCTGGACGCCGAATACGCCCTCCAGCTTGCTCGGGCAATGGGACTGATCTCCGAAGCCGATTACAACATCGCCGCGATAATCGAACAGCTCAACCGGATGCGTGACGCTGGCGCGATCTCCAATCAGAAGTACGTCGATTCTGTCCTGAATCTCCACGAGACGGTGAGCGGGTTGCAGGCGCTCAGTTTGCCCATCGACCCGACCTTGATCGGGCTGGCGGCAGGTAAGCTGGACGAACTGAATAAGGTTGTGGAGGCTATGGAGCGCCTTGGCATTCCCACGACTGTTGAGAACATCGCCGGCGCATTCGATCTGTTAAGTCAGAAAGCAGAGGCGTACGACGTCTGGACGCTCCCCGAGGCGAATTTTGATGCGATTCTCACTGACATGGGCGACACCATCGGTAAAGCGGGCGAGGTGGAGACTTCTATCACTGGTGTAGCGGAGAAGCTCTCTGCTCTCCCCGGAGTGCCCGATACTGTTGACGCTTCCGTGGATGAACTCAAGGCAAAAGTCGATACTGTCGGCACTGCTGCGGAAGTTGCAAAGCCGAAAGTCGAATCAATGATGTCCGGCATCGAAACAAGCGCAGGAGCGGCGCAGACGGCGGTCAACAATGTGACGGCGGCCATTAATAACATCCCGACGACACGGACTGTGACCGTAAACGTGGTGTACGTCGAGGGGCAAGTCCCCGGAAGGCAGACCGGCGGCCCGGTTGCTCCTGGTATCCCATACAAGGTACACCGTGACGAGACGGTCGTTTTTGACCGGCCCGGGTACGTCATACCTGTATCGGGCAGGGACGCGATCTCTCAAGCCAACGCTGCTGACGTCACCGGACTGCCTGGCGCAGGCGCGGGGCGCGTGGATATCCTGGATGTCGGCGATATTATTATCGTTGCTCCGAACGGCGCGGATGAACGATCTATCGCTGAGATGGTACTGACCAGGCTGACCGAGTGGCGGCGTCGCTCATCTACCACTTCGGCATTCTATGCAGGGAGTTAAGTTATGGGATTTATCGCACAACTTCGTAGAGGCAAAAAAATCTTTCCGTTGAGCGGAGCTAACTTTGACTTGGCGCTTGACTTTGTGCCTCCGTCAACGCAAATTGAACATACTATCGCCTTCGGCACTTCCGCCAACCGCTACGGCGGCGGACTTTTGGTGGATGCGCGCAGCGCCCCGGAAGGTTATTCGCTGCATCTTAAGGTAATCGGGGTAACCAATGCAGAAGTAGAAGGTAATATTCAGGCCCTGGCCTCATTCCTGGCAGAGGCTGGCAACCCCGCCGACCCGACTTACCTGGAATGGCGCTCGAACAACAGCGTGCCTTTCGAGCCGAAACACGGCAGCGGCTATGGCGCGCTGTACCAGTTGGAAATCCTCGGCGCTTCTAACTACAACAAATGGGACTTATACACCTCAACGTTCGAGCAGGGGACATTTATCGCTGTCCCTCTATTGCTCAACTTCCCAGTGCGGACTCAGAGGATTACCTTCGGCCTGGCGAGTGGGGGCATCAAGGACGACGTGTTTTTCTCCCCCAACGGGATTTCCCGCGGCTTGAACATCCCGGAAGCCACCACCAATAAGGCGACAAATCCGGTATTTGGGCATTCCACCTGGAATACGGGCTGGTCGGCTGGCAGCGACCTGATTGCCTCCAAGAACACGGACAAGGATTTTATCCTGCCAGGCGCAGTTGCCTCCGCTAAGCTGTCACGGATTGGCAATACGAATATCGCCTTTACCCTTACGCTCAACCTGGGCAACACTAACCAGCACACCCACACGGCCTACGTGAAGAAGGCGGATGGGAGTATCGCCACCGCTTCGGAGGTGCGCATCTACTACGGCTCGGCGCAGACCTCCACTTACCGCTACATGGGCAACGGGATCACCCGCGTACACTGGACGGGCGCAGGCATAGCCAGCAATACTGCTACCGGCGTATCGCTAATGACACTGGGAATCACTATATATCTGCTGGCCTATCAGGTGGAAGAAAAGACTTATCCCACCCTGCCTTGTTGGGGTGACTTGGTGGGATGCGCCTGGACGGGCACGGCGCACAACTCGACCAGCACGCGCACCGCGTCGATCCTCAAGTATGTCTCCACAGATGTGCTGGACATTGGCGAGTTTACGGCTGTACTGATCTGGATGCCGGACCGGGATAGCTCGGAGTTCACCGGAGCGGCGACGCGCATGTTCCACGACGGCACACTGTTCGGCGGCTTGACTACTGCGCCAGCCTACACCTTCTCCGATGGGACGGCAACGATCACGGGCGCTACTGTCACATTCTCGGCTGGCGACATTGAAGTGCTGCACTTCATCGCCGGCCCTAGTGGGCTGCGCATCTTGCGCAACGGCGCGCTATATGCCAGCAACACTTCTTACACGCCACGCGCCTTTGGGGCGGACTTTACGGTTGGCTCGACTACCACGTCAACGCAGCATGTGGGAGGGACTTTCCTGGACTTTCACACCTATGCACGCGCCTTGAGCAACACGCAGGGGTTGGCGGAACACACAAACCTGACAGAGCTAGCAGGAAGTGGCGACGGCTACGGGATGCGCGTCGAAACGCTGCCCTGGCTCTACTCGGTGGATGGCGACGCGGTGGTGGACGCTTACGTGGATAGCACGCACCGCGACTGGCTGCTGGCGGGCGGTGTGCCGGGCAACTTACCTGCCGAAACCCTGATCGAGGTGTTAGACAACAGTTCGGGGGCAAGGAACGTCATGCTGAGCAACTACCATCAGGAGCAGTACGTCAATCCCGGTGATATGTTCGTAGACGCCTCTGGCACAGTGGACGCCGCTGCACTGGGCGGTCAGGCTGCAACGGTGACAGTGACAACCATTACGGCGGTTCTGGCACCGCAAGCCATCTCCATCCCCATCAACCTGAGTGGCGAGCAGAACGTGGTCATCCACGTCAGCCTGCGCGACCCCTCGGGAACAAACCTGGAGATCGCGTCGCGGGTGGAGTTCGGCACGGACATCTTTCTGCAATACTACTTCTCTGACTGGCAATCTATATCGTCAGTCGCCACTTATAACCTATATCGCACCAAGCCGGTCATGCTGCCAGATAGGAGGCACACTAGCTACCCCTGGCTGAGCGCTGCGGCTGCAACTCTAAAAGTGGCGCTGGCGCTGCGCCGCAAGCCAGGCACAGCAAACAACGACGTGTTGGTGGACTATCTCCGGCTGCTGGTTGGAGATCTAGCCTTCGCTCAAAACGACCATGCCAACGCCAACTATCAGATTTTTGATGGCAGGCTAGTCACGCAGTTGGAATTTACAGGCGGCGTCTATACCGTGAAAGGCTGGCGGCAGAACACGGGGCAGGTGATCGAGCTGCGCCCCGAGACTCTCAATCACCTGGTTCTGCTCCCCGGAGCGGATAAAGATAGCACGCAGATCACGTTTACGGGGAAGCTCAATCGTTTGAGTGTGACGCCGCGCTGGGCGCTGGAATGAGAAACTACAATAATCTGACTATCACGGTATACGCCTCCGGCACTACGCCGGTTGCTGACCCGCGCAATCAACTGAGACATGCTGGGAGCTTGGAATTCGCGACCTACTACCCCGGTGGGCTGTACGGACCGGCTTCGTTCTGGGTGGAGCGTGACCTGGCTGAATGGTGGGCGGTCAAGGGCGCTCAGCGCGTGGCGTTCCATAACAACGGTTTAATCGTCTACGAGGGCAAGATCGACGATCTCGAAGCCCAACTGAGGCAGCCTGGGCAAGGTGTGAGCGTGGCCGCCAATGGCTTTTGGGATACAGTTATGGCGCGGCGCAAATTGCGCAAATACTGGGCGGACCAGCGTATCTCCGAGGACGTGTGGCGTAAGGCGTCGACGGACCCGGCCTTTGGGCAGGAGAAGTGCGAGGTGGACCGCAACCAGCGCATCCGCTTCACCCCGAAAGCGGAGGCCTGGACCAGCGGCGAGTTCGCGGCGGTGCTCTACACCATGCCGGTCGGCGAGACAGTCAAGAAGATCACCTGGGATTATAACTTCCGGGAAGGAGGCCAGGCCTGGGAGATGACGATCTTCAACGTACAGACCTCTTCAGACGGATGGAGCATTACTGCCAGTGGATCAGCAACCGGCCAATCGGCTATCCTGGCCACGCCCAGCCGGATGATCGAGCTCCGCTTTTACGCCCGGGCAGACCAGACTCCCACCTCGGATGGCACTTATTTCGGGGAGTTCAGCAATATCACGATGTACAGCGAGACGGGAGCGATCAATCTAACTGAGATTGCCAAGGACGTCGCCGGCTCGATGAGCGAGCTAAACGCCGACCAGACGAATATCAACAGCAACACATATAGCTTGGTGCCTTTTATCGCAGATTGGGAGAGCATGGCAGACATCCTGGTGCGCGCCGCGGAATTCGGGGATGGCTCGCAGAACCCCTGGTACGTCGGGATGCTGGATAGCGAGAGCGCAGCTACGCCCAATGGCGAACCCGTACTGTACGTAGAGGCGCGGCCTGCCTTGACTGACTATGACCTGATCGTGCGCGTGGATGAAGCCAATCTGGTCGCTCCTTTCGGGCTGCGCCGTGACTATACAAATATCTGGAATTGGATCATGGTGCAATATATTGACGAGCGCGGGTTTACTCAGTGGGTTACGCCCGACGACGACTCAACGCTCAAGGATACCAACAGCATCACCGATTGGGATCAGCGCGACTATCCCTTGTCGGTAGGCGAGGCGACGCAGGCAATGGCGATCAACTATGGGCGGCGTTTTTTGGCGCGCTACAAAGACCCGGAGATCGTCCCCACACAAGCTATCGGCATTAAAGGATACATCCGCGGCAAGGGCACACAGATCATTCCCGCCAGCCAAGTCCATGCCAAATTGAGGCTTAAGATCGAGAATTACCCTGACCCCTCGCTGGGCGGCGATCCTATCTTGTTGCTCTCAGCCACGAGCTACAATGACGCTGAGCAGGTCACAACGATGTCCTCAGGGCCTGCACCCGGATTGACGCTGCTCTCCTTTGCTCACCCGGAACCTATCGAAACGCTGGCATCTATGATTGCGGAAGCAACTCCCGAAAGAGGCGGGGCTGGGCGTATTCGTTGGGGGAAGATCCTCAAAGCTGAGAAACTTAGCTGGAAGGCATTTCGCCAGTTATCGCACTCTGAGCGGATTCGTCTGCGTAAAAAATATCCTAAATGGGGGGGCTGGACATGATAGCTTTTATCGTGATGCCTGTGGACAGTATGGCAGCAGTTGACAAGTACAGAGATGAACAGATTAATCCGTGCTGAGAAAACAAGACCACGGCGCGGGTAACTCGCCCCGGTGTCGGACACTGCAATTAGAGGTGGTACAATGACGGAAATCCCGACACAACCGACGAATGGCACACAAGTAAGGCTGGCATACCTGGAACGTGACTTGGAGCGGCTGGCAAAGGAGGTGCAACGGTTGGATGACATAAATGACAAACTAAAAGAATCCATTGCCGAAAACAGTAAATTGATAGCAAGGATGTCAGAACGTCTGACTATGTCGCAGATATTCCAGGCCGCCTTTTCATCGGTTGCCTCGGCTATCGCGACGATCCTCGGGAGGATTCAAATATGACCGAGATCGTTTTGCTTTACATTCGCCTGATTACGTACCCCTTACTGATGTACTCCCTGGCTATAATGGTAACTTGTAAGGATACGCAAAAGTCCATCAGAAGATCGTTCATCGGGTTAATCGTGCTGCTCGGCGTATTGTTTACGCTGGCGCTTACAACTCTCATAGGGTACAATGATCTGCATATATTGATCAGGAATTACGCGCTCACGCCGATCCTGATAACAATTACCGTTGCCATCTGGATCAATCTGCTCAGGGAACAGCACCAACAGGTCTATAAGGCAACGACGGAGCTTGACAAGCTCGTAAACGGCAATAGCGGCAATTTGCTGACATGAAGGGAGACTTAAATGGAACTCACGCCTGAACAAATCCTTATCGTTGGCTGGATCGCCTCTGGCCTGGCTATGGGATTGCGCTTTCTCGCAGCATGGAAGGGCATCGTACTCGGTAAGGGTCCGATGACCGTTATAGTAGCTGCAATCAGCCTGATCCTATCGGTCATCTTCGCCCCTCCGGAATTCCCGACTTTCATCGACCCGTTCCAGTACGCCGCGGCATGGCTGGTGATCTTCTCCGGCTGGGTCGGTGCTGGCACGATCATCTACAACCTGATCCTGGACCGGTTAGTCGAGCGGTTGTCTCGGAGAAAATTGACTGTCGAACAGTTGGCAAAGGGCAATCCCGATGGCACGCCTCGCTGACCTGTACTCCAGGGTTGCATACGCCATACTTGCTCCGTTCGAGGACCCCACGGGGCTTGACCGACCTCTGCTGCGTAGCTACTCCGTCTACCAGCGCGGCCCGAACCTGGACGTTGCAATAGCGAATGGCGTCATTGGAGCATGGCACCGCGCCGGGATCAGTTGGGGCTACCAGGACGAATACGCCGTGCCATTCCTGGTCAGGGCAGCAGCGTATGGGGATCAGTTTCTGTATGCTACCTATCATGTGATCTTTTGCGACCAACCTGTCATTCGCCAGGCTGATAACTGGTATCAAGTCCAGCCCGAGCCAACCAATGCACCCCGGACAATAGACCTGGAGGTCAATCGCTACATCGACGACGCCCGGTACGCTGACGCCACCTGGCAGATGTGCGAGGTCGTAAAAGCCCGTGACGGGATGTACCCCTTGATTTACTGCCGCCATCTCCTGGTCAACAAGTGGCTCTCACCGTTCTGGACTCTGGACATGCTCAATATCGTCTGGTGGTGGCTGGCTCAATACCTGACCGACAGGACACGCGAGCACCCAGGCCCCCCAACGCTGCCAGCAGGAGTACAAAGGGATCGCGTCCTGGTTCACCAAACTGCTGACAAGAAGCCGGCTTTCCCCGGTGAAAACGGCGCAGGTGGTACCGTTACTGCAACATGGGAACGGGCTGAGATTGGCAACGAAGCGGAGTTTCGCCAGGTCATCGGGGAAATCATGGGAACCCCGGAACTAATGCCGCCCCCGGATGATTTGACGTCTAGGGTCGAAGCCCTGGAAGTGACAACAGCAGATATACAGGCCAGGGTTACTACACTGGAGACCAGGGTCGAAGCCCTGGAATCTGGCTCGGGTAATGACGGCGAAACCGATCCCGATTATCGACAATTCAGCATCACTGCGGAAAGAGCGAATGCCCGGTTTATCAAAGATGTCAACCAGGCAGGACGCCCGATCATGGAGATCTATCCATCGGACACCTCGCCGGTCAACCAGCGCGTTCAGTACGCCAACGGCACCCTACCCCTGGTTTATCCCGGTAGGGTGGTCGCAGACGGCGGAATAGGTTTCTATAAACTGGTGACAGTTCCCGGGCTTGGCTACCCGGACCTGTACCTCCGGGAAACGGACGGCGTAATCTCCGGTTGACAAGGACGGCAGAGGGGGGGCTGGATGATGCGTTTCCAGCCCCTCTTATTGATTGCTATAAGAATAGTTATCGAAAGCATGAAACCGTAAAGACAATAAAAGCTCCCCTTCCCAGGGGAGCTTTATGATTCCAGTCCGTCCGACCGGCGGAAAACCTCTCGCGCTTTGACCTGCGCGGGAATTCTGCTTTTTTTGGCTAGCACTTTAAGCAGAACCCGAAGGTACATCGCCAGGCTGGCACAGGACGGCCCCGTGTTCTCCCAGCATTGCGCCGCGCCCCTCAGGTTGTCAACCCTACTCACGCGGAGTAGGCTTATTATACAACAAAACACCCTGCTTTTTGGGGCAGGATGTTTTGCCGTAGCTCAAAAGCGCTCCGTCGCAAGCGATGAAATTATACCATGCCGCACCACGATCAATACCAGGGGCAGATGGTCAACAGCCTGCACCTTACTGTTCATGGGACCGCCGGAGAGGATTACATTATGCGCCATCCTCAGCACTCCTTATACCACAAGTGCAATAGATTGCGCCAGCCGCAACTTTCTGCGCTCACGATATCATCTCCATGTATGCTCGGATGAACTCGGCCGCCAGCGGAGCCACTATCGCGTTGCCGTAGGCGCGCAATCGTCCCACTCTGGAGGCAACCCCATGAGCCAGCGGGAAAAGGCCGGGTTGAGTTGGCCTGAGCTTTCCGTCCCGGCAGGGGAGCCATTCGAGATCAGACCAGAAACCGCCTGCTCGTTCAATGGCCTGCTGTTCCTGTCCATTGTCTCTTCCGAGGCTCGCCCGTCCCTCCAGTCCCGCCCCGCGGGTGTCGCCCAGGAGGCCAGTTTCGCCGCCCCGCTCAGATTCAATACCGGATTGTCGTGATTCCCCCGTGAGTATTGATAATCTCCCGTTGCCGCTTTCGGCGTGGGCCACGAAGTAAAGCCTTTGCCTGATATGCGGCGCGCCGACGCTCGCAGCGCATAGATCGACCGCTGCGACGGCGTAACCCGCACCTTCCAGGTCAGCGTATACCAGATCGAGCCATGCAAGTCCATTTTTGCTCGCAACCTGCTCACCAAAGACGACTGGAGGGCGGCACTCTCGGATGAGCCTGAACCAGTCAGGCCAGAGATGGCGAGGGTCATCTGTACCGCCGCGTTTTCCTGCTGCTGAGAATGGCTGGCAAGGGCAGGAGCCTGTCCAGACCGGTCTATCGTCGGGCCAGCCTGCGAGGCGGAGGGCGTAGTCCCATACGGCGATGCCGCTGAACATGTGTACCCGCCTGTATCCTGTAAGGTCTTCTGGCTTGACATCTTTTATCGATCTCCCATCTACGATACCGCCTGTAACCAGCCCGGCTTTTATCAGGTTCCGGGTCCATTCACAGACATATGGATCGTTGTCGTTATAGTAAGTCCGTTTAGTTTCTGCCATAATAAATGATATAATGCCTTTATGAAAACACGACTTTGCGACTACTGCGGAAAAGAATATCAGTACCAGAGAATAGATAGCCGTTTCTGCTCCCAGAAATGTGGTGCTGCTCATCGCTGGAAGTTAACACCAAAAGATACTGATCATCCCCGCCGCTGCCTGGTATGCAGGAAGGAATTTTTCGCGTCGCGGGACGCAAATCAAAAGCGAATTTGTTCTGATGAATGCCGCCGCGCGAGAAACGCCCAAAAGGTACGCGAATGGCACAAACGCAATCCGGATCGCGAACAAATTTATAGGTTACGAACAAAAGCGAAGCAATATCCCGATAAAAACCTAATAAGATTTCGTCGGCACAACCCTGATGCACCAATGTCTTGTGAGATATGTGGCGAAAGCCGTGTCCTTGATCTGGCACACAAGCCCGGTTTTGAGCGAAATGGGCAGCATAGAAGCGTAAGTAATTCAAAGTGGCCCGAGATGGTTTGGGTTTTATGTCCAACCTGTCATGCCCTACTTGATCGAATGCACTACACGCCAGCCGAACTCGGTTTACTTCCTTGATGCTGCGCTCATCCACGCAGCCGGGGGCGATGTGACCTTCGCTAACCAAGTTGCGTAGCCACTGCGCAACGTAGGCATCATTATCGTTGTAATAGTTATCATTCCCGCCCATCGAAGTACCTCTCCGCCCAGCTCACAAACTCAGGCGGGTCGTCGTGCTTCTCCGGCTTGCCATCTGCCAGGACGGTCAGCACGTCGTCAGTCCAGAACACGGCATACCCGCAAACTTTGCAGATGCGCAGTCGCCCATCGTCGGATGGAATGAAGTCGTGCGGTAAAGTTGCCGATGTCATCGCCATGCTATTAGCAGCCAGGCAGCGAACAGCCCAGCGCCGAAGGTCAGCAGGATCAGGATTTCGGTTATGAATTTACGGTCGGTCATGTTGCTATACCTCTCCGGTTTCGAGGATGGAGATCAGCTTCTCGGTTTGCGCGGCCCTGGTGGCGGCCCAGTCGGCGGCCCAGTCGGCGGCCCTGGCGGCGGCCCAGTCGGCGACCCCGGCGGCGACCTTGGCGGCGGCCCAGTCGGCGGCCCAGTCGGCGGCCCAGTCGGCGGCCCAGTCGGCGGCCCAGGCGGCGGCCCAGGCGGCGTCCCTGGCGGCGGCCCAGGCGGCGTCCCTGGCGGCG
>Ga0209751_10002084_pt1 | contig 20238 bp, 18 predicted proteins | sample RifCSP13_1_FD_184019 | JGI IMG/M metagenome (GOLD analysis project Ga0209751, IMG submission 184019) | Soil microbial communities from Rifle, Colorado - Rifle CSP2_sed 13_1 (SPAdes) (version 2) | ecosystem: Environmental > Terrestrial > Deep subsurface > Rock core/Sediment | place: Rifle... | reverse complement strand
GCCCCCGTTCCACCTCCGAGAGGTAGGAGTAAGACACCCCCGAGGTCCGGGCCAGGTCCTCCCGCGAGAGGCCCTTTCGCTCCCGCAGGCGCTCAATCGCTGTTCCGTAGTCCAGCAGGTCCTTCATCGCGCCGGGCCTCCCCGGTCTTTCGCCCGGATCCCCACCAGGCCCAGCAAACCCGAGGTTCGGGACGTTTGACGCCGGTTTGCGGCCGGCGGCTAGGCTAGACTATCGCGGCCTCCGCGTGCTTGCGTCGTAGACATCGCGACGGTGCCGGATGGCCAGGATTCGGACCTCGTCCCCGGTGGGTTTGAACACGACGCGATAATCGCCCACCCGGAGCTTCCAGTACCCCCTGAGTGTTCCTCGCAGGGGCCTTCCGTACCGTTCCGGTGCAGTGGTCAGGCGGGCTTCGATGGCGCGGGCGATGCGCCCGCGCAGGTCCGCAGGAATCCTGGGCAGGTCCTCGCCCGCGACGGCGGGGTGATAGATGACCCGAAAGCCCACCTAGCGGGCGCTCCGGGACTTACCCCAGACCTGCTGGTGAGTGAGTGCCCTCCGGCGGGTGAAGGTCCGTTCGCGCTTCGCAGCCAGGGACGCGAGGGCAGCGTCCTCATCGACTTCGAGCGCATCGCGCACCAGATTACGCACTTTGGAGGAGATAGAGATCCCGTCGTGGTGCGCCATTCGGCGGACGGTGTCATAGACGGTCCGCTCCAGGACAACATTGACTCTGGGGTTGCGCGCCGGCATCTGGATCCCTCGACTGGAGTGTATCATTAGTGATGCACCTCTGGCAATTCCCATTGGGCTCTGCTGTCCTGAAGAATCGGCAGATGGTTTGTGGTTTCGGCGCGGTGTCCACCCCAGCGTGCCCACGTATTCTGGTACCGCTGAAACTGACCGTCGCTCGCGAGGCCGCAGATGGGGTGGCTTGTAGCGCAGGTTCGCCAATGCGTTGGCGCGCAGGACTTCTACCTGGAAACACTGAACCCGTCGCGTATCGTCCCCCAATCGATCAAGAAATCCGGCTGGTGGAGAGGTATGGGCCGTGCGTCATCTCCCTGAGCCCCAGAACCTTAGAGAGGCCGTTAAGGAAGTCATTCGGAGCAACAGCGCAGACCGCTACCATCCCGGTCGGTTCATTCAAGCCACCGAAGCCGGGGAAGCAAAGGACCTTAAGCGCATTTGCGAGCACATGATCCTCAACCCCGACACGCTCACGTGGCTGGTTGATGCTCTGAGAACGCACGGATCCCTTCTCTTCCTGGAGGACCTCGTCGCGGAGTACGGCTACGGGCTGAGTCCAGCGGCAATTGAGGAGGCTCAACGAAGAGCCCGTGCCCTGGACGAGCTTGTGGGAGGTGGCCGTTGGAAGAGCAAGGCCGCCCGTGTGGTGCCTCAAGCCACACCCCAACAGGCCGCCGATGGTAGGCTGCGTCGGATTGCCGAGCAACTCCTTAAGCTGAGAGGCGAGCGAGGAGGCGAATTCTTCTGGCCCTGGCTTGAGGAGCTTGAGGGAAGGTCTGTTGACAAGAAGCGCGCAAACAAGTTCCTACTTGGGTGCATCCTCGATTGGCAGATCCATGCCGATCGGGCATGGGAGAATGCAAGGCGGCTGGCAGAGGACGTCCTCGGTGATCCTGAGGATCTCTGGGGAGCCATAGCGGCCATCCCTCTGGCCCAATGGATGGAGCGGTTCAACCAATACTCTCTCCACCGCTTTCAAAAGGGTCATGAACGTGTATGGACGATCGGACGGAGGGTACGCTCGCAGTATCGGGGAGATGCACGGAATATCTGGAAGGATGTTCCTCCAAGTGAAGCACTTTCCCGGCTTGAGGATCTCGGCGTTGGGGAGCAGATCTCGCGCATGGTTGTGGGTGCCTTGATGGACACGGGTCAAATTGAGGGGATCGGAGATGTCAAACCCGACCGCCATGTTTGCCGAGTTCTAGGCCGCATCCTCGAGGGATCGCCCCTCCAACCCGACCAGGTCGTTTACGCCAGCCGTCAGCTCTCGCCGGAGAATCCCTGGTTGCTTGACCGCCCCCTGTACCTGATTGGCAAGGAGTTCTGCTTCGCTCAAGATCCCAACTGCCCGGCGTGTCCTATTCGAGCGGAGTGCAAGTACTACGCATCGAAGGGAGACCAAGCGCGATCCTATTGGCGTTGAGAAACCCGAAGTACTGGGGATCTTACTTCCCGGAAGGGCGGGACAGCCGGCGGGCCAGGTCCAGGAGGACGCGGAGGTCCTTGGGGTCGAGGGTCGAGGCGATACGGACCAGTTCCTCGAGGTCTGGGACCCCGGCCCGGGCGGTGGCATGCGCCATGTCCGCAAAGAGCATTGCGGGTTCCGCCGGACCCTGCGGGTGCTCGTGCATCGGGGCCTCGAGGATCCGCTTCCGCAGCAGCCCCCGTCCCTTGGCCGACATCTCCTCAATCTGGCGCAGCAGTTCGCTCAGGAGCATGTCCAGCGCCGTGGCCAGCCGGGCCAGGACATCCGTGGACGGCCGCTTCAGCCCCCATTCCACCTCCGAGAGGTTAGGAGTAGGACACCCCCGAGCCCCGGCCAGGTCCTCCCGCGACAGGCCCTTTCGCTCCCGGAGGCGCTCGATGGCCGTCCCGTACTCCAGCAGGTCCTTCAGTGCAGCCGGCTACGTTCTTCGTTGATGGATTACGCCATGGCGACGGCAACTGCTATGCGGTCCGCACCCAGGGGTACTTCGCCGCCGCGTGGGCCAGCCGCTCGTCCGCCGTCCACAGTTCGCAGGCCCGCAGGTTGGCAGCCGCCAGATACACAGCGTCGTAGGTCGTGGGGCGGCGGAGCTCAGCCGCTAGATCCCAGGCCCGATCGAAGAGCCCCCGCGGATGGACGGTCCGAATCCCCTGGCGGCGAAGGGTCCGCCAGGCATCGCGGCCTTCGATATCGTGCAATTCGCCCCGTGCCACCTTCCGCCGCAGGACGGCGTGCGCCTCGAAGAGCCACAACCAGGGGGCGATGACGGCGGTCTCTTCGGTCAACCAAGAGGCCCAGTGCTCCCGGACCACATCGCTTCGGGGTTCGGGGAGGACGAGCTTCAGAGCGAAACTCGCGTCCACGCAGACTTCCGCCATCAGCGCTCGCCCGCGCGGATCGCCGCAATGTCCTCGACGGAGTCCGAAAGGAGGGTGCCCCGACGGCGTTTCAGGATGCGCGCGCGGAGGAGGTCCGCCTCGGCCAGGCCGTCCTCGTCGGCGCGTGCAGGCGTCGAGTCTTCCAATGCCGCCAGGTCCTCCAGGCCCACCAGGCCCGCTTTGGGTTTACCGCGGGACGTGAGCACAATCCGCTCGCGGCCGTGCGCCACCATATTCACCAGGGCCGACAAACGGCTCTTTGCTTCGGCGATGCTCGCTCGATGGGCCACTTCCGCTCCCCCTGTTGTGGAATTGGGCTCCTTAAAAGACACTATAGCCATAATGGGCTATATGGGTCAATACGCTAGGGGTGGCGATGAACACGACCATGCGGGTGCCCGCTCGGACCAAACTGGAGATTCCAGTCGGAGGGGCAGGCGGGCGTGATCTGCAGCACCCGGCGGCGCCATCGCCTGGGCGGACCTGTTCGACCACCCGGAGACCCTCCGCCGGCTCTCCCCCCGGCTCGTCCGATCCTACGCGTTGGACGCGTTGGGCATTGATAAAGGGGAGGTGAACGCCGCGGCCCGTAAGCGCTTCATCGAAGCCGCCGCCGGAGCGACGATGACCGTCCACCCGGCGGTCGGGATGGGGCACGAGGTGCGTCTGACCGGCGGGGGCATCGTCGGCGCTGCTGGCCAATGAGTGCGTCGTGCACATAGCCGTGTTCCCGGCCGCTTCCACTTACAGTGCGCGGGCGACCGCCCCGCCGTCCCGGAGGCGCCGATTCCATTAGGCGCCTGACCCGACCAAAAGGTTAGCGGCAGTGGACTGCAGTATTGTGGCCGCGGGTAGTGAACTATAGGGGTGAGCGGCAATGCCAGAGATGCTCTCACTTGTGCTTGGCTTTGTGGTAGGAGGGGTGGTTGCATGGTTTCTGGTCACGCTCATGCTTCGCTCCTCCTTCCAGGGCCAGGTGGCGGACCACAAAGCCCGAGCTTATGCCGCCGAGCAACTTGTCGCTGAACTCCGCCAGCAGGCTGAGCAGAAGGAAACCGAGATAGTAGGCCTCCGCGAAGCGCTGGAGAAGGAGCAGCAAGCATCGACGGAGGCCCAAACCCGCCTGGAGGCCGCACATCAGTCCGTGGAGGAACAGAAGAAATTGCTGGACGAGGCGGGGGTACGGCTGGCCGATGCCTTCAAGGCCTTGAGCGCGGACGCCTTGAGGGCTAACAATCAGTCCTTTCTTGAACTGGCGAAGCAGTCTCTGGAGACAGTCCTCAGCGAGGCACGCGGTGACATAGGGAAGCGGCAGGAGGCCATCGACGCCCTCGTTCGGCCGCTGCGTGATGAGCTGAAGCAATACGACGACCAGATCCGGCAGTTCGAGGAGAAGCGGCAGAGCCAGTACAGCACTCTCACCGAGCAACTCCGATCCTTGAGCGCCGACCAGCAGCAGCTTCAGAAGGAGACGAGCAGCCTCGTCACGGCCTTGCGCACTCCACGGGTGCGGGGCCGCTGGGGAGAACTCAGTCTGCATCGCGTCGTGGAACTCGCAGGTATGTCTGAGCACTGCGACTTTGAGGAGCAGAAGACCGTCGCTTCAGAGAACGGCGCGCGCCGTCCGGATCTGGTAGTTCACCTTCCTGCCGAGAGAGACATCGTTGTAGACGCGAAGGTACCTCTCGAGGCCTATCTGGACGCGATGTCGACCTCGACGGAGGAGGAGCACCGCGCCGCGATGCTGCGCCACGCCCAGCAACTGCGTACCCACATGAACCAGCTCGGATCGAAGTCGTACTGGGAACAGTTCCCCAGGGCTCCGGAGTTCGTGGTGATGTTCGTGCCTGGCGAGGCATTCTTCTCCGCCGCACTGGAGGTCGACCGGACCCTGATAGAAGACGGAATGGCCCGGGGTGTTGTGATGGCAACACCCACCACCCTGATCGCACTCCTGCGAGCCGTGGCGTTTGGTTGGCGACAGGAGCGGATTGCCGAGAACGCCAGAGCCATCAGCGAATTAGGGAAACAGCTGCATGAGCGTCTCAAGATCATGGCGGAGCACTTTGAGGACGTTGGCAAGTCCCTTGACAAGGCCGTGACAGCTTACAACAAGACGGCAGGGTCTCTAGAATCGCGCGTCTTGACCGCCGCCCGCCGGTTCAGAGAACTGGGCGCGGCCTCAGGGGAGGAGATTCCCGTTCTGGAGCCTGTCGATCAGGCCCCCCGTGCCCTTGGCGTTCCCGCGGCTCAGGGAGACAAAGATGATACATGAACCCCCTCTTGCAGGGAGCCGGTAGGGTCCAACAAGAATTCTCGGGAGTGATGCGAGATTTGTTGCGCTTGACTCGGTCTGGGACGCCGGGATGCCCGCGGACTCCCTGAATCTACTCATCGGCCAGTGGGTCACCTTCCCGGGTCACTTCGACCGGCCGGTGCTCCTTGAAGACGCGCGCCCGCTCGGTAGCGGGTACGAAGTCCGGGTCCGGCTCCAGGACGGGACTCTCGAGGAGGCGGTAATTTCCGAAGAAGAAGCCAGACGCCTCGCCGGGACCGGGCCCACCTCGCAGACCCGCACCCAGCCCGTCGACGCCGAGAAGATCCGGCTGCTGGTCGAATCGGCGCGCATCCGCCTGGCTTACGCCCACGACCGCCAGTTCGCCGTTAGCCTATCAGGCATCCGCACGCTCCCCCACCAGATCGAGGCCGTCTACCAGCGGATGCTGCCGCAGCCGCGCCTACGGTTTCTCCTGGCCGACGATCCTGGCGCCGGCAAAACCATTATGGCCGGTCTGCTGATCAAGGAACTTAAGCTGCGTGAGGCGATTGAGCGCGTACTCGTCGTGTGTCCGGCGCCGCTGGTGCCCCAGTGGCAGGACGAAATGCTGCGCTGGTTCGGTGAGGCATTTGAGCCGGTGGATGCGGCGCGCGACAAGTGGAGCCTTGTCAATCCGTGGGAGAAGGAAAAGCAGATCGTCACCTCGCTCGACTACGCCAAGCAAGAAGGGGTCCGTGAACGTGTCTGGAGCCAGCGGTGGGATATGGTGGTCATAGACGAGGCCCACAAGTGCTCGGCCCGGACAACCTCCGGCGGCGCCGGCCGGGAGTCGAAGAGGGACGCCACCAAACGCTACGAACTGGCAGAGCGTCTCACCCCCGACGCCGGCCACGTCCTCCTCCTGACAGCCACCCCGCACCACGGCGACGAGGACCGCTTCGCCCATTTCATCCGACTATTGGACCCTGACGTCTTCCCTGAACCCCACCGCCTTGCTGAAGAAGCGACGGCTATCCGGAAGAACATCTTCCAGTTGGGAGACGATTGCCCTTGGGCGCTGCGCCGCCTGAAGGAAGATCTCCGCGACCTCCACGGGCATCGCCTCTTCCCGGATCGGCACGCTCGAACAGTTGCCTTCCGCCTCAATGGCGATGAGTACGCCCTGTACAAATCCGTCACCGGGTACATCAACGAATTCATGCCTCACCAGGCGGGTCAACGACGCACCAGCGTGGCCCTGGCCCGTACTGTATTCCAGCGCCGGCTTGCCAGTTCCACCCGCGCGATTCACGAATCCCTGCGCCGGCGGCTGGACAAGCAGACCGCCCTACTGGAGGAACTGGAGGGTCTGCCTCCCGCGCAACGGGCGAAGCGGCTGGCCGCGATCCAGGGCCGCCTCTACGACGCCGAGCGCGACGAAGACGACCTTGATGACGCCGAACGAGACGCCCTGGTCGACGAATACACGGCGGCACTGGAGCTGGAGCAACTCCGGGGGGAGATCGCTTCCCTCCACGACCTGCTGGAGCAAGCACGGCGGGTACGGGAGCAGGCAGCCGACTCCAAACTGGCGGCGCTGCGCCGGTGTCTGGCCGAGGCCGAGTTTGACGAACTCAAGGACGGCCGCGGGAAGCTCTTGATCTTCACAGAACACCGGGACACGATGAACCACGTCCGCGAGCATCTCGATCGTTGGGGGTACTCAACCTGCGAGATTCACGGTGGGATGAACCCCCACGAGCGCCGGCGAGCCCAGGAAGAGTTCCGCACCTCAGCACAAATCTGCGTGGCGACCGAGGCCGCCGGCGAGGGCATCAACCTGCAGTTCTGCCACCTCATGATCAACTACGACATGCCCTGGAATCCGACGCGCCTCGAGCAGCGCCTGGGGCGCATCCACCGCATCGGTCAGGAGCGCGACGCCTACGCCTTCAACTTCGTGGCGACGGATTCTGAAGACGGCCAGCCGGTCATCGAGGGTCGCATTCTGCACCGCCTGCTTGAGAAACTTGACCAGATACGCGAGACGCTGGGGGGTCGGGTTTTTGATGTGGTCGGAGAGGTGTTGTCTCTCAACGCCGTCAACCTGGCCGAGATGCTGCGCGAGGCGGCCTACGACCCCCGGCGCCTGGACGAGTACATTGACCAGATCGACCGCATCGACCCCGCCAGGCTGCGTCAATACGAGGAGGCGACAGGGATTGCGTTGGCCCGCGCGCACGTAGACTTCTCGGCGTTCCAGACACGCAACCTGGAGATCGAGGAGCGCCGTTTGATGCCCCGGTACGTAGAGGCTCATTTTCTTGCGGCTGCCGCCGAGGTTGGCCTGCGAGTTGACCCTCGGGCAGACGGGCTCTGGCGAATCGAGCACGTGTCCGCCGACCTGCGCTCAGACCGGCTGGAGGCCGTCCGGCGTCTAGGCAACGTTGACACGACCTATCGGAAGATTACCTTCCATAAACACCACCTAGAACAGGATGCCCACCTCGACGCGGTGCTCCTCGGGCCCGGCCACCCACTGTACGCGGCTGTGGACGAGCGGTTGAACGAGCGGCTGACCTCGTACCTCGGCGGGACCGCCGTGTACGTGGATCCGCTGGCTCCGGGCCCGTATCACCTCCACTTCTTCGAGATGACGATCCGCGGCAAAGACGCCCGGGGCGCTGATACAACCCTCTATGGGGAGCTCGTCGCCGTCCGCGAAGAGTCAGGGCGGTTTGAGGTTGTGCCCACGGACGTCCTATTGAACCTCGCCGCACTCCCGAATTCCCCCGCGGCTCTGCCCGCCGCGTCACTCAAGCCGGCGGAAGACTTCCTGAAGAGCACCTATCAGCTCCAGCGTCGTGACCGGTGCCAGAAGGAGCGCGAGCACTTTGCCTCGGTAAGCCGAGATTACTTGATGCGGTCGTTCGAGGCGCGCAAGCGGAAGGCTCAGGAACGCGTCATGAGCCTAAGGGCTCGCGAGCGCGCGGCGCAGGAGGTAACTCTGGCCCGACAACAGGCCGAGAAGGACCTGGCGGACCTGGAGCGCACCCAGGCCGACCGTCTGGCCGGGCTTGACCGCTTGGCCACCGCCCGTACCGGCCCCGTGCGCCACCTCGCCTCGGCGCTCGTTCTCACCCCTCAAGAGTCCGCGGAAGCCCAACTCGCCGACCTCGCCGACGAGGCGGACCCCGAGGTGCGCAACCGGAGCGAACTGGCGGCCGAGGAGGTGACCATCGCCGCACTTGTGACCGAGGGGTTCCCGCGCGCGAACATCGAGCGAGTTGGCGCTCAGAAAATTGGCTTTGATATTCGCGCCCACAGGGTCCGCGACGCCGTCACGGGAGAGATTGAGGTCAAGCGTATCGAGGTGAAGGGCCGTGTGCGCGGCCAGCCGATTAGGCTGACGACCAACGAGTGGTACAAGGCCCAGCAGCTCGCGGAGACCTACTGGCTGTACGTGGTCTGGGATCCTCTCGATGAGAAACCCGACCTGGTCCGCGTACAGAATCCGGCCGTCAAGCTCGACCACGCGAAGCGGGAGATCGTCGCGGCACGGTTCTTTGAGATCCCTGCCGAGGCTATCTTTGATGTTCCTTCCGGGGCCTGACAAGGAGGTCACTATGCCTGACGCGAGATCGAAGGTAGACACGCTAACTAAACAGGAAAAAACTGAGCTCATCCAGCGCCTGCATACTGCGCAAAATGGACTCTGTTATGTCTGCGGCAGCGTAATGGACCTTAGCGTTCATCAGGTTGATGTCGATCACATCCAGGCACTCTCACGGGGCGGAATCGATGATGAACAGAATTGGGCTCTGACTCATGCAAGCTGCAACCGCTCAAAAGGAACCAGGGATCTTGAGCTGCAGCGCATTTTGCACAGATTCAAGAGTCATGTAGAGTCCTACGGTAACCCGACTATCGAAGGAGCGATGCGCAACTTCACTGTCAACGAGGCGCTAAATGAGCTGCATCCCGATCGTCAAGAAGTAGGAGCAGTGATCAAGAATGGAAGCATCCAGATATCGTTCAACTTGGAGGGGAGACCCCACACCGATGAGTTTCCGCTCATAGAAGATCCGGGAGTGCCGGGAGTTCGTTCGTTTGTTGGCATGGTACCCTGCGAGTGCCTCCATCACGACCCGACCATTAATCCCCGATCGATAGTCGATCTAGAGCCGATGATCGAGGAGTTCTACAATCGCAACCCGCAGCTGCAGCCGAGCCTAGCGTCCCTGAATATTGAGGGTGTGTCGAGTAGGGGCAAGATCCTGTTGTTCGATGGCCAGCACAAGGCCGCTGCCCAGATGTACGTAGGACGCCCTCGCCTTTTCGTGCGTGTGTTTCTTAACCCCGATAAGAGCCAGCTGAAAGAGACAAACTTCCGTGCCCACACCCGATTGGCTCAGATTCATTTCCCCCAGCTTGTCGAGGATCGTGTGGGAGACGATCTCTTTCTCGAGGAATTCAACAGGTTTCTGGCTAACGCGGATCTTGCGAGGAAGTCCGAGCACTCCTTCTTTCGCGAGTATCTGCCGCACTCGTTGCGCGGTGAATACCGCGAGTACTTCGTCAGCCACCTGAGATATGAGGTGCTAACAGGGAAGGCGGGGACCCGGCCCAATGAGATCCTGAATTACGTCGAAACGATCACTGCCAGATCTAAGCGTTATCCTTTGTCGTATGATGCAGTGCAGAAGACTTTCCTGAATCACTTCCTCTGGCTCAAACCATCCAGGGAGTCATTAGAACTCACCCAGAACATGCGAACAGTCGAACGAGAGAACCTGATTCGGCTGATGAACATTTTCGTTGAGGAGATACTGGCCAACGGGCGGTTTGACCTCGGCAAGGGCATCTATCGCATTGAGGAGCGGGTCGCGGAAGCCCCGGAGACCATACCGGATAGCCACCTTCGCGCCTACCGAGTATGTAGAGCGCCGGCAATGATCATATGGACCGAGGAGGTGGCGCGAGCGGTGGCGCTCCTCCTCAACACCCTTTCGAAGTATCGGGCGAGCGAATGGCCGAAGGACCGACCGCTGTGGGCTGAGGTCGAACCCGCTGTGTGGGAGCGCATTCGGAAGATGATCAGGGTCGTCCGAGACCATAAGGTCTGGGGGGAACGGACTAGTCCTGAGATCCTCGGTGCGATCTCATCGACGAGGCAGAGGGATTGGAAGGAGATTCTGTTGCAGGGGCGCCTTCCGAGCCGACAGGATCAGCTGCTGCCGAGGTTGGATCAGAACCATATCTTCCAGAGTTCACTATGAACGACGACCGCCGGCTCATTGAAGACTACCTTCCGATCCAGCCGGTCAGTGACGAGGCGCGGATCGAGAACAGCGTTACGCAAGCGCGCGGGTATCTCTCTAAGGCGCTTCTCTCGATCTTGCATCGATGGTGGGCCAGGCGCCCTCTCGTTGCTTGTCGGGCGGTAGTGTACGCGGCCCTAGTTCCTGCGGGCCAGTTCCGGCCTGAGAATGGGCCAGAGGGAAAGCGGGACAGCCTCGCGCGGGCGAACGCCGCGAAGTTTCTTGAGAACCTGTGCCGGCGCACTGTGACGCGGAAGGAGCTTGAAGTGGCCGCTGGTCACATCCGCGAGGCCAACGGAGGTCAGCCACCTCGGGTCCTCGACCAGTTCGCGGGTGGTGGCTCGATTCCCCTTGAAGCGGCCCGCCTCGGGTGTGAGGCGTACGCCTTGGAGCTCAACCCGGTCGCTCACCTTGTTGAGCTCGCGACGCTGGTCTACCCCTCGAGATATGGGAAGAGGCTCGTTGACGAGGTCCGTCGCTGGAGCGGGATCGTTTTCGAGCGAACGAGGGCAGAGGTGGAAGACCTCTACGCACCGGTTCCCGATCCGAAGGTTCGCGCGGAGGAGAATGCACTGGAACGGCAGGGCCAACTCAGTGGGCTCGACCATGAACAACGAAGGTTCAACGTGCCGCATGGCTATCTCTTGCCGCTTGCCTATCTCTGGACTCGAACTGTCCCGTGCAAGAAGTGTGGCGCGATTGTGGCTTTACATCGCCAGACGTGGTTGCGGAAGAAGAAGGGCGGCTTCGTCGCAATCCGGCCGGTCACTGGGCCAGAAGAGAAGCGACTCCACTACCAACTCCTTGAGTCAAAGACAGACAAAGCCGAGGAAGCGATTGCTGCCTGGGGATTCGATCCGACAGATCTCTCGCACGGTGGTGAGACAGAGTGTCCCTTCTGCCAGACCACGGTGACGTCGGAGCACCTCAAGGACTCTAGCAAATCCGGGCGCCTTGGCAGGCAACTTGTGGCGATCGTGGCAGAGCGAGAGGGTGAAAGGGGCAAGGTGTATTTGCCTGTCCGAACGATTGCTGAAGAGCCCGACGAAGCGAAGGTGGACCGGCGGCTCGCGGCCTTGATGAACGAGACGGGACTCACGCTTCCAGACGAACCCCTCCAGCCTGTCCGTCCATCTCCCAATGCGCGCGGGGTATCGGCGGTTACACGCTTCGAGCTCAAGGCCTGGCACCAGTTGTTCACCCCTCGACAACTCCTTGCCTTGCTTACCTTCATCAAGCATCTTCGAAGAGCACATGGGGAAATGATTCAAGGCGGAGTAGACGCCGATCTAGCTCGCGCGACTACGACATATCTGGCCTTCATCTTGGACAAGGTGGCGGAGCGGGGGACCAACGTTTGTCGGTGGCACAACGGGAAGGAGACCATCGAGAGTCCGATTGCGAACGGCAAGATGCCTATGGTGTGGGACTTCCCCGAGGCAAACCCGTTCGCAGAGGGCTCGGGTTCGTGGGCTCAGTCCGCTGATGACGTGCTTGGTGCCCTCGAAGCGCTTGCCGCCGATCATTTCCGCGCCTGCACCATCCAGCGAGGGTCGGCCCTGAGTCTTCCCTATGGTGAAGAGTTCTTTGACGCGGTTGTCACTGACCCACCCTACTACGACAACGTGCCTTATGCTGACCTTTCAGATTTCTTCTACGTCTGGTTGCGGCGCTCGGTCGGAGACCTGTACCCGGAGCACTTCGCGCCTCAACTTACCCCGAAGCGAGGCGAGGCAACGGCCCTATCCTCGCGCCACGGTGGCGACATGGAGGCTGCTACCAAGGAATATGAGGCGATGATGGCCCAGGCTTTCGCGGAGGCGCGGCGCGTGCTCAAGCCAGGTGCTCCGCTGGTCTGCGTCTACGCCCACAAGACCACATCTGGCTGGACAACCCTTGTCGAAGCACTCAGGCAGACGGGTTTTGTCGTGACGGAGGCCTGGCCCATTGATCTCGAGATGGAGGCACGTCTCCACGCGAAAGAGGCGGCTTCATTAGCCTCGAACATCTTTCTCGTAGCCCGCAAGCGCGACGGCGCTGGCACTGGTTCGTACGAGGACAATGTACGCCCGGACCTGGAGCGCATTGTCCGGGAGCGAGTCGAGACCCTGTGGGAGATGGGCATTTCGGGGCCAGACCTGGTGATCGCTGCTGTAGGAGCAGGCCTCCGAGCCTTCACGCGATTTGCCCGAGTCGAGTACGCCAATGGCGAAGAGGTCCCTGCCGGCCGCTTTCTGGCCGAAGTCGAGGGCGTGGTCCTCGAGACACTCTTGGAAAAGATCTTCAGCGTACCGCGCTCCGGCGTCGCGGCGGTGGACGGGCCAAGCCGCTTCTACGTCCTCTGGCGCTACACCTACAAGGCCGCCGAACTCGACGGGGGCGAGGCGATCGTCTTTACCTACGGGCAGGGAGTGGAGCTGGATGGTCCGAAAGGGCTCTCTTCCGGCAACCAAGCCCTGGCTGAAAAGAAGAAAGGAAAGTACCGCCTTCGCGACTATACGGAACGCGGTGCCGACGACCGACTGGGTTTGCCTGCGGACAATGGTGCGCCCGCCCCGCTGGTGGACGCGCTCCACCGCATCCTCTGGCTGGTTGAGTATGAACCTCGCAGCCTCATCAAGTTCCTCGACGAGGCGCGGCCAGACCGCGAACGGCTTCGCCTGGTGGCCCAGGCCCTGGCCGGCGCTGGGCTCAAGGGCAAGTCCGAGGAGGAGGCAAAGCCTCTCGTGACCACAACAGCATCCGAGCAGGCGGCCCTTGAGAAGTTGCTCGCCAACTGGAAGGCGCTGATCGAAGCCCCGGCCATGCCCTTGTACGACCGCAGGCGTGAGGCATGAGCGTCGCCTGGGCCGTTACGCCGGAAAAGATCGAAGCAGCCGTCAAGCGGATCATCGAGGTAGCCCGGCCGCGAAAGGTGATCCTGTTCGGGTCTGCCGTGCGCGGCGAGGCCGGCATCCACAGCGATCTTGACGTCCTGGTGGTGATTGAAGACGAGGAGAAGAGCCCGCGAAAGGAGAGCGTCCGGATCCACGAAGCCCTTCGAGAGATCGTAATGCCCATGGACATCCTGGTCATATCGGAAAAGAAACTGGAGGAATTGGCCAATCAACCGGGTTTGATCTATCGAGAGATCCTTCGGAGCGGGGAGGTAGTCTATGACGCCGCGGGGTAAGCGGCCACCTCTTGGCTCACCCGAGGACTGGCTGGCCTGCGCCCGGAGTGACCTCAACCTGATTCGCCTGGCCAGAGATCAAAAGGGAATTCTCCCAGAGCAGATCTGCTTTCACACCTAGCAGGCCGCTGAGAAGGCATTGTGAACGTAGGTCAAGGAGGATCAGCATGAGCGCGAAAGGCCTCCGTCCCTGGACCGAACTGGTCAAACTGCACCCCGATGTTGAATCTGGGATGCTCACCGAAGCGGTCTTCGCCATCGACCTGGGGGCGATCGCGGAGGGTGACCCCAACGTGCCCGCGGTCAACCGCGACCCAGCCGCGTTCTTCCGGGCGACCTATCTGACGGCCGACCTGCGGCGGCTCCTTGAGGAGGTGCTGGCATCGCTGGCCGGCCGGCCTGGCTACAACCGCGTGCTTAAACTGCGGACGCCTTTCGGAGGCGGCAAGTCTCACACGCTGGCAGCCCTGCTGCACGCGGCACGCTCGCGCGAGGCGCTACGTGCCTCTGCCGATCACTGGGCTACAGGGAATCTGCGCGTCGCGGAGACCGGACCTGCCTACGGGAAGCCTGACGTGAACCCACTGGACGATCTGCCGAACCCCGGCGTGGTAGCTGTGGCGGTGTTCGACGGCGAGAAGTTCGATGCGCGGGACGGCAAGACGATCCCCAACGGACCGCATGTTCGCACAATCTGGGGATGGCTGGCCTGGCAGCTCGGAGGTGAACCGGCTTATAGGATCGTCGCCGGACACGATGCCGACCGGGTGTCTCCAGGTGGAGATGTCGTCCGCGCGTTGCTGACGACAGGAGCCGGCGGCCGGCCGGTGCTGCTTCTGCTTGACGAGGTGCTCAAGTACATGGAACGGGCTGCGGCTGTGGCGGTATTGGACTCGACGCTCCAGCGGCAGGCCAAGGATTTCTTCCAGACCCTGACGGTGGAGGTGGCCGGCAGCCAGAGCGCCGCGATGGTCTACTCGCTCCAGTGGAGTGCGCGAGAGGCGTTGGGCAACGTCGCGCTTCTGGAGGAGATCGACAAACTCGCGTCGCGCGTGGACCAGTTGCGCGAACCGGTCAGCGGCGACGAGATCCTGCCGGTGTTGCAGCGCCGCCTGCTTGGCGCCCTTCCGGAGTATGCGGTCGCCGACAGTGTGGCTGCCGCCTATCAAGACGTGGTCACGGGCATGCAGCGCGCGTACGCTGACACCCCCTCGGTCCGTCAGCAGGCCGAGGAGGCCGGCCTGGCGCTTCGGGAGCGCCTGCGCGCCGCCTACCCATTTCACCCAGCACTCATTGACATCATGCGGGAACGCTGGACCGCAGTTGAGAGCTTCCAGCGCACGCGTGGAGCGCTGCGCTTCCTGGCGTCCTGCCTCTACTCACTCAAGAAGCATGGTGGCGCGTATCCGCTGCTGGGTCCTGGCGAGGTACCGCTCCGTGACGTGGATGTCAGGGTCAAGCTGCTCAAGGAGTTGGGCGTACAGAACGACTATGACCCGGTGATTGCGTCGGATATCGAGGGCCCCAACGCGCGCGCCAAGCGCATCGACGAACGGCTGGCGCGGGAAACCCCCGCGCTCACCAACGTGAGGCCAGCGACGCGACTGGCGACGGCCATCTTGCTTCACTCGTTTGGCGGGCTGCGCAAGGAAGGGGCCGGGGAGGGGGAGCTGCTGCCGCCCGGCGTCACGGAGAGCGACCTTCTGGCTGCGTGCGTCGGGCCGGACCTGGATCATCTGACGGCCACCGCCGTACTCGCTGACCTGCGCAATACGTGCCTCTACCTGCATTACGACGGCGTGCGCTACATCTTCAAGAAGGACCCGAATGTCACAAAGCTGGTCGAGGACGCCGAACAACAGGTGGCACGGAGTCCGGCGGAGGTAAGGGCGCGCATCCGGGCCATGCTCGACGAGCGGCTTGCCGGGCACGTCGGCGCGCGCGTATGGCCAGGCAAGTCACAGGATCTGCCGGATGGGGAGCCGGTTTTTCTGGTGGGCTACCTTCCATTGGAGTTCGCCGAGGCTTCATCTTCCGAACAGAAGCGGCAGGGGCTTGAGATTCTGGCTAAGTACGGTGACCGGCCACGCCGCTATCGCAACGGGGTGGCCGTTGCAGTGCCGGACAAGAAGGCCATTGAGGCACTTCGTCGCGCGACTCGTTATCTGATCGCGGTTGACCGTGTGGAGGAGAAGCGACAACAACATCGTTTGACCAAGGACCAGCTCGATCAGCTCAAGGAACGCCGGGCGACTGAGAGGGCCGCGGCGGAGTCGGCGTTGCGCGGACTGTATCCTACTATTTGGCTGCCACGCGTGGAAGATGGTGGCCTGGGCATCGAGGAGGTGGAAGTCGGCGGAAGGCCCCTGCAGGCAACAGGCGTGCACGAGCGGGTGATGGAATTGCTCATGCACCAGGGTGCGCCGAAGGTACACGCTACGGTCCACCCTCGAAAGATCGTAGATCGGCTACGGCTCGGCGAGAGCCCAGCACCGGGTGAGCCGCCGAGGCCTGGTGTTCGCACCTCCGATGTGCGTGATGCGTTCTTTGCCTTCCTGGAGCCGCCCCGGTTGACTACGGAAGCTGTGCTTCGAAGCGGCATTGCGCGCGGTGTGGTCGAGGGCCTGTTCGGCTATACGAGCGGCCCGGTGCCCTCACTAGGCCCCGATGGGCGGTACGAGGTGGCACTCGAAAAGGTGGTACTAGGCCGGCCGATGCCGGAAGATGAGGTTGACTTCGACTCGGGATTCCTCATGCTGCCCTCAGCGGTGCCGCCTCAGGTGTCTCCCGGACCACCCCCGCCTGGACCTTTCCCACCTCCTCCACCGCCGCCTGGTCCCGGTCCAGGGCCCAGTCCGAAGGTCCAACGGGTGGCCCTTCGGTTCACAGCGACTCGCGATCAACTGTTCAAGGCATTTCCAGCCCTCGCCAATCTCGCCGATCGGGCGGATAAGGGGACGGTCGTCGTGCAAGTGGAAGCGACATCCGAGGCCGGCTTCGAGCGTTCGTGGCTCCGGAATGCGGTGGAAGAGCCCTTGGACGAGGCAGACGTAGAAAGGTCATAGAAGGAGCTCTGCCGGGCGAACCTCTGGGGGGGCAGGATAGTTCTCCTCGTAGCTGGAGTGGGTATGGGCTATAGGCAGAGTGAGTCATCCTGGTGGCCCCGCAAATGACAAGGCTTGTTGCTGTTCTCATCAGTTGTGTCACAGGCAAGGACGAGACTGAGCGGCCTGCCAAGCACCTACACAACTCATTGGTCTTTTCGCCCCCGAGCCTATGCGGAGACGAGCGGCAGGCTGTCCTTCATTCTTGCGCCGCACAGCTTGAGAGGGTTACAGGAAAGTCGGCCGTGACACCTGAGCCCCTGGACGAGGCCATTCACGAGGTACTGTCCTCTTCAACCACTGCTCTCACAGCAAGGGAGATCGTACGTCAACTCCGCGGCAGAGGGATGGAGGTTACAAGGACCGATGTGAACTCCCGGCTCTACCGCGGCCTTCGCCATGATTGGTTCACTCGGCTAGAAACGGACAGCGCACCTCTTTGGCTTCCGAACGAAGCCTTCTCCCGCGACCTTGGTGACGAAGCTGTGCGGCCGGTCTTGGGCGAACCGCCCGCCATCCAACTCTACACCTGGCAGCAAGAAGCCATGTCAGCTTGGCACCGGGCTGACCGACGGGGGATTGTAGAAGCCGTTACGGGATCGGGGAAGACACGTCTGGGCATTGCCATAGCGCACGAGCACGTCGCGGCGTCGCAAGGCAAGGTCGCTATCGTCGTCCCGAGTCTAGTCATTCAGGAGCAGTGGGTCACGGAGCTCGGTCGCCTGACCCCGAGTCTTCGAGTAGGCATTTGGAGAGCGGATGCTAAGCACAGTTTCGCGATGTTAGACGTACTGGTGGTGACCGCGCAGACCGGCTACAAGTACTTGATGGTTACGGAGGAGGTCGCGCACGCTGGGACTGGACCGCTACTGATAGCGGATGAGGTTCACCATTACGCGGCACCAAGCTGGCGTGCGAGCTTAGAGGCGGGATTCCATTTCCGACTCGGGCTAACCGCGACTCATCACGACCCAGGTACTGAGGAACGAGAATCGCTTGACACCTACTTCGGTGGTATCTGCTTTTCCTTTCTATATGATCGGGCGATTCCTGAGGGAGTCATTGCGCCCTTTCGCCTTGCGACTTGCGGTGTCGACTTTGCGTCCGCCGAGGAGAGGCAGAATTACGAGCTGGCCGATGAAGCGGCTCGCTCTTCGCGACGCAAGCTGATCAGCGAGTTCGGCTATCCAGAGGATCATCGGGAATTCATTCGGTACGCTCAGCAGCGAGCCGAGGGAGACACCTGGGAGCCCGATGTGCTGCTGGCGCGTCGCTACCTGTCGGCGTTCAGTGAGCGTCGCCGGCTTCTAGCGGAAACCTCGACGAAGATGGATGGACTCAACGAGCTTGCTGGCGCCTTGGAGAAAGCAGAGCGAACGGTCATATTCACAGAGACAAAGGAAGCAGCTCATGCCGCAGCTGAACGAGTGAATGCCTTTGGGCTGAGGGCTTGGGCAATGACCGCTGACACCCCCACGCCTCAGCGGGCTGCGATCTTGAGCGCGTTTGCCAATGGGGAGATTCAAGTCCTGTGTGGCCCGAAGTTGTTAGACGAAGGCATGGACGTACCCGTGGCGGATCTCGGGATTATCCTTGCCGCTAGCAAGTCGAGGCGGCAAATGATTCAGCGCATGGGGCGCGTTATTCGACCTGAGGCGGGAAAGCGCAACGCCGCCTTCGCAATCCTTTACGTCGTAAGGACGAACGAGGATCCCGCCGGGGGAGCCCATGAGGCCTTCTTCAGCCTGATCGACGGTGTTGCGGATGCACAGAAGGATTTCTCGGTGCATCGCGGGCTCGCAGGCCTTCCGGAGTTTCTCTTCCCGTAAGAGTGAGTACTACGCACCGGAGCGCAGGGAACTGATCTGCGACCGACTGGACCGTCCAACAATGTGCGGCCTAAACTTGGACAGGCGGGTCAGATACTCGATCGGGCCCGAAACATAGCCCGCGGGAGGAACTGCTGGCAGATCGCATTGAGGAGTGGCGCTATACCTCGAGAATTAGGACAATAGCCGGCGTTGCCACAGGGGGCAGAGGGTGGTCACGGCGTGAACTGGCAGGCGATCGAAGCAATAGGTCAGATCGTTGGAATTATTGTCGCCGCCCTCGCGATCTGGTGGGGGCTCAGGGGCGTCAGGCGACAAATGTGGCTTTCGACGTTCTTCGACTACACCAAACGCTACGCTGAGATCATCGATCGACTACCCCCCAGCGTCAGGGTCCCGGGCGACTTTCTCAAACTGTCAGACCTGCCACCCCCGGAAAGGGAGCGGATTCTCTCAGCTCTACGGCAGTACTTTAATCTTTGCTCGGAGGAGCATTATCTGGCGGAGCAGCGGGTTCTGGACCGAAAGACGTGGGGAATTTGGTCAACCGGGATTAAGGACGCTTTCAGGAATTCGGTGTTCAGGGACGGTTGGGCACTGGTGCTTGTGGAATACGAAATGTACCCGGAGTTCTGTACCTTTATGGATCAACTGGGCGGACGCGCAAAGGCACCTGAAGCACCAGTCCACGTCCCCGCTCCCGGCGTGTGATCTCCATGTCCGCGGATGTGATTCTTATAGGATGCGTTTCGCAGAAAGGGCAGGAGCCGAAGCCAGCTAAGGACCTGTACAACTCCCCATTGTTCACGCGGCGTCGTGGCTACGCTGAAGGAACTGATAGGCCGTGGTTCATTCTGAGTGCTCTACACGGGCTCGTGGCCCCCGACACTATTCTGGAGCCGTATGATCGCACTCTGATGGACATGCCGAGGGCTGCGCGGATTGCCTGGGGCGAGCGGGTGGTGGAGCAACTCGAGGCAAAGTTGGGTTCGCTGCAGGGGATGGTTTTTGAGCTTCACGCGGGCGAGGACTACGCTCGATCGCTGGAGGCTTTCCTGCGATCCAGGGGTGCCTCAGTAGCGCGCCCGGTAAGGGGATTGACCATTGGAAGGCAATTACAGTGGTATGACAGAGTCCTAGCCGGACGCAGTTAGACTCTCCAAGAAGCCACGGAGATGTATGAGTTCAGTATCTGAGCACGGAGACGGGCGGGGGCTCGCGCTTCGAATCACGCGCGCCTTCGTGGCGGGCGCCTTCGATCTTTCCCGTCGTTCGAGCCCTCCTAGTCCTGGTTGGGATGGCATGCCTGAGGTGCTTGTCACCCAGCGCCTGCGTGCGGCGGGGGCGGGCGACGCGGAAATCCGACTCTTCATCACCTTCACCGCCGCCATGGATCGAGCCAGAGATGCGGACAGATTGTGGAACGCCTCGGCTCCG
>Ga0209751_10002080_pt1 | contig 20280 bp, 20 predicted proteins | sample RifCSP13_1_FD_184019 | JGI IMG/M metagenome (GOLD analysis project Ga0209751, IMG submission 184019) | Soil microbial communities from Rifle, Colorado - Rifle CSP2_sed 13_1 (SPAdes) (version 2) | ecosystem: Environmental > Terrestrial > Deep subsurface > Rock core/Sediment | place: Rifle... | reverse complement strand
GACCATCATCCGCCTTGGAAGCACGTCACCTGCCCCACATGCGGAGGCAAAGCGGTGCGCGAAACCGACACCATGGACACCTTCGTCGACTCGTCTTGGTACTTCGCGCGCTTCTGCTCGCCGAAATCGAGCGAGCCGACCGACACCAACGCTGTCGGCTACTGGCTTCCCGTCGACCAGTATATCGGCGGGGTCGAGCACGCGATCCTGCATCTCCTCTATGCGCGCTTCTTCACCCGCGCCATGCACAGATGCGGACACCTCGCCATCGACGAGCCTTTCCGCGGCCTCTTCACCCAAGGCATGGTCACGCATGAGACCTACAAGGACGTACACGGAAAATGGGTGTTGCCTGAAGAGGTGAGCCGCAAGGACGGCAAGCCGGTGCACGCCGGGACGGGCGAGCCCATTGTCGTCGGCGCCGTCGAGTCGATGTCGAAGTCGAAGAAGAACGTCGTCGATCCCGACACCATCATCGCGGCGTTCGGGGCCGACACCGCGCGCTGGTTCATGCTGTCCGACACGCCGCCGGAGCGCGACATCGAGTGGACCCCCGGAGGGGTAGAGGGGGCGCATCGCTTCCTCCAGCGGGTCTGGCGCCTGGTCAGGGACGCTGCCGCCAAAGGGGCCAGGCTTGGCGCCGAAAGGCCCCGGGAATTCGGTCCTGAGGCCGAGGCGCTCCGCCGGGCGGCGCATCGCAACGTAGCGGCGGTGACGAGCGCCATCGAGAAGCTCCGCTTCAATGCGGCCGTCGCCCATATCTACGAACTTGCCAATGCCCTCTCGTCCTGCTTGCAAAACGCCGGACTACACCCGGCCCCTGACCTGGCCTATGCCTTGCGAGAGGCGGCCGAGCTGCTCGCCCGAATCGCGGCCCCCATGGTGCCGCACCTTGCCGAGGAGTGCTGGGCCATCCTCGACCATGATACCCTCATTGCCGAAGAGCCTTGGCCAGCCCCAGAAAAGGCCCTTTTGGTCGAGGAAATGGTCACAATTGCCGTCCAAGTGAACGGTAAGAGGCGGGACGAATTGACGATTGCGCGGGACGCCGCGAAGGAAGATATTGAAGCTGCGGCGCTAAAGCTCGAAAATGTCGTGCGCGCCATAGGGGGACGCAAAATCAAGAAGGTGGTGGTCGTGCCACAGAGGATCGTCAATGTGGTGGCGTAGCTCTGCCCTTATTGCCGCGCTCTTCGCCGGGCTCGCGGCCTTGGCGCTCGCCGGCTGTGGCTTCCAGCCCCTTTATGGGGGGACCACGGCGGGAGGCGCAAAGCTCGCCGAGGTGATGGCCGCCGTGGAGATCGCCCCGATCCCGGGCCGGGTCGGGCAGAAGCTGCGCAACGAGCTAATTTTCACCAACACCGGCGGGGGCTACGCGGCCCCGACGCGGTATAAACTCGACATCGCCATCAAGGAGAGCGTGACCGACGAGCTCGTGCAGATCACCGGCGACGCGACCGGCCAAGTCTATCAGATCGAGGCTACCTTCAAGCTCATCAACCCTTCCAATGGACAGGTGCTGTTCGTCGGCAAGGCGCTCTCGCGGGCGGCCTATAACCGCTTCCAGGAAATCTTCGCCAACGTCCGTGCGCGTTACGATGCCGAGGACCGCGCCGCCCGTACGGTTTCAGAGAGCATCAAAACCCAGGTCGCAGCTTTTCTCGCCAACGCCGCCTAGGCTCGCCTCTCGCGTCTTCCCCGCGTAACCGCGCCCTCGTTCTTTCCGCCAATGGTCGCCTACAAATCGTCTGCCGCCGCGAGTTTCGTGAAGTCGCCCAAAGCCGACTGCCGCGCCGTGCTCGTCTACGGGCCCGATGCCGGGCTGGTGGCTGAGCGGGCGAGCGCGCTTGCCCAAATCTTCGCGCGAAGGGCACACGGGCAGACCGAGATCGTCCGTCTCGACGATCGCGACTTCGCCGAAGACCCCGCACGGCTCGAAGTCGAGCTCAGGACCGTTCCGATGTTCGCAAGCCAAAGCGTCGTGCGGGTCACGGCCGGGACCAAGCTCGACGTGCCCTCGCTCAAAGCGTTGTTGGCAACGGAGTTCGACAATCCCCTGATCGTCGAGGGCGGCAATCTCAGACCGGACTCGGCCTTGCGCAAGCTGTTCGAGGCTCACAAGAGCGCGGCGGCGCTTCCTTGCTACGGCGATGAGAGCACGCTGTCCCGGCTGATCGACACCGAGCTTGCCGAAGCAGGTCTCAGCATCGACAGAGAGGCACGGGACTATCTGATGACGCGGCTCGGCGCCGACCAAGCTTTGTCGCGCTCGGAGGTGGTCAAGCTTGCGCTCTACGCGCAAGGAGGCGCGCGCGTCAGCCATGACGATATCGAGGCCATCGTCGGAGATGCCGCGGAGACGGCGCTCGAGAACTTCGTCTATGCCACGAGCGGCGGCGATCCGAAGGCGGCGCTCTCAGAACTTCAGCGCCTTGCGCTGGCGGGAACAGACAGGGCGGCGGCGCTCTCGGCGCTCGGCCGGCACTTCACGCAGCTTCACCGTGTCGCTTCGGCGGTGAGCGACGGCGGGAGCCTGGAGCAGACTGTGAAGTCACTCAAGCCGCGTCCGCATTTCAAGCGCGAGCCTGTATTCCTCGTCCATTGCCGGAAGTGGGGCGCGACCCGGCTGGCGCACGCACTGCCCCTGATCCAGGAAGCCATCAGGCGCACGCGCCGGTCGCCCGAGCTCGAAGGCGCCTTCGCCGAGCGCCTCGTGCTGACGCTTACGTCGAGGATTTGACGTAAGCGCTCCCCGTTGTATGCATGTTCGGAGAGCGAGGTGGCATGGACGAGCGCAACAGATCTCTCGAACTGCGCAGCAAACTGTTCGCGCTGCTCAAGGAGCGCGCGTTCAGGCGCGGCCGCGTGGTGCTCGCCTCGGGACGCGAGAGCGATTTCTATTTCGACATGAAGCCCGCGATGCTCGACCCTGACGGCGCCAAGCTTATGGCCGAGCTAATTCTACAACAACTTCAAGGAGTTACGGCAGACTGCATCGGGGGCCTGGAGATGGGAGCGGTGCCGCTGATTGCGCCGGTCGCCATGCGGAGTCCGGAGTTCGGGCGCCGTCTTCCGGGGTTTTTCGTCAGAAAGGCGGTCAAGGATCACGGCACGAAAAAGCGCGTCGACGGCGCGGACATTGCCGGCAAGACCGTCGTCATTCTCGAGGACGTAACCACAACGGGCGCCTCGGCCATGGATGCTGTCAGGGCAGTCACCGAGGCGGGCGCCAAAGTTGCTCTCGTGCTGTCGATCCTCGACCGCGGCGAAGGCGCCGTCGAGCTCTATGCCAAGGCCGGCATTCCCTTCAAGTCTCTGTTCCGCGCCGAGGAGTTTCTCGCCGCCACCTAAGCGCGAGGCGCTAGTGCTTCGGCCGCCGCAGCAGCCGGTGGCGAACGTCCTCGAGCTGATCGAGGGTCGCGTAGCGGATGCGAAGCTCGCCCTTCTCGCCTTTGCCTTTGCGGATGATCTCAACATCGAGGCCCAGAGCCTCGTGCAGCTCCGATTCGGCGGCCCGCGTGTTGGCATCCTTGCTCTTCGGACGCTTGGCCTTGGCGGGAGCGCGCTCCTGCGTGAGCGCCTCCACCTGGCGCACCGATAGTCCTAGGTTAACGATGCGGGTCGCCAGCGCCGTAGCATCGGCGCGGCCGACCAACGGACGGGCGTGACCAGCGCTTAGCTCGCCCGACCGCACCAATTCCTGCACACCGTCGGGCAGTTTCAAAAGGCGAAGCGTGTTGGCGAGATGGCTACGGCTCTTGCCGATGACCTTGGCGAGGTCCTCTTGGGTGTAGCCGTGGCCGTCCATCAGGAGCTTGTAGCCTTCACCCTCCTCGATGGCGTTCAGGTCCTCGCGCTGGACGTTCTCGATGATGGCGATCTCGACCGCTTCCTGGTCTGAGAGCGCGCGCACGACAACCGGCACATCATGCAGATTGGCAAGCTGCGCCGCGCGCCAGCGGCGCTCGCCGGCGACGATCTCATAGGTGTCCCCCGATGACGGCCGTACCACCAGCGGCTGCACAAGCCCCCGCTCGCGGATCGAGGCGGCAAGCTCCTCGAGCTGCGCTTCGGCAAAGTTTCGCCTCGGGTTGAAGCGGCCGGGCTTGAGCGCGGCAAGCGGAACGCTTCGCTGTTCCTCCTCGAGGCCGAGTCCCGCTTCATCGAAGCGATCGCCGATGAGGGACGCGAGCCCCCGTCCCAGTCTTGTCTTCTGCGCGCCTGCCGACATGGCAGCCTCCTCCCCCTTGATTCGCCGATAAATGATCATGCCGCACGCATCCGCCGTTCGCGCTCGATCACCTCCGAGGCAAGCTGGATGTAAGCCTGGCTGCCCGAGCAGCGATAATCGTAGAGCAGCACCGGCTTACCATGAGACGGTGATTCGGCCACCCGCACATTGCGCGGAATGACCGTCGTGTAGACCTTCTCTCCCAGCACGCGCCGTACGTCCTCGACGACCTGGTCGGAGAGGCTGGTGCGCTGGTCGTACATGGTCAGCACCACGCCGTGGATCTGGAGCTTCGGGTTGAGGCGGACCCTGATCTCCTCGACCGTGCTCAAAAGCTGCGCCAGCCCCTCGAGCGCGAAGAACTCGCATTGTAGCGGCACGAGCACGGCGTCAGCCGCGGCGAGAGCGTTAACAGTTAGTAAATTGAGCGAGGGCGGACAGTCGATCAGAACATAGGTCGTCGCCAGGTCCGGCTCCTCGGCGGCGGTCATCGCCGTCAGGCAATCGCGCAAACGGTAGTGCCGGCCCCCCGACGTCCCCACCTCGCGCTCGAACGACATGAGATCGATGGTGGCGGGTACGATCGAAAGCCTCGGCACATGGGTGGGCACCCTCGCGGCGGCGATGGTCGCCTGCCCGCTCATCACATCGAAGGTCGACACCGGGCGCTGATCGACGCCGAGCCCGGTGCTGGCATTGCCTTGCGGGTCGAGATCGATGATGAGCACGCGCTCCCCGACTGCAGCGAGCGCGGTCCCGAGATTGATAGCCGTGGTGGTCTTGCCGACACCGCCCTTCTGGTTGGCGAGGGCAAGAACGCGCGTGCGGCGAGGCCCGAACAGGTTCATGGCGCGCTTGCCTCGCGCGGACGAAGCGCGGTGACTTCGACGATGTGCGAGCTTGACGAGGTGAGACTCGGGTGCAGGCGGGAGGCGAAGTCCCACGCAACCCTCGCCGCCTCGAGCTCGGCTTCGGTCTCGCGACCTTTCAAGAACAGCCCCCTGGTTCTCGAGCCGAAGAACGGGCTTGCGAGCTCGAAGAGACGTGGGCACGGCGCCAGCGCCCGCGCGCTCACCGCGTCCGGCTTTAGGCTCTGGGCGCTTTCCGCGAGCTCTTCAATGCGCATGGCGTGAATGTCCACAGGGGCCTTGGTCTCGCGCGCGACTTCGGCGAGGAACGCGCATTTCTTGCGATTGCTCTCGACGAGGTGCATGCGGAAGTCCGGCAACCCGGCTTGAAGGATGGCGACGACGAGCCCGGGAAAGCCTGCCCCTGAACCGAGATCCAGCCAGAGTCGCGCCTCCGGCGCAAGCCCGCGTATTTGGGCCGAATCGGCAAAGTGGCGGGACCAGAGGAGGGGGAGGGTCGAGGGCGCTACGAGGTTGGTCGATTTCTGCCAACGGGCCAGGAGATCGGCGTAGCGCATGAGCCTGTGGATTGTTTCACGTGGAACTTTAAAGACTTCCGCGAAATCCTGAGGTCCACTGATGATCGCAGCCGCCTTTTCGCCGGGCATCTCCCCGCCTTCCCGGCTCAGGCGCTCTTGGCGGCCGCGCCCTTTTTCAGGTGAGCGAGGAGGAGCATCAGCGCGGCCGGGGTCATGCCGTCGAGCCTGGCCGCCTGGCCGAGGCTCGCCGGGCGGTGCCGTTCGAGTTTCTGGCGAAGCTCGGTCGAGAGGCCGGGAAGGGCGGCGAAGGCGAACTCGGACGGGATGGCGATCCCCTCGTCCTTGCGGAAGGCAGCGATATCCAACTCCTGGCGCTTGACGTAAACGGCGTAGCGCGCGTCGACCGCGAGCTGTTCGGCCATCTCAGAATCGAGCCGGCCGATCTCGGGCCAGATCGTCGTGAGGCGCGCGACATCGACGTCGGGATAGGAGAGCAGCTCGAAGGCGCTCCGCTTGCGCCCGTCGCGATTGATGCTGAGGCCGGACTTGGCAGCCTCGTCGGGCGTGAGCATGAGGCTTCGCAGCAAAGCCTCACCCTGTTCGAGTTGCTTGGCCTTGGCGGCGAAGGCAGCGCTTCGCGCGCTCCCGACGCAACCGACAGCGCCGCCGAGCGGCGTGAGGCGCTGATCGGCATTGTCGGCGCGAAGCGTGAGGCGATATTCGGCGCGGCTGGTGAACATGCGATAGGGCTCGGTCACGCCGCGGGTGACGAGGTCGTCGATCATCACGCCGAGATAACCGTCGGCGCGGGTGATGCTGAAGCGCGCTTGGCGGCCGCCCGCCATGAGCGCGGCGTTGATGCCGGCGATGAGCCCCTGCCCCGCAGCCTCCTCATAGCCGGTCGTGCCGTTGATCTGGCCCGCCAGGAACAGTCCTCCGACCGCCTTGACCTCGAGCGCCGCAGACAGCTCGCGCGGGTCGACATAGTCGTATTCGATGGCGTAACCCGGCCGGATGACGCGGGCGGCTTCGAGCCCCGGGATGGTCTTGAGGAACGCGTGCTGCACGTCTTCGGGAAGCGAGGTCGAGATGCCGTTGGGATAGACGGTGTCGTCGTCGAGGCCTTCGGGCTCGAGGAAGATCTGGTGGCTCTCGCGCTCCTTGAAGCGCACCACCTTGTCTTCGATCGAGGGACAATAACGCGGGCCGACGCTTTCGATGGCGCCGGAGTACATCGGCGCGCGGTCGAGGTTTTGCTCGATGATGGCGTGGGTCGCTTCGGTGGTGTGGGTGATGTGGCAAACGACCTGCGGGGTCGTGATCTCCTCGGTGAGAAATGAGAAGGGCCTGGGGGGGTCGTCGCCATGCTGGACCTGGAGCCCGTCCCAACGAATAGTCTTGCCGTCGAGGCGGGGCGGAGTGCCGGTCTTGAGCCGTCCCATGCGCAACCCGAGCCCATAGAGCCGAGTCGAGAGTCCGAGAGCAGGGGCCTCGCCGATGCGGCCGGCGGGGATCTTCCGCGTCCCGATATGGATGAGGCCGTGCAGGAAGGTGCCGGTGGTCAGCACCACGGCGCCGGCTGAGATGCGCCGCCCGTCGGCCGTGACGATGCCGGTCACCCGACCCTGGTCGACGCTCAGGTCCTCGACGGCAGCCTCGATCACTTCTAGACTTGGCGTGGCGCCGATCGCCGCCTGCATGGCCTGGCGGTAAAGTTTGCGGTCGGCCTGGGCGCGGGGGCCTTGCACCGCAGGACCCTTGCTGCGGTTCAGCACCCGGAACTGGATGCCGGCGGCGTCAGCGACGCGGCCCATCAGCCCGTCGAGAGCGTCGATCTCCCGCACCAGATGCCCCTTCCCCAGCCCGCCGATGGCCGGATTGCAGGACATTTCGCCGATAGTGGCGACGCTGTGGGTGACGAGCGCGGTCGCTGCGCCCATGCGGGCGGCAGCCGAAGCTGCCTCGCAGCCGGCGTGGCCGCCGCCGATGACGATGACGTCGAAACCCTTGCTCATGGCCCGTACCTAGTCTGTTCGCGCCTTGGCGTCAAAAGCGTTCGGGCATTGTTTCACGTGAATCAAGTTGGGGAACGAGCCTATTTGCCGATGCAGAACTCGGCGAAGATGGCGCCCAAGACCTCCTCGACGTCGATCCGCCCGGTGAGCCGCCCAAGATGGCGGGCGGCGATGCGAAGCTCCTCGGCCTTGAGCTCCGGGCTGAGCTTCGGCTCGCCGAAGCGCTCAAGCGCCGCCTGCCCCGCCTCGAGCTCGACCCGGTGGCGCGTGCGCGTGATGGCGGGAGACCCGGCGCCGGAGGACAGCAAGTCGCCCGCCCGGTCGGCCAGAAGCGCGATCAGAGCATCGAGCCCGGCCCCGGTCTTGGCCGAGACCTCGATGCGATCCGGACCGCCAGAGACGGTCGCAAGATCGATCTTGTTCAATACGCAAATTTGCCCACCAGTTGTCCAAAGTTGCCCGCCATTCCCACTGGAGATATCAAGCGGCGGGCTCCAGATAGGCGCCGCCGCATCGACCACCCACAACACGAGATCGGCGTCCTCGACGCGCCCCAATGCCCGGTCTATCCCCGCAGCTTCCACCTTGCCTTGCGCCTCCCTTATCCCCGCGGTGTCGCTGAGGATGACGGGCAAGCCGCCGAGATCGAGATGGACCTCGATGACATCGCGCGTGGTGCCCGCCTCCGCCGATACGATTGCCGCGTCGCGCTTGGCCAGCGCATTCAGGAGGCTCGACTTGCCGACATTGGGCGGTCCGGCGATCACGACCCTGAGACCATCGCGCAGGCGCTCGCCGCTGCGGTCGGCGAGCTGGCGCGCGATCGCGGCGCGCAAGGAGGCAACGATGGCGTCGGCCTTGAGGCTGACATCGGCCACCACGTCGCCCTCGTCGGCAAAGTCGAGTCCCGCCTCGACCAGCGCTTGCGCGGCGAGCAGCTCAGCGCGCCAGGTTTCGTAGAGCGCGCGCAACGATCCTTCGGCTTGCGCGAGAGCCTGGCGGCGTTGCGCCTCGGTCTCGGCACCGATCAGATCGGCGAGGCCTTCGACCTCGGTCAGATCGAGCTTGCCGTTCTCGAAGGCGCGCCGCGCGAATTCGCCGGGTTCCGCAAGTCTCGTACCGGGAAGCGTAAGCACCGCGTCGACCACCGCGCCGATCACGGCGCGGCTGCCATGCACATGCAGCTCGGCCATGTCCTCGCCGGTAAAGCTGGCCGGGCCGGGGAACCACAGCACGAGCCCGCGGTCGAGCTTCGACCATCGCGGCGGCCCGATATCCCTGAGGCTCGCGTGGCGAGGCTCAGGGATCCCGCCGCAAAACGCCGCGAGCATGGCGCGCGTCGCAGGTCCCGAGATGCGGATCACGGCGATGGCGGCAAGGCCAGCGCCGCTCGCGGGCGCAACGATGGTGTCGTTTGTGGCGACGATCGTGGGGGTCATTGCGTTATTCTAGGGTGGAGCATGAGGAAGGGCCATGCAGGAGCGGGCAGACGGTAACCGGCTTTCGGGCGAGACGAGCCCCTATCTCCTTCAGCACAAGGACAATCCCGTGCATTGGCGGCCGTGGGGCAAGGCGGCGCTCGCCGAGGCCCGCGCGGCCGGCAAGCCGATCCTGCTCTCGGTCGGCTACGCGGCCTGCCATTGGTGCCACGTCATGGCGCATGAGAGCTTCGAGGACGAGGCCACCGCCGCCGTCATGAACGACCTGTTCGTGAACATCAAGGTGGATCGCGAGGAGCGCCCCGATGTCGATGCGATCTATATGGGGGCGCTGCACGAGCTCGGCGAGCAGGGCGGCTGGCCGCTCACCATGTTCCTCACCTCCGATGCCGAGCCGTTCTGGGGCGGCACCTATTTCCCCAAGGACGAACGCTACGGACGACCGGCATTTATCCGTGTACTGAATGAAGTCGCGCGGATCTATCGCGACGAGCAGGACAAGGTGCGGCAGAACGCCGACGTGCTGAAGGACAGGCTCAAGCCCCGGCCGCGCGGCGCCGGCGCCGCGCCGCCGAACGAGGCGACGCTTGCCGATCTGGCGCGGCGTCTGGTGCAGGCGGTCGATCCGGTCCATGGCGGGATCAGGGGCGCGCCGAAATTCCCGCAACCGCAGTTCTTCGGATTGCTGTGGCGCGCAGGTCTCCGCTTCGGCCTCGCCAATCCACTCGAGGCGGTCGACCTCACCCTCACTCACATCGCCCAAGGCGGCATCTACGATCATCTCGGCGGCGGCTTCTCGCGCTACAGCGTGGACGAGCGCTGGCTCGTGCCGCATTTCGAGAAGATGCTCTACGACAACGCGCAGCTCATCGACATGATGACCGAGGCTTGGCGCGAGACGAAGTCGCCGCTCTATGGGCAGCGCATCGAAGAGACGGTCGGCTGGCTCACGCGCGAGATGACGCTCAAGGAGGGCGGCTTCGCCTCGTCGCTCGACGCCGACAGCGAAGGCGAGGAGGGCAAGTTCTATGTGTGGTCACTCGCCGAGATCGAGGAAGTGCTTGGCACGACGGACGCTGCGCTCTTCGCCGAGATCTACGACGTGACGGCGGGAGGGAATTTCGAGGGCCACAACATTCTCAACCGGCTGAACGCCATCGAGCTGCGCGACGCCGAGACCGAGCGCCGTCTTGCCGAAATGCGCGAAAAACTTCTGGCGCGGCGCGCATCGCGCATCCGTCCCGGCTTCGACGACAAGGTGCTGGCCGACTGGAACGGGCTGATGATTGCGGCGCTCGCCAACGCGGCCGAGGCCTTCGACAGGCCGGAATGGCTCGCGGCGGCGGAGCGCGCCTTCGCGTTCGTCAGTACGCGGATGACAGCAAACGGGCGCCTGTTGCACGCTTACCGCGCGGGCGAGGCGAAAGCGCCGGCGACCGCCAACGACTACGCCAACATCTTCCTGGCGGCGCTCGCGCTCGCCAAGGTCACCGGCAAGGCCTTCTATATCGAACGCGCGCGCGAATGGGTGGACGTGCTCGACCGCCATTATTGGGCGCCCGATCTCGGCGGCTATTACTACGTCGCCGACGATACCGGCGATCTCATCGTGCGGCCGTTCAGCGGACAGGACGAGGCGACGCCCAACGCCAACGGCGTGATGGTGTCGAACCTGATGGCGCTTTACTCATGGACCGGAGAGGCGCGCTATCGCGACCGCGCCGAGGCGATCCTGAGCGGCTTCGCCGGCGCCATAGCCGAGAACATCTTGGCCCATGCCGGCCTGCTCGCGGCAACCATCGACGTCGCCGCGCCGGCTCTGATCGTGCTCATCGTGCCGGAGGGCGGCGACGCCAAGACGCTGCGCCGCGCGCTGAGCGACGTGTCGCTGCCGAATGCTGTGGTGCAGGAGGTGAGGGCAGGGGAGTCGGGCACTAGCGCCTTGCCGGAATCATCGCCGGCGCACGGCAAGACCGCGATCGACAACAAGCCCACCGCCTATGTGTGCATCGGCCCGCAATGCTCATTGCCGGTGACCGACCCTGCGAAGCTGGTGGAGACGATGAGGGCCGTACGCCAGGTTTCCATCGCCTAATCGTTGTCATGCCCGCGAAGGCGGGCATCCAGTAAACTCAGGGGCTTGCGATGACGGGATAGAGGTCGCTCCAGTTCGGATTCTTTTCCTCAATGAGGCGCACCTTCCAAGCGCGATTCCATCGTTTCAGCTGCTTCTCGCGGTGAATGGCTGCGCCAACTTCGCCGAACTGTTCGAAGTAGACCAGACGCGCCACGCCGTATCTCTCGGTGAAGCCCTTTACGAGCTTTTTCCTGTGCTGGTAGACGCGCCGGACCAGGTCACTCGTCACCCCGATATAGAGCGTGCCGCCAATGCGGCTCGCGAGGATATAGACATAGTAGACGCGTTCCCTCACACGCCGACTCTGGCGGTTACTGGATTGCCCGGTCAAGCCGGGCAATGACAACGTTGGGGGCGCCTAGCCAAATTCACGTCATGCCCGCGAAGGCGGGCATCCAGTAACCCCGGTCTTCGCGATCCAACTTCGGTCGGTGGTTACTGGATCGCCCGGTCAAGCCGGGCGATGACAAGTGGAGGAGGATGGGGCCGCGGCGCTAGGTGTTCATCGACTCGAAGAATTCAGAGTTGTTCTTGGTCTGCTTCAGCTTGTCGAGCAGGAACTCGATGGCGTCCTGGGTGCCCATCGGGTTCAGGATGCGGCGGAGCACGTACATCTTCTTGAGCACGTCGGCCGCGACCAGAAGCTCCTCCTTGCGGGTACCGGAGCGGGCGATGTCGATGGCCGGGAAGGTGCGCTTGTCAGCCACCTTGCGGTCAAGCACGATCTCGGAATTGCCGGTGCCCTTGAACTCTTCGAAGATCACTTCGTCCATGCGGCTGCCGGTATCGATCAGCGCCGTGGCGATGATGGTGAGCGAGCCACCCTCCTCGATATTGCGGGCGGCGCCGAAGAAGCGCTTCGGCCGCTGCAGCGCGTTGGCGTCGACACCGCCGGTCAGCACCTTGCCGGACGACGGCACCACGGTATTGTAGGCGCGGCCCAAGCGCGTGATCGAGTCGAGCAGGATCACCACGTCGCGCTTGTGCTCGACCAGGCGCTTGGCCTTCTCGATCACCATCTCGGCGACCTGCACGTGGCGCGAGGCCGGCTCGTCGAAGGTGGATGAGATCACCTCGCCCTTCACCGAGCGCTGCATGTCGGTCACCTCTTCGGGGCGCTCGTCGATCAGCAGCACGATCAGATAGCACTCGGGGTGATTGGCGGTGACGGCATGGGCGATGTTCTGGAGGATCACGGTCTTGCCGGTGCGCGGCTGCGCCACGATCAGCCCGCGCTGGCCCTTGCCGATCGGCGATACGATGTCGATCACCCGGCCGGTATTGTCCTTGCGGGTCGGATCCAGCGTCTCCATCTCGAGCCACTCGTCGGGATAGAGCGGCGTCAGATTGTCGAAATGGATCTTGTGGCGCTGCTTGTCGGGGTCCTCGAAATTGATGGTGTTGACCTTGAGCAGGGCGAAATAGCGCTCGCCGTCTTTCGGGCTCCTGATCTGGCCTTCGACCGTGTCGCCGGTCCTGAGGCCGAAGCGGCGGATCTGCGACGGCGAGACGTAGATGTCGTCAGGGCCGGCGAGATAGTTGGAATCGGGAGAGCGCAGGAAGCCGAAGCCGTCCTGCAGCACCTCGACGACGCCGGTGCCGGTGATCTCGACATCGCGGGCCGCCAGTTGTTTCAGAATCGCGAACATGAGCTCCTGCTTGCGCATGGCGCTCGCGTTCTCGACAGCGACCTCCTCGGCGAAGCTCAAAAGCTCCGTCGGCGATTTGGTCTTCAAATCTTGCAGCTTCATTTCCTGCATGCATTGCTACTCCAAACGGGAATGGGTGAACTTGGGTGTTTCGAATTCCGCGCAGGGCCGCGCGGTTTCAAAGGAAGGGGAAAGGATAGGACCTCGGCGGGAAGGCAGAGTTCGACGCCTGCTCCGCTCCGGGCGACCCGATCTTTTGGGGGGAAAGGCGGGCCGCGACAGCGTCCCGAATAGGATGCGACTCATTTATAGCAGACCTCGAAGGCGGGCGAAATAGGTTTGCCAAGGCCCCTAGAAGGGGCGGACAACCACCAGAATCACGATGCAGATCATGAGAACGGTGGGGACCTCGTTGGCAATGCGGTAGAAACGCGCCGACCGCGTGTTCCGATCCAGGGCGAAGTCTTTGGTCCACATGGCCAGCAGCCCATGAAAGGCCGACAGCGCCAGGACGAGGGCAAGCTTGGCGTGAAACCACCCGTCCCGCGACCAGTCGATCACGCCGGAAAATGCCAGGATCAGACCGAGCACCCAACTCGCCAACATGGCGGGCGTGGTGATGAACCTGAGCAGCCGCCGCTCCATCAGTTTGAAGGTCTCGGACTGCTCGGAGCCTCGTTTGCTCGCCGCATGATAGACGAAGAGCCGCGGCAAATAGAGCAGCCCTGCCATCCAGGCGATGATGGCGATGACGTGGAAGGCCTTGATATAGGCAAGGAGCATCGAAAATGCCAGGGGAGTGGGTTATTAGGCCGAGCCGACCTTGACCAGGTTGACCAGCCGCGTGACGTGTTCGATCGGTGTCTCGGGCAGAATGCCATGGCCGAGATTGAAGATGAAGGGCCCCTGCCCAAGCGCCTCGAGGATCGCCCCGACGCGGGCGTCGAGCTGCGGTCCCCCGGCGACGAGAAGGAGCGGATCGAGATTGCCTTGCACCGGAAGATGCACCTGCAATCTTTGCATCCAGCCGACCGGCACGCTCGTATCGCAGCTAATCGCATCGATGCCCGTCTCTCTGGCGTAGCGTTCGGCGAGCACGTCAACGCCCCGCGGGAAACCGATCATTGGCGTTTCCGGTGCTACCGCCTTGACCTGCGCGACAAGCCGCTTGGTCGGAGCGATGCACCAGCGCTCGAACTCATCCTCGGGCAGGTTTCCGGCCCAGCTGTCGAAGATCTGCACGGCGCGCGCGCCGGCTCTCACCTGGCTGACCAGATACTCGGCGGAAATGTCGACCAGAAGATCGATGAGGCGCTGGAAGGTCGTCTGATCGCGATAGGCCAGAAGCCTTGCCGCCGCCTGGTCCTTGCTGCCTCCGCCTTCGACCATGTAGGTGGCGACCGTCCACGGCGCGCCGCAAAAGCCAATCAGAGGCACGGTCTTCGGAAGCTCAGCCACGACCCGTTCGATGGTCTCATAGACGGGCGCCAGGGCCTTAGCAGCATTTGCCCGATCAAGACCGGCAACGCCCTTGGCATCCCTGACCGGCTCGAGCTTGGGGCCTTCTCCCTCGATGAACTCGACCTTCTGTCCCAAGGCGTAAGGAACGATGAGGATGTCGGAGAAAACAATCGCCGCGTCGAAAGCGAACCTTCTCAGCGGTTGCAGCGTTACTTCGGCCGCGAGCTCAGGAGTGCGGCAGAGATCGAGAAACGAAGAGGCCTTCGCCCTCACCTGCCGATATTCCGGCAGATAGCGCCCGGCCTGGCGCATCAGCCAGATCGGCGGCGGGACGTTGACCTGCCCGGCGAGGGCTCCGAGAAACGGACTTTCTGAAAAAGGCACACGCAACATTGGTTTTCTCAAAACACTATAAGAGAGACTCTCTCTAAGGTTTCTATTGTTACAGTTAGGGCGTGAATAGCGGACATTCCGGACTGTCACCAGGCTCTCTACAGGACTCCTAATAAAGGCAGAAGTTCTTGATGTGCCGGATATGAGGCGTGTGGCCAAAGTCCTGGCAAAAGGAGTGCGAGCGGCTCCTACCGGGCCTTCCACGGCGATCCTTCCACGCTGGCAGGCGGTGGACTGTCTGTGGGAAGCGGCCTTGCGGTCTTGGGGACGGAGAAGGGTATTGTTCGGCATTTCGTAAAAGCTGTCATTTTCTCGACATCAGCGAATCTGTGAAGAAGTTGTCCCTATTGTTCCGCAGCCAAGGGGATAGGGAGAAGCACTCGCCGGAGTTGCTCCCTTAACCCATCGCGGTTATCCAGAGGGATTGCCATGGATATCCAGCGAACTTTCCACCTCCATATGATCTCCGACGCGACCGGCGAGACCCTCGCCACCATCGCCAAGGCGGTCAGGGTGCAATACGCCCAAGTCAGGGCGATCGAGCACCTGCATCCTCTGGTCCGCAGCCGGCGCGAGCTCGAGCGGGTGGTGAAGGACGTGGAGGCAACGCCCGGGATCGTGCTCTATACCCTCTTCAACCGTGAGTTTGCCGAAGAGCTCGAGCAGTCCTGCAAGAGGCTGAATATTCCCTGCGTGGCCGCGCTCAAGCCGATCTTGCAGGTCTTCGAATCCTATCTCGGAACGCCGTCCACCCCCACGGTGGGGGGCCAGCATGTACTCGACGCCGACTATTTCCGGCGCATCGAGGCGCTCAACTTCACTATGCTGCACGATGACGGCCATCTGCCGCCGAATCTCAACGATGCCGATATCGTGCTGATCGGCATCAGCCGCACGTCCAAGACGCCGACGGCGATCTATCTCGCCCAGCGCGGCTTTAAGACCGCCAATGTGCCGCTAGTGCCGGGCGTGACGCTTCCCCCACAGATCGAGATGCCGACCAGCGCTTTCGTCGTCGGTCTGGTGGCAAGCCCTGAGCGGATCGCCCAGGTCCGCCAGAACCGCGTGATCGAGCATGCGCATAATCACCTCGAGGACTATGTCGACCGCGAGGCCATCGCCGCCGAGATTGCCCAGACCCGGGCGCTGTGCGCGCGGCATGGCTGGCCGATCATTGACGTGACGCGCCGCTCCATCGAGGAGACGGCGGCCGCCATCATCCGCCTCTATCACGATCGCGAAGCGCCGGCGCTCGAGGCATGAGCAGCTTTCTGCAAGCCGGGCGGCCGCCTTTGATTCTCGCCTCGGCGAGCAAGTCGCGCGCCCGGATCCTCGAAGCGGCGGGGCTTGCCTTCATCGTCGAGCCGCCGGGCCTCGATGAAGGCGTCATGCGCCAGGCAGTCAGCGGCGAGCGCTCGCTCGCTCCCCATGACGTCGCCGAGGTGCTGGCGCGGGCCAAGGCCGAGGCCGTGAGCGATCTTGCCCCCAAGGCTTATGTCATCGGCGGGGATCAGGTGCTCGCGCGCGGCGACACCATCCTCTCCAAGCCCGAGAGCATGGAGGCGGCACGCCGCCAGCTGCTCGATCTCAGCGGCAAGAGTCACACGCTGCATACCGCGGTTGCCGTTGCCGCCAACGGCGAGACCATCTGGGCAGAGACCACGGTGGCGACGCTCACCATGCGCAAGCTTTCTCCCGAATTCATCGGCCGCTACCTTGCCGCCGCCGGAGAGGAGGTCCTAAACTCGGTCGGCGCCTATCAGATCGAATCGATCGGCGTTCAGCTGTTCGAGAAGATCGATGGCGACTATTTCTCCATCCTCGGCCTCCCTCTCATTCCGCTCCTCGATACGCTTCGGCGCGAGGGCGTCATCGAAAGCTGAAGCTCCATGCAACGCGCCTGCGTCATCGGCTGGCCGGTCGAGCATTCCCGCTCACCTCTGATCCATCGCTACTGGCTGAAGCAGTATGGCATCGACGGCGCCTACGAGAAGGAGGCGGTGGAACCTAAGGATGTTGCGCGGTTTCTCGGCTCGCTCGCAGCGCTCGGCTATGCCGGCGCCAACGTGACCTTGCCGCACAAGGAGGCGGCCTTGCGCGCGGCAGAGTCGGCCGACGAGGCCGCCGTCAGGATCGGCGCCGCCAACACGCTATGGCTCGACCCCGACGGTACGCTGCACGCCAGCAACAGCGATGCCTATGGCTTCATGACCAATCTCAAGGCGGAGGCCCCGGACTGGAATAGAGGGCGGCGGCCCGTGATGGTGCTGGGCGCCGGTGGGGCGGCGCGGGCGATCCTCCACGGCCTCCTTGACGAGGGCGCCGCGCGCGTCCTCATTGCCAACCGCACGCGCGACCGCGCCGAGGAATTGGTGCAAGCCTTCGGGCCGTCCGTGCATGTGGTCGACTGGGAGGACCGCCATCGAGCGCTCGCAGGCTGCGGCCTCCTCGTCAATGCGACGAGCCTCGGCATGACCGGCAAGGAGAACCTTGAAATCGATCTCAAGGCGTTGCCGGCAGATGCCGTCGTCGCCGATATCGTCTACAGCCCGCTTGAAACTAAGCTGCTGGTGGCAGCGCGCGCCAGGGGAAACCAAGTTGTCGATGGGCTTGGCATGCTGCTTCACCAGGCCGTTCCGGGTTTCGAGCTCTGGTTCGGCGTCCGCCCCGAAGTGACGCCTGCGCTCAGGGCCCACGTCGCGGCGGCGCTCGGAGAAAAATGATGCTGGTCATTGGGCTTACCGGCGGGATCGGCATGGGGAAGTCGGCGGCGGCAGACCATTTCGCCAGGGCGGGCGTGCCCGTGTTCAACGCCGACGCTTGCGTGCATCAGCTCTACGAGGGGGACGCGGTCGAACCGATCGAGGCCGCCTTTCCCGGCGTCACGCGCGGCGGCAGAGTCGATCGGACGCTGCTCGCCGAAAAACTGGCGGGCTCGCAGCAGCGCTTGCGACAGCTCGAAGCGATCGTGCATCCCATGGTGGTCAAAGCCGAGATCGAGTTCCTGCGCGAGCAGGAGGCTAAGGGCGCCGCGCTCGCGGTGCTGGAAATCCCGCTTCTGTTCGAGACCGGCGCCGACGCCCGCGTCGACGTGACCATCGTGCTGAGCGCCCCCTCAGAGGTGCAAAGGAAACGCGTGCTGGCGCGGTCTGGCATGACCGTGGACAAGCTCGAGCATCTCATCGCCCGCCAGCTTCCCGACGCCGACCGGCGGGCGCGGGCCGACTTCGTTGTGGACAGCGGAACGAGCGTTGCGGACATGCAGGAAGAGATCGATAGACTGATCGAATCGCTTCAGAATCGCGAGGGCGGCGTTATGGAGCGATTGCGTCACAGCGACTCGGCATAAAAGTACGTCATTGCCGGGTTTGACCCGGCAAGCCATTCCATTGGCCTTTCCGCGCGCTGAGCGGTAACGGCATGGGTGCCCGGATCAAGTCCGGGCATGACGTTAGTGGGGAAGGAAGCCTTGCGCGAGATCGTCCTCGATACCGAGACGACCGGACTCGACCCGTTCGACGGCCACAGAGTCGTCGAGATCGGCTGCATCGAGCTGATCAACGGCATCCCGACCGGGCGGGTGTGGCATTGCCATTTGAACCCCGAGCGCGAAGTTCCCTACCAGGCCTTCGAGGTGCATGGCCTCTCCACCGAGTTCCTGCGCGACAAGCCGCGTTTCGCCGAGCTTGCCGACGACATGCTGACCTTCATCGAAGGCGCCATGCTGGTGATGCACAACGCCGCCTTCGATTTCGGTTTCCTCAATGCCGAGCTCGACAGGCTGGCGCGGCCGCAGCTCCGCTGGGACCGCGTGGTCGACACGCTGGCGTTGGCGCGACGGAGGCATCCAGGCGCGCCGTGCAGCCTCGATGCGCTGTGCAAGCGCTACGGCGTCGACCTTTCCGAGCGCGAGACGCACAGCGCGCTCCTCGATTGCCGGTTGCTCGCCGCCGTCTATGTGGAGTTGGTGGGCGGCCATCAGGCGCGGCTCGATTTCGCCGTGAACGGCGCGCAGGCGGGTCTGCTTAGGGCGAATGACGAAGCCATTCGGCCGCGGCCAAGACCTCTCGCTCCGCGGCTGACGGTGGCAGAAATCGAAGCCCACCGCGCGTTCGTCGCGACGCTCGGCGCCGATGCGCTGTGGCTGCGCTACTAGTTCTTGGCGGCGCCTTCAGCCTGGGTGAGGTTCTGAGCGTACAGCCGGCCGAAATCGATCGGATCGAGCATGAGCGGCGGGAAGCCTCCGTCGCGGATGACGTCGGCGAGCACGCGGCGCAGGAAGGGGAACAGGATCGTCGGGCAATCGACGAACAGAACGGGCTGCAACAGATTCTGCGGAACGCCCTTCAGGCGGAATAGCCCGCCATAGACCAGCTCCACATTGTAGATCACGCCCTGGTCGCTCCTGGCGTGGACCTCGAGTTGCAGCGCGACCTCGTAGGTGTCCTCGGCGCGGGGGCCGGCATTCACATTGACGCCGACCTTGAGCTGCGGGTTTTGGCCGGGGCCTTGCAGCGATTGGGGCGCGGTGGGGCTCTCGAAGGAGAGATCCTTGATATACTGGGCGAGCACCGTGAGCTGAGGCTGGGTCGGCGCCTTAGCGCCGGTCGCGGCGTCGGATGCAGGCGGCTCCGGTGACGGACCGTCGCCATTCGTCTTCTTGGGCTGGTTGCCTGCCTTGTTTTTGGCCATCGCGGTTCGGACCCTCCAAGTGCTGGCTAGCACGGGAGCGGCGAAGACCGCAATTCCGCGGCAGCCCATCTTCAGGCGGCGGCAACGACGAATTAAGTGCAAAGGCGTTTAGGGTTGGCTTAGGCAGCGGGAATGCCTTAAGTTGTGCTTCGTGGCGCGGGCAGGGCATGGGAGTTTCCTGCCCGAACGAAGGCTCCCGCTGGCAAATCTCTAGGCGTGCACCAATATGCCACCCAGAGAGTTCCGCATCAATCGCGGGCTAATCCCATGAACGCGGGTCTTGGCAAGGCATGACTGAAGCTTTCGACATCTACACACTATTGTTCCTGGTGCTCGCGGTCGTCATTTTCATCCGGCTGCGCAACGTGCTGGGTCGGCGCACGGGCAACGAGCGCCCGCCTTACGATCCCTACACCACGCCCGAGGCCAAACGGGCCGGCGCGCCGGAGGCCAACGAGCCGGTGGTGGCCTTGCCGCGCGGCCGCTCGGCGCGCGCGTCCATCGAGGCGTCAGGCCCCTCCCTGGAGGACATCGAGGCGCGCCTTGAGCGGCATGCCCCGAAGGACAGCCCGCTCGGCCAGTCGCTCACTGCTCTGATGCGGGCCGATCCCGGTTTCGATCCGGGCCAGTTCCTCGATGGCGCCAAGGCCGCCTACGAGATGATCGTCATGGCCTTCGCCGAGGGCGACGAGGCAATGCTGAGGCAGCTCCTCGGTGACGACGTCTATGAGGGCTTCGAGCGCGCCATCCGCGAGCGCGAAACGCGCGGCGAGAAGGTCGAGTCGAGCCTGGTCGCCATCGACAAGGCCGATATCATCGAGGCCGAGGTCAAGAACCGCACCGCCTATGTGACGGTGAAATTCGTGAGCGAGCTCA
>Ga0209751_10002079_pt1 | contig 20282 bp, 24 predicted proteins | sample RifCSP13_1_FD_184019 | JGI IMG/M metagenome (GOLD analysis project Ga0209751, IMG submission 184019) | Soil microbial communities from Rifle, Colorado - Rifle CSP2_sed 13_1 (SPAdes) (version 2) | ecosystem: Environmental > Terrestrial > Deep subsurface > Rock core/Sediment | place: Rifle... | reverse complement strand
ATGTCTGAATCTTTAGGAGGTCGACCGTCTGCCCGGCTTGCCCGATGATCGTGATCGGGACTGCATCGGAATCGGGGTCGAAGGACTGTGCTTTGGTGAACGTCTGGGCAAGATCAATCGCGGCCAGAGTCAGCGTGGCACCGACGGCGCCAGGTGGCGGACGATAGACATGAAGCCCGGACGACAGGCCATCCAACTGCAACATGAAGATCTTGCCAGGATTGAGATCATCCCTGACTTCGAACAGGCTGTCCGTGAATTGACTGAGCGACGGTATCGCACTGAGTGGTGCCCATTCTCCAGTACCATTCATGAATTGGGCAGCCGAACCGGACAGCTTGGGCATCAAGCCATGCCTGAGGATCGTAGCATTCAGATCCTTATTATCGTCAGGTGGCGCGAGGTCATCGAGCTTCGGTCTGAAGTCAGCCGGAGCAAAACTCCACGGCATCAGAGTTCTCCCCTGAGGATCGCGGCGCGCTTTGCCGCGCGTTCGATCGGCGTGAGGCCCTCACGCGCCAATTTCTGTTCCAATTCCAGAGATTGGCCGAGTAGTGCCTCCAAATCATCCGGAGCGCCCATCTCAGGCTCGGGTGGCCGGCTCTGCGCCTTCACGCGAGCGGCGGCACGACGCTCTAATGCAGGCTTGGACGCCCCGCGCATCGCTTGTGACCCACGTGCAGATCGCGCGACCGGCCCAGGCACCGTCAATTCCCCCGCCTGGCGGAGACGGTGGGTCACTTCGTCAGTCAATGCTTCAAATTGCTTCCGAACCACCGGAGAGGGGCGCTTGGACTCGGCCAATCTCCTGCCGAGTTTATTCATCGCATTCCTAAGCTGAGCGATGTGCATAGTCTCGATCGGGATGAACTTTCCTTGGGATTCAGAATAATATTGGACCTCATGGCGAGACGGTTCGGCGGTCTTGCGGCCCTTCTCCCTGGCCGCTGCCTGCTCTTCGGCGGTCATCGTGCGACTTTTGGCTGCCTTCGGGCGGAACGGCCGATGCGGTTTGATCTCGCCGACCACACGCCCTTGCGGTCGCGTTTCAAGTTGTGGCATGCCAGCCCCACGCTTGATCCGCTCCAGCGCCTCTTCAATGGCCGGCTGCGCCCGCCGTGTCGCCTGTTCGGCTTTAACTTCGCTCAAGAGTTCGCCTACCTCTTCAGCCTGCTGCATACCAGGAATACGCCGTTTCATCATCCGCTTGAGGAACTTAGTAAACGCGCGCGGCGGTACATCGAGTGGACTCGGCAGACGCGGCAGATCCGCCAATGGCCGTGCGGCAGGGGCCGGCGCCCTGCGTCCCAACATGAAACCACCAGCCCTGCCCAAAGAGCGGCCAACAGCCCGCGCCGCTCCCGGCACGGCCCGCATCAGCGCACCGGCACCAAGGCCGCCGAATAAGAGATCGGTAGGGTCGAGTAGCGGGTCGGCCTCTAGTGATTCCTCCTCGGGACCGATGATCTCGGCACCGAGATCCCGATAATGCGGCACCAATTCGTCCGGGACTTCGGCGATCTCACCGTCAGGAGAGAGCATGCGCGCCATCAGCGCCTCCCTGGAGCATTCCGATCGAACCAACTGCCGGCCGCCGGCTGAAACCCGGCGGGGAGCGGCGGCCCTTCAGGTTCGGCCTGGCCAGGCCCGCGCCCGCGTCCACTGATGCGAGCCTCGATCTCACGCACTTGGTCATCGTAAGAAGTGGTACGGTTACGGGCATCACGCCTGAGCACGCGCGCGGCCGAGAGCATTTGGTTGAACGAATAATCACCACGGACAATCGCCTCGATCTCACGTCTGGCCGTATCGGTCAGAGTCCCGCTCGCAGTCGGGCTCGACAGCAGCCGCGCAAATTCGGGGATCACCGTCTGGCGCGCCACTTCGAACGCCGCCAAATCGGCATCACCCAACGCCTCCCGCTTGATGTTGCGGATCGGCCGGTTGAGCCACGGGGATCTCGTATCGGGGATCTTCTTCATCGTCTCCAAGAGTACGCTGAGATTCTTGTCAGCCGTCTCCGCGAATGCCTTACTTGCATCTCTGATGCGCTTCACGTTGGTCAGCGACGCCCGGTCGCTCTGAAAGCCGGACACGTTGCTGGCGATGTCGAGGTCGGGAAAGAGTTCGGCCGCCCGGTTGATGATCTTCTGGCGGACCTTGACGCCCGCCTTACCCATGCCCATCGGCGGCAGAGTGCCCATCGTCGCATACTGGCGCGCGGTGAGGTCGAGCCCCTGTTGGGTAAGCGCGGGGGCCAGATCGTCTTGCTTCTGTTCCTCCGGCTTGAACAGCTTCACGATGTCGGGATCGAGATCATCACCAGCTTTAAGCCCGATCCTGCGCAGATATGGCGCCTGTTCCAGCATGCCCTCCGTCACCTTTTGAACAGGCTTAGCTTTGGTCCGCTGCTCGACGATGCCGGCACGGAGTTTGGACTTGGCCGCTTCACGCTGCTCGGCCGCCTTGATCCTGCGTTCATCGATTTTGGCAAGTCGCTCGGCCTGCTCCTTGTCGAAGCGCTCACGCGCACTCGCCACCCGCTCACCGGCACCACGAATCCCGCCTGCGGTACCATATACAAGCCCCTCGACGAAGCTACGCGGGCGCCTCGGCGGCCGCACTTCTGGTGCCCGAGCGAAAGTCTCCAAGAACTGTTCCAATGGCGACGCCCGGAACCCCTCGGTCGCCGGCTCCTCTTCCTCAGATACCGGACCGAGTAGCCTTTCCAATTCCTCATCGGTCGGCGGTTCGAAGTCGTACAGCGACATCAGCCCCCCGCGATTTGAGCTTCAATGTCCCACGGCGTGCCACGACGACGACGGAAGAGGCCACCAAGCTGCCCGACGCCGGGGATAAAGGAGCCGGCGAGGCTACCGAGGAAGCCACCAAGGGAGCCCTGCTCGGCCTCTCTCGCCTGCCGTTCCGCCTCGATCTGGCGCTCCTGCTTCAGCATATCACGCACGAAGTCTTGGTAGCCGCGCGCCCCTTCGATGTCGGCCCGGCCAAGCACGTCCGAGAGCCCACGGCCAGCCTCGATTTCCGATTCCACCATCGCCGTGCGCTGCTGCATCGGATTGAGTCCGGCCAGACGCGACAACACATCCGTGCGTCTGCGTTGCCCTTCAGCCGTGCGTTGTGCCTCCCTGCGGATCTTCTGGCGCAAGTAACCGGGGCCGAGCGCTTCCTGATCACCGATCAAACCGCCGATCGTAGTACCCGGCCCGGACCGGCGCGGCCTGGTGCGCAGCGCACTTCTGGCCTGCCGGGTGAGTGGTACCACCGCCTCCGGCCCTGCTTCACCGAGCAGACCAATGGTGGGACGCCGGACGACGCCACCATATTGGAACTTGCGCAGTTTCCGGCCTCTGAGCAGCGCCCGGATGATGGCCATGTGTTCCGGCCTCAATTCAGTCATCCCATGATCTGTATGGAGCATCTTCAGCCTCCTAACCGTACCAGGCCATCTCCTTCACTTTCGGCGTCATCTTTCTCACCGTGCGAGCCCCACCGGTCAATTGCCGATACTTCACTTTGAAAGCCGCCGCCCCGACGCTGGCCGCTTGCGGAACGAATTTGCGCTCCCGCTTCACGTCCAAGGTCGATGACGTGCCGGGCGTCAGCGTATACGCATCACCCTCGAACGAACGTGTAAACACGAGCGAACCTGTTGACCCGACCGGCGCATTGTGTTCGAGTATGATCTCCTGCACCGAGAATTGATTGTTGGGAGATGGTTTGATCCAGCCACTCTCCACGTTGCCGTCGATCGCCGTGCCGTTATCGGTATCACCCGTCTCGATCTCATCGATTCTGCCATCACCGACTGATCCGGCGTTTTCATCGTTCCAGCCGTAGAGATGAGTGCCGTCACCACGCGACGATTCAACCATGGCCGTGACCGCCCGCACAAGCGGCACCGACCAGCCCCAAGGCCGGCCCGGCCATGGATCGCCGGCCCCCCGGATCAGGGCGTCCAAGCCGCTCTGGTCTAGCCCCGCCGAGAAGTCGTAACAAGTCTGCCGATTGGGATGAGCACCGGAAGCCCGGAACGACAACCAAATGGCCGAACGCATGATGCGCGCCGAAGCGTAGGCAGAGTCATTATCAGCATCGGTCGCCGCCACGCACAAAGGGACCTCGTAAGTGAAATCGCCACGCGCGTCCGGCGCATGTACGAACACATCATCGGAGAGTGCAATCTCGCGTTCCAAATCGGCGGCGAACAGGCCATGGGGTGTCAGATAGGGCACGAACCTGTTGCCGGGCACGACCGTATTCCAAGCACAACAACCGCGCGCCTCGTTGATCACTTCCTGCCGGTATTCCTCATCGATGCCGGAGCCGGAATTGACCACGTTCTTGATCACGTAGATGGCATGCGAATAGGGAGTGACGAACCCCTGATCGACCGGCGCGCCACCCATCGAAATCCCGGCACTAGCTGGCGGGCTGAAGCTGTTTGATCGCTTGCCGGAGAAGTTGTTGGCTGCAGACTTGGCCTGCCCCGGCGAGGCGACGGTCATCCAGACCGTCTGCTTCTCCAATGGATGATTATCGAGGTAATCCTCGGTGAAGAACAGGAACCCTGGCAGCGCGCCGCAAATCACCCGCTGGTAGCCACTGTCGGCAGTCGCGGCAGTCGGCGAGTCGCCGAGTTCGGTGTAGAAAGTGAGCGTCTTGGTCCCGGCAGTGATCGTCCCCGAGAACGTAAGTTGAGTATCGGAGTCGATCCGCGTCACATAAGCGCCGATCGTTACTCCAGTCCCTGAGATCCTAGTACCGACTGCGACTTTCGCCAGCCCGCCGGCCGACTTGGTGATGGTCTGGCCCGACACCACGCACGAAGCGATCGCCCGCGAATGCGGCGTCAGATCCAGGGTGCGGGCATTGGGATTGGCGCCGGGGCAGACCTGGGCACGCCACTGTTGGCCGTCGTCGGCGCAATTGGTGGCATTGATCGCGTCCACCAATTTCTGGAGCGTGTCGTAAGTCGTGAACACAAACGATTTCGTGTTGGTGACGCTCGTGCCGTCACTCTGGATCAGCGTCAAAGTACCCGCTCCCGACGAGTCGATCGCCAACAGCATATAGGAACCGTCTTCATTGTAGGCAGCGGCGTTGGTGTCATCGACGTTGAGATCATAATCAGCCGTGCGACCGACCGGCGCAATCTGGATCGCGCACGGATTCTGCCCGCCGTAGCTGTGGCAGACTCTCATATCGCCGCCGAAGATATACCGGGCGCGCGGCGGCATGATATGGTCAAAGCGGATGAACGCCTTGGCGACATCGAGAGTCAGACTGTCATCGGTGCCGTAGTAATCATCATAAGTCGTAGTCGTGTTGTCGGTGATCTCCCAGACGATCCTAAGATCGAATGGATTGATCTGCAGATTGTCATCTTTGACCGCCGAGATCTTCGGAGTTCTGAGCAAGACACGACCGACACACCCGTGCGGCCCGATCGGGATGTTAGACCAGATGACCCGATCATAAGTCGTGTTCGGATTGGCAAGATCGACGGTGAAGATGTTGTAACCATTGAGCAGCAATTGAGAGGGCGGCCGGGCCTCACACGGCATCCAGACCGAACCATCCTCGAACCGGAACGCCACCGAGTAATAGAACCGATCGCTGCCCTTCCAACCGCCTTGGGTCTGCACCACCGTCTGATTGATCGCGACCCAACTAAGTGCGATTTGTGCTTCCTCATCGCCTTCCCCGGTTGGCAGGGTGATGGCCGTGAATTCGACCCTGAGATCATTCCAATCGGTGATGGCAGCAAGCTCTGCACCCGTCAGCGTATAACCAACCGAAGTCCAAGGCGAAGAGCCGCCCCCGGCAGCCAACAGTATACTGATGAATTGGGCTTTCTGCGTGGCACCTTGGAGCAGCCGGACGTTAAGCTGGACGCCCTCACCAACGGCAAGCGACGTGGCCCGCCAAGTGACGTGAATATGCACGTTATCGAACAGAGTCGGCGTATATCCAGGGTCGGACAGTCTGATCTCGGCAGCAGCGCTGCCAGCGGCCGCCTTGATGTAATCCGCAGTATCGAGCGTGCTCTCGTCAATCGACTGGTAGATGTTAGTTGCCGAGCCCGCCTGGTTCGTCCATCCGCCATCGGTAATGTCAGCATCGGGCCGCATATAGATGGCGCCGCTATCCGAAATCACCGTGCCCTTGCTCAGCGTGCCGGAATGCAGCGGAGGCAAGGGACCCGACGGTATTAGCCGATTCGCATTGTCCTGCAGAGTGGCATCCGCAGCGGCAAAATCAAGCTCCATCCACGACACATCGTGGAACAGATGTAGATTACCCTGCCCGATGGTCGAGATCTCGACCACGAATGAATTGGTAAAATTGATGAGCGCGAATTCGGCGGCCGACAACGTGACCTCGATCAGATCAAAAGACACCGTATTGGTGACAGTCGTATCGACCTGCTTGACGGTAGTTGAACCTGACTTGAGAGTGAATCTGAATTGTTCAGTACCAGCCGGCGAACCAGACACCACGATCCGTTTAGCCGTAATCCGGAAAGTAGCCGTGGCGGAAGCAGCCGGGGTAAAGCCCGGTCCACCGGCTCCCCACAATTGCACAGTGAGGAGTGTACTACCGGCCCCGTCGATGATCCCTTCAGTGATGTAATCGGCGTCATCTCTGGTCACCTCATCGATCACGTTCCAGATGTTGACGGCAGATCCCGCCTGATTGGTCCAATTGCCGGTACCACCAGAGATCGAAGTCGGCCGACCATATTGATGCCCGGCGAAGCTCGACACCATGGCCGAAGGCGTGAACCTGCCGCGCCAGCGCGAGGGTGTACCACGCAAGCTCGGGAAATACCACCAATTACCGACTTTATGAAAGCGTCGCGAACCGGAGAAGAAGAACCTGCGAGCGAATTCGAAAGCACCACGCGTGATACCGCCATCCCCCGATTCGTACCACAGAGGTACAACCTTGTACGCCTGGGCCGCACCGGGTTCCGGGTAAGTCACGTCGCCGAATTCGTCACCCAAGGTATAATTGAGATTGTTGATTTGGTCGCGGATGTAAAGCTGCGAGAATCGCCCGTCATCGAGCCCAGAAGCAATCGTCTCCTTGGTGGCGAGCGTCGCCGTCGTCTGTATACCATCGGTGATCGATTCCGACGTGAAGCTCTCCATCCAGCGGCCTTTGGCTGACCACTTGGCGGGGAGCAAGCCGACCGAAGCGCCGAAAGTATCGAACTTCTGCGTTTGACCGCCACGACGTTTGAAATGGCGTTCTCTCGGCTGGTAGAGGAAATCGGTACCGGACGCCACATACTCACGCGGGACTTGGTCGGCAGTCCGCGATCGCATCGAACCCGCGAACGGACCCAGTTCGATCTCATCCGCCTCGACGGCAGACTGTGCGATCCGGTTCGCCCATTCAAGCAGGGTAGATTCCGCCATCAGCGATCCTGCGAAGCCGAGATACGGGCCGAGAGCTTCCGCTCCAGGAACTTCTTCATCCGTTCCGAGAGATCCACGGCGATCGACGGCACCAATTCCGCGCGGCCGGCGAGCGGTGCCATCCTCAATGCCATGAGTAGCGGGATATCGTGCCCACCGATGTCATCGACATCAGCACGATCGGTCGCGCCACCATCGAACGGATCAAACTGTTTGATGTAGTGGGCAGGGAAATAAAACCCGGCTACCGACGGCCACCAGTAGAGGTCATACCGAGAATCTTCAGTGTCCACGGTCTTGGCGCGTCTGATGACTGCGTACTTTTTGGGTGCGGCATATGAACCCAAGGCCGATCCCAACGATTGCAACGCGACGATCTCCTCGTAATCAGCAGGGTCCAGCGGGATGTCGGAATTAAAATCCCCCGTGCTCCCCAAGGTAGTACTCGCCCAGACTTGCAAAAACTGTGCGATCTCTTCGGTACCGGAAGAGCCCGGCAAAGTGAAATCGGCAGCGCCGGAAGCACTCCCACCGCCGGTCCAGAGGGTGGAACCGGCGGCTGCAGTCTGCGCCCCGCCCGAGGCTTCATAGACATCGAGGTACGCCTGATTGGCATGGCGCAAGATCTCAGCAGTGCCGAATCTCGGGTCGGTGACCACGTTACACTGGAGGCGATCCAATGCGTAATCAACGATATCAGAATAAATCGGTGACGGCATTAGGGAGTCATCCTCATCACGTAGCCCACTGCCTCGGCATTATGCCGGCGTACCTCTTCTTGATACAGCAGCGTATGCCCGGCCTTTTCCCAAGTGCCAGCGATCGCCCGATTCAGCCGGCGTGTCGCCAAGTCATCATCCGTCATCTTCATGACCAACCGCGCCGACGTGAACAACACCAAAGCCGCCCCGCCGATGCGTGAAAATTGGATGATACCAGCCGCCTCCATATTAGCCGCGTCCCGGATGTCGGTGGGATCGATGGCGGCGAACAGATCACACAACTCGGCGTCTTTAGAGCGCGGCCAACATAGACCTTGCACGACTTGGCTAGCATCCTCATACAAGGCAAACAGCGAAGGCTTGCCGGTACCTACCGTGCTGGTGTCCGAGTCGTGGAGCCCGATCAGTTCGTCACGACTTCTGCGCTTAAGGTAGGAGCGGTCCGATTGCAGTTGAATCTCGACCATCCCACCGTATTCGATCGCACCTGCCGAAGGGAGCGCAAACGTGCGCGCGTTAGCGGCGATGGTGAAAGCGCCGGTCGTGAGCAGGCGCGGAGGCGGCAACGATGCCGCCATCTCCAAGTAGAGATCAGCGATCTGGTTATCGATCTCCACGACACCGGTTGTACTGCGGCGCGGACCCAATTCACGGATGTTCGCTCTCACTCGCGCGCGGATCGTGGCGAGGTTGAGTGACATTTAAATCACCCTTCGCCATTCGCCCGCGACGAAGCGCCACGGGAAGCCGTCAGGATCGCGCTGAATACCAGAACGCGCCACTTCGCGCTCGCCAAACAGGGGAACACCAAGGCAGCGCACCCCAGTGGCTTCCCATCGATTACCAACCAATCTGAACAACATACCGTCGAGCCCGGCCTCGACGTGGACCCCACGCGGCCGCCAAACATGGCTCCACCCGTTCCGGCGGGCCGTGTGATCGACAAGGCCGGGCTCCACGAACCGAATACCACCACTAGCATCACGAAGCTTTTCGCGATGCCGCTTGGCTTCATTCCTACTGTGCCGCTCGGTATCGGCCTTGATGAACGGCAACATGCATTCGAGCACTTCGCCGCCGATCTTGGTGAGACGACCGCGAACGTTCGGCCGGAATTTGAATCCCCACTCGTAGGAACCATCCGGACGATAATGCCGGTAATAACCTTTGCGTCCGGCGAAGTGCGCTTCCTTGGGGAGCAACGATTGGCACTTGGCGATCTCCGCCACGTGCACCTTCGTCGCCACCCGTTCAGTCACTTGCGCCTCGCAGGCTTGACCGGTACCGCCGACACCTTGGCGGCTGCGACCGGCTCATCCGGTGCGAGATCGATCGGCGCGGGCGTGTTGTCAGGCTCATCCGGCAAGACGCGATGGACCGGACCTTCCTGAAGCGATTCGTCCTGCATCTCACGCAGCCGGCGCCGATCTTCGAGCAACAGATCATAGCTGATCGCCTGCTTGGCATCGACACGCACGAACGACTTGACTTCGCCCGTGAAGATCTTCTTTTTGTAGTCAGCCGGCAAATTCATACCTTCGTTGATATTGACCGTAACCGCGCGATGAATCTTCTCACCCGAGAGTTTGTGATCGAGGCCAGGCTCCACGGCGATCACCTGAATGATTTCCCCATTCTTGCCATCCTGGCGATCACGCTCGCCGGCCCGCATGCGGTCATAGAGACGCTGCATGAACTGAAAACAACTGCACTCGTCCTCCTTCTTCATACTCTCATGAGTCTGGAGGAAATAGCCGATATTACGTGGCCCACGATCGCGAAAACCACCGAACCGAGTGAGCCGGAAGATGCAACGGGCGTATGATTGGCAGCCTTGCACCCCCGGTCCGGGGGGTGCGCAACTGCCAATCATACGACGATCCAAACCGCGTGATTTGAGTTCTTCGGGCGTGCCGACTGGGTTAGGCTGAAGCCCAAGAGATGCTGCCACTCCGGAGCCATAGACCGACATGACCTAAATTCTCCCCCCGCCGTTTACAGCGGATTGTTGGTGGTACGCACATCGACTCCGCGCAAATCGTGCTTGACCGCAGAGCCGACGTTGTTGTAAGCAATTAGACGCTGCTGCAGCGCGTCACGATCGCGAATCAACGACGATCTGCGATTCCAAGCGACGACATACGCGGAAGGAATGAACAGACTGTTGTGCCAACCGTTACCGTCCTGCTGGACAACGGTCGTCATCAACAGCATGATGCCACCGCCGCGCGTCCAGATACCCTTGACGTACGGATTCTCGGAATCGCCCCGAATCTCAGCCTGATTGAACTCGGGGATAGTGCCGAGGTTAGGGTACTGAGTGTGGGAGAAGACGCCGTACACTTGGACATCCCCGCCCGGCTCCGCCATACCATTGGTGTTGCCCATCAACTGCCCGTAAGCGCGCCGCAGTAGCGGACCGTCCACGTCAGGCTGAGACAGCGCCTGCGTGAGCGTACTGATGTTCGTCAATGCGGTCTGCTCAGTGAGTTCGGCGAGAGCCTGCTCGATGTTGCCGGCCGCCTCTGCGTCGAGATTCACGTCGATCTGCGCGTCCTCGTTCTCCGACCAAGCGACCGGGACGATACTGCCGACTGGAGTCACCGTCACCGGAGTGCCGATGATCGTCAGATAAGTGAGCCCCGTACCATCAGCCGACTGGCCGAGCGTAGTGCCGGCGACGCGCGCGTGCTTACGGATGTGCAACAGATTATACGGCCGGTCGCCCTCGTCGATCACCGGGATGAACTTCATCCGCTGGTAGGTGGCGTCCTCGATCGTACGCTGCCATTTCTCGATGTTCCAGCCCGTGGTCCCACCAGGAGTCAGGACCGCCATTGATTAGACCCTCCAGCACTAGCCGGGGATCAATTCGATCTCGCCGAGACGATACTTGCGTTGGAGCTTCATGGCGTCCATGAAACGCCCTTCCGCTTTGAGTCTCACGACCTCGGCATCGAATTCCGACTCGCGCATGTTCTTGGGTTCGGGTGTCTCCGTCTTGGTGACCTCCTTACCAAAGGTCGATGGGGCTTTGGCGACATTCGGATCGGGCTTCTTGCTCATCGCTGAAAGTTCGGCTTTGGTCTTGTTTAGCTCTACTTCGAGGTCGGCGACCCGCACTTCGGCCAACGCCGCAGCATAATCGCCGAGACGGTGCCGATTCTTCTTGTAGTGGGCCAACGCTCTCGCTTTCAACGTCGGGTCGGCTACCTTCTCCGCCACGAACGCATCGGCGATACCGCGTTCCAGCCGAGCGATCTTGCGCTCCAGCTTGAGTGCGCGTTTCGCGGCCAGGTCACCCCGGTTCGCGAGCATCTCCAGCCCACGGTCTTCCGCCTCTTCGGAGTCCTCATCCTCGTCGAATTCGTCGTCGGTCGTCGCGGCTGGCGGTTGCGACAATCGCTGTTCGAGTTCTTCGGGTGACTTGGCTCCATACTTCTGCATGAGCCTGTTGAGTTCCTCAGCCTTACCCTTCCAAGCCAACGCCAGATCCTTGTCGATCTCACCCTGCGACTGAGCGTCCCGCTCCTGCTGGTCCTGCGTCCCGGTCTTCCCCGTATTCTCAGAGGCGTCCCCGCCGTCAGGACCAGCCGTCCGCGCCGTCTCGTCCTTACCTTGTGGCATCCGTCACCTTCCTATCGCTTCGGGCTCGGGCACCACGCCCGCGCCGTTAAAGCCACCAATTTCAGCCGACTCCGGCGGCACCTCGGCCGCCTCGGCGTCGAGCGCTTCCTCGTCGGCCAGTTCTTCGGCCCTCTCCTTCGCGCGCATGATCGCCATGCTGAACCTGCGCACGATACTCCTCGGCACATTATTAACCGAAGCCCAGAGATCGAGCATCTCCTCCACTGGGAGCCCCAATTTCTGCGCCTTAAGCACCTGTTCGAACATGGCATCGAAAGCGCCCGCGCGTGCCTTATCCAAACCGCTAAATGGCGGATTGATCTCGATCACGAAATCGTAATTAGGAAGATCGCGACCCCACATACGCGCCGCGATCTCGACGCCCTCCATGTTGAGCCGCGAGATGCGTTGCGGCGTGTAAGTGGCGTGAACATAATCGGAGAGCACACCTGCGAATTTGGAGATCGCCTGCCCCAAGCGCTTGTTGAAATCGGCGATCGGCACGCTGCCCTGCCGTTCGAGCGCTTCCACCGTACCCACCGGGATGTCCTTGGTGCTCTCCGGAGTGAGCCCGAAATCAACCTTCGGCCGATACTGGAGCAACGCCGCTTGAGTGGCATTGAAGGCCACCGACCAGCCGGCCGCATCGAAGCTCGGAGCGGCATGAATTCTGATCTCGCCGCCGAAATTGGCCTTACTCATGTCGCGGAAGATCATATTCAACTGATCATCACGCATCACATGGCGACGACCCATGTAGTCGTTGAAGCCGACCGCCGGGATCTCCCAGTATACGCGATTCTCGTAGGTCCGCTGGAGCGCCATCGTGCGCAAGTTGTCGGATGCCAGTTGCTGATCCCACATCAACTGCACGTCTGACGGGCCGATCGTCTTACCGGGCTTGACATAACTCTGGATGAAGAGTCCAGGGAAACTGCGCGCACTCGGCACCGGCCAATCGCCATCCCACACCACACCGTCATCGGGTCCCTTGTTGAAGGGAGAAAAGATCGTAAACCTGCGGCCACCATAATAGGACTTGATGTGCTCCTCGTTGGCGCGTGTGTCAATCCGTTTCAGAGTACCGGATTCGCCCAATGCCGAACAGACCGGGCAGGAATCCTCGATCATCCTCGGCAACCCACCCTCGATCTTGCCTTGCTCCTGCAATTCGCCTTGCATCAACGAGCGATACTTTTTGCAGTTGGTACAGACCATGTAGCGCTCATCCTCCGCAAGCTCCAAGTCGGCCTCGGCCTCTCGCTTGTCCACCGTGGGATCATCCTTGTCCCACAGCAACCACAATTCAACGCGGTTATCATTGACCGCCCGCATGGGCTCCAAAGTGTGATTGTCGCCGAGCCTCACCAACGGGATCTCATCGCGCTTGCGCTCGCGCGGGTCCACCCGGTCTTTGTCGGGCTTGATCCAAGACTCAGTGCCGGGGAAGTTCTTGTACACCCAATCGACCGGGACGCGGCGGCGCTCCAGCAGTCGCCTGCACATCGGGTGATGGGGATCGCGGAAGCCTTGGTCCCACATGATACGGCGCGGGTCGATGCTGCGGTAAAGGATCTCGCCGAAGGGACCGAGATTGGACTCCCAATCCATCCAGACGACGCCGAGCCTCATCTCACGGGCCGACTGTACCGCTTCATAGAGGCAGCCCTCAAAGTCCTTCCATGGATTACTCATCTCGTTTTGGACTAGCTCGACTTCGATCTCGGCCTGATCCTCGTCGGTATCCTGATCGATGGCACGGGCCAACATCGAGCGCTGCGCAAGCATGGTCGCAGCCACCACATGACGCACCGTGTCTTGAATCTCCTGGCCTCGGATCTGGGAGAGCCTGCGATCACGCTGCTCGGCACCATGGTCGTCCTCATAACGATCGCCCGCGAGGAAAGCATCCTCGCGGGACATGGCATCCCAGAATGGAATCCAGCCACCGACGTTGTCTTCGTAGTATCGGCGCACTTCGGCGCCACGGCTGGCAGGAGGGGCAGCCTCGGTGGGACGAGCGGGGCTAGCCACGGCGGAGACAGACGCGCGGCATGGTATTGCGACGCGCCTGCTCCGTTCCGTGACGGATGATCACGTCAGCGAACCCATCGGCCCGCTTCGACCACGAACTGACCACTGTATCCACCACCGATGATGAACCTGATGTACTGTCCGCACAGACACAGCGTTCGGTTGATGATGTGATCATCAACGGCGGCCTGTGAAGGGTGACACGACAATTTGACCGAGGCGAGATCGGCCCCCGGATTGTCCTCGACACCGATCAACGTGGCAGCCTGCACCCCGTCCTGCCCAGAAGTCATGAAGACCGTATCGAATCGCTGTGTAGGTGTACCGGATACTGATGTCCAGTTGATGCCATCTGGGCTGACCTGCGCGCCCACGCGTACCGAATCCAACCCGCTGGTGATAGTCGTGCCGCCATATTGCAAGGTGTCTTGCCTGACTCTGACCATCAACCAGGGCGTGGTAGTCGTGTCCACCAAAGCATTCTGTAGGACCTGGCCGAACGTGGGAGGGAACCGGAAATACGACGCGTGGTAACCCATGGTCGTGTCGTACACGGTCCTAGTATCCACACCACGGCGGAACACGATCGAATCGGCGAAACCACTACTACCTTTCGCCGAAGGCCAGAACGCATTACGAGCGACTGACGCCGCAGAAGTGGACCGCATGACCAGCGGTTCCCACTGGATTTCAGCACCCTGCGGAGTCGTCTCCTGCGCGATTGTACAAACCGGCAGACTCAACAGAACCAGCAGCAAGGGAAGGAAGCGCTTCACTTTCTAGCCTCCCGAATAGGTAGGTACGGGCGTCCCCGCACCAAGTGGCCGCCAGCCGACCGAAATCAAACCACCGCGCAGGCCGGTTGTCAATGGTTCAGACACGGGGCCGCTCACGCGGCTTCGAGATTGGTCCCGGCTTCAGATTGTAGGGCTCGGGTTCCTTGCCCATGATCTGGGCGATGATCTCTTGATCTTTACTCGGCTTCGGCGGGTAAAAGTCCGGCACATCGAGGCCGTACCTGCGAACCGCTCGCCTCAAAGCTTGCCCACGGACGATCACGGCATCGTCATGGACGCCGGGGGCGCCGACGATCTTACCTGAAGAGTCCAAGACCAAATCGAGCAGTTGATCGATCACGAATCGCGATGGACAGTCAGCATAACGAATACCGGCGCGCCAATTCGATACCCAAGTCTGCAAGGCGCCTATGATCAGCGGCCGGGTCTTGCCAGTGTTGTGAAAACCGATCTCCTCGGACCACTGGCCGGGTCTGAGTTCCCGCTTCTCCCTGGCGAAATTGGAATAACCGTTCGCCATGACGCCCTCTACCACATTGACACCCCACCGGTCATTGACTTCAGGATCGATCGGCGCATTGTTATATTGCCGTGCGATGCCCACTGCCAGCACGCCGACTAAGAAGCCAGGCAGATAACCACCCGCCCGCAAACACAAATCGCCGGAACCATCTTCAGTGACTTGCAGTTCGTAGGGGTCGTGCTCGGCATCGTCAGTACCGCTAGATGGATCAATCGTTACCCAATATGACTGATTGAGACGCACCGGCCTGAAGAGTTCCACCGGCACGGTACGAACGACCTTGGTACGGCCCGTCACCGCGTCGGCTTCCTGCGTGATCCGCCATTCAACCATCTCCGGATCACGACAGAGAGCCCGCATCGCTTGCAAAGTCTCGCCGGTACGATCGAGCGGATTCGATCCCTCGGTGATGCAGTAGTCGCCGTGGAGCCTAGCCTCCAACAACGGATCACCTTGATAACGCCTGATCAGGCGTGCCTTCTCAGCCGGCGACAATACCCAGTCGGCGACTTCATCCAAGGACCAACGGGCTTCCGCTCGATCTTGATCGACGCGCCGGAGCGATCGCCTCGGGGTATCTCCGTAATCGTCACTGATCGGCTGCCACTGGCGCCGGATGGTGGGCGTCTCTAGGATCATCGTGATCGAGCGCCGCCCGGCATGTGATGCCTTGCGCAATTCTCTCAGGATCGACATCGGGGGCGGTTCATCAAAGAGGATCACGTCACCGCGCACGCCGACGCCCGTCGTGATGTTCTTCTCCGACAGGAAGGTGATCGTGGACCAATCGGAGCGGTCATTATGACGGCCGCCGACCGGCATCACATGAATGCGGGAAAAGTACGGCCCCTGCTTCTCTATGTGATGGGGCCAGGCGCCGAGGAGGCGCTGGTAGGCAGGCTGTACCGAGAGCAGTTGCTGCTTATAGTCGAGTACCAATTGGACGACTTCGACCGGCCCGCGCCAGCGAGGAAGCGGAACACCATCTAAATGTTCGCGCTTCTGGCCGCACGCCAAGCCCATCGCAGCACCAGTCTCGGTCTTGGTACCTTTGTTACAAGCCCGGCCGTGACCCTCTTCGATCGGATACTTGGACGTGAACAGGGCACACAGGGATTTCAATCTCTCGGCTGCGAATTTCCAATACCGGAGGGGTTCGCGCTCTACGGCCGAGAGGCCGGAACGCACGCGGCCGTAATGGGCCGCAATCGACACGAATTATCTCTTCACAGCCCGCTTGATGCGGCTGACGCTTCGCTTGATCGCTTCGCCAGCACGCCGACCCTGGCGACCGAGTTCCTCGATGTCCGACGGTACACGACGCACGGCTCGGGCAACGCGCCGCCCAACTTTACTGACCTCCGCTGGCACATCAGGTGGCCGACGGTACCCACGCTTAGCCACGTTCTCCCGCTCCTCTCTTGGAACGCGCACGCATCCGACCAGCCCGCCGCGTCGCAACACGTTCACCAGCCGCCAGCGACTCTACGTACGGATGAAGATTACGACTGCCGACGCGTTCACGTAGCGTGTCAATGGCCTTCGTTCGCGACATCCCTTCCTCACGCATGATGGCCTTGATGTCACGCTTCAACAGACGCGAAGTCTGGCGAGCCTCAGCATGACCACGCGCTGTCGCAATCGAGCGTGCCTCACGCGCACCCTTCTCGGCAATTGACCCGCGCATTGCACCTGCACTGTAGGCACGCGGGCCAACGCCTCGTTTGATCGCCTTCAAGCCAACCCTGACGGCTGCTTTTGCCAACTTGGTGACCGCTGTCATCTTACCTCCCCGCCAGAGCGACCGCCCCGGCCCACGTGGGACTCCCCCAGGCTCGCGCGATGAACCAAGACCCGCCCTGCTTGACTTTCACGCCCACCGCATGGTGACCACGACGAACGCGCCAAGCGAACACGCGGGATTTACCAGGCTGCTCGGGATAAAGGCGGCGCATCCGCTTGATCGCAGTCTTCCTAGTCATCGTCACCAGCCAATCAGAATGTCCCACAAGCACCAGATGTTCCAATACTTAGAATGGCCCCCGAAGAACGTCATCATCTCACACGCGTCACTGGCAGCGGACGCGACCACAGGAACGAGCACCGACAGCAAAGCCAACACAACGACGGCCCGCTTCACGGTGAACCTCCGAATTGTGCCTTCTCCTGTGCAGCGGAGGGCGGCGGAGCGACCTTGCGGATCTGCACATCCGCGATTTGCTTGATCGAGAGTTTGGGATCAAGGAACGACGCCAGAATGACGATACCGACGATGCCCTTCTTGGATCTCCCGACTTCGCAATCGTCCGGATGGAGCGTCCGATTGAGCGAACCCAGGAAGATCGGCGCACATTGTGGGCGGGGTGTCATCGCCATGACGCGATCAGCCTCCAATTCACGCCCATCGTCGGTCGTGACGACGATCGTATGATGACGCTGCCACACTCCGCCCGTGTCCCAAGCGGCCGCAAACGTGAACCACGAACGGGATGATTGGAGTGACGCCGCGATTCGGTATGCTTGCGCCTGTCCGCCGGGCAACAACGCCAACACCTCATAGCGCGGCTGCCAACGATCCATCAACACCACGGGGCCGAACGGCGTCGGGGCAGAGAGCGATGCCACTGCGACCAGCAAAGAGAGCATCAACGCTTGCCTTTCTTCGGGATCTTGGCGCCTTCCTTGCGTGCATACGAGATCTGGATCGCCTTAGCTTGCTTGAGCTTGGTGACAATCGGCCCGTCCTTGCCGGAATGGAGCTTGCCGGCGCGGAACTTGGGCATGATCTCTTTGGCCGGCATCGTCAGATCGTATGCAGCGGGTCCTTGCGGATGATCTGGCGCTGCTTCATCCGCTCGATCTCCCGCGCGCTCGGCTTCTTGACTTTGGTCCGGCTCCGCAAGATCACGAAATCGTCGCTCACCGGCACCGGCAACCTGGGCTTGGACTTAATTGCACCGGGGCCAGCAGGCGGGCGAATACGCCGGCCTTCAGCAATATCGGCCGTGGTCGGCATGCGAACGCGCTGCTTAGCAGGCTTAGGCATGATTATAGTTCTGCCGCCACGGCCGCCACTGCAGCCGCCTGTACCTGAGTCATACGTGCCTGCACAGCCTCAGCCGCGATCGCCCGCTTCTGACCATCACCAAGCGGCGCAGCCTGCGCCTTACTCGGGTCGTTGTGAATGCGCTTCTGCGTCGCCTCGTAGTCCTTGACGCGCGCCTTACTAGCAGACACACACTGCTCCAACACGTCATTCATCTCCGCGAACTTGTCCGCTGTCCTCACCATGATTAAGCCTCCGGCCGCCTGCGCGGCATTGGTAGGATGGGGAGCCGAGGCGGCTCCATCGGCGCCTGCGCCTCGGGCTGATCCTCGGGGCGGGGCGCACGTGACTGTGGGATGAACGGCAACGCATCGGAATGGTGCCTGAAGACACCATGGGGACCGACGCTGAAGACCGCACCACATTGCTGACAAGCGAGCCTACGCCCGGTGAGTTCGTCCACGATCTTCCCACCACGAATGACGAACGTCCGCAATCCGAGCACTTCGAACATCGGCTGATCACCGTGACAATCAGGGCAGCGGATCACATGATCATCGGGACGGCCGACACCACCAAACAATTTCATGATTGCGGCGCTCCCCACGGAATACCTGGTAGAGTCAAGACCGTATCCCACTCGCCGTTGGTGTTCCTACACCGCACATGGAGCTTCTCACCATCCCACCGATGCCACTCCGTCCGTCCATCGGGCATCCACACGGCATACCACTGGTCATGCGCCGGTATCGGAATGTTAGACCAACGGACGGCATCATACTCAATCTTGAGTGCATCGATCGGGACCGGACCGAATGGCGTCGGCTTCGCAGCACGTGGCGGCCGAACTGCGAACGCGAAGGGCGCCATGATGATTGACAACAGCGAAACGAAAAATCCACGCCGGTTCATCGAGCCGCCCCAATCATGAGCCCTAGCGTCTCCCCTCGCAGTTCTTTCCGGAGCGAAGACCATTGGTTAAATGCGGATGCCCCTGCGACTCTTTCGCTAGGACTCGTGGGGGGGGCGGCAGAGGCGGCCGTCAGGGTCATGGCGACAAGCGGGCCGCACGCTTGGGTCCCGTGTGCTGGGGGTTCGCTCGCCTGACGGCCGCCAAACATGCGATAATCGTAGCACAGACTCGGGACGTTGGTCAATCCCCCTCCTGCGATCGATCACCTGCTAACTGCAAAGCGGAGGCCACGAGCCCCGGCACGTCTTGCGGGCTCACTGCATCCAGTTCGTAGCCGAGCATGATTGTGATTTCGTTCAGAGCGGCCAGTAATGTCTTTACATCGCGCTCGGAACCTGCTAACCGCCTGCGCAACGATTCCAATTCGGACAGGCTCACTTCCCGCCTCTCAGCGCCGCGACGATGGCGGGGTGGTTCTCGTCCACGCGGGCGACCCGCCTCATGGCTTGCTCTTCCTGGCCGCGAGGCAACTCCCGCCCGAGGCGAGGGCGGCCTCTACCGCACGCCACGGCTTGTTGAAGAACGCCGTCCACGCCGCCGTCCTCTCGGCTTCGTTGTTGCCCATTTCCAACGGCTGTGACTTGCCTGGAGCTACCAGCCCGGTCTCCTGATAGAAGTCGGCGGCCATCCGCTCAAAGTAGGCGGTATGGCCCTCGTCCGGACGGCGCCACACGGAACGCACAATCTCTAGCGCCGCCCTCATCTCCGCGCACGCCGCCTCCGCGCGCTCGGCGATGTCGAGCAGCTCGAGCACCGCCGCGGGGTCGCAGGCGGCCAGGAAGGCCCGCGATGCAGCCGTCGTGTGCGACTGTGGCAAAGCGACATCGCGTATCTCATCCTCATAGGCAGCCCTCTGCGCGAGCGCTCGCAGCCGCGCGCGGCTCTCGGCGGGCGTCATGCACACCACCTGCAAAAACCCCATTCCAGTGTTTTGATCGCTTCCTGCGCGCAGGCTTGTGGATCGGCACAAGACCCGTCCGCGATCTCGTCTCCTTCGGCTGCTCGCGCACCCTGCAATCAATCCTCCTCCAGCACGAAGTACCACGAACCATCGCGGTTGACATACATCTGCGCGGTACACGAAGCGACTAACATCGGATAGCGCGACCTACGGC
>Ga0209751_10002071_pt1 | contig 20325 bp, 16 predicted proteins | sample RifCSP13_1_FD_184019 | JGI IMG/M metagenome (GOLD analysis project Ga0209751, IMG submission 184019) | Soil microbial communities from Rifle, Colorado - Rifle CSP2_sed 13_1 (SPAdes) (version 2) | ecosystem: Environmental > Terrestrial > Deep subsurface > Rock core/Sediment | place: Rifle... | reverse complement strand
CTGTTCGAGCCGGTCGTGGTGCGTTCCCGTGCATCTCGTTGAGTGGTGTCCGCCCTTCGGTCACTGATTCCGATTTCTTCGATACTTATGATGCTAGTTTGCAATTACTGTGCCGCACCGGCGGCCTCACCCGGCGCCCATCCATGGCCCTGAGGAGCCGGCGCCGGGGGCGGCGTCGGCGTCCCGGATCCGGGCGACGGCCGCCCGGCGAGGGTGCCGCCCGGAGGCGACGGGACCTGCATTTTTTCCTTGCAATTTCGCCAGAGCGTTGTATAAGCGAAGAGATGTTTGTGGTGGCCACTGGGGATGTTCGCGCTTTGGTGGGAGGTGAGATCGCGCAGCACGTGGGAAAGGAGGGAGTTCATTGAGGGCACTGGGCAGACACCTTTTAGTGGAGCTGTACGGGTGCGACCCGGAGTTACTCAAGAAGGTTGACGCCGTCCGGGAGATCTTGGTTGCGGCGGCCAAGGCCTGCAAGGCCACCGTTGTGGACGTGGCCTTCCACGAGTTCAAGCCCTTCGGGGTGAGTGGAGTCGTAGTCATCGCCGAATCCCACCTCTCGATCCACACCTGGCCCGAGTACCGATACGCAGCCGTGGATATCTTTACCTGTGGGGAAACGATCAAGCCGGAGCAAGCGGTCCGGCACATTGCCGACCGTTTTCAGTGTCCTCACCCGTCCATCATGGAGGTGAAGCGGGGGATCATGCCGGGTCTAGGGCCGTTGCCCCACAAGGTGGAGCAGGGCGGGCGGCGGTCCCAGAGTTCTCGGGAGAAGGTCCCGGCGGTGTCCTAGCCCCGGACTGTGGGCGCGGCGGGCACCGGTTTCCCTCGAGGGACGATCCTGGTGAAGCGGTATCTCGCGTGGAGGGCAGGCCTGGTGGGTGTGGCTGCCCTCCTTTCCTTTATCTATCTCCTCCCGTCGATCCCGGGGCTGCCTCCCCTCCCGGGGTGGTGGCGGTATGTCCGGCCCCTTATCCTTGCCCCGCCCCCTACGCCAATCAATCTCGGACTCGATCTCCAGGGCGGGATGCACCTCGTCCTGGAGGTGAATGTGGAAAAGGCGGTCGAGGGCGCGACCGAGCGGCTTGTGGAGGAGGTCCGGCGTCTCCTGGACAAGGACCGGATCGGCGTCTCCCGTCTGGTCCGGCAGGGGACCGCGGGGATCGTCCTCCTCGTGGAGAAGGCGGAGGAGCGGGAGAAGGCCCAGCGCGTCCTGGGGGAGCTGGTGGTCTTGGAGCAGGTCCCGGGGCCGACGCCGCATGAGCTGCGGCTGACGGTACTCGCGCGCGAGGTCTCGCGCATCCGGGAGCTCGCCCTCCGGCAGAGCCTGGAGACCATCCGGAACCGGGTGGACGAGTTCGGCGTTACGGAGCCGCTGATCGTGCCCGAGGGGGACCGGCGTATCGTAGTCCAACTGCCGGGCATCAAGGATCCCCAGCGGGCCATCAACTTGATCGGGAAGACGGCGCTGCTCGAGCTCAAGGTGGTGGACGCCACGCTCAATCCCCTCGAGGTGGCGCAGGGCAAGGTGGCTTTGCCTCCCGACCTGCAGCTCCTCTACCTGCGCGAGCTCGATGAGAACAGGCAGGTGGTCGGCAAGCGCCCCATCGTCGTCCAGCGCCGCCCGGTCATCACCGGGGCGTCCCTCACCGACGCCAACGTGCAACCGGACGAACGCGGCGGGTGGCGTGTCGGCTTCGCCCTCGATCGGGAGGGGGCGCGGGTCTTCGCCGAGTTCACCGGCGCCAACATCGGGCGGCATCTGGCCATCGTCCTGGACGACACGGTCTACAGCGCGCCGGTCATCAAGAGCAGGATCGGCGAAGGACGCGGCGTCATCGAGGGGGATTTTGCCGCCGAGTCGGCCCGCGACCTGGCGATCGTCCTGCGGGCGGGCGCGCTGCCGGCGCCGGTCGACGTGGTGGCCAACCTGACCGTGGGCCCCTCCCTGGGGCAGGACTCGATCCGGGCCGGCGTCCAGGCGAGCATCGTGGCCGGCATCCTCGTGATCCTCCTGATGGCCGTCTACTACCGCCTGGCCGGGGTCATCGCCGATGCGGCCCTCCTGCTGAACCTCCTCATGCTCCTCGGCCTGCTCGCAGGGATCCAGGCGACCCTGACCCTGCCCGGGATCGCCGGCATCGCCCTCACTATCGGCATGGCGGTCGATAGCAACGTCCTGATCTTCGAGCGGATCCGTGAAGAGCTGCGGCTCGGGAAGTCGGTGCGCTCCGCCATCGACGGCGGATTCAGCAAGGCCTGGGTGGCCATCCTGGATTCGCATGTCACCACGCTAATCACCGCGCTCGCCCTCTTTCTCTTCGGGAGCGGGCCGGTGCGAGGCTTTGCCGTGACGCTCGCCCTCGGCGTGGCCATCAATTTGTTTACGGCGACCGTGGGGACCAGGGTGGTCTTCGACTGGCTGACCCTTCGGGGAATGAAGCGGCTCAGTATCTGAGGGCCAGCCGCTGGGATGCGGGGACGAGCGATGGAGATCATCGGCAAGACGGACATCGACTTTTTGGGGATGCGGCGCCCGTGCTTCGCCCTCTCGATCGCCTTGGTCCTGTTGGGGCTTCTCGCCTCGGTCCAGATCGCCCGGGGACGAGCCGACCTGGGGATCGACTTTGCGGGTGGCACCTCCGTCCAGGTGCGCTTTGATGATCCGGTGGAGCTTGGCGAGGTCCGGAGGGTCCTCGCCGCCGGTGGCATCGCCGAGAGTGAGCTGCAGCAGTTCGTCGGCGGACGGCGGCTCTTCATCCGGGTGAAGTCCTCCGGGGAGTCGGTGGCCGGGACCGCGACCAGGATCGAAGAGGTCTTACGGCAGGCCTTTGCTCGAAACCCGTTCGTTCTCGAGAGCTCCAACGAGGTGGGACCGGTCGTCGGCCAGGAGCTGCAACAGGCGGCTGTGTGGGCCATCCTGATCTCCCTGGTGGGCATCGTGAGCTATATCGCCTGGCGATTCGAGTTCCGGTTCGGCGTCGCCGCCACGGTGGCGACCTTCCACGATGTCCTGGCCGTGCTCGGCATCTACTACCTCCTGGACAAGGAGATCACCCTGCTGGTCGTCACGGCCCTCCTGACGCTGGCGGGGTATTCGCTCACCGATACGGTGGTGGTCTTTGACCGGATCCGGGAGAACCTGCGGTCCCGGCGGCGGGGGACGCTCGCCGAGATCATGAATATCAGCATCAACGAGGTCCTCAGTCGGAGTATCATGACCTCCGTGACCGTCATGCTTGCGGTCCTCGCCCTTTTGCTGGTCGGGGGCGAGGTCCTTCACGATTTTTCCCTGGCCCTGGTGTTCGGGATCATCGTGGGGAGCTACTCCTCGATCTTCGTCGCCTCCGCCCTGGTTTACGAGTGGCGTATGCGGACCGGCCCGCAGGCGGTCAGGGTGAAAAAACAGGCACAAAGCTTGCACTAGCCCCGGACACCTCGGGCCGCGCCCCGTCGCGGGAAGGATCGGACGGGACATCGGGCCTGCGGCGCGGACGGGTCGTGACGGCGTCGGAGGAGATTCGTTCAAAAGGGATGGGGAGAGCGCAGGGGCAGCGACGGGGCGCAGGTCCGGGTCGCCGCGCCCGGAGCGGCGTCGCGTGCCGTGAGGATCAGGAAGCAGGATGCGGATTGCGGCGTCCTGCGATCGAAGGGCCAACGGACGTGCGGGAGCGGAGGGGGATCATGAGGAAAGGGCGGATGCGCGGAGTGCTGGGCCTCTTGGCGGCGACGTGGGTGCTCGTGGGCCAGGTGGCGGCTCAGGAGGCTCCCCCGGGTGCGGACCAGCAAAAGCGGGCTGAGATCCTGCCGGAGGGCGTCTACTACGTCCGGTCCGGGGATACGCTGTGGGCGATCGCGGGGCGCTATCTCGACAACCCGCGTCTCTGGCCCCAGGTCTGGAAGGAGAATCCCTTCGTCTCGAATCCCAACATGATCTTCCCCGGTGATCCCCTGGTCATTCCGGGGTTCGGGCCACTTCCCAAGGCGGTGGCCGAAGCTCCCCCGGGCCCGCCGGTCTCCGAGGAGCGCGTTGCTCCGCCGACGGCCCCTCCGGCGGAGGGCGTTCCTCCCGCCGCAGTGGCGGAGGTGAAGAAGCCGGAAGAGATGATCAAGCTGCCGACGGCTCCGCCATCGTTTGTCGTTCCCCAACCGACCCTGGAGTGCAGCGGCTTTGTAGCGGAGCATCGCGAGGTCCCTGGTGTCGGCCGGATCGTTCGGCCGCTTGATGCGCAGAATATCCGGCTGTGGTTCGGGGACCATATCTTTCTCGATCTGGGGAACCGGAAGGTGCAAGCCGGTGACCGGTTCCAGGTGGTCCGGCCGACGAGCACGGTCATCCACCCGGTGACGGGTGGCCGCGTCGGGGTGAAGATAAGAACCTTGGGGACCGTGGAGATCTTCACCACCGTCGGCCCCGCTCCGCGGGCCAAGATCGTGTACAACTGTGAGGATTTGGCCGTCGGGGATGTGCTGGTGGAGGCGAAAGACTGGCCGCCCCCCACCAGGGGCCTGACCCAGTCGACCGATCTTCGCCTCAGGGGCTATATTGTCGGGTCCAAGGACGATGCCGATTCGTTGGGACAGGGCGACATCGTTTATGTGGATGTCGGCAAGGATCAGGGGATCGTCCCGGGCGATGAGTTCAGCATCTATCGGCTCTCCGGTGCCGGCGCTCACCCGGCGACCGGCGACGTGATCTCGTTCGCCCCGGTCAAGCAGGGCGAGCTGATCGTGATTCGGACCTCCGCCCATGCCGCCGCGGCCCTCGTGACTGGGGCCAATCTCCACCTGAAGGTGGGCGAGCCGATCGCCCTGTTCCGGAAGATGCCCTGACCGCGAAGCGGTCAGCTGCCAGCTGTCCGCCAGTGCTCGGTGACTGGTGTTTGGTGGCTGGCGGTGCTGACTGTTGATCGCTGACAGCTTCGTTTGCCCGCCCGCCGAGCGGTGCCTTGACTCCGACGTGTCCCCGAGTATAATTCCACCCCTGGTCGTTGCCGTGATCCGGGGTGTGGTTCGGGGAGCGCATGCAGGAGCGCGAGGCATGGCTGGCTCTCAACATGGTGCCCCATGTGGGGCCGGCCACCTTTGCGCTGCTGCTCGAGCGGTTCGGCAGCGCACGACGCGTCTTCACGGCTCCGCTGAAAGCCCTCGAGGCGGTCGACGGGGTTGGTCCCGTGACGGCGGAGGCCATCCACACGTTTCCCGTAGAAGAGACGGTCGCGCGCGAGCGGAAGCGGATGGCGGCGCGGGGTGTGCGGTTCCTCACGCTCGGGGATGGTGAGTATCCCGGGCCGCTGCGGGAGATCGCGCAGGCTCCGCCGGTCCTCTACATCCGCGGAACCTGGGAGGATCGGGACCGCAGGGCGGTTGCGATTGTCGGGTCTAGAAACGCCACACCCCATGGCCGCGGGGTGGCCGATCGCCTCGCGTGTGATCTCGCGATGCGGGGACTGACCATCGTGAGCGGAATGGCTAGGGGGATCGATGCCGCGGGGCACCGGGGGGCGCTGCGCGCGGGCGGCCGGACGCTGGCGGTGCTGGGGTCCGGCGCCGATATCGTCTATCCGGCAGAGCATCGGAAACTTGCGGAGGCGATTGTCGAGCGGGGCGCCCTGCTGAGCGAGTTTCCCCTGGGGACGCGTCCGCACAAGGGGAATTTCCCCCAGCGGAACCGGCTGATCAGCGGGCTCTCGCTCGGTGTGATCGTCGTAGAGGCGGCCCTCGATAGCGGCGCCCTGATCACGGCGAATCATGCGGTCGAGCAGGGCAGGGAGGTCTTCGCGGTTCCCGGTACGGTCGGGGGCCGGCTGAGTCAGGGGTGCCACCAGCTGATCAAGGCGGGAGCGAAACTCACCGAAGGGTGGGAAGACGTCCTGGAAGAGTTGCGCGTCGAGGCGCGTGTTCCCCGAGCCGCCGGGCCGTCGCTGCCGCCCCTGGAGGGGGAGGAGGCGCGGATCTTTGCCCTGCTCGCGGAAGAGCCGATACATATCGACGCGATCATCGCCGGATCGGGGCTTCCCTCTCCGGCGGTGGCGGCCCGCCTCCTCTCGCTCGAGATGAAGGGGTGGGTGAAGCAGCTCTCCGGCAAGACGTTCGTCCGCGCGGTCGACGACCGATGACCGATCACCGATGACCGTCGGGAACGAGGATCAGTTATCGGCAATGGGGAATGCCCACTCAGTTGTTGTGCTAAGATGATGTGGTGGAGGTGAGGACCGGGGTCCCTAAGGATTTGCGGTCATCGGACGCCGGTCGTCGGTCAACGAGAGGAGGACAACCGGGAGTGGCGAAATCGCTGGTCATCGTGGAGTCGCCGGCCAAGGCCAAGACTATCAGCAAGCTTCTCGGGAAGGGGTATGTGGTCAAGGCCTCGTATGGCCACGTCCGCGATCTCCCGACCAATCGTCTGGCGGTGGATGTCAAGCGGAACTTCACACCGCAGTACCAAGTGGTCAAGGGGCGGGAAAAGGTGGTGGACGACCTGCGGAAAGCGGCCAAAGGCTCGCACGCCATTTATCTCGCCACCGATCCCGATCGCGAGGGGGAGGCCATCGGCTGGCATCTCGTCCAGGAGCTCAAGCCCCCGAAGAAGGCGGTGCACCGGGTGGTCTTTCACGAGGTGACCAAGCGCGCCGTCCAAGACGCCTTTGCCCATCCCGGCGCCCTCGATCTGAAAAAGGTGGAGGCGCAGCAGGCCCGCCGCATCCTCGACCGGCTGGTCGGGTACCAGGTCAGCCCCTTGCTGTGGGAGAAGGTCAAGCGGGGACTGAGCGCCGGCCGGGTCCAGTCCGTCGCGCTCAGGCTGATCGTCGACCGCGAGCGCGAGATCCGCGCCTTCGTTCCGCAGGAGCACTGGACCATCGAGGCGCTCCTGGCGGGGGGCGTTCCACCGGAGTTTCGGGCGCGGCTCTTCCGGGTGAACGGGGACAAGGTCGAGGTCCACACCGAGGCCGAGGCGTCCACCCTCGTGGAAGAGCTCCGGCACCAGCGCTTCGTGGTGAGGGCCATCAGCACCCGAGAGCGGCGCCGCCATCCCGTCCCTCCGTTCACCACGTCAAAGCTGCAGCAAGAGGCCGTGCGCAAGCTCGGGATGACCGCCCGGCGGGCCATGGCGCTGGCGCAGCAGCTCTACGAGGGGATCGAGCTGGGGGAGGAGGGGGCGGTGGGCCTCATTACCTACATGCGGACCGATTCCACCCGCGTCGCGGCCGAAGCGGTCGAGGAGGCCCGGCGGTACATCGCGGAGCGGTTCGGCGGTCAATTCGTTCCGGAGCGGCCGCCCGTCTATAAGAGCCCCAAGGCGGCCCAGGAGGCCCACGAGGCCGTCCGCCCCACCTCGGTCCTTCGCGATCCCGCGGCGGTCGCCCGCTTTCTCACCAAAGATCAACTCAACCTCTACACCCTGATCTGGAACCGATTCGTCGCCTCGCAGATGCCCCCTGCTCTCTTCGACGTGACCACGGTCGAGGTGGAGGCCGGGCGCCTCCTGTTGCGGGCCTCGGGGCGCGTGACGCGGTTTGAGGGGTTCACGCGGCTCTATGTCGAGGGAACGGACGAGGGAGTGAAGGGCCGGGCGGAGGAGGGACAGGAACCCGAAGACCACGGCGAGCCGGAGGCGGAGATGACGCTCCCCCCGCTTGCGGAGGGGGAAGTCCTGCAGCTGCGCACCCTCGATCCCCAGCAACACTTCACCCACGCACCGCCCCGGTTCACCGAGGCGACCCTGGTGAAGGAGCTCGAGGAGTGCGGGATCGGCCGGCCGAGCACCTATGCCCCCATCCTGCAGGTCATCCAGAATCGCGACTACGTGGTAAAGGAGAAGGGGAAGTTCCGGCCGACGGAGATGGGGGAGGTCGTGGTCGATCTTCTGGTCAAGAGCTTTCCCCGCATCATGGATACCGAGTTTACCGCCCGGATGGAGTCGGTCCTCGATGAGATCGAAGAGGGCAGGGCCGACTGGCTGGGCGAGATGCGGCGTTTCTACGGAGAATTCTCCCAATGGCTGGAGCAGGCGAAGACGGGGATGGAAAACCTCAAGGCCCTGGAGGAAAAAACGGAAGCGACCTGCGAGAAGTGCGGCAGCCCCATGGTCATCCGGTGGGGCCGGTTCGGGAAGTTTCTGGCCTGTTCCGCCTACCCCGAGTGTAAGAACACCCACGAACTCCCTGCGGTTCGCAGTGCAGAGCTCACAGGTCACGGAGAAGAAGTAAAGGGGCCTGCCGCGACCGGTGAACCGTCCACCGTGAGCGACACAAAGGTGTGCGATCAGTGCGGGCGGCCGATGGTGTTGAAGCGAGGTCGGTACGGCCTCTTCTGGGCCTGCAGCGGCTATCCCGACTGTCGCAATGTCCTTCGGCCCGAAGGGACGGGCAGGCCGGCGCCGGAGCCGACCGATGAGAAGTGCGCGAGCTGCGGCGCGCCGATGGTGATCCGCCACGGCCGGTATGGTCGCTTCCTCGCCTGCTCGACCTATCCGAAATGTCGCACGGTACGACCGATCCCCCTCGATGTCAAGTGCCCGCGGTGCGGCGGGGCCCTGGTGCAGCGCCGGTCGAAACGGGGGCGGTCCTTTTACGGGTGCTCGAACTATCCCGAGTGCACCTTCGTCCTCTGGCAGCGCCCGATTGCCGAGCCCTGCCCCCAATGCGGCGCGACGTTCCTCGTGCAGCACCAGACTCGGCAGGCATCGGAGCTCCGCTGCGCGACGGAGGGTTGCAATTACCGCAAGCCCACGGCATAATCGGCTGCATGAGCCCCACGCCGTGCGTGACCATCGTGGGCGGTGGTCTGGCGGGCGCGGAAGCCGCGTGGCAGGCGGCCGAGCGCGGTGTCCCCGTCCGCCTCATCGAGATGCGGCCGGTCGCCGGGACTGCGGCCCACCGAACCGCCCTGCTCGCCGAACTTGTCTGCAGTAACTCCCTGAAGTCCCAGGAGCTGACCAGCGCCTCGGGCCTGCTGCATGCGGAGGTGGAACGGATTGGTTCCATCGTCCAGCAGGCGGCGCGGGCACACGCCGTGCCGGCCGGGACGGCGCTGGCGGTGGACCGGACCGCCTTCGCCCAGGAGGTGACGCGCCGGCTCGCCGCCCACCCCCTCGTGGAGGTGCGCCGGGAGGAAGTCACCGCGATCCCCGCCGAGCGGCCCGCGATCATCGCCACGGGCCCCTTGACCTCGCCCGCCCTGACGCAGGATCTCGCACACCTCTTTCGCGCCTATCTGGACGAGGCGGCCGGACACGGGCCCTCGACGGGAGGCGCACGGCTCCTTCATTTCTACGACGCGATCTCTCCGATCGTGGCCGCGGAATCGATCGATCGGGAAAAGGTCTTCGCCGCCTCCCGGTATGGCAAGGGGGGCGAAGATTATTGGAACTGCCCGATGACGGAGGAGGAGTATGCGGCCTTCTGGCAGGCGCTGGTGACGGCGGAGCTGTATCCCCTTCACGATTTCGAGAACCTGGACGACGCCAACTTCTTTGAGGGATGTCTCCCCCTCGAGGAGATGGGGCGACGCGGCCGCGAGACACTCCTGTATGGTCCCCTCAAACCGGTGGGCCTCACCGATCCCCGCACCGGACGGCGCCCCTGGGCGGTGGTGCAGCTTCGGCAGGAGGACGCCGCGGGCCAGATGGTCAACATGGTCGGGTTTCAGACGCGGCTCCGGCGCGGCGAGCAGCAGCGCATCTTCCGGATGATTCCGGGCCTCGGGCAGGCGGAGTTTTTGCGCTACGGGAGCATCCATCGGAATACCTATATCCCTGCCCCCCTGCTCCTTCAACCCACGCTTCAGTTCCGGGGGGATAAGGGGCTCTTCTTTGCCGGCCAACTCATCGGAGTCGAAGGGTACCTCGAGTCGCTGGCCTCCGGGCTCCTCGCCGGCATCAATGCCGCTCGGCTGGTCCAGGGGCGCGAGCCGCTGCGCCCGCCGACCGAGAGCATGCTGGGGGCGCTGCTCGGCTACGTCACCTCGGCGGATCCCGCGCGATTCCAGCCCATGAATGCGAACTTCGGTCTCCTCCCCCCCCTCGACGCTGCCATCCGCGACCGGCGGATGCGCAAGCTGGCCTTGGCCGAGCGTTCCCTCGGGGCCATGGACTCCTGGATCGGACTTTTTGCTTGATCTTTCCCAGTGCAGGCCGTATCGTGCATTTCTGAGGGGATAGCAGATCGGGCTATCCCCTCCGTCGCTCTGGAGGCGGCAGTGCAGCAACTGGTTGCAGCATTCCTTCGAGAACTCGAGGCGGAAGGCGCCTCGCCGCACACGGTCCGTAATTACTCTATCGACCTCGCGCAGTTCGGCGGCTTTCTCCGCCTGATGCATGCGGAGGCGCCGGAGGCGACGCTCCTCACGCTGATCGATCCTCTGACGATCCGGGCGTTTATGGGATCCCTGCGCACGCGCGGGCTCGCGGCGGGGACGACGGCGCGCAAGGTGGCGGCGCTCCGCTCCTTCCTGCAGTTCGGCTGCCGCCGGGGCCTCCTCGACTGGAATCCGGCCAGACTGGTGAGGACCCCCAAGCTGCAGAAGCCGCTCCCCCCCCATCTCACGGTGGATCAGGCGTTTCAGCTCCTGGCCACGCCGCAGGGCACCACACCGCGCGACCGGCGGGATCGGGCGATTCTGGAACTCTTTTACGCCTCGGGGATCCGCGTGGGGGAGCTGACGGGGCTTAACGTCGAGGACGTGGATCTCGCCGGGCGCGCCGTGAGAGTGGTCGGCAAGGGGAAAAAGGAACGGATCGTCCCGTTCGGGGCGGCCGCGGTCGTGGCCCTCAAGGCCTACCTGGCGGTGCGGGACGTGCTCCGGGGCGGCCGACCGGAGGAGGCGGGGACGCTGTTGAGGCGTGGCGGGCGTCGGGCGCCCCTCTTTCTGAATCACCGGGGGGGGCGCCTGACGGCCCGGAGCGTGGAACGATTGCTGGAGACGTATCTCCGGAAGAGCGGCATGGGCAAGGCGATCACGCCTCACGGACTGCGACACAGCTTTGCGACGCATCTGCTGCAGGCGGGCGCAGACCTCCGGGTGATCCAGGAACTCTTGGGCCATGCCCGTCTCAGCACGACCCAGCGGTATACCCATGTCAATCTGGATCAGCTGATGGCGGTGTACGATAAGACCCATCCTAAGGCGTGACAGGCCAGTGCACAGGACTGAGGACTGAGTGCTGGGCGCGGGTCATGAGGCGGTGAACCGTGAGCGGTGAACTAAAGATCAGGGGGACGACGATTCTTTCGGTCCGCCACAAGGGCCGGGTCGCGGTGGCCGGCGACGGCCAGGTGTCGGTCGGCGAGACGGTGATGAAGCAGCATGCGCGGAAGGTCCGGCGGATGTACCACAACCAGGTCGTCGCGGGGTTTGCGGGCGCGGCCGCTGACGCCTTCGCGCTCTTCACGCGGCTCGAGGCGAAGCTGGAGGAATATCACGGCAACCTGCCCCGGGCGGCGGTGGAGCTGGCCAAGGATTGGCGGACGGACCGGGTGCTTCGCCGGCTGGAGGCCCTGTTGGCCGTCGTGGATCAGGAGCACTCTTTCATCATGTCTGGGACCGGGGATTTGATCGAGCCGGATGACGGGATCATCGGCATCGGCTCGGGCGGTCCGTACGCGGCCGCGGCCGCCCGTGCGCTCGTGAGATTCACCGACCTCGACCTGAAGACGATCATGCAGGAGTCGATGCAGATCGCGGCCCAGCTCTCCGTGTACAGCAACGATCAGATCACCATCGAGGAGCTGTGAGGGGCGCGCGGCCGCGCCGGGCGGATGGGTGAGATGCGATGGACACGCTGACGCCGAGACAGATCGTCGCCGAGCTGGATAAGTATATCATCGGCCAACACGCGGCCAAGCGGGCGGTTGCCATCGCGGTCCGGAACCGGTGGCGCCGGCAGCGACTGCCCGCGGAGCTTCGGGACGAGGTGGCCCCGAAGAACATCATCATGATCGGTCCCACCGGCATCGGTAAGACAGAAATCGCGAGGCGACTGGCCAAGCTGGCCGAGGCCCCCTTCCTGAAGGTCGAGGCGTCCAAGTTCACCGAGGTCGGCTACGTCGGGCGGGATGTCGACTCCATCATCCGGGATCTGGTCGACATCGCCGTCAACATGCTCAAGGGGGAGCGGACGGCTGCCGTGGGTGAGCGGGCGGCCGAGCTGGCCGAGGAACGCCTCCTCGACTTGCTGGTCCCCCCGAGCGGCGGCGGTCCATCCCCGATGGGGTTCGAAGCAGGCCAGGCCGCCCCGCAGGACACGCGGGAGAAATTCCGGAATATGCTCCGGGAGGGACGGCTGGATGACCGGATGGTCGAGATCGAGGTGCGGGACCGGGCCTTGCCGATGGTGGAGATTTTCCCCGGGGCGCCGGTGGAAGGGATGGACCAGGTGCGGGACATGCTCGACAACCTCCTCCCGCACCGGGTGAAGCGGCGCAAGATGAAGGTGAAGGATGCACAACGGAACTTGACGCAGGAAGAGGCCCAGAAGTTGATCGACATGGACGAAGTGGTCGCGGAGGCGATCCGGCGGGTGGAGAACTCCGGCATCGTCTTTTTGGACGAGATCGACAAGATCGCGGGTCGCGAGCGAGGCTATGGTCCCGATGTGTCCCGCGAGGGGGTGCAGCGGGACCTCCTCCCGATCGTGGAAGGGGGCACGGTCAATACGAAGCACGGGATGGTGCGGACCGACCACATCCTCTTCATCGCGGCGGGCGCCTTCCACGTCTCCAAGCCGTCGGATCTGATCCCGGAGCTGCAGGGGCGGTTTCCCCTGCGGGTGGAACTGAAGAGTCTCACGAAGGAGGACTTCGTCCGGATCCTCACCGAGCCGCAGAATGCGTTGGCGATACAGTACACCGCGCTCCTGGCCACAGAGGGAGTGGATCTCAGCTTCACCCCGGATGCGATCGAAGAGATCGCCACCATTGCGACTGCGGTGAACCAGGCCACGGAGAACATCGGCGCCCGGCGGCTCTACACCATCATGGAGCGCCTCCTCGAGGACGTGTCATTCGAGGCCCCCCATATGGAAGGAGTCAAGGTGGAGATCAACGCCGCCTATGTGCGAGAGAAGCTCGAGGACATCATCCGGGATGAGGACCTGAGTCGCTACATCCTGTAGCAGAGGACTGAGGACTGAGAAGGAAGACCGGAACACCCAATACCTGATAGGGAGCAGAGGAGTGAGCGAGTCACGACAAGAATCGGCCGTGGCCAAGGCCCAGATCCTGGTGGAGGCGCTGCCGTACATCCGCCACTTCTTCGGCAAGACCATCGTGGTCAAGTACGGAGGGGCCGCGATGGTCGAGGACAAGGTCAAGACCCAAGTGGCGCAGGATATCGTGTTGATGCGCTACGTCGGCATGCGGCCGGTCATCGTCCACGGGGGCGGGCCGCAGATCGGCGAGGCGATGAAGCGGGCCGGCATCACTCCCACCTTCATTGATGGCCTGCGCGTGACCGACCCCGAGACGATGCGGATCGTGGAGACGGTCATGGTAGGGAGCATCAATCAGGAGGTCGTGGGTCTGATCAACCTGAGCGGCGGCACGGCGGTGGGGCTGTCCGGGAAGGACGGGTGTCTCATTAAGGCCCGGAAGGCGAAACACAGCAAGAAAAAGGGAGCAGAGACCGAGCGGGTGGACCTGGGGCTGGTCGGGGAGGTCGTGGCGGTCGACCCGAAGGTGGTCCGATCCCTCGAGGAGGCCGGGTTCATCCCGGTCATCGCCCCGACCGGCGTGGATGAGGAGGGGATTGTCTACAACATCAACGCCGATCTGGCTGCGGCGGAGATTGCGGCGGCTCTTGCAGCGGAGAAGCTCATCGTGCTGACCGACATCGACGGGATCCTGGACCGAGAGGGGCGGCTCTGTTCCACGCTGAGCCGGGCCGAGGTCGAAAAGCTGGTCGAGGATCAGGTGATCTCGGAGGGGATGATCCCCAAGGTGTGGGCCTGCCTTCGGGCCTTGGAAGGCGGGGTGCGGAAGACCCACATTATTAATGGTACGATCCCCCACGCGCTCCTCCTGGAACTCTTTACGGCCCGTGGTGTGGGGACGGAAGTCACCGCGTAGCCCCGCTTCGGAGGGCGCTATCAGCTGTCCGCGGTCAGCAAGAAGGGCCGAGTGCTGATAGCGGACCGCTGATTGCTGACAGCTGCAGGTGAGGGAATGACCGAGACGGAAAAGTGGATGGCGAGGGCGGACCGGGCGTTGGCCAATACCTATGCCCGATTCCCGGTGGTGCTCGACCGAGGGGAGGGCTGCCGGGTCTGGGATGTAGAGGGGAGGGAATACCTCGACTTCGTGGCGGGCATTGCGGTCTGCGCCCTGGGCCACTCCCACCCGGCCGTCGTCCGGGCCGTCCAGAGCCAGGCGGCCAGGCTGCTGCACGTGAGCAACCTCTATCACCTCCCGCCCCAGATCCGACTGGCCGAACTCCTGTGCCAGCACTCGTTCGCCGATCGGGCCTTCTTTTGTAACAGCGGCGCCGAGGCCAACGAAGCGGCCATCAAGCTGGCCCGGAAATACGCCAAAGATCAGGGCAGCCCGCAGCGGTTCGAGATCATCACCATGGAGGGCGGCTTTCACGGGCGGACGATCGCCACCGTGACCGCCACGGCGCAGCCGAAATATCATCACGGCTTCGAACCCCTCCTCCCCGGCTTCCGCTACGTTCCCTTTGACGACCTGGAGGGGGTGAAGAAAGCGATCAACGCCCGGACGGCGGCGATCCTCGTCGAGCCGATACAGGCCGAAGGGGGCATCCGTGTGCCGTCGGCCGGCTATCTCCAGGGCCTGCGGCAACTCGCCGACGAGGCGGGGGCTGTGCTGATCTTCGACGAGGTCCAGACCGGGATCGGTCGCACGGGCCGACTCTTTGCGTACGAGCACTGGGGGGTGGAACCGGACATTATGACGCTCGCCAAGGCCCTCGGCGGGGGAGTGCCGATCGGGGCCATGCTCGCCCGGGAAAACGTGGCGGCGAGCTTCACCCCGGGGACGCATGCCGCCACGTTCGGGGGTAATCCGTTGGTGACCACAGTGGCCATGGCGACGCTGACGACGATCCTGGAGCAGGATCTCGTCTCGCGGGCGGCGGAGATGGGCGCACGGCTCGGTGAAGCGCTCAGGACCCTGCAGGCCCGCCATGCGGCGATCACGGCGGTGCGGGGGAAGGGGCTGCTCCTCGGGATGGAACTCGATCGGGACGTGGGGTCGGTCCTGAACACGTGTCTCGAGGAGGGGCTCCTGTTGAGCAAGGCGGGCGAGCGGGTCATTCGGTTCGCCCCGCCCCTCATCGTCACAGAAGCCGAGATCACGCGGGCGGCCGGTATCCTCGACAAGGCCCTGGGGGAGGTCACGGGGTGAAGCGCGATCTCGTGTCCATCCGCGACCTCGCCCGGCAGGAGATCGAGGGCCTCTTCGTCCTGACGAGTGATGTAAAGGACCGCCTCACGCGGGACGAACCCCACCCGATCCTGCGCGGACGGACGCTCGCGCTGATCTTCGAAAAGCCGTCGCTCCGCACCCGCGTGACTTTCGAGGTGGCCATGACGCACCTGGGGGGCCACGCCATTTACCTGGCGCCCCAGGACATTCGCCTGGGCGCGCGGGAGACGGTCGAGGACGCCGCGCGCAATCTCTCCCGATGGGTGGACGGCATCGTGGCCCGCACCTTCGACCACGGCGTCGTGGAGCAGCTCGCGCAACACGCCGAGGTTCCGGTGATCAACGGCCTCACCGACCTGTTGCACCCCTGCCAGGTCCTCAGTGATCTTTTCACCCTGCGGGAGAAGCGGGGAGCGCTCGGCGGCCTGCGCGTCGCGTTCATCGGGGACGGGAACAATGTGTGCAATTCGTGGCTCACCGGCGCGGCGAAGACGGGGATCCATCTGACCGTGGCCTGCCCCAAGGGGTATGAGCCGAATCGCGATGTCGCGGCGAAAGCGCGGGAGGAGGCGGCCGCGACCGGGGCGACGCTCGACATCATGCACGATCCGGTACGCGCCGCGCGGGAGGCGGACGTGCTGTACACGGATGTGTGGACCAGCATGGGGCAGGAGGCGGAGCGGGACCAGCGGCTGCGGGATTTCCAGGGCTTCCAGGTCAATCAGGCCTTGGTAGATCTGGCCCGGAAGGATGTGGTGGTCATGCACTGCCTCCCGGCCCATCGGGGGGAGGAGATCACCGAAGAAGTGATGGACGGGCCGCACTCGATCATCCTCGATCAGGCGGAGAACCGCCTCCACGTCCAGAAGGCGATCCTGGTGACTCTGTTGCGGGGCGCCGCGCGATAGGGTGAGGGGCGAGGCTAGCGTGGCCGGAAAAATCAAAAAGGTCGTCCTGGCCTATAGCGGGGGCCTCGATACGTCGGTGATCCTGCACTGGCTCACGAAGACGTACCGGTGCGACGTCGTCGCCTACTGCGCCGATCTCGGGCAGGGGGAGGAGCTCGACACGGTGCGGGAAAAGGCCTTGAAGACCGGCGCCAGCAAAGTCGTTATCGAGGATCTCAAGGAGGAATTCGTCCGGGATTTCGTCTTCCCATGCCTCAAGGCCAACGCGGTGTATGAAGGGGGCTACCTGCTCGGCACCTCGATGGCGCGCCCCCTGATCGCGAAGCGGCAGACCGAGGTCGCCCGCCGGGAGAAGGCTGATGCGGTCGCCCACGGGGCGACGGGCAAGGGCAACGACCAGGTCCGCTTCGAGTTGACCTATCTCGCCCTGGACCCCGACCTCCGCATCATCGCGCCGTGGCGGGAGTGGGATCTGGCGTCCCGGTCGGATCTCGTCGCCTATGCGAAGCGGCACGGCATCCCGATCGCCGTGACGCCGGAGAAACCGTACTCGAGTGACCGCAACCTCTTTCACATCAGCTTCGAGGGGGGGATCCTGGAGGATCCCTGGCGAGAGCCGCCCGAGGAGATGTTCACCCTCACCGTCGCTCCGGAGAAGGCCCCGGACCGTCCGGCGTATGTCGAGATCGAGTTCGCCGAGGGCGTTCCCGTGGCCGTCGACGGCCGGAAGCTGTCGCCGGCACGGCTGCTCGCTCGCCTGAACGCCATGGCCGGGGCCCACGGCGTCGGCCGCGTAGACATGGTCGAAAACCGGTACGTGGGAATGAAGTCCCGCGGGGTGTACGAGACGCCCGGCGGGACGCTCCTGCACGCGGCCCATCGGGCGGTGGAATCCATTACCATGGACCGCGAGGTCATGCGCCTGCGGGATGCCCTCATCCCGCGCTTCGCCGAGCTCGTGTACTACGGCTACTGGTATGCCCCCGAGATGGCGGTCCTGCAGCGGACGATCGAAGAAACCCAGCAGAACGTGAGCGGCACCGCACGGGTCAAGCTCTTCAAGGGCACCTGCGCGATCGTGGGGCGCAAATCCCCCGTCTCCCTGTACGATCCCGAGATGGCCACCTTTGAGGCGGATCGGGTCTATCAGCAGAAGGACGCGGGCGGATTCATCCGGCTGAATGCGTTGCGGTTGCGCCTTGGGGCCACACGGCGGCGAGGAAAGAAGTGATGACGCGCACAACCAAGAAAGCGTGGTCGGGGCGGTTCGCCGGGCCGGCGGAGCGCGGCGCGGAGGCGTACACCGCCTCCCTCCCCTTTGACTGGCGCCTGTATCCCTATGACATCCAGGGATCGATCGCCTACGCCCGGGCCCTGATGCGGGCCGGTGTCCTAGAGGCCGACGAAGCGGCGCGGATCGTCCGGGGCCTGGAGGAGATCAGGAAAGAGCTCACCGAAGGGGGGCTGGACCCCGATCCCGCCCACGAGGACATCCACATGTACGTTGAAGGACGGTTGATCGAAAAGGTGGGCGACGTCGGCGGCAAGCTCCACACCGGCCGGAGCCGGAACGAACAGGTGGCGCTCGACCTGCGCCTGTACCTCATGGCCGAGACCGCGGAGATCGCGCGGGATATCCGGTCCCTCCAGGAGGCCTTCCTGGAGCAGGCCGAGCGGCACCTCAAAGCGGTCATGCCCGGCTACACCCACCTGCAGCGGGCGCAGCCGATTCTCTGGGCCCATCACCTGCTGGCCTACGTCGAGATGCTCTGGCGCGATGCCGCGCGGCTCCGGGATGGCCTCGCCCGCGTGGCCGTCATGCCGCTCGGCTCCGGCGCCGTGGGAGGGACGGCGTACCCGATCGACCGGGCAGCCCTCGCCGAGGAGCTGGGATTGCCCGAGGTCTCCCGGAACAGCGTGGATGCCGTCTCAGACCGGGACTTCGCCCTCGAGTTCCTGGCGAGCGCGAGCATCGCCATGGTGCATCTGTCTCGTCTCTGCGAGGACATCATCCTGTGGGCGTCGGCGGAGTTCGGCTTCGTCGAGATCCCGGAGGGCTTCGCCACCGGCTCGAGCCTGATGCCGCAGAAGAAGAACCCGGACGTCGCCGAGCTGGCCCGCGGCAAGGCGGGGCGGGTCTTCGGCGATCTGCTCGCCCTCCTCACGACGATGAAGGGGCTTCCCTTGAGCTACAACCGGGACCTGCAGGAGGACAAGGAGCGGGTCTTCGACGCGGTGGATACGCTCCGCGGGAGCCTCCAGGTCCTTGCCCCGATGGTCCGCGGCCTCCGGGTCAATGCCGAGCGCATGCGCCGCGCGACGGAAGAGGGGTTTGCGAACGCCACCGATGCGGCGGACTACCTGGTGAGCAAGGGGCTGCCGTTCCGCAAGGCGCACGAAGTGGTCGGCAAGCTCGTGCGGTACTGCATCAAGCAGAAGAAGCGGCTCGAGCAGCTTACGCTCAAGGAGCTGAAGCGGTACTCGCCCCTCTTCGACAAGGGTGTCCACGCCTACATCGCGCTCGACGCCTCACTGCGCCGTCGGGCCGTGGTCGGGGGGACCGCTCCGGAGCAGGTGCGCATGGGGATCAAGGCGGCCCGCGCCGCGCTGGAGCAGGTAAAGGGATGACGGGAGCCGTCCGCCTCGTCCCCGTGCTCGTGGCGCTATGGCTCCTCACCGCCTGCGGCGCCAAGGGCCCTCCGAAGCCCCCCAAACCCGAACCTCAACCCCCCACCCAATCCTCTTTCTTGCCAGGCGTGTTCCCTCGTTAGAGATGTGCCTGGTGAGACCTACGCCCGTCGAATAAACGCGCGGAAGGCGGCGTTGAGCTGGGCGGGCGCCTCGAGCGGGAGCATGTGCCCGGCCTTTTCAATCAGCATTAACGTGGATCCCGGAATCTCGTGATGCAGCAGCTCGGAGTGCCGCACGGGGGTGATCCGGTCGCGGGTCCCGCACAGGATCAGGGTCGGCAGCTTCAGGCCTTTCAGCCGGCCCCGAAAGTCGAAGCGGCGGCAGGCGACGAAATCCCCCAGAACCGTCTCGAGGCTTGAGCGGCGGACGTCGGCCCGCGCAATGGCGAGCGCCTCCGGAGTGACCTGATCCGAAAAGAACATCCCCTTGAACTTATGCGGCACGGCGGCGGCGGCCCACAAGAGGATGTCCGGCGTCAGCGCCAGCGTGTCGAGATAGGCCGAGGTCGCGACGAGGATCAGGCCCTTCAAGAGCTCCGGCCGTTTCAGGGCGACCTGCAACGCAACGGCCCCACCCATCGAGTGCCCTGCGAGAAAGACCTTGCGGCCTTCGATGCGCTCGAGCAATGCGCCCACCGTCTTGGCATACCCCTCGATGGACGGCTGCTTCAGGGCCTTCGAGTCGCCGTGGCCCGGCAGATCCAGGGCCACGACGTCGAAGTGCCGCGAAAGACCGTCCACCTGGTACCGCCACGAGTCGGCGGTGCACCCGCTGCCGTGGACGAGGACGATCCGCTGGCGCCAGAGGGGCCATCGCCGGCCCGCTCGGGCGTAGGCGACGCGGAGGCCGTCGATCGCAACGAGGTCCCGGGGCAATCGCTTGGGTGGGGCGATGGGCATGGGAGGCAATTATTGTGGGCGGGCGGAGGAAAGTCAATCGCGAGAGTTCCCGTGTGCCCGCCGCCCACACCGTTTCCACGCACCGGGACCGGGGCAGGTGGCGCAGATCGTGCGCAGACTTGCCCTTCACGTATTCAAGCCTGACATGAGTCCATAAACCTGTCTCCCAGCCGGGTGTTGGTCTCCTCAGAGAGCCGGGGAGAGGTCGTACACGTAGTCGTGGGCGGCCAGGGCCTTTGTGCCCATGGTGCTCGCCTGGACGCGCTTGACGATCTCCTCGCGGGAGAGGTCGAAGATCGCCTCGAAGATCTGCGTGTGCTCCTGGGTGTTTGCCTCCCCCGCGACGAAGAGCACGCGGGCGCTGTGCTGGATGTAGCGGGGGCAGAGGAGCTGCCGCTTGAGGAGCTCCATGATGACGGGCGCCTTGGCGCGGTCGAAGCG
>Ga0209751_10002068_pt1 | contig 20336 bp, 19 predicted proteins | sample RifCSP13_1_FD_184019 | JGI IMG/M metagenome (GOLD analysis project Ga0209751, IMG submission 184019) | Soil microbial communities from Rifle, Colorado - Rifle CSP2_sed 13_1 (SPAdes) (version 2) | ecosystem: Environmental > Terrestrial > Deep subsurface > Rock core/Sediment | place: Rifle... | reverse complement strand
CCACGGCGACTGGGAATGTTCGCCTCACTGATTCAGTGAGGCGCGGATTGAAACATTAGAAAAGTAAACCCAAATCGGTCGGCAAAAAGTTCGCCTCACTGATTCAGTGAGGCGCGGATTGAAACGAGGTGACCACCGAAGACGAAACCGGCCGATATGTTCGCCTCACTGATTCAGTGAGGCGCGAAACCAGAGCCCTCGCAGAGCTATTTTGGATTCCCCCGGTGGGTTAAATAGGGAAAACGGTTTGCCTCTTGATGGTCTGCGCGTTGTGTTCGGTGGTTGTCGCTTGTTTGTCGTTGCCTCACCTAAAACCCACTCAAAACGTCATTCGTTGCCTCATTTAAAAACCCACTCCAAAATAGGCTGTGATTACCTTCAGTGTTTGAGGGCAACACTGGAGGCGAAGATGAGGCTAAAGATGAAGGCGAGGCAGGAAATTACTTCAGCGACGGCGGGTCAGTACCGCGGGGCCAGCAAGAAGGAGAAGGGTGAGATCATAGAGCAGTTGGTAAACACGACGGGTTACATCCGGTGGTACCCCCGGTTCGTTTTGCGCAATGAGGGCCGGCGCTTACAGGCTGACAAACAAACTATCCTCCATTCTCCCATTGGGTTGAGGTGGACGCAGTATTTATCGAATCGGAAGTAATGCCAATCTTGGGACAGTCCGGCCTTTTTGAGAATTATCAAATCGTGTTCGAACGATTTAAACGTCAGTTTGAAATTAACTCTAAGGTTGACGCCATAATCCGAAACAGACGCGGACATGGCCGGGGACGTTAGAAAACAAATCTGGCCTTAAAGGATGGCACTTTAAATAATACTGCCTGAGGATAACCTTTATCTGATGCCTCTTTAGCTGCCTCAACGGCAGTCTGTCCAGCACCCACAATAACTTCTACATCGCCACGATCTTCGATAGCGATCCATTGGTTCTCGTAGTTTCTGACTAGCTCGGCGAACGCTGTTTCTTTGTCAACGGCTGGCATTTCTGTCGACTCCCCGGACTCCCTAGCATAAATAGTGCCTTTTCTAATAATGGAAAAGCAAGCAGAGGGCGTCTCCGTCTCCGGCAACGCCCAAATTAACGTAGCTAGTCTTCTGAGGGAGTTAGCCCTGAGTAAGGGGAATCAGCGTGCTTTCTTTTGGCCTGATGTTCTTGTCGTAAAAGAAATTGTAGCCAAGAACACAAACCAGGGCCACGACCACAGTGAGTACTATGGCAACGATCTTGATCTTGCTGGAACTTATCATCGCGGCGAAGTGTACAATCGGCGTGCCATAGATTCAATGATAGGCGGCAAATTAGGACAAACTAGGACACTACGTCGGCTTGTTTGTTTGACACCTTCCTTCTCGCGTGATATTGTCCGCTGCCAGTTTTACCGGTCTTTCAATTAGAAGCATCTGGGTGCCCCTTTTGGGGGAGAATAGGGAAGCGGGTGAGAATCCCGCGCGGTCGCGCCACTGTGACGAGAAGCATTTTCTCGCAAGCCAGGAGACCTGCCCATAATGCTTTGCAGCTTTTGAACGCTCGCGCAAGGCGTTCAGGCCGCACGGGTTCCGCTTCGTTTGCTCAAACCCGCCGATTGCCTGTTCCCGCGAGGGTTCGGATAATCGGCGGGTCTCCTTGTTAATAGCCCCTGCAAATCGCAACTACCGCTTGGTCGTACTCACGATCGCGCTACTCCTTGCGTGTTCGGCCTGCGTACGTCAGGAAAGAGCAATTCATAGTGCCTCCGATACCGCTGGACTAAGGCAGGTCACGGATGAGGCGGGCCGCTCGATTGTCGTTCCGCAAGAGATCAGCCGGTTCATTTCCCTCGCGCCTAACGTAACTGAGATTGTTTTTGCGATCAATGCCGGTGAGCGCCTGGTCGGCAACACTACCTACTGTGACTATCCTGAACAGGCCAGGCAGGTGCAAAAGGTAGGCGACACGCTTCATCCCAGTATCGAAAGAATCATCGCGCTTCGCCCGGAGTTGGTTCTGGTCTCTACCGCCTCTCAACTCGAGGCGTTCACCCGACAGTTGGAAGAGCATCGCATCGCTGTCTACGTTACGGACCCCCGTAGTCTTGAAGACGTCTTTCGTTCGATTGCCGCCCTGGGCTTGCTGTTGAATCGAAACGATTCGGCACAACACCTCATAGATCAGCTTCGAGCCCGAGCAGCCGGAGTTGAAGCTGCGGTTAGTTCTACTAAGCCGGTCAAGGTCTTTTATCAACTTTCGGCTGAGCCACTCTATACAGCCGGGAGGGACTCCTTCGTCTCAGATTTAATCCGCCGGGCCGGCGGAGAGTCAGTGACTGCTGATGTGCCCGGCGCCTGGCCCAAGTACAGCGCCGAATCAGCTTTGGCGGCACAACCTGAGGTAATAATTCTGCCGACAGGGGGATCAATGGGTGACACAAACGGGACCCTCGCCGCCGCTCTTCAGCGCACTCCGGCTGCGATGAAAGGGAGAGTTTACAAGATTAACGACGATCATCTTTCCCGCCCGGGTCCTCGATCACTTGATGGCCTGGTAGAACTTGCCCATGCACTGCATCCGGAGGCTTTCAAGCAATGAATCCAGCCGAAAAGTTGGCAGCGCAAAGTGAGGGCAGTATCAGGGGGGCAAACGCGGCTCGTGTGACTTTGAGCAAGACCATAACTGCTTGTCTGATTCTTCTTTTGTTGCTGGTGCTCACACTATTCGCGACTTCGTTGCTGGGAAGCGAGCGATTGCCCGCGCTAGCTTCAGCTTGTGCTTTATCAACTCTGGGAAAGTACGCATGCGGTTTGAGCCCAAACCAGGCTGCCATTCTTTTTGAGATTCGTTTGCCCAGAATTCTATTGGCCGGGGCCGTGGGTTGTTCACTAGCCGCTGCGGGCGCCAGCTATCAGGCCTTGTTGCGAAATCCTCTCGCGGAACCATATCTGCTGGGAATCTCGAATGGCGCGGCGGTGGGCACGATGATGGCCTTGCTCTTTTTTGGCGGTTACGAATGGAGCCGGCCGTTGCTCGCTTTTTCAGGCGCGTTGCTAGCCACTCTAGTCGTGTACAGGCTGGCGCAGGGGCGTGCTGGGGCCAGTCCGGAACGCCTGATACTCTCCGGCGTGATCGTAACAACCTTCCTTTCTTCGGCCATTGTCTTTGTCACCACCATGCTCGACGCGACGCGAATTCGATCGTTCACATTTTGGTTGCTGGGGGATCTATCGGGAACGTCCAGCAGTCTGCTGGCAGTGACAATTTTCGTAGCTATCGCTGGCGCTGCCTTCCTGGCAGCTAATGCTCGTTCGCTGAATCTGATGATGTTGGGTGAGCGAGATGCGTTCGACTTAGGTGTCGAGGTAACACGAGTGAGGTTGATTGTCTTCATTGCCGCGAGTTTGCTGGTCGGGAGCTCTGTCGCTTCCAGTGGCTCAGTCGGCTATGTCGGACTGGTAGTCCCGCACCTCGTCCGGCTATCTCTTGGTAGTGATAACAGAATAGCGATTCCGGCCGCAGCAATCTGCGGGGCCATATTCGTCGTTGTCGCCGACACAGTCGCCCGTACTGTAATCGCGCCGCGTGAACTACCGGTCGGCGCCATCACCGCTTTGATTGGAGCACCACTCTTCATCTATCTATTGAAACGTGGCTAGTTTGCCTTTGGGGAGGACCCAAATCAGTGCTGAAGGCTCGCAATATCATCGTTAACTATGGCTCACGCACCGCTGTCGCGGATGTGTCGCTCGAGTTAAGACCCGGTGAGATTACGGCAATCATCGGACCCAACGGTGCCGGCAAATCAACACTCTTGCGCACTCTTAATGGAGGCCTGACGCCTGCTTCCGGCGAAGTCCTGCTCGACGAGAGGCTACTTAGTTCCTATTCCCGGAGGTTGATAGCGAGACGCATTGCCGTCGTGGCGCAGGAAGCGGAGTTGCGGTTTCCGTTCTCAGTGCTCGAGTTTGTATTGGGCGGACGCTACGCGTGGGCCAGCACAACGGCCTGGGGCTGGGAGACAGAGCATGATCTCGATATTGCGCGACGAGTTTTGCGGGAGACGGAGCTGGAGGAATTAAGTGGCCGTATGCTCAACGAACTGTCTGGTGGCGAACGGCAGCGCGCTCTGTTGGCTCGCGCGCTCGCTACCGAGGCTACTATCTTGTTGCTCGACGAGCCCACCGCCAATCTCGATCTTGCCCATCAGGCAGCCATGCTTTCACTGGTGCGCAGCCGCTGTGATGATCACGGAACGGCTACCGTCGTGATTACGCATGACCTCAATTTGGCAGCGGAATTTGCCCGACACGTTCTGCTTTTGAAAGAAGGTCGAACGTGGGCTTTTGGTCCACCAACGCAAGTATTAACGCCACGTTTGCTGAAAGAAGTTTTCGCCATAAATGTGTTGGTAGATGGGCATCCAGTCACAGGCGTTCCGCGCATCACGCCAGTACATCAAGCGAGTTGGGAGTCTGGAGTCTAGAGTCTGACGTCAGATAGTTCCCGCGAGTCCGACACGACCCAGGTGGAAATTGCTGACGATTCAGCCGCAGAAAGAGGGTAGCATGGAAAGATCAATTCAGGATTATACAGCCGCGATCGCTGCGATCGTCCTTCTTTTTTTTAGCAACTTAACAGCAGCACAAACCTCAACCACAATTCAAGGAATAGTCGTCGATGAACAGGGTGGGAACATCGCGAGTGCCGTTGTCCGTCTGCGCTCCCGCGATGGCAGGCTCGCGGTAGCCGAGACAGATCCGGGCGGCGCCTTTCAATTCAGAAATCTGGCCGCGGGGCAGTACTTGCTCGAATGCGAGGCCCCGGGCTTTTCCTCAGTGACTTCACCGGGTATCACCCTGAAGCAGGGCGAGAGCAAGCGTTTGCGCTTTGAACTGAAGGTCGCTTCAATTAGTGAAACCGTGGTGATTACCGCCAGCGGAACCGTCCAACGGGCCGATGAAGTGAGCAAGGTGCTTTCCACTCTTGACCTGCAAGAGCTCGAAGCGCGGCATGAGTTGTCCCTAGCGGAGTCTTTGCGGGGAGTGCCCGGCGCGCGTGTGCAACAACAAGGTTCGCCCGGCACACTTACTACTGTACGTTTGCGCGGGCAACGGACTTTTGACACTGCCGTGCTGCTTGACGGATTGCGAGTGCGGGACGCCTCAGACCTTAACGGTTCCGCAGTTTCGTTACTCACTGACCTTGTCGCTGTGGACACTGAAAGAGTGGAGATACTGCGCGGTGCAGGCTCGTCTATCTATGGTACCAGTGCGATTGGCGGAGTCATCAACGTCGTGCCTGCCGAACCCGCTGGCCGCCTTCATTTCGAAGTAGGCGCAGAAGGAGGGACACTTTCAACCTTCCACGAACACCTCAAGGGATCCGGCGGGAATAATCACCTGGGTTACAGTTTTGGTTTGAACCGGATCGATGTCCGCAGCGGGGTAGACGGAGAAGATCAATATGGGAACTTGGCGGGTGCCGGACGCGTCCAATTCAATCCCAGCTCGTCCGCTACCCTAAGCGGAACATTTTATGGAACAACTGCCAATGCACGCCTCAATGACAGTCCTTTTGCCCTACCAACTGCTTTCACATTGGGAGGGGGATTTCCACGTGCCGAAGCGGGCGTAAACTTTCAACCTGATTTCAACAATCCAGATCAGGGCCGACGCAATCGTTTGCTAGTGGGGGCGATAAAGTTTTCGCACCAGCTTTCGGAGCAGTTTTCCTATACGATTGCTTACCAACGTGTTTCCAGCAATCGGAGAAACCACAATGGTCCGAGGATTGATCCGCGGTTCACTTCGTTCTATCCGTTTGGTGATTTTGAGTTCATCAACGTCAACAAGGGAATAACTGACACATTTGACGGCCGTTTGCATATGCGCTTCGGCCGCGCGAACCTGGCAACGATTGGATTTGAGCTCGAGCATGAATCATTCTTCCAGCAGTCGATACCCTCGTTCGCAGCCTTCAACAACACTACGGATGGGCAACGAACGCTTGCTATTTTCGGGCAGGACCAGGTCTCATTACTGAACAACCGGCTGCAAATATCGTTGGCAGCTCGCGGCCAATTCTTTCGTCTCAGCGCGGCGGATCGTCCAGGGTTTCTCGGTAACCTAAATGCGGACAATTCACTTACCGGTGATGGCGCGATAGCGTACTTGTTTGGCCCGGCCAGGACGAAACTTCGCGCTCACGCGGGCAACGGTTTCCGGGCGCCGTCGTTGTTTGAACGATTCGGCGCCGGAACGTTTGCTAACCTCGGGCTGGTCCGCTTCGGCGATCCAACCTTAAAGGCTGAACAGTCGGTCAGTGTCGATGGGGGGATTGATCAAAGGCTGGCGGGAGAACGCTTGCTGCTCGGTGTTACCTATTTCTATACCAGGCGTCAGCGGGTAATAGGCTTTACTAGTTTTGGCTCCGATCCGCTCGGTTTGGGACGGTTTAGCGGATACCGCAATGAACCCGGGGGACTTGCCCGAGGCCTGGAGAGTTTCTTTGAAGCTGCGCCAGTACGTGGTCTTCAAGTTCGAGCTGCCTATACTCATACTAACAGCGATCGTGTTGCGTCCTCGGGCAGCCTCGCGCCGGAGTATGTTATTCCCAAACACCTTTTCGGATTGATGCTAAATCAGCGTTACCGATCTTTGGTACTCAACCTGGATCTGAACGTGACCGGCGCTTACGTTGCTCCTGTCTTCGAAAACAACTTTCCTTTCCGCACGGTTGAACTCAACTTCGGTGGTTACACGAAAGCGGATCTCTTTGGGAGCTATGAGCGTAGGGTTTCTGAAGGTGTGACGATGGTTCTGTTTGCCGGCGCCGATAACATTCTCAATCGAAAGTACTTTGAGAATGGATTTCTCGCGCCTGCCACAGTGGCGCGAGCAGGAGTAAATATTAGGTTCTAATGGATTCAGGTTGCAGGAGTCGGAGTTCGTGGCGCCATCGGCGTCAGTTATCGAACTTGTTCCTGCAACCTGAAACTGAGATTGCGTAAACTGGCGAAGTCGCGCTCAGTCGGCCTTTTTGGTAAACAGGCCCCCGGCGAGGAAGACGACGCCCAGCAAAATGTGGATACCGTGGTCAACTGTTCCCAGATGTAGTGGCCCCACGTCCCACATACGTGCCTCTCCGGTGCCCATACCCATGCCGAGGATTCCGAGCGCGAGGTAAACGACGCCGAAAACGATCGCGAAACTCTTGGCGGCGGAAAGCGATCCAGCAAAGGCGAAATAGAGCGCAATCACACCTGAGACAATGTGAACGATATTGTGCGGTGGATTCAGGTGTGCGCCCAATAATGCAGGCGCGGCGAACCCCGCTATTCCAACCAGCACGAAGACAACGCCGAGAATCTTGCAGACGGTCTTTGCCATTAGTGTAGTGTTCTCCTCTGACAAAAGGTTGGACAACCGAGCTGCGGGGACTTCGAGGAACACTTCCGCAGCTAAAAAAGAGAGGGTAATAAACCGAATGGATGTGATTGTATATCAAACCCGTCCAGTTGTTTGCAAAGAGTTTTTTCCGTCCTCCCCGGTTGGAAGCCAGTTTCCGGCCGGTGCTATACTAACTTAAACTTATTACTCGCAAAATCATGGTTGGATACCTCATCTAGGGGAGTTTTAAAAATGACTAACACTGCAATTCGATTACCGGCAGCGACCCGCTTTCTGGCAATTCTCTCCATCACGCTATTGCTCGCCGGCGCCACTCAAGCCTATACGCTTGTTATGCGGAGCGGACGGCGCGTCGAGATACCTGAGCGATTTACTGTCACCCCCTCCACCCTGACATATGAGGCTGCGCCAGGAATTCAGGTGACTATCCAAATGGTCTCGATCGATGTGGCGGCAACGGAACGGGCCAACCGTGAGGCCCCGGGAGCATTTTTTGCTCACGTTCAAGCTGCGCCAAAGATCTCCGCGCAAGGCCAGGTTAGCGCACGCCGAGTTGGCGCCAATCATGACGTTACTAACCGAGACCTTGAGTCGTATGCACAGAGGCGACTGCAAGCCGAGCGCGTTTATGAGAAGCGGCGGGTTGAATTGGGACTTCCTTCGCTTGAGGAGTCGCGGAAAAGGGCCGCCGCGGAGGCTGCGGCAATTGAAGCAGAGTTGTCGCAACGACGCGAGCGAGAGCTGGAATCTGAAACCTATTGGCGGGCACGCGCGTCCACGCTCAGAACTGAAATGGAAGTCGTGAACGCGGAAATTGCTTCGTTTCGAAATAGACTCGAGCAAATCCCATTCACGGGTGCAACCGCGTCATTCACTGTCTTTAACAGCGTTCTGCCTTTGAGCTTGTTCCGGCGGTCCGCAGTTGCGCCTGCATTGAGCCCGCAGCGGCGGCCGCCTGTGTTCACCGGGTCCGCAGGACATCAGTTTGGAGGGCGATTCGGTGTTAGCCCCGGTACGAGGCGCCAGGTTTTTGCAGGCGGCTCTGGGAGACCCATCAACTCTGCACTGCCGATTTTTTCTCCGCGCTTCGGTTTCCCACTCACAACGGTCTTTACTTCACCGTATCAACTTTATGACTTCGGTTACGAGCAAACCTTTCTGATCACGCGCTTGAATGAGTTGCGGGCAACTCGGGATGGACTCGCTGTACGATGGCGTGTACTTGAGGACGAAGCCAGACGGGCCGGTGTACCGCCAGGTTGGTTAAGGAAATAGGGGCGGTGCCGCGGCAGGAGCAGGAGGCAGGAGCAGGAGGCAGGAGCAGGAGGCAGGAGCAGGAGGCAAGAGCAGGAGGCAGGAGCAGGAGGCAGGAGTCTACGACGGAGATTCATGAATAACGGTTGGGAAACTATCATCGGACTTGAAGTTCATGCGCAACTAAGCACGGATTCAAAAATCTTTTGTGGTTGTTCTACGCGGTTTGGCGATGAGCCAAATCAAAATACCTGTCCAGTCTGCTTGGGATTGCCCGGAGCTTTGCCGGTGCTGAATTGGCGCGCCGTTGAGCTCGGGGCGCGCGCAGCGCTGGCACTTAGCTTACAGATCAACCATCGATCAATCTTCGCGCGGAAAAATTATTTCTACCCGGATCTACCGAAGGGATACCAAATTTCCCAATACGATCAGCCCTTCTCCGCGAATGGTGAACTCGAGATTATGACGGCTGAGCGGGATGCGACCGGACATCCGGTGGAGTGGCGTCCCAAACGGATTAGAATCACACGCTTGCATCTCGAGGAAGACGCAGGCAAGAACGTGCACGAGGGTCTGCCAGGTGTGGATCGGTTTTCTTATATCGATCTGAATCGCGCCGGAACGCCGCTGGCGGAAATCGTAACTGAACCTGATTTTCGTTCCTCCTGGGAAGCGTATGATTATGTTAATCATGTTCGGCACGCACTACAGTGGATTGGCGCCTCGGATGCAGATATGGAGAAGGGAAATCTTCGCTGCGAGGCCAATGTTTCAGTGCGAAGGGCAGGCGAAGAAAGGTTTGGCACGAAAGTCGAATTGAAGAACCTCAACTCTGTTCGTTTCATGCAGCGAGCTATTGAGTTTGAGGTCAAGCGTCAGATTGAGGCGCTTGAGTCAGGGGGTAGACTCATTCAGGAGACTCGTCTGTGGGACGAGCACGCCATGGAAACGCGACCGATGCGTTCGAAGGAGGAGGCGCACGATTATCGCTATTTCCCCGAGCCCGATCTTCCGCCACTGATTGTTTCAGATGAGTTCATCGAGCAAGTGCGCGCCTCCTTGCCGGAATTGCCAGACGCACGGCGCCGTCGTTTCATGGAAGAGTATGGACTGACCTTCAACGATGCGTCGCAGCTAACGGCGGAGCGGTCAGTGGCCGATTACTATGAGAAGGCAGCAAGCCACTCGAAAAACCGACAGGGCATTGCAAACTGGCTAAGGTCTGAGCTATTGCGTGAACTGGAGACGGCGGGGTTGCTTGCCAGTGCCTCACCTGTCTCAGCTGAGCAGTTGGCAGCGCTTGTGCGGCTGATCGATCAGGGTACCATTAGCGGGAAGCAGGCGAAGGAAGTTCTGGTAGAGATGTTCAAGACAGGTAAGGAAGCTGCCGTCATAGTCGAAGAGCATGGACTGACTCAGGTTAGTGACACTGGTGAAATTGATGCGCTCGTAGAACAGGTACTCGCAGCTAACCCACAGCAGGTCGCGAGCTATCGCTCAGGGAAAGAGAGCGTGTTTGGATTCTTTGTGGGCCAGATCATGAAGGCCTCGCAGGGTAAGGCAAACCCTAAGATTGTGAACGAAAGGTTGCGGGCGAGATTGGTCTCATGATTAGGGCGTCACAAGACCCTTTTTGATGTTGCGCTGCCACGCTTCGTAATTTCGTACCCGGCGTTTTGCCTGCTTACGTGTTAGCTTCATTTCTCGTGCAACGTGGTCGATTCGCTTGGTACGATCGTTTTTCTTGTCGTAACGATCGCCGGGGGCGTTCAGGTAAATATCGTAAGCGCGAGCCCATTCCGCCTTCACATCCGGTGTTGCCTGTTTCCCGCGTTGTTCGGGCATGTTCCACCTCAGAGTATGAGATTGAGGTACTGAGTTTACCAGCAAATTGCCCAAGGGGGAATTGAGTATAATTAGTGAAATCCAATTCGAATCCAAAGGAGACAACCAAGATGACGAGCACGGTAAAACCGATTCCTGAGGGCTACCATTCAGTTACGCCCTATCTGATTCTCAGCAAGGCGGCTGAGGCGATTGAGTTTTACAAAAAGGCATTCGGCGCCACCGAATTGTTTCGTATGGCCGGCCCTGACGGTAAGATTGGCCATGCGGAACTGAAAATTGGCGACTCACCAATCATGCTTGCGGACGAACATCCGAGCATGGGCTACGTTAGTCCGCAAACTCTGGGAGGTACGCCAGTCAGTATTCTTCTCTATGTCGAGGACGTGGATAAGATCTTCAATCAGGCAGTCGCCGCAGGTGGTTTACAGCAACAGCCTCTCAAAGACCAATTCTACGGGGACAGATCCGGCACGCTAAAGGATCCTTTTGGGCATATTTGGACCGTTGCCACACATAAAGAAGATGTTTCAGCCGAAGAGATGGACAAGCGAGCCGCCGCAGCCCATGGAGGTGCTTAAACTTTAGTCAACCATTTCCTGACTGAGACCACACTGCCAACCAGTGCGACCGCGATGAGGAAATAGACCAAATACTCGAGTAAGCGGGAGTTTAGGGCCATTTTCTATCTTTGCTTTTAGTTGCCCAATACGTTTTTGCTTTACGAACCTCTTGAGCCCTTCCTCGCCCGCCTTCCTCATTGGTATGTCGAACGAGCAACACGCCCAACACTGAGCCCACTGCCGACATCAGCATATTCGAGCCAAACTTGATGGCGCTCTTGAGGCCGTTTCCTTCAGCCATCAGGTGTTGATTAGGGCCACCGGATGACCTTATGTTTTGGGTCGGTGGATGCCGGCAAAGGAGGTGATTGCGGGGAACTGCTTTCAATTAGCTTCCGAAGGTCTGATGTATTTGACGGGAAAGGTTTTTCTTCAACCATCACTGCGGCCGGCTTAATTTCAAGCATCTCTTCTATGGAACCCCCATTCGAGTCAGGATGGCTCTTCTTGCCCTTCGCTTTACCGGTCCTTGTCGGTGCACCAGAGGCAACGTGCCTCATTCTCTTGTTCGACTCACTTTGCGCCGGTGTTGGTGAAGGATTAGCAAATTCTGCGCCGACATTTGCCCGCTGATTTTTCTCCTGGTTTGCCAGTGTAGTTGGCAACCTCATAGCTATTGCGGGATTTGGCTCAACTCTTAGCAGTTGCTTACCCTTGTCAGCAAGCAACCCGGAATGGCTTTCTGAAAATTCAGCAACATCTTTTAGAGTTATCTGATGCTCAATCTGATCAGCTGCTAGCCGCTCGCCAGCACTGGCCGCGGATGAAAGAAAACTAGCGCGACCATTGCGGTCGTGGGCGCGATCAGGACGCTCGCCACTTGTTCTCGCCGCATAGTACGTACAAAGTCCGCTGATCAACACTGCTGCGGCTGTAAGGGCTGCAATTCGTTTACCGGATGAAGCTGGCATGGTTCGTTTTCTAGATTTCTTGTAACTCACCGGGCTTGATGGGTAAAGAATTCTTTCATTGCTAGTCATGCCCACGGCAGTAGTCTGCTTTTTAACACTCTCCTCGAGCGTGAATGAACCAGCTGGGGCGCCGTCGAGAGATACCCGCCTCAGCAAAGCCGCGAGCTCCGTGAATCCGCGCGCTGAGGCCCACATTTCCGCCGATGTTTCAAATCTACTTTGAGCTTTAACGTCAGCGCCTCTCTGCAAGAGAAGGCATACCAGATCGTACTGACCAAAGAATGCCGCGAAGAGCAAGGGTGTAAACCCATGATCCTGGCGGGCGTTGACATCGGCGCCGTGCTCAAGCAGAAGTTCGGCAACATTGACGTGGCCGTTGATTATCGACCGCATTAGCACCGTGAGTCCGAACCTGGTTTGTTCGTTCGGATCGGCTCCCGAAGCAAGCAGGGCCGTAACCCGCGACAGGTCTCCGCGGTCCACCGCATCGGCGAGCAAGTCTGCATCCGACTTTGTCTTTTGCGCAGTCAAGACTGAGGACATTAATGCTCCTGTTTTCCTTACGGTGCGACTGTAATTCTGTCGCCTGGTTGAACCAACGGATCGGCCAACTTGCCCGAGTTTATTTCCTTAAGTTTGTAGCGAGTTGAGCGGAGCAGGCCGTCAGAACCTTCTCGAGCGAGTTCGATTTCGGTTTCCTGTGGCTTGTGGGTCACGCCGCCTGCCACAAGGATTGCCTGTGTTAGCGAAAGACTCTGTCGAAAGAGTTTCTCTCCAGGGATTTTTACTGCGCCACCAATATAGAAGTACTGCTTAGGCGCAGGCTGCACCATGATCACGTCGCCCGGCCTGATGAGAAGACCTGTGGCTGTCGGATCGGAAAGATCGATTGTGGATTGTTTGGCATTCGAAATTACGGTTGCGCGTTCGGCTTCCGGAAATGGTTGGGCGTCAGCCAGAACTACATACAGAGGAATAGCCTCTCTGCGAAGGACCTTTGTGCCAGGCTCTTTTACCTGTCCGCTGATTAGAACAGTGTGACTGGCGTAGTCTCGTACGCCGACCAGAACCTCAGGGCTCTCGCTTAATGCCAGCCTTATCAGTTCGCTCTTCAGTCTTTCACTGATCTCCTGCGCGGTTAAGCCCTCCACTGATAGCGGCTGGCCCAGGCCCGGGTATTCCAGTAGACCGGTTGGCGTTACCGTAAACAGACTCGATTGATTTAACCGAGAGTCCCGGACGCGGACTTCGAGGATATCGCCGACACCCACGCGATAAACGCGAGTAGGCTCAAGATTCGGTTGCCGTGCATCAGTTGAATTCGAGATATTGGCAGCAACCTTCTCCGAAACGGGAGAAGAAGGCTTGTCAGCGCCAGCTTGCACCTCTGTGGTCGTACTTTTTAGAGGAGGGGAGGCTGCCTGCTGCGACAATTTCTGGTTTGGCAAAGTAGAGGTCGTGCTTCCTGGGCCGGTAGCGGTTTTATCTTTGAAATTGCTTGCGCCGGTTTGCTCCCTGCTGACGCGAGGTGTGACCGGGGGCGAAATTGGAGCAGCATCTTCCGCCTGGGTTTTTGGAATGAGCTTAGCGGGAAGGACGTCTTTTTTCGCGTTTGCCTTGATTGCCGATTCCTGGCTCGCAGTTTTCTTCTGTTCGCGGACTTTCGCGTAGAGCGCGTGCACTCTTGTAATGGCTTTCTTGTTGTCAGGATCCAGTCTCAAACCGCGCTCAAAAGCGTCGATGGCTGCTTCCCAGCGTCCGGTATCAAAGTAGGCCTGACCCAAACCGAAATAGGCGTCAACGAGATTTGGTTTGAGCTGTATTGCCAACTGGAAGGCCACGGTCGCTTCGGAGTACATCTTCAAGCGAGAATACCTCAGGCCCTGGTCATAGAATTGTTTGGCCTTTGCTGGATCCGTTATGTTATTGGCCTTGCTTTGCCTCGCGTCGCTGCTAACAGATACAGGTGGCTTCCTGGCCTGGCCAACAACGCATACCTGGCAGGTTATTAAGATGACCAAAAACAGCGGTGACGAGTATCTGTATTGTGTCGTTTGCATATGGGTCAGCAGAGGGGGATCCGGTTATTTCCAAGCGGGCCTTGGAAGTCGGTCCTGGGATGCAGACCGGCTACTCAGTTTCCTTCCATAGCCCATGAATAGGGTTAACAAACTGAAGCGATAATCGGAGCTCTGCGTTTTGGACTTTCGGTATTTGGGATCAGAATTATTATATCAGAATCCCTTCCCGGTTAGCACGCCTGCCTACCTGAGAAGACCGATTCAGACATGAAGGTTTTTAAAACGTTACGTCCGCGTACGAACTATGAAAAACCATCACCAATGTGTTGGATGGGGGTTGACTTTCTGGGGATCTATTTGGCAAATTATCCGGACCCTGTTAGGCTTGCCTCCCAACAAAGAACGTACGCGTGGTGACCACCATGAGTCACAAGCGATTAGTGCTCTACCACCACACAACTCTGGAGACCGCTCACGATATCCATGCGAGCGGCTTTAAGGACAGCGTAGGATACTTCCTGAACAACCGCATCTGGACTGGTGTCTGGTTATCAGATATGCCACCGGAACACCCGACTCCGGGAGACGCGCTTCTCAAGGTGAAAGTAGACTTGGATGATGATCAATTGGCGCGGTGGGAGTGGGCAAGAGAGGGTGGCAGTTGTCGTGAGTGGCTCATACCCGCAAAGATTCTCAACCAGTGCGCAACCGTAGAACAATCCATTAATCTCCCCTGAATAGCCCACAGATACCAGGGCCTATTACCTCATCCAATGGGAGGCCTGCCGGCAATCTATCTGGTTTTCTTTGCGTTCCCCCGCAGAAAATCGATGAGAAGCAGTTCTGTTTCAAGATTTTTCAGGAGTAAACGCCCTATCAATCATTTTAATAGAGTCAGAACCCGAGGGTCGAAAATCCTTCCGCGCTTGCTGAAGAGGATAATGATAAATCCAGAGGAATATAAAAGATGAGCGATGGTCAGAGACTCCGAAACTCCAGAATCAAGTTGCGTTTAACACAGAAAGAACTAGCTAATTTGCTCGGGCTAAGACGGTGGATTTCCAGTTGGGAACGAGGGCACAATCCGCCACCGCCCTATATCTGGAGGGCAATTGCAAAACTCGAAAATGAGAAGAAACTTTCAAAGAGGATGTAAGCGGCTGGTCCTCACTTGCTCGCCGCTACATAGCCAAAGGGGATGGTTAGGGCAAGCTCTCCGCGCGTTTCCGCGTACTGGTTCAGATTCTTTTCCAGTTCGCTAAAAACGGTCACCTGCCGTTCTTCGGGAACTATCTGTTTCCAACCTGCCAAAAAGCCTAACTGAATAAAGTAATGGCAACTTTCGGGTCTTCCAATTCAAACTTGCTGTTTAAATAAGTAGTCATGACTCCTTGCCGGCCCCGAGTGCGTCTGTTCTTAAAGCGAGTTCAGGAATGATTTCTGCGCGCAGGGCCCCAAAGATCGAGGGTGCGACTTTTACTTTTATCTCTCGACTACCACCGCCGAGAATCACCCACTGTAGAGCAAGAACTCGCTGGTCTACGTAAAGCGGAAGTTGACTTGGTAGGGCGAGCGGCGTCACACCACCCAGTTGCATGCCAGTGATCTCCAGAGTCTGTTCGGGGGTGGCAAAAGAAACTTTGGATACGCCAAGCAGGTTTCTAACCCGTTTGTTTACATCCAGCCGAGTGTTTGCCAGGACGACGCAGGCCGCAAACTTTTTGGGTTCTTTCCGGGAAGCCACCAGAATAGTATTACAGGTATGTTCAAGCGAATAGCCGTATGTTTCACAAAATTGCGCAGTATCGGCAAACATTGGATCGATGCGAATGATCTCGTATGGAATACAGAGGTCTTCCAGAGCTTCCGTGACCTTATCTGCGGACGAATTCATTCCTTTTTCTCGCTGTTGCGGCACAGACAATAATTTGCCGGAACCGAGTTGTCCACTACTCTTTCTTACCAGGCCAGCAGGACACCGCTCAGAATGTTGGGACCCGATGGTGAGCCATTGGCCCGCAAATACTACTCCGAAAAGACGGAACGCGATCTCGACGCGGATGAGATAATTGGAGAAGCTGATCGCCAACAAATCCAAAAAGCATTTATCTGCTGCCAAGCTTCAGGACGAAGAAACCGAGCGGCTGCTAAAGCTTGTCAAGAAGAAGGGTTCGCGCGCCAGGAATGTGATCACGTTGGAAAAAGAAGAGGCGGAAGAAGGGAAGGTGATTGATCTCGTTGAAGTGCTAAAGAAGAGTCTTTCCGGCAAAGGAAAATGATCATGGATGGGCATGCCCAGAAATAGAAAGGACGCGCCTGTCCTTATGAAAGCATCATAAAAGCGTTTCCGGATTCTGGACTGGATTTCCGGGATTTGAACAAAACTTCCACCAAAGTCATTCTTGGTTTCCAAGATTCTTGAGTAATTAGCTGGACCGGACTGAAGAACTCTTTGGCTCTAGTTTTGCGTGCAACGATAAAACCGCTAAGAGTTTCAAGCAGATTTGATGGCCTCACATGTCAGCAGAGACCGGATGTGCGGCGTCCTGCCTAGGCTGGTTTATTCGTCTCTCTAATTAAACAGGCAGTACCGAACTGGGAGGTCTCCTATGAAGCGACGGTTGTTCGCAATCCCACTCATCACAGCGATTATTGTGCTAACAGCGTCGGCAGCCATTGCCGACCCGATCGTGCTCGGGCAGAGTGATACGTTCGAGAGTGGCACAACGCTCGGATGGGGCATCGGTATGCCGAGTCTTTTGGCTCCATTTGTGGCGGTAGGTGGGCCGGCAGGCGCTGCTGACCATTACCTGCAACTCACCTCATCGGGGGATCCCACTCTGCCGGGCGGACGTCTCGCAGTATTCAATACGACACAGTGGGCCGGGAATTACATTACCGCCGGAGTTAACGCTATTGTTATGGATGTGAATAACCTCGGCTCTACGGACCTGTACCTCCGCCTGCTGGTTGCTGATCCTATGTTCGGGCCGCCTTCGAATATTGCTTTCTCCACGAACGCGATCTTCTTGCCCGCTGGCAGCGGCTGGACCAGGGTGACATTCTTAATCGGGCCAGACGATTTGACGGTCGACCTGGGAACGGTCATCGGGGCACTGTCAAATGCGACAGAACTACGCCTGTTTCACAATCCAACGGCTGCTTTCCCTGGCCCAGGCGTCGGCATACCTCCGGTTGCTGCCAGTTTGGGAGTGGACAACATTACGGCAGTGGCCGTCCCGGAACCCGCTACAATGCTGCTACTAGGCTCGGGACTGGCTGGTATCGGCGCCGCCCTCAGGAGGCGCAAAGCCTCGCGCTGAACACAGACTCACACGTTTTGTAGGCACGGGCGGGCCGTTAATTTAGTGCTTCGCCTCCAGCCCCCTCGTCATCTTCACATGCTTTGCCGGCTGCCTCACCCGGATGCAAGACAAAAGACCCGCTAACTCGCGGACTTGCACTAGCGAGTGTTTAGTGTAAATTCGTGTGACTTCGTGTTCCGTTTAATAGATGAGTCAGCGCAAGTCCTACGACGCAGTGATTATCGGGTCTGGTCCAAACGGTCTCGCTGCAGGAATTGAGCTTGCCCGGAACGGCTATTCCGTCGTTGTCTTTGAGGCAGAAAAGAGTTGTGGCGGCGGCGCGCGCTCAGCGGCCTTGACATTACCGGGCTTTGTGCATGATGTCTGCTCGGCAGTGCATCCTTTAGCGGCCGGATCGCCGTTCTTTTCACGTCTGCCGCTTGCCGACCACAGTCTGCAATTCATCTTTCCACCGGCAGCCGTAGCCCACCCATTCGATGATGGAACAGCAGTGGTTCTGGAGCGCTCAGTCGAAGCAACCAGCGAAGCTCTCGGACGGGATGGTTCTGCCTATCGTCATTTACTGAAACCACTGGTTGCAGGCTGGAATGATCTGGCTGCAAACATTCTTGGTCCGCCAAGATGGCCTTCTCATCCAATTATGTTGGCGCGTTTCGGCCTGCGTGCGTTGCGTTCAGCTTGCGCCCTTGCAGAAAGCCGGTTCGCAGAACGTAACGCGCGCGGATTTTTTGCTGGTCTCGCCGCACACTCGTCGCTGCCACTGGAAAAAACGGCGACGGCAGCCTTTGGTCTGGTGCTAGGCGTTACCGGGCATGCGGTTGGATGGCCTGTGATCCGCAAAGGTTCGGGTGAGTTAACAGCGGCTCTTGTTAGTCTCTTTCAATCTTTTGGTGGGGAGATCATCACTGATAGACGCATCAGCAGGCTCGAGGAACTACCTGAGCACCGGGTAGTGCTCTGCGACATTACGCCGCGTCAACTCTTACGGCTCGCAGGAGATCGGCTCCCCGCGCGATTCCAGCAAAAACTGCGCGGCTATCGTTATGGACCAGCGGCATTCAAAATTGATTGGGCACTTGACGCGCCGGTTCCCTGGGCGGCCCAGGGTTGTTTCCAAGCGGCCACGGTTCATCTGGGGGGAACGCTTGAAGAGATTGCCGAGTCTGAGCGCGCGCCCTGGCGCGGCCAGCATGCAGGCAAACCTTTCGTCCTGGTTGCCCAACCAAGCCTGTTTGATCCCACTCGTGTGCCTGTAGGAAAGCAGACGCTTTGGGCGTACTGTCATGTTCCGAACGGCTCAAATGTCGACATGACTGAAGCAATTGAAACTCAGATTGAACGATTCGCGCCCGGATTTAGAAAACATGTGCTGGCGCGCAAAGTTACAACCCCAGCCCAACTCGAGCAGTACAATGAAAATCTTATTGGCGGTGATATTAATGGTGGGGCGCAAGATCTGGGGCAGCTTTTTCTCAGACCCACGGCGTTGCTTTATAGAACCCCTCTTAAGGACGTCTACATCTGCTCCTCATCGACCCCGCCTGGCGGAGGAGTGCATGGCATGTGCGGTTTTCACGCTGCGCGACTCGCCATTCGCCGTCTGTCAAAGGCTGCGTCGTAACGCGTCAGCCTCTCCTCCAGCTTAGTCCGTGCAGGCGCGAAAGTCTGGCGAGAGAAACGTTAAGTTTTTGTGCTGCTTTAGTTTACGCGCATACCTTATGATGGTTCATGATGACTAGTCAGATTGCCATCGTTCTCATATTGCTTCTGGTTGCGCTCGTACTCTTTTCCACCGAGCGAATCCCGATCGAAATTGTCTCCATCTTGTTGGTGATGGCCCTTGTCGTTACCAATACCCTTTCCGCAAGCGACGCCTTTGCTGGCTTCGGGAATGATGTGGTCATCACAATTGCTGGTCTATTCGTGCTTACCGGCGGACTTGCCAAGACTGGCGTAATAGATGTGGTGGGAAGACGTTTGCATCGCATCGCAGGCGATAGTGAGTTTCGTATTTCCGCTCTTATTATGCTCGCCGCGGCAGTCTGCGCCGGCCTGATGAAAAACACTACGACGACGGCGATGTTTCTTCCCGTAGTTTTGGGAATTGGCACACGGAGAAATATCAGTCCTTCAAAACTCCTGATGCCGCTCGCCTTTGGGGCCATTCTGGGTGGCACCTGCACTCTCATAGGCACCTCCACCAACCTGGCTGTCAGTGGCGCCTTACCCCGCTACGGTATCGAGCCGTTTTCAATGTTCGAATTGACAAAAGTGGGTGTGCCAATTGTTGGTGTGGGAATTCTTTACATGTTGCTTTTGGGGTTACGCCTCTTGCCCGTTCGGGAGTCGCCATCGTCTCTCACCGAGCAATATCACGTACGACAATACATGACCGAGGTGATAGTGTTAGACAACTCACCGCTCATCGATAAGACCCTGGCTGAGGCGCGGATTAGCGACGAACTCGATCTCACAGTATTGGGGATTCTTCGTGGAGCCCAACAGTACAGGATTGCGCCGCACAAGATGGAGAAAATCAAAGCCGGTGACTTGTTGCTTGTTCAAGGCCGAGTAGAAGACATATTAAGAGTGAAGTCCGAAGCAGGGATCGAGATTAAGGCGGATTTTACCCTGAGCGATGCTTACCTGGAGGGAAGCGACGTGGAGCTCTTTGAGGCTATGGTGCCGCGCAGCTCCGAATTCATAGGGAGCACGTTAAAGCGACTCCAGTTTCGCCAGCGTTACCAACTCGTGGTGTTGGCGATCAATCGCCATGGGGTAAATCTGCTATCGAAGGTGAGTAGAGTAAGACTGAGGTTTGGTGATGTACTCCTGGTACAAGGGAACCGCGAACATGTCGAGGGTCTCGCACGCGACGGCCAAATATTGCTGCTGGAGGAGATTTCTGAACGTCAAACGCGGACGGGAAGAAGACCTTGGGCGCTACTGGCCTTTGGAGTATTTCTG
>Ga0209751_10002065_pt1 | contig 20340 bp, 16 predicted proteins | sample RifCSP13_1_FD_184019 | JGI IMG/M metagenome (GOLD analysis project Ga0209751, IMG submission 184019) | Soil microbial communities from Rifle, Colorado - Rifle CSP2_sed 13_1 (SPAdes) (version 2) | ecosystem: Environmental > Terrestrial > Deep subsurface > Rock core/Sediment | place: Rifle... | reverse complement strand
CAACATGCCTCATCCGCGAGCGCGTTACGCTCTGCCGCTGCGGGCCAGGCTGACGATGGCCGCGCGCCGATTCATGCCGGATGAGATGTGGGATAGGATCGTGCGGCAGGTTTTGAAATGGTAAGTCTCCTTCAGAGAGAGTTCTTGTACGTTGACTGCGACCCGAAGGGTCTGCCCCTAAAAGCGATACAAAAAGCGATATAAACACGCCGAACCTATTGCCAGTGCCCGGCGAAAAGTGCTAGAGTGGAAATTGGAAGCTGGAGGCTAGAGGTTGGATGCGCCGCTCTAATTTCCAACATCCAACCTCCAGAACGGGAAGGGCAATATGGACGGCGAAGAATCCTTTGGCCGCATGGTGCGGGAGCGCCGCCGGGCGCTGGATTTGACGCAAGAGGAATTGGCGCGCAGAGTAGGGTGCGCGGCGATCACCATCCGCAAGATCGAGGCCGACGACCTGCGCCCCTCGGTGCAGATCGCCGAGCGGTTGGCGATGGCGCTCGCCGTCCCGCTGGACGATCGGGCCGAATTCGTGCGGCGAGCGCGGGCGGTACGCCCCGAGCCGGCCATCCCCCTCATCACGCCCACGCCCGCGCCCGAGGAGATCGGGCGCGAAGACTTGACGGGCCGCGCCATCCGGGGCTATGCGCTGGCCGAACGCATCGGGACGGGCGGCATGGGGGCGGTGTACCGCGCTGTCCAGCCGCTCGTCGAGCGCGAGGTCGCGATCAAGATCATCCTCCCCGCCTTCGCCAACCACCCCGACTTCATCCGCCGTTTCGAGGCCGAGGCCCAACTGGTCGCGCGGCTGGAACATCCCCACATCGTCCCGCTCTACGACTACTGGCGCGAGCCGGGCGTGGCCTATCTGATCATGCGCCTGCTGCGCGGCGGCAGCGTGCAAACGCTGTTGCAACACGGGCCGCTCGCATTAGAGACCGCGGCTCAACTACTGGAGCAGATTTGCTCCGCCCTGCACGCCGCCCACCGCATCGGCGTCATCCACCGCGATCTCAAGCCCGCGAACGTGCTGCTCGACGAGGACAGCAACGCCTACCTGGCGGACTTTGGCATCGCCAAGAACCTCGGCAACCCGAACCTCGAAGATCAGACGCAGGTGGACATGATGATTGGCTCGCCGCACTACATGTCCCCGGAGCAGATTCGGTCGCTCTCGGTCAGGCCGCAGTCGGATATTTACTGCCTGGGCGTGATGCTGTACGAAATGCTGACGGGCGCGCTGCCCTTCACCGGGCCGACGCCGTTTGACTTGGTCCAGCAGCACATCAGCGCGCCCCTGCCTCCGCTTTCTGCGCGCCAGTCCGGCCTGCCTGCCGCGCTCGACGCGGTGATTGGCCGCGCCGCCGCTAAAGACCCCGAAGAACGCTATCCCGATGTCTTGACCTTGCTGGACGATTTCCGCCGTGCGCTCGACGGCGGCGCGCTCATGCGCACGCGCATCCTCCCTGCTGTGGAAGAGGAGGAGGCGTCGGGTGAGATTGTCAATCCGTACAAAGGCCTGCGGGCTTTCGCCGAGGCCGACGCCGAGGATTTTTTTGGACGGGAGACGTTGATTCAACAATTGCTGGCGCGGTTGGGCGAGGGGGGCGACCTGACGCGTTTTCTGGCCGTCGTCGGGCCGAGCGGGAGCGGCAAGTCGTCGGTTGTCAAGGCGGGCCTCCTCCCGGCCCTGCGGCGCGGCGGCCTGCCCGGCTCCGAAAACTGGTTCATCGTGGACCTGCTCCCGGGCCAGCACCCGTTTGAAGAATTGGAGGCCGCGCTCTTGCGCGTCGCCGTCAATCCGCCCGAGAGCCTGCTCGGTCAACTGCGTGAAAATGAACGCGGCCTATTGCGCGCCGTGCGCCGCTGTTTGCCCGACGATCCGGGGGTCGAGTTGGTGCTGGTCATTGACCAGTTCGAGGAAGTCTTCACGCTGGTTCCTGCGGAGGGCGAAGACGAACGCGCGCTGCTGCTGAACAGCCTGGTGACGGCAGCGCTGGACGAGCGCAGCCGCGTGCGCGTAGTTATTACGTTGCGCGCCGACTTCACCGACCGCCCGTTGCGCTACGTGGATTTCGGCGAACTGGTGCAGCGGCGCTCGGAGTTCGTCCTGCCCCTCACGCCCGACGAACTGGAGCGCGCCATTCACGGCCCGGCGCGGCGCGTGGGGCTGCGGCTGGAGCCAGGCCTGACCTCGACCATGATCCGCGAGATCGGCGACCAGCCGGGCGCATTGCCGCTTTTGCAATACGCATTGACCGAACTGTTTGAGAAGCGCGAAGGGCGCACGCTGACGAAGAAAGCCTACGCCGAGATCGGCGGGGTGCTGGGCGCGCTGGGTCGCCGCGCGGAAGAAGTGTTCGCGAGTCTGGATGAAGCCGGTCAATCTGCGGCCAGGCAGTTGTTCTTGCGCCTGGTGACGCTGGGCGAGGGAACGGAGGACACGCGGCGGCGCGTTCTGCGCTCCGAACTTGAGTCGCTCAGTCATGTCATGCTGAGCGACCCTTCGACTTCGCTCAGGGCAGGCGCGAAGCAACTCGGTTCGGGCGTAGAGACTCTTCGCTTCGCTCAGAGTGACAGCCGCGCACACGCGATAAATGCCGTGGCTGAGGCCTTCGGCAAACACCGCCTGCTCTCCTTCGACCGCGACCCGCTGACGCGCGGGCCGACGGTGGAAGTGGCGCACGAGGCGCTGCTGCGCGAGTGGCCGCGCCTGCGCGAGTGGTTGGATGAAAGCCGCGCCGACGTGCGAATGCAGCGACAACTCGCTAGCGCCACCGCCGACTGGCAGAGCGCGAACCGTGATGAGAGTTTCTTGCTCACTGGCGCACGATTGGAGCAGTTTGAGGGCTGGGCGGCCAATACCAGTGTGGCGCTCACACAGGATGAGCGCGCATTTCTCGACGCGGGGCTGGCTGAACGTGACCGGCGCGCGCTCGAAGAACAGGTACGCCAACGCCGCGAACTGGAAGCCGCGCGCAAATTGGCAGAAACCGAGCGGGCGCGGGCCGAAAGTGAACGACAACGCGCCGAAGAGCAAGTTCAATATATGGCGCGCGTGCGGACGCGCAACCGGGTGATTGCGGGGGCCGGGGCCGTTGCACTGGTGCTGGCCGTGCTGGCTGGACTCTTCGGCCTTCAATCGAATCGGAATGCGATAGAGTCCCAGCAAAACGCCGCCACCGCGACGGCGGCGCTGGGCGAGTCGCAGTTGCGCGGCACACAAGCGGCGCAGCAGGCGCAGGCGGCGCAAAACGCCGAGGCCACCGCTCAGGCCGAAGCCGCCATCCGCGCTGAGGCAGAGGCGGAGGCAGAGCAAGCCGCCCTGCTCTCCTTCTCGCGTGAGTTGGCGGTTCAGGCCAAGCTCAATCTCACCGTGGACCCGGAGCGGAGCATCCTCCTGGCGCTGGCCGCGCTCGACCAGGCTTACTCTCAAGAGGCCGAAAACGTGCTGCACGAAGCGGTGTCGGCCTCGCGGGTGCGGCTGACGCTGAGGGGGCACGAAGGGCCAGTTGAAGAAGTGGCCTACAGCCCGGATGGAAAACTGATCGCCACGGCCAGCGGTGATAAGACGGCCAGAATTTGGGACGCTGCCACGGGCCAAGAGTTGCTCACACTGCAGCATGCGGCAGGGGTCGGTAAGGTTAAGTTCAGTCCCGACGGCGCGCGCCTGGCCACCGGCGCGGGCGACGGTCTTGTCAGACTCTGGGATGTGGCTTCGGGCAAAGAGCTGCTCACCATCATCGCAGCGCCGCAGGTGATAGATCCATCACCTTATACGGTATATATGGCTTTCAGCCCGGATGGTAAGCTGCTGGCGACCGTCGGCAATCGCGAAAGCCAAGCGAAGTTCTGGGACCCCGCATCAGGGGCTGAGTTGTTCACGCTTTCCCACCCGAGCTGGCTATCCGTCGCCCCCGGCGTTGATCTCGTCGCTAATGAAATCGTATTCAGCCCCGCGGAGCGTGGAACGCACTTTGCTATTAGCCTTAGCAGCCGTGGTGTAGGCCTGGGGAGAATTGAGGTGTGGGACCTAACAGCGCGCCAGAGGGTGCAGACGCTGGCCGGGCGTTTTCGTGAAGACCCCTTTCTACCCCTGGCCTTCAACCCGGAAGGGACACGCTTGGCCGCCCCGCGCGGGCCGGATGGCAGAGCCGCCATCTGGGACGTGGCCTCCGGTAACTTGCTGTTTAACCTGAAAGAAAGCGGGAACGACATAATCTACAGCGCGAACGGGAAGCGCCTGCTCAGCGGGAGCGGTGGAGGCCGGGCCAAAGTGTTCGACGCCGAGACCGGTGAAGAGGTGCTCGCGCTGGTCGGGCACACAGGCATCGTCATCAGTGTGGCCGAAAGCCCAGGATGTGTGGAGCCACCCGCCGCGCCCTTTGAATGGTGCGGCACCCACCTGGCCACGGCGAGCGACGATGGAACGGTGAGGGTCTGGGACATCTCCCCGGCCGGCAATCAAGAACTGCTGACCGTGCCCGGGACTAACTTTGCGCTCAATCAAGACGAGATGCGCTTGAGCACGGTCATCCTCCCGCCTTATGACCCTGACGGCGTTACCATTTCCATTCAGGCATGGGACTTGCCCGCCGGGTTCGGCGTGCCGCAGTTAGTTCAGGCATCTGGCTATACCTCGTCTTCCACCCGGCTTGACGCAGGTTTTCGATGGTACTGGTTCTTTCCCGCGCAGGGGATATTAGCCGCGACATTCGACAACGGCTTCAGATTCTGGGACGTGACCGAGGAGGGCAAAGAGTTATACCCCGTCTCTTGCTGCCCCCTTAGGAATGATACGGCAGTCAGTTTTTCAAGCAAACGTGAACCACGCGCGGCAATTGCTTATCGGAAGGAAGGCACGGTGATGGTATGGGATCTCGTCGCCGACGAGAATATCAGGACTCTGCAGGTGGCTGAACCAAATGACCTTGCGTGGCTTAGTCTCAGTCCGGATGGAGAGCGATTGGCCACCATGAATAACGATACGACTGTTGAGACGTGGAATGTGACGACCGGCCAGAAGCTGCTGACGTTACCCGGGCCTGCCTCCCTGGATAGCAACCTGCGGTTCAGCCCGGATGGGAAGTGGCTGGTAGTTTCAGATTGCACAGGGACAGTTGCTGTATGGGATGCTGCGACCGGCGAGAAGAAGCTCACGCTCTCCAGCAACCTGGCCTGCATCGAGGGAGTCGGGTTCAGCCCGGATGGGAAACTGATCGCGGCGAACAGCTTTCGGCGGGGGTTGAAAATCTTGGATTTTGAAACGGGGCAAGAATTGCTCACATTGCCATTCACAGGAGGCTTGGACGTTCAGTTCACCCCGGATGGGACGCGCCTGATCGTGGCCGTCGAGGAGGAGACGGCACTGGTTAGGGAAACCGTGCGCATGTACCTGCTACGGTTGGAGGACCTCGTGGCGCTGGCCAAGACGCGCGTCACGCGCACGCTGACCACAGAGGAGTGCCAGCAGTATTTGCACATGGCGCAATGCCCACAACCTTGAACCACTGAGGGGATGAGGCGCACTGAGGGCGCTGACGGAAGACTCAGCGCCCTCATTTTCTTTCAGTGCGTCAGTGGTTCAAATGGTCGCGCGCCAGGGGTGTCAACAGATGGGTCAACGGATCAACGGATGGCAGGCGTGCGGGCGAGGCCATCCGTTGATCCGCTGCAATATCCGCTGACGACTGAGGAATGCCGGAAGTAGTGGCATGCGGAGGCGCGCCCGGCCCGGAACCCTGACCTGCTCGCTTATTCATAGTGCCGAGGGCGCTGAGGATTACTCAGCGCCCTCGCTTTTTCTGTGGGCTTAGTGACCACAGGCACAACTCCGGGCCAGTATCGGCGATATAAAAAGCGATAGAAACGCCCTGTATCTCTTGAATCCGCCTCTTGCGAGTGCTAAAGTGATTCTCGCATTAGAAGAGAGTCGAGGCCTCGCTCCATTTCTGTTCACGATCCACCGAAAGGAGCAACGACATGAACACCAAACGCATATGCCTGGCCAGTCTGGTGCTGGTCCTGGCGCTCATGCCTGCCGCCGCCCAGGCGCAGGACGAACTGGCGGCGCTGCGCGCGGCGACCGCGCGCTTCCATCGCGTGGAAGTGGCTGAGGATGAAGGCTACGGCCAATTTCTCGGCTGCATCAGCGAGCCGGGAGAGGGTGCGATGGGCATCCACTTCGTCAACGGCGCCCTGGCGGGCGATGCCGCGCTGGATCCGCTTCGCCCGGAGGCGCTGGTGTATGAGCCAGACGAGACCGGGAAGCTCAAGTTGGTCGCGCTGGAATTTATCGTCTTTCAGGCGGCCTGGGATGCCGGGAACTCGGCCCCCCCGTCGCTCTTCGGGCAGCCGTTCCACCTCGTGCCCAGCCCGAACCGGTACGGCGTGCCGTCCTTCTACGAACTCCACGCCTGGGTGTGGCGGGATAACCCGGCTGGCATGTTTGAGGATTGGAATCCCGAAGTCACCTGCCCGGAGTAAACATGAAAATCCCACTCGCCGCACGCTTCGCCATTTTCGGGCTGACGGCCGGCTGGTTGGTCGTTGGGTTGGCCTGGGTCGGCCTGCTCATCGAGCTGGGACAGTCGGACGGCCTGGTGCGGTATCCGGGGGCGGTACGCCTCACCGAGCCAGAATTCCGATTGGACTTTTTGTCCAAAGGCTATTTCCGGCAATCCGGCGTCTATCACACCGCCGACGCCTGGCCTCAGGTATTGAACTGGTATGCGCGATACCTGAAGCTGGATTTGGACCGGAGACCGCAACTGACGGGCAACTGCTTTCACGTGGGCGACACTGACGCGATGATCATTCGGCAGAGCATGGGGGTCACACTGTGCTCACAGGCGGCGGGCACGACGATTTTTGTCAACCGCACCCTAACTTTGCCCCGGTGAGCGCGGGCGCTGAGTCTTTCAGCGATCCGGAGCCCCTGACTGGGCCATCCGGCTGGCCGCCCATTCCGCGTCGGCGGGCGAGAGGGGAGGGACAGGTGGCCGGCGGTAGTCAATGCGCAGGTCGTAGCGGGCGCGCTCGTAAGCCGTGCGGAGCGCCTGGCCCAAATTCAACGGCACGGGTTTGTCGGGGGGAAGAAGAGGCACAGGCAAGATAGGGAGGACCTGGCGCACGCTGATCGGCCACGCGTCGCCTTCCAGCCGGTTGGCGGCGTCGCGGACGAGGGCTACGTAATCGCAACGCGGCAGCAGGTCTTCCAGCGGCATGCGCGGCCACTGGCGGAGCAGGTCAATCTCGATCACGTGGAGCGCGCTTTTGAGGTAAGCCTGCCGCTTTTTGAGATAGTCGTTGCGCCCTTTGCCGGGGCGCTTGTTGACCGGCGACAGCAGTTCAATCACAGCCACCAGTTTCTTAGACTCGCGTTCGCGCAGGTGCAAGGTGGTCAGGCGCACCGGGCGGGTGGTGGGCAGGCGCACCCGAACAGGCGCAGGGGCGACCGCCTCGGCCACGGCCATGCCGGAAGCGCCGGGCGTTGGCAGGTCAGAGCGCGTCACAGCCACATCCGGCAGGACAATCTGTGGATCGGCGCCCACCTCCTCCAACACGATCTGTGTGTCCAACTCCGCCACGTACTTGGGCGCGACGAGCGGCGCGAGTTGTTCGCGGAAGATGCCCATCAGGCTGGTGTGGACATCCGGCCATAGTTCGGGCGCTTCAAGGTAGGGATCCATCCCCGGAAATGGTGAAACGGGCATCGCCGATGATTATACAAGAGAACAAAGTTCTCAGGGTGGCCAGGCAGGTCGGTGTGCGCCCAAAAGTTGGCGGGTAATTCGCCAGACCCGAAGGGTTTTCAAAACCCTTCGGGTCTTCGCTTGCGCCGCGTTGTCTGTGAGCAGGCGGTATGCTATAGTAGTAGGCAGAGAGGCAATCAGCGATGGCTGTGCAAGCGGTTCCCCCACAAACCCAGACGCTCGTGACCGGCGAAGAACTGCTGGCGATGGGTGACATCGGCCCGTGCGAGTTAATTGAAGGGAGGGTCGTTCTGATGAGTCCAACCGGGCTAAGACATGGACGCCATGAAATCAGATTCGGCAAGCACCTCGATGATTTTGTCAGCCAGCATAACCTGGGCGTTGTAGCCGTTGGCGAAGTGGGCATTTACATCCGCCGCAATCCGGACACGGTTCGCGCGGCTGATGTCGCCTTTATTTCCCACACTCGATTGGCGCAACAGAAACAACCAAGCGGGTTTTTGGAAATCGCTCCCGAACTTGTCGTTGAAATCATGTCCCCCGACGACCGCTGGAGTGAAGTCAAACAGAAGCTGCGCGAATACTTCTCCATCGGCGTCAAACTGATCTGGGTAGCCGACCCTTCCGACCGGACAGTGCACGTCTATCGGTCGCTGACCGACGTGCGCGAGTTTACCGAAACAGACATGCTCACTGGCGACGACGTGCTCCCCGGATTCAGTGTGCCAGTGCCGGGCCTGTTTGAAGACTGAGCCTGCCCGCTCCCATACGCCTGCCCGGCTCACTTCAGCCCCAGCACGTTCCTCGCAATCACCAGTCGTTGAATTTCGCTTGATCCCTCGCCGATCGTCATCAACCGCGCGTCGCGGTAAATGCGCTCGACGGGGAACTCCGCCGAGTAGCCATAGCCGCCGTGAATCTGGATCGCATTTCGGCAGGCGCGCTCGGCCATCTCGGTAGCGAAGAGCTTGGCCTGCGCGGCTTCTTTGGTGTAAGGGCGGCCGTTTTGCTTGAGCCAGGCAGCGCGGTAGACCATCAGGCGCGCAGCCTCGATCTCCAGCGATGCGTCGGCCAGCATAAATTGGATGGCCTGATGCTGGGCGATGGGCACGCCGAAGGTGTGCCGCTCTTTGGCGTATTTGACGGCCTCCTCGTACGCAGCCTGCGCCAGCCCCACGGCCAGCGCGCCGATGCCGATGCGCCCGCCGTCAAGCACGGCCAGCGTATGCGCCAGTCCCTTGCCCTCCACGCCGACCAGGTTTTCGCGCGGCACGCGGACTTCGTCGTAGGCGACGGCGTGCGTGGGCGACCCTTTCAAGCCCATCTTCTTCTCCGGCGGGCCGATGTGCAGGCCGGGTGTATCGGTGGGGACGAGGATCAGGCTCAGGCGCTTTTCATCGGTGCGGCAGAGCGTGACGATGAGATCGGCAACCGAGGCGTTCGTCGTCCACATCTTCGCGCCGTCAATGATCCACGAGTCGCCCTCGACCACGGCCCTGGTCTTCACGCCTCCCTGCAAGTCGCTCCCCGCGCCCGGCTCGGTCAACGCGAGCGCGCCGAGTTTGCCGCCTGCCCCGCTTCCAGTGGGGTCGCCCTTCGCCAGCCGGGGCAGCCACTTCCGCTTGAGTTCTTCCGAGCCGAACATGGCGATGGGCGCGCAGGCCAGCCCATTGTGCGCGGCGATGGCGAGCGCGGTCGAGCCGCAGGCCCAGCCGAGTTCTTCAATGGCGATGGCCCCGCTGATCGCGTCCACCCCTGCCCCCCCGTACTCTTCGGGCGTGCTCAGGCCCAGCAAGCCGAGCGGGCCCATCTTCTTCACGGCTTCCCAGTTGAACTGCGCTTTCTCATCCGTCTCTTTGGCGCGCGATTTCACTTCTTTCTCCGCAAAATCGTGCACCGCCTCGCGCCACATTTTTTGCTCGTGCGTGAGTTCAAAGTCCATGCTGTTCCCTATTCTGCCTCTTCTTCTATTTCCCACAGCGCATCGTCCACGCCGAGGATTTCGGATGCGTAGTCTGTGTGCAGCGCCTTGAGTTCTTTGCGAATGGTGGGCGTTACCCCCTGTTCTTTGACGATGGCGGCGTAGGCCTCGGCGTAAGCCGCCGGGACATCCAGGTCCATGAACATCTCGGCTGCGTTGTATAGCTCGGCGAAGTCAAGACACCCCTTGACGAGCGCGAAGTAAATCTTGCGCGCCGCGTCGAGTTTGCCCGCCTTTTGCGCTTCCACCGCTCGCTTGGCGATCCGGTCGAGGCGCTCGACCATCTCGGCCACGTCAAGGTCCTCGCTGGAGAAAATGGCTTTAATGGCGCTTTCCGGCTTGAACTTTTCCGGCTTCTCGGCCTCCAGCCCCATTTCCTCGATCAGGTGAGGGTAGGCTTCCAACACCTCGGTGAGAATGTCCAGCAGTTGCTCCTTGCTCTTCTTCGCGAGCAGATCGCGCCAGTCCGCGACGCGCTTGAAGGACTTTGGCTCTTTGGCCCAGGCGATCAGCACAGCGTGAATGTGCTTGCATTCGCCGCCCCAGTGCGCACGATAGGGACAGGTGCACGTTCCCGCGAGGTCAGCGCCGCGTTCGCGGATGACGACCGAATAGGTGTAAGTGCCCTCAACGCGGGCGCGCAGGCCGTCGCCCGTGCGGAGGCGGTCGCGTACCCGGCCTCCGGCGAAATATTCCTGGCCCTTGCCTGGGATGCCTCCGTAACGTTTGCGCAGTTGCGTCAGATTGAATTTGTCTAACGCGCTCATGCGATAGACTTATGCGACGGCGAGGCGACTCTTAGGGGTGGCAAGCGCCATCCGCCGCAGGTCGCGAATGTAGTTGTTCAGGCCGCGCGCGTAGGCCTCCAGATAATCGCGGGTGATCCGGTTGGCGAGGTCCTGCCGCCCGACGGCCGCCAGCGCGCCCACGTGGGGGCGGAAGTCCCGCAGCGTGATGCGCATGATGCCATCTGCGTCGGTGAGGATGCCCCAGGCCAGGTCTTTCTTACCGCTGTCCTCCTTGGCGGTGATGAAGCGCGTGAGCGAGCTGGCGCTGGCGACCGCGCCGACGTTGGAGAAGACCTCGCGCCCCTGGATGATGTCGTTCAGCACGTCGAAACGCCCGGGCACCTGCTGGAGCAGGCGCTGCAGCGGGGCTGGGAGGTGCGCCAATAGTTTCATCGTGCCGGTGGTGGCGTTTTCGCCCCGCAGCGTGATCTCCTTTACCTTCCGCAGCACTTCGCTGAAGCCGACGAGCGTGGCCAGGTATTCGCGGTGGAGCTTGTCGAAGGCGGCGAACAGGTCACGCCGCGCGTCGGGATCGTTCTCCGCCTGGTAAGCCTGCATCCCCGCCAACACCTCTGCGTGGCGGGTAAGCAATTTCAAATCGGTCAGCGGGACTTCGTAGTTCATGGGATGCAGACGGTCGCGCGGGTAACGCTGGCTGGCGTCCACCGGGATGAGCATCGCCGGGTTCAGTTGCCTGGCGGGATCGAGCGCGGCGAGCGCGGCCTCGGCCGCCGGGCGGGTGTGCGGGCGTTGGGTGAGGGCCTGCAGCTCCGCGCGGAGCGCGGGGTCCGGTTGATAGGTGGCCGCGTGGATGGCGCGGTACAAAACGAGCAGGTCGTTGACTGTCAGCTTCAGCTTCTCGTTGCGCCGCAGCAGGAGTTTCCGCTGGGCCTGGATGGCCTCGACGCCGATTTCGTCGGTCTCGGCGGCGGCCTCGGGCAAGCGGCGCGGCGCAGCCTGGACGGCGCTCAGATCGCCCGGTTGTATCTTGAAGATCAGCGCGCGTGAGAGCGTGGCCGGCTCCGCCTCTTCGGCGGCGGCCTGCTGGGTGAGCGCGCCGATGATGCGCTTGATCGCCTGCGCCCGCTCTTTCATCTCCGGCGTCTGCCGGCTCAGCTGAACGGCCCACGCGACTGCGTCGTTCGTCAGGATTTCGGCCAGCGCCGCCCCCCAGGTGCCGTCGAAGAAGATGTGCGATTGGTCGAAGACGAACGTCTGGCCGGTGTCGAGGATGGTCAGGGCATGGTCGCCCACCCCGCGCTCGGCCCGGCGCAGCTCGGCCAGCGGCTGTTCGCGCGGGCGCCGGTCGCCGTTGACGAGGATCGGCGCGTAACGTAAAGCGTCGAGCTCATGCACCAGGCGGCGGCTCAGCTTCTGCCGCAAGTCGGGCCAGGCCGACCGCTGGATTTCGGCGAGGTTGGCGAGCCGGGTCGGCGGAGTCTGCGGCGGGTTCTTGAAGATGGCCGTCACCAGGTCCCGCGCGGTCTTGAGGCTGACGCGCTGCTGTGACCCCGGCTCGCAGACGGGAATGAGGTAGTAATGCCCACGCACGATCAGGCCGACGTGCATTTTTTCGAGCGGGATCGGCGTGCGAATTTCGTTGTAGGCGGTCGGCAAGAGATAAGCCAGGATGGACATCTGCCGCTGATACGCCGGGAGGTCATCCTGTTCGGCCGCGTGAATGCGTTTCTGCCACTCCTTGCGCTGTCGTGGACTCAGTTTCTGAAGCTCAGGCTCGAGAAAAGCGTCGAACTTCGCGCGGCGATAATGGGGGTACGCGGTCTCGCCAGACTCCGAATCAAGCTTATAGGGGCGCCGGGTTTCCCATTTCCGGTAGAGGCGGGCATAGTCGCTGGCGTCGGGCAGGTTCTGGTGGATTTCCCACAGGAGCTGGCAGTACATCCGCTCGCGCCACTCGTTTTCTAGCAGCGCGTTGTAATGGTACAGGCACTCGGCGGCGGCCATGATCCAGGCCGTCGCCCGATCTGCCGGGGATAATTGCAGCCCGCGCTCTTTTAGCGCCGCGTCAAAGCCGCCGGTCTCGTTGGCGTGGCGCGCCGTGTCCTCGCGCAGCGCGTACTCCACGTAGAACTGCCACATGCCGTCCGGGAAACAGTCTTCCGGGTCTTTGCCCGCGAGCTTGAGCAGGTTCTGATAAGCCCAGATGACCGCCGCCGGTCCCGCGAAGAACGCGCCATACACCGCGCCGTCCATCGCCTGATCCATGCTTTTGAACAGCAGGTTGAGGTCCTGCTTGACGGCCTCGGGCGGGAGGCGGCGGCCCGGCAGGCGCGCCAGTCCTTTGAGGATGATGCTCGGCACGTTGCTGGCCGGGGCGACGCGCGCGATCAATTCGGCGACCGAGTTGATTTCCGGCAGCGAGAGCCTGGTGTTCTCCTGGACGGCTCTGGAGCGGGCGATGGCTTTGAGACTCTCGGCGGTGTCCTCTGACAGGAGCCTGGGCTTCTGGGTCTCATCCATAGCGGGTATTGAGCGGTCGGAGGAAGGAAATAGCTGGCAAACGGGAGAACGTCAGTAGGGTAGCATGGATTGGCGATTCGTTCAACAATCAACCTATGCCAGCGTCTCGACCAGCAAATGTCCGAAGTTGCCCCACAACAGCGCAAAGAGGTTGGGGCTGTCCCAGGTGATCTCCGGCCGGGGATGGGCCGGGTCCAGGAAGCCCCAGCCCTGCGCGGGATCGTGGGCGGCGAGGATCTTGACGTGCGCCCACAGCGGCGTAAACGCCCCGATGATGGGCAGAGCGATCCGGTCGTCTTTGAGCGCGGTCAGGAGGTCCTCCTCGCGCGCTCCGAATCGCCAGCGCGCCCGGACGCCGTGCCGTCCGAGTTCATCCGCGATGCCCCAGGGGAACGTGGCCCAGTTGGGGATGCGGCGGACGACGGGAACCGGGATCAGGCCCTTGCTCCAGCGCGGGCGGTTCATCTCCCGGGCCACGGCCTCGCCGACCAGGTTCTTCCCCTTGAGCGCGTTGATGACGATGGCGACTGTGTACGGCGCGCAGTCCTTCGTTTGAGCCTGATATTGGTGGTAACGGGTGAGGGGAAGGGACAATTGCAGTACTTGTGACATAGTGATTTTGTGAGGCGTGACACGTGAGGCGTGATTTTGGAGACAAAACACGCATCACGCTTCACGTATCACGTTCTCTTACTCCACACCCCCGTCCACTCCGGCAGGCGCGCCCAGCCGTTCGCCCTGATTTTCTCCGCCATTTCCGGGCCGAAGAAGAACTCCGAGCGCGCGGCGGCTTCCTCCGCACTGGCGAATTGATAATCCGTGCTAATCGTCTCCCGCGTGAAGCCCCATTCATTTTCCAGCCAGACGTAGTATTCCGCCAGGCCTTCCGTCGGCGGGGCGGGCGTCAGACTCCCAGTGGTGAGCGTTTCCATGATGATGAGTACGCCTCCCGGCGCGGCCATGCGGTGCATCTCGCGCAGGATGCGCCCGATCTGGTTTTGCCAGTCGTCGGCATACCAGCCGCGCAGGTGGCCGATGGCCCAGCCCGCCGTGACGACCTCCGCCCACGCGGAGGGGAACGGCAACTCGCGCATGTCGCCCTGTACTAATCCCCAATTGCTATTTACTTGTTCTCGCTGAATGGCATTCTCCCTCAGCATGTCCCAGTGCAAATCCAGCCCTACTATCTGGGCCGCCTCGCTTGCCAGGAGCAACGGCAGCCGCCCGGTCCCTGTCCCCAGGTCGAGGATGCGCTTCCCGCGCGGGATGTGACGCTGCAGAGTCTGCCCCAGATTGCCGTCCGTGTCCTCTGGGGCAATCATACGATGATAGTCGGCGGCGCGGCGCGAGTAAATTTGGCGAAAGTGGTCCATCGGTGTTGAACGAAGGTCTGACGTCACTGGGCTTTGTTAGACTACTTCGCCTTCCCCTGCATGGCCACGGCCTCGGCGGCTTTCTTCACCGCCTCCTCGTCGCCGAGGTAGTAACTCTTAATTGGTTTCAAGTCGGCGTCCAGTTCGTAGACGAGCGGGATGCCGGTGGGGATGTTCAGTTCGGGGATGGCTTCGTCCGAGATGCCGTCGAGGTATTTCACGAGCGCGCGCAGGCTGTTGCCGTGCGCCGCGATGAGCACCCGCTGGCCGGATTGCACGACCGGAGCGAGCGTGCTGTGCCAGTAAGGGAGCATGCGCCCCACCGTGTCTTTCAGCGCCTCGCAGCGCGGGAGCTCCTCCGCCGAAAGGGAGGCGTAGCGCCGATCAAGGCGCGGATGGCGCAGGTCGTCCCATTCCAGCGGGGGCGGGGGGATGTCGTAACTGCGCCGCCATAGTTTGACCTGCGCCTCGCCGTACTGGGCCGCCATCTCCGCCTTGTTCAAGCCCTGCAGCGCGCCGTAGTGCCGCTCGTTCAACTGCCACGCCCGTATTACCGGAATCCACTCGAGCTCCATCGTCTCCAGCACGATCCACAGCGTCTTGATCGCGCGCCTGAGCACGGAAGTGTAGGCCACGTCGAAGGTGAAGCCGTCGTCGCGCAGGACCTCCCCGGCGGTGCGCGCCTCCTGCCGCCCCTGCTCGGTCAGATCCACGTCCGTCCAGCCGGTGAAGCGGTTTTCGAGATTCCACGTGCTCTGCCCGTGGCGGAGCAGGACTAATGTGTAAGCGGTCATGGTGTGCCTCGTCGTCAGAGGGATTTATTCACAGGCGATTATAAGCCTCGACCGAGAGGCGTCAAATGAGGCGAAGATTCCCTTGGGGCAACCGCATCTGAAGCCTTACCCCCTTCTCCTGACGGTGCGCTTGGCGGTCAGGAGAGGGGGCAGGGGGGTGAGACGGGCGTGTTACGGCTGGGAGGGTTGCGGCGGCGGGGGCGGCGGCATCTCGGAGGCCGAGGAGGAGGCCCGGCGCAGCGTGAAGAACCCGACGGCGATGGGGATGATGATGAAGACCAGGCCTACACACATCGCGCCCAGGCCCATCAACAACGCGGCGGTAGGATCATTGGTGCCGAAGACATCTATATCTGCGCCGGGCATCTGGCTGGCGGCGGCGGAGATGACGCCAAAAAAGCAGGCGAACAGGCCGGGGCAGCCGCACAAGAGGGCGCTGGCGACCGTAGCGATGATGGCGGTATTTCGGTTCATGTGTTTTCTCCTGGGTCAAAGTCAGAATGCCGCTATCTTACACCAAAAAACATTATGCGCCCCTTCCACAAAATGCGGTTCAAACCTGTTTGACGCCTCTTGGAACTTCGGGTAAGATTTGCCCCGTTCGACCCGGGGCTTTCCCGTGAACGTGGGTAGGCCCCTTTTTCATGGAGATTGCCCATGTCCGATGCGCCCGCTTCCCAACCCGAGATGACCTCCGCTGGGTCTGCAGGTGAACCGATCCCCGGCACGGTGAACATTTCGCAGAGCGGGGCAGATGTGGTCCGGGCTGAGGCCGTGAACATCAGCCAGGGCGGCGCAAACCGCGTGTACGCGCAGGACGTGAAAGTGGAGCAGGGCGGCGTGAACTGGGTCGAGGCCGACGCCGTAGCCGTCCACCAGGGCGGAGTGGCGATGGCCCGCACGCAGGCCCTGAACGTCGAGCAGGGGGGCGTCGGCGTGGTGTATGCGGACGTGGCGAACATGGCCGACTCCCGCAACGGCATCGTGATCGCCGAGCACGCCGAATTGTCGAACTCCCGCACGGTGGTCCTGCTCTCCCGCGAAGTGCACGGGAACGTGGAGACCGTGCTGGACACGCGCGGGGCCGCGCTCGCCGGGATCGCCGCAGGCCTCGCGGTGGGGCTCATGCTAATCATCGGCGGGCTGTTGAGACGCCGTGATACGTAGGGGCAGGCAGCTGCCTGCCCAAACCAATTTTTAGTGGAGCGAAGGCACCCTGACGACAGGGGAGAGGCGCTCCGGGAGAGAATAAGACGATGGAAAGCATTGCGTTAGTCGCGACCAGACGGACGGTCACGGGCAGGCAGGTGGGGCAGCTGCGCCGCGCCGGGAAACTGCCCGCCGTCCTCTACGGGCCGGGCGTCGAGCCGCTGCCGATTGAACTGGATGCGCGCGAGGCGACCCGCATCATCCGCCGCGTGCACGGCGCGCAACTCCTCGACCTGACGGTGGATGGGAAGACGCACAAGGTGCTGCTGCAGGACCTGCAGCGGGACTCGATCAGGGGCCATTTCCTGCACGCCGATTTTTACGTGGTGGACCTGAACCGCCCGATCCGGGTGCGCGTTCCCATCCGGCTGGTCGGCGTGTCCCACGCGGTGACCTCGCTCTCCGGCGTGCTCGTGCACGGCATCACCGAACTGGCGATTGAGTGCCTCCCCGCCGATCTGCTGGTCACCGTGGACGCCGACCTGGGCGAGCTCAAGGAGATCGGCCAGGGCCTGCACGTGCGCGACCTGTACCTGCCGAAGACGATCAGGGTGCTCTCCGACCCCGACGAGCTGGTCGCCCGCATAACTTACCAGCAGAAGGAAGAAGACTTGGCGGCCCCCGTGGCGGCGGTTAGCGCCGAAGTGGAAGTGATCGAGAAGGGCAAGATCGAGGAAGAGGGCGCAGAGGCAGAAGGCGGCGAGGCCAAAGCCGCCCCCCCGGCGGCCAAGAAGTAATCCGCTCTGGGCGATGGAAGCGCAACGGGCCGGAGGCAACTCCAGCCCGTTTTTTTTCTGCTTCATCAGGCGCTATTGGGGGATCCTGTCAGTCGAGTATGGGTTTCACGAACTGCAGGAAATTCACTACGATCCGCGCGGTGACGCCCCAGATGGTGTGGCCCTGATACCGGAAGTAGTAGACAGGAATTCGTGGCCCGGTGGTGATCGGCTCGCGATATTGAGTCTCGCAGTGCGCCGGGTCGGCCAGCCACCTGAGCGGGACGCCGAACACCTCCGACAGTTCATGCGCCGAAAGCACGAAGGGGTAGGGCCAGGGGAACACGCCGACGACCGGCGTGACGCGGTACTGTGTGACCGTGAGGAGCTCGTCCAGTTGCCCCAGCACGGCGACGTCGGCGCGCTTCAGGCCGATCTCTTCCTCGGTCTCGCGCAGGGCGGTGTCCACGCGCGAGGCGTCCCCGTCGTCCACGCGCCCGCCGGGGAAAGCCACCTGTCCCTTGTGGTCTTCCACCGTGTGCGTGCGCTCGGTGAACAGCACGCGCCATTCCCCATCCTCGCGATAAAGGGGGATCAGCACGGCGGCGGGGCGCGCGTTCCACTCGGCGATCACGTCGGGCCGGTGGGCCGCGAGCTGCGCGCGGATGCGGTCGGGGAAGTCGTCCACCTGCTAACGCGCGAAGCCGTTATTGGCGATCACGTCACGATACCACAGAGCGCTGTCCTTCGGGCGGCGCTGCTGGGTCTGATAGTCTACCCACACGATCCCGAAGCGCTGGGTGTAGCCTTTGGCCCATTCAAAGTTATCCATCAGCGACCACACGAAGTAGCCCGCCAGCGGCGCGCCAGCGTCGAGGGCGCGGTGCGCGGCCGTGAAATGGCGGAGCAGATAATTCAGTCGCCGCTCGTCCCGCACGCGGCCCTCTCTGTCGGGTCCGTCGGAATAACTCGCGCCATTCTCGGTAACGTAGAGCTTGCGCGGTTGGTAGTCGAAGTGCAGGCGGCACAGCAGACGGTACAGGCCGTCCGGGTACACCTCCCAACTCATCTCGGTCCATTCCGCCTCCGGGGCCTTGAACTCGGTCGGCGGCAGGTTGCCGGGAGCGGCTTCGTCACGCGCCACCATGCGCGTGTAGTAGTTCGCACCCAGGAAGTCGGTGCGCGCGGCGATGGCGTCCAGGTCGCCGGACCGGATCAGGCCCGCATCCCAATAACCGGCGGCGGCGTACTCGGCAACCTTGTCGGCGGGGTAGCCGCGGCCATAGAGCGGGTCCGCGAACCAGCGGTTGAAATAGCCATCGTGGGCGCGCGCGGCGTGATAGTCCGGGGCGCTGGGGGAGGCGGGCATGGTCCACTCGAAATTGAGCGTGATGCCAACCTCAGCCCCCGGGCTGTCCCGGCGGATGACGGGCACGGCCCAGCCGTGCGAGAGCAGGACGTGATGCGCGGCGGCCAGCGCGCGCTTCCAGTCGCCCTTGACGCCCGGCGCGTGCTCGCCCTTCGCGTAGCCGAGGAACGCGGCGCACCAGGGTTCGTTGTGCGTGATCCAGTTCTTCACGCGGTCGCCGAGGCGGCGGCTGACCAGGTCCGCGTACTCCACGAAGGCTTCGGCGGTCGCGCGGGCGGGCCAGCCGCCTTCGTCTTGCAGCGCCTGCGGCAGCTCCCAGTGGTAGAGCGTCACAAAAGGCGTGATCCCGGCCTCCAGCAGGCCATCCACTAAACGGCTGTAGAAATCCAGCCCCGCAGCGTTCACCGGCCCCCGGCCCTGGGGCAGGACGCGCGGCCAATTGATCGAAAAGCGATACGCCTGCAGACCGAGCGATTTCATCAACGCAATGTCGTCGCGCCAGCGGTGATAGTGGTCGCAGGCGACATCGCCGGTTGAGCCGTCCTCGATTTTGCCGGGCGTATGCGCGAACCGATCCCAGATGGACTCGCCTTTGCCATCCTCATTCCAGCCCCCCTCGATCTGGTACGCCGACGTGGCGGCGCCCCAGATAAACCCCTTTGGAAATTCAAGCCAAGACTCGGTCATGATAATGGGTTACTCCAGGCTGCATTCGAGAAATCCGGTTTCTCGCAGAAACCGGGTCTCTGAGACAGGTTTTCAGGCGCGCGCTTAAGGCATGGGACAGTCGGGCAAAACCTGGGACGGCTCCTTGACGCCCAGGCCATACCCGAACGGAAACAGGGGCGCATCGCAGCCCTCGGCGGGGAGGTCCTTGAAGTCGAACGGCAGCTGGTCGTTTGAGCGCGGCCAGGTGTAAGGCAGTTTGCCGGTGAAGTCATCGTCGCCAAAGAGCACGTCGGCCACGCCCGCGCCCTCGGTACCGGGCAGCCATGCCGCCACAAAGGCATCCCATGTGGATAGCGGCCCCGTCACGACGAGCGGGCGGCCGGAGATCAGGATGACGACGATCTTCTTGCTCTGCGCCCGGAGCCGGTCAATCAGGGCCGCGTCACTCCCCAAGAGCGTCAGATCCTCCCGGTCGCCCACGCCCTCGGCATACGGCGGTTCGCCGACGACCGCGATCCCGACATCGGCGACGAGCGAGTTGCCGCCGGCGTCCTTCAGACTGTCAAAGTTGCCGGAGCGGTCAAACTCCACCCTCGTCTGGGCCGAGACGGCCCCTTTGATCCCGTCGAGGATCGTCGTCCCCGGCGTGATGTCCCCCAGCTTGCCCTGCCAGTCAATCGTCCACCCGCCGCTCTGTAGGCCGATGTCGTCCGCCGCCTGCCCGGCGACGAAGATCAACGGTGTGTCCTTTGCCAAAGGCAGGGTCTGCGCCTCATTCTTGAGCAAGACCAGAGACTCGCGCACAGCCTCGCGCGCCAACTGCCGATGAGCCTCCGAACCGACGAGCGCCAGCGCCGCCGGGTCGGAGTAGGGGCGCTCAAACAGCCCGAGCGCGAACTTGGCGCGGAGGATGCGGCGCACCGCGTCGTCAACGCGCGCCGTCGGCACATCGCCCTTTTCCACCGCCTGAGTCAGCGCCGAGATGAACGTCTGATAATCGTACGGGACCATGATCATGTCCAGCCCGGCGTTGATGGACGTGACTACGTCCGAGTAATAATCGCCAGGAATCTGGTCAATGGCGCCCCAGTCTGAAACCAGGAAGCCGGCAAAGCCCAACTCGCCCTTGAGCACGTCGGTCAGCCAGTATTTGTGCGCGTGCATCTTCGTCCCGTTCCAACTGCTGAACGAGACCATGATGCTCTGCGCGCCCGCCCCGACGGCGGCCCGGTAAGGCGGCAGGAA
>Ga0209751_10002064_pt1 | contig 20347 bp, 25 predicted proteins | sample RifCSP13_1_FD_184019 | JGI IMG/M metagenome (GOLD analysis project Ga0209751, IMG submission 184019) | Soil microbial communities from Rifle, Colorado - Rifle CSP2_sed 13_1 (SPAdes) (version 2) | ecosystem: Environmental > Terrestrial > Deep subsurface > Rock core/Sediment | place: Rifle... | reverse complement strand
TTACAGATGAATTATTTCCTTTGAGAATCAAATCATGCAATATGGTCTCCCCTTCTGGATCATTTATCTCTGGTTTATTTTCTATAATCACACTTACTTTGAAGGAAGGCATGCTGGGTTGTTTGGCTGTAATTAATTTAAGCTTTGGTTTATTGATAACATTTTAAACCATCCAGATTTTCTCTTTAGATTATGCCAATGTAGCTCAGCCTGGCTAGAGCATCTGACTTGTAATCAGAAGGTCGAGGGTCCAAATCCCTTCATTGGCTTTTATCATTACAGACAAAGTTAAGTAACAAACAGGTAGAAAGAACACATGTATCTCGGATATGTTTTGATAAACTGTGATCTTGGAACAGAAGAATACGTCCTAGAAGAGCTTAAACGAATTCCTCAGGTAAAATATGCACATGTCACTTTTGGTTCTTACGATATAATAGCTGAAATTCATGCTAAAACTCAAGATGATTTTGATAAAGCAGTTTCACATGGGATAAGAAACATTTCAAGAGTGATAAGCACCATGACTCTTAAAGTAGTAAATCCCGAAGGATAATTATAGAAGAAACGAAATCAAACTGGAATTGGCAAACATAGAATACATCGGAACTGTTTGGGCAATAAACCACGGATTACCAGAGCCATTGCTTAACCATTGCATAAAGAAACTAGTGGATCATGGAATCAAAAAAGAAGACATTAAAATGACTGATGCCCCAGAAGATGTCCAAGTAGGGACTGTTGTAGTCGATATATGGCCATATCATCTAGAAGTGGGACGTGTTCGCACGGTTAGAAATGATTCCTTCATCAGTGGCAGTGTTATGATAATTGAGTTAAAAGCAGACGCCAGTGGAACCTATATCGATTAGAATAGATTTATTTCAGATATAAAAAAAATCTTGATGTGAAGAAAAAACCTGTACAATCAAGTAAGAATGGATTGTATTTTGTCATCATAATAGGCATAGCAATAATTGGACTCGTGGTTGGAGTAAGTTACTATATTGATCAGGCAAAGATTTCTGGCCAGAGATTTGGCAATAGTCTTGAACAAATTCAATCAGACCTTAAAAAAGAGACCTCCGACTATGAATCAAGAAAGACAATCTGGCAAGATGGTAGATTGACAAAGGATGAGATACTAAAAATTTCTGAAACTCATCTGATAGAACTAGAAAAGATATCTGAAAGATACGATAAACTGAAACCACCGGAAGCTTTTACCTCAGCAGTAGAACTTTTCAAACGCTCAACACAAACACAGTTGGAGAGTGATAAACTCTTAAAAAAATGGATAGAGACAGGCGACAACTCTACAAAGATTAGATCAGATGAGATCATGCAACAATCGTTTGAATATGAAACTAGTGCATTGGCTTCATATAATACGGCAAAAAAAGGTTATACACCATAAGTTATTTAATCAGGAATCACAGGATGAATTGTTTGATGAAGCTTCTTCTCATAGGCATAGTTTCATTATCACTTACATTTTCTAGCACGTGGGCTCAAGTTTCAATAGTAAATGATCAACAATATGTTAATGAAGGAACATTACACGTAGTTGGTGAAATCGAGAATAACACTCTAGTTCCCTTAAATCAAATTGTTGTTACTGCTACATTCTATGACATTCGTGACGAAATTCTCGATACCACATACACCAATTCTATTCTTGGAACAATAATGCCAGGAAAAAAAGGTCCATTTGATTTGATCTTTACCGATAAAATAATTCCTCAAATTTATCGATATTCACTTTATATCGAATACAAACCAGCAGATCCTAAAACAGAGTCACTTGAAATATCATCATCGAATACCAAAAGCGATATACTTGATAATTTTATTATAAGCGGCACAATAACAAATCATGATAAAAAAACTGCAAATACCATAGCCGTTATCACAACTCTATATGACAAGGATGGCAAGGTTGTCGCTGCAAGTAAATCGCACATAGAACCAGAATATCTCAGAGCAGGTGGGATTACCCCATTTCTTGTATCTGTACATGATAAAGATCAGTCACAAAAAGCAGTAGACTATTCTCTCATGGTGGAATCAGAAGAGTATACTGCTGTTCCAGAATTTCCACTTGGTTCCGGAATAATTCTATCATTATCTGTTCTATCATATATCATTCTTACAAAAAAACCAAAAAATTTACAACAATCCCTTTTCGTGTAAAGAATTCAAAGAGATTTCAAGTTCAGCAAGCAAAAGTTTTTTCTCTAATGATACTGGAGCATTGAAATGAATTGGAAAGGTAATACTTAGCATGTCTGTGTCAGTGTGCGAGACTTGAATTTTATGATCAGAACTTTTTTGATTTAAAATAAAATCTTTCCATTTTGAAATACGATCTTTGACATCATCAATACGTCGTTGTAGATAATCTAGTCCAATTTCTTGATCATTAAAAACTTCAAATTTTATCATTGGCACCATTAGAAATCCACCTAGAATTTTTTCATGTTTTTTATGCATCTCTTCTATTATTTCACTTATTTTATGTTCAGGAAAGATATCACCGTATGAGGGATCAAAATACCCAGCAATGTTTTTATTTTCATCAAATATCTTGAAATAGCCTTCTTCACGTTCTAGTTTCCATTGCATGAGTTACATGCCAAACCTACCAGTTAATAATTTTAAGAAAGTTTAGGTAGCGTGACAAGACATTTGCCACAAAAATAGTCTTTTCCTGTATTAAAGATGGTAGAATTTTTGCATTCAGGGCATGACTTGTTAATTCGGTTGATTTCAATTGGCATGACACCAAGTTTGCGATCTATCTAAAAAGAAACTGGGTCAACATTATGTTATCAAATTCTCTAAAATCAACCATTATAAAGCATAGTTACAAACCGAAGTTCATTGATCCTTCATCCATCAATTATTGATTTTATTGAAAATCTAATCAATTATTACATAAGTGAGGCATCCTCGTACAAGCAAATTGCACAAATCTACACAGATGATGAAAAAGACATCACTGCAACAACACTTGGGATCATTATTGGTTGTGTATATTCAGGGTTTTTACAAACATACAAAAACCAACGACAGAATCCGAGTCTAGAAGACACACAAGAATTCAATGACATCATGAAACACAGAGCCGCAGACATAAGAAAAGCAATACTTGCTTCCAAATGATAATACGCTAGAGATAAATTCTGACTATTTTAATGAAAAATAATGTCAGAAATTATTCAATATAAAATACAACAGCTAGTTGACAATGGTCAGACCGTGCAGGTTTCGCTTGTTGAAGACATACAGCTTGAACCAATTTCACAAAAGCAATTAATGTTTGATGCAATAAACAAAAAGATAGATCCGGAATTAAAGGAACAAATACTCCCTCTAATTGAGGCAATCATGCAGTCACAACCAACTATTGCAGTAAAAAGCTATGATAAGACGGCAATAACTATAACCATGCCAAAGCGAAGATATGAAAGAATGGGCAGTCCTCGCGTTGGAGAAAAATTAGAAATTAATTTTAAAAAGATTTCTTAAAGTAATTTTTCAATTTCAGACATTGAATATAATGGTAAAGAACATGTAAAGTCTTTACAAATATACACCGTTGTTTTATTTTTATCAAATTTCTTTCCTAAAAAATAGTGAAATTTTTTCAATTCATCAAGATATTCTTCTTTTGAAATGGTTACAAGTATTGATTCAGGAACAAATTTCTTTGTCAGATCATCATAGATCTCTCTATCATTTGTGTTTAGTATTGTGATTTCAGTTGGTTTTTGAATGTAGAGATATATCGTATTGAGAAGCTGTCCAAAACCAAATGGGTTTTCTGCAGCCATCATAGACAATGATTCCATAATCTTTGTAGAGACTTCAAGAAATCTTTTGTCTTGTGTAAGATGATATAATTTCAGAAATATATGTGCTGCAATTGAGTTACCTGATGGTAACGACAGGTCATAGATGCTTTTTGTACGAATAATTAATTTTTCGTGATTGTCGGCAGTAAAAAAGAAATTATTTTCCTTCGGATCCCAAAAATGTTCTATTAGATAATTTGCATGTTGTATGGCAAGTTGGAGGTGGTTTGCACATGGATCTACTTCAAAAACATCCAAGAGTGCATTTACAAAATACGCATAATCATCAAGATAGGCCTTTAGTTTTGCTTGACCGCCTTTGTACGTTCGTAAAAGCTCACCATTTATTGTTAATCTTTCTTCAATGAATTTAATACAGTTTTTTGCTGCTTGTAAAAATATTTCATGACCACTTATTCTATATCCTTTTGCAAACGCAGATATCATCAAACTATTCCAACTAGTGAGAATTTTTTCATCCTTTCCTGGTGCCATTTTCTTTATTCGTTCAGCTAAAAGTTTTTCTGATGAGCGTTGTATTGCATCACTTATCTCATCTTCTGTTTTCCCATATTGAAATGCTACTGTAGATGTTCTAATGTTGTTGTTTAGAATATTTTGTCCTTCAAAATTTCCACCATCAGTAACATCATAATAAAGACAAAAAATTTCTGCGTCATTTCCTATGATTTCCTTGATATGATTTTTATTCCAAACATAATACTTTCCTTCCTCACCATCCGAGTCTGCATCTTGTGCAGAGTAAAATCCGCCTTCGGGCGAGGTCATCTCACGCAATACATAATGAAGTGTCTGATTTACTACCTCAAGATATTTTGGATCTTTTGTAATCTGGTATGCTTCAGCATATACCACAGGCAATAAGGCATTATCATACAGCATCTTTTCAAAATGCGGTACAAGCCATCTTGAATCTGTTGAATATCTATGAAATCCACCTCCAAGTTGATCATATATTCCACCATTAGCCATTTTCGTAAGAGTTTTAAAAACAAATTCTTGGAATTTTGAAATACCTGAAAGTTTTGAATATCTTAACATAAATGAGAGGTTAGCTGCATTTGGAAACTTGGGTGCACTACCGAATCCTCCATTTATTGGATCACCCATCTGAAGCAAATTAATGGCTGCTTCATCTAGGATTGATTTATCAATCTTTGATCTTGTTATGTTTGATTCTGTTTTTTGTAAAACGTTCATGAAGTTATTTGCAGCAGCTTCAACATCAGATGGTTTTTCTTTGTATGCTTGTGCAATCTGATTCAATAAACTACCAAATCCTGGCTTGCCATAGCTGTCAAGAACTGGAAAATATGTTCCTACATAGAATGGTTTTTGCTCAGGGGTAAGAAATACACTTAGTGGCCATCCACCACTACCAGTAACTAATTGACAAACTTTTTGATAAATGTCATCAATGTCAGGCCTTTCTTCTCTGTCTACTTTAATGTTAATAAAATTCTCATTCATTATCTGCGCAATGTCCTCACTTTCAAATGATTCATGAGCCATGACGTGGCACCAATGACATGCACTGTAGCCTACGCTTAGAAAAATTGGTTTGTTCTCATCCTTTGCTTTTTTTAGTGCCTCTTCCCCCCACGAATACCAGTCAACTGGATTGTAGGCATGTTGTAATAGATATGGACTTGTCTCTTTAATCAGATTATTAGCTTGCATCATAAACAAAGTGTTACTTGTCTATTTGTATGTAATTCAATTGTTAAATAAAAGCAAGATTTCCTTCAATCATGAATTGCAGGAGATGCCATCACATTGATCATGCGCATGAGACTTTGAAAAATAGCCCTTCGCTGTTACAAGCTGGAAAATGTCTAATTCCAAACTGCACTTGCAAGCAATATCTTGACATTATAGAAGAAATCGATGAAGAACTACTTTAGATATACAAACAGTATAGCCATTCCTGGTTTTGGCTCGCTCAGTTTGTCTCCAGTACTATTCCCAATTTCAGCTGTCTTTGATTTCATTTCTTCAAATTGTTTTGTCTTTTCATTCATCATATTATCTGAAAAGAATGGGTCATCATGTAATGCTAAAAGGAGTAGACCAATAGCTGCAAGCGAACCGGCTACTGCAACCATAGACCAGCCTACTGCTCTATAATTATGAGGCTCTTTCATTTGTTTCAAAACAACGAAGTCCTGAATTTAATCTTTTATTCATCTTTTATTGATATATCATCACATCACGCATTTGGTCTTAATATCGCTTCTTTAAAGTGATGAATTGACTTTGTTTTCTACTTTAAAGATCTGCATCATGAGTAAATCCATTCCCTTTTTGATGTGTTCAAGTTCATTTAGCGAGTGAATCTGAGTTTCTGCAAGTACACGTAAAACACTAATTATTGATTTTTGAACACTATCTGTTGTAGATACCTCAAGAGCATTTAGTCGTGATAATACAATGTCTAAATCTTTTTGTGCCTTCTGTCCTTTTGATTCAGATTTTGACATATAGATAATTTTCCGTTATATTATATGAAGATAATCTAAATCTAATTAGGAATCTAATTAGCAGGTTCGGATTCTAGGACTTTGTCAGTCATTCCTGAGATGGCTTTTTCAATTCTTGTGAATTGTCCTGTTATTTTTTTATCTACTCGCCCTTTTGCACTTGCTTTAATTACTTCTAGTCCCATCTTTATCTCAGTTAGATATTCAAGAAATTCAAGTGACTTGTATCTTATTGGATCTGTAGATTCTTCACTATGAGATGATTTGTATTGTAATGGAGCTTTGTCATTTAGGTTTACTAGCATCTTCAACAAATCATTTGCTTCTTCTAGCTGCATTTGAGTTATTTTTGGAATGCAACTATTAAAACCCGGTCTCCCAAAAATGAAAATCAGTCCTTTTTAAGATAGAGTTAAAGGATATGTGATAAAATCAAATTTTGTGATCAAAGAAAAACTGGACACACTTGGAATTACGCTTCCTACTCCTCCAAAACCAGCTGGCTCTTACATACCAGTAGTAAGAACAGGCAATCTTGTTTTTGTCTCTGGCCAGATTCCAATAAAGGATGGCAAGATACTGTATTCCGGCAAAGTAACAAAAGATTTGTCAATAGAAGACGCACAAAAAGGTGCACGATTGTGCGCAATAAACGCTCTTGCACAACTAAATTCTGAATTTGGGAATCTGGAAAAAATCTCGAAAATTGTTCGTGTGTCTGGTTTCGTAAATTCTCCTCCAGAATTTACCGAACAACCAAAAGTAATTAACGGTGCATCGGATTTACTTTTTGAAATTTTTGAAGAGAAAGGACAGCATACTAGGGTTGCAGTCGGAGTATCAAGCCTTCCACTAAACTCTGCTGTAGAAATAGATTTGATAGTTGAAATTACCTGAGTTTTCTAACATACACTACCCACATCTACGTGCTTAACGAGCTAATTCTTTTGCTTTTTTCATGTTTCCAGTGTCATCACGTCTTTCATCTATTGGTGTTTCCATAATGATAGGAATTTTTTTTGCATTGGCAAATTTTATGAATTTACTAAGACCAACATTCCCAATATGACCAAGACCTATATGCTCATGCCTGTCAATGTTGCACCCTATTTGTCCTTTTGAATCGTTTAAATGAATTAACTTGATGTGTTTAACACCAATTATTTCATCAAATTTTTCAAGTGTCAGAGAAGCAGTCTTTTCTGTTCGCAAGTCATATCCTGCAGCAAAGGCATGACAAGTGTCAAAACAAATTCCAAATCTGTCCAAGGGCTTTAGTTTAAAGAAAATAGAAGCAATCTTTTCAAATTCAGATCCAACACTATTTTTAAACCCCACGTTATTTTCAAGAAGGAAAGTGACATCGTGTGGCGTTTCCTTTGCAGCTTTTGTAAATGCCTTGACAACTGTGTCTATTCCTTTCTCCTCACCTAACCCTTTGTGGCTACCAAGATGAGCTACAAGGTATGGGATTCCAAGTTTACTGCATCTTTTTGCCTCATCAATTAATGATTTTAGTGATCTGGTAAAAGGTACTGACTCGGGAGAAGAAAAGTTTGGCAAATATGGCATATGAGCAGCCGTTGCAAGCCTATCAATTTTGCTTGTGTCTAGTCTCTTTTTGAAATTCGTAATATCGTTTTTTAAAAGTGGTTTTGAGGACCAACCTCGCGGATTTCTTGTAAAAATCTGAAAAGCAGTGCATCCCATAGCAACGGCATTATCGATTGACTTATCGAGACCATTTGCAATAGAAACATGCATTCCAATCTGCATAGAAAGTAATTTGTTTAATGATGGTTTAAATTTCTATTGCTTGTCTAGCAAATCAATCAATTAAAGAATTCAACCGTTGTTTCTAAAAGGACTAGTTCGAATGTTTATTAAGAATTATTTTAAATTTGTATCTCTAGGTCATCATTGAAAGACTACATTAGGTTTCGTATGGCTATGGTTAATTCAGGATATTATCTTAATTTTCTAAAACAAATTGTCACTTTAGTTTTGAATTGAATTTCTTAAGAAATACCAAAATTTTGTCTTTAGGGATTACTGCTCCACACGCCTTGTCGTGTCCACCACCTGAACCGCCAAGTTCAGTGGCAAGAGGATTAACAATTTTCCCAAGATGTATCTTGCAATTTCTAGAACCTCGAATTGAGACAGCATATATGCCATGATCTTCTCTTAATTTGTAAGATACACCAACATCTTTTCCTGACATCCCCAAAACAAAATTTACAACCATGCTTGCACCCGAATCAGTTACTTCCATGTATGACAAGTTTTTCATCATCTTCATATTGTTCTTTACTTTCTGAATAACACCAGAAATTTTTTCTGCTTGTATTCTAGCATATTCAAAAGAGTTAGGAATGTCATGAGGATATTTTGATTCACTTAGCTCATCAACAAGGTATAACAAATATTCATTGTCTTTTTGATGGCTAGTTATTGTAAAAGTAAGAACTGTTGCTTCAAGTAAGGCAAACTGCCTATCAAATTTCTGTAAAAGTTTAGAACCAATAGTTCTGTCTTCCATGTAATCCGTAATGGCTGAGCATGCAGCGATAAATGCACTGTGATCGGTTAGTTTTGATTTGAATGCATTATACACCTGAACGGTAGTACACTCATCAATATTATGAATTAGTTTAACTTTTAGTGATGTTATTTTTTTCTTTATTTTTTCATCTAAATCATGATGATCAATGTATATTACTGAAACTCGATTTTTCCTAAGAACCGCAAGTAGTTCAATAAATTGATCCTGATTTGTTTTACTAAGGCCTAGATCGCAAATGTAGAGAGTCTTTAGTGAATCGTTATTTTTTAGAAGTTCAAGTTCATTCATCAATCCAGGATAGTCCACAAGTCTTGTTTCTCCACCAAACGCTTGTCTGATTAATGAAGCTGCCCCAATACCATCGGCATCCTCTTTGTGTGATACACATATGATTTTTGTTCGTGCCATTGAATAATCAATGGCATGACCACCCTCATTTAAACTAAAAACGATTCAGAGTGTTTTCTTGACTGCGCATAAATTTTGAATTGAGAAACAAGATTTTGATGACCAGCTACATCTTGTAATACAACACAATACATATCATAAAATGAAATTCCTAGTAATCTTGCTTCCATGTCAAGCTTCCCAATTTCTTCTATTATGTCTGTATCAGTAGAGTTTAGTACAAACTCGTCTACAAGTTTGATAAAGTCTCGTTCTAATTCTGTCATTTTTAGGTGATCTAAAAATTCTTCTATATGGATCATAGTTGCTATATTAGACAAATTACTTAATTTTTAAATTAATTTTTGATTTGAGTCTAGATGATTTTTTCGTATACCTTTAATATGCAGATTTTGATGTTAATCTAGTGGAGACAAAAAACATAGGTCTTCGTAACATAGAAGTAGCCGATACCAAGATTTCTGCAATTGATGGCATAAATGGCAAACTCATCTATCGAGGATACGACGTTTTAGATTTGGTTAAAAAATCTACTTTTGAAGAAACTGCCTGTATGCTACTCAATGATGATCTTCCAACACAAGATATGCTCAAAGATTTTTTCAATAATCTTGTAACAGCACGTGAGATTCCTGAAGGAATTGAGAAAAACTTTGAAAATCTGCCTAAAAACTCCAACCCCATGGATGTTCTACAGTCCACTGTTTCAGCACTTGCACTATATGATACCGCAAAAACTGATGATAGGGATACTAATTATAATAGAGCAATTCAACTGATCGCAAAAATTCCAATAATTGTCGCATATTGGGACAGAATCCGTAGCCGGAAAGAGGTGGTGAGGCCTTCAAAAAAACTAAATCATGCAGGAAATTTTCTTTATATGCTAACAGGAAACGAGCCTGATGATGAACTATCAAGGATTTTTGATATTTGTTTGATTTTGCATGCAGAACATAGCTTTAATGCTTCAACTTTTGCTGCAAGAGAAGTTGTTTCTACAAGAGCACATATGTACGCGGCAGTAAGCGCAGCCATTGGAGCCTTAAGTGGCGAATTACATGGCGGAGCAAACTACCAAGTAATGCAAATGCTCCTGAACATAAAAACAGAAGACAAAGTAGAACCGTGGGTTAAAGAAAAACTTGTTCAAGGAAAAAAAATAATGGGAATGGGTCACGCTGTTTATAAGACATTTGATCCACGTGCTGAAGTATTAAGAGAGTTATCAAGGCGGTTATCTGAAAAAACAGGTGAACCGTGGTTTAAGATCACAAAAAAAATCGAAGACACTACTGCAGAAGAGATGAAGAAGGTAAAGGGGTCAGACATATTTCCAAATGTTGATCTGTACAGTGCTTCTACATACTATATGCTAAAGATACCGCCAGATCTTAATACTCCTATTTTTGCAATATCCAGAGTTGCAGGATGGACATCACATATAATAGAAGAAAAATTTGCAGAAGCAGCACCTAAGCCCATGCTTTACAGACCAAAAGCAGTATACGTTGGAAAATATTGCGGTCCATCAGGTTGCGAATATGTTCCCCTTGAAAAAAGATTAAACTAGTTCCGAGTTTCTAACCATTCTTTGGCTTTAACATTCACATCGTATTTGTGAAGTACCATGAACACCATCTCATAGAATGTGATCCCACGTTTTTGTGCTTCACCATCAATCCATCTTAAACCGTCTGCAAGCTCGAGATCATATTCAGAGAACTCGACTAACTCATCTACCATGTTGGTAAAGAAAGTGTGCGGCTCTAACATCAATACCAAATTCCTATTTTGGTTATTCAGCGCTGTATTCAAAATATATAGACTATCAGCACGTTTTTGGTTGACATATGGAACATGTCTATTTCTTTGATGGTAATAAAAAACGGATCTCATGGGTTGTTCAAAATGAGAAAACCAATATTGAGCAATATAGAGAACATGCTGAAAACTATTTAGATTTAGTATCAGTTGAACAATCAAAGTATATTGCGCTTCATGTAGGAATCTTTTGGTGCATAGGGGGATTCATAATAAAAAATGGCGATCTAGTAAAAATCATGCTTGATTCCAAATCAATGTACGATCATTTATCTAACAACACTGCAAGTACGGATACTTTTATTGAGAAAAGGACTGGGTTCATAAAACAACTAATAGACCAAAGAAAACTCGTGATTAAATATGAATTGATAACGCCTGGACAAAATATTGCCACAAGTGCCTTATCGCCTTAGCAACACGCCAATGTCCATCAGGTTAGTATGGGTGGGGCCTGTAATGATAAGACCTTTGTGCTTTTTTATGAAGTTATATGAATCATTTCTTGCCAGGAATTTTTTTGCACCAGTAACATTTATTTTGTTATTTAATATGGCTCCACACGCGTCGGTATTTCCATCTTTACCATCAGTTCCTATTGAAGCAACTGTGATGTTTTGTTCAACATTTTGAATTTCTTTTAATAGGTATAATACTAATTCTTGATTTCTGCCTCCTTTTCCTCTGCCTTTCACCTCAACTGTAGGTTCTCCCCCAAAAATAATACACGAATTGGGTTTTGTCTTCACAATAAGTTTTGCTAGAGTTTTTGCAATTTGTTTAACGTCACCAGAAACTGGATAAATTATTTTTTGAGTTAATCCAAAACTTTTTGATTTTTTTCTCATTCTGTTTAAACAGGTTTTGTTTGTAGCAATAATGTGATTTTTTATTTTTTGTTGTTTTGGTGTTTCTGGAATTTTCTTTTCAATTCCAAGACGTATTCTTTTCAAAATATTTTTAGGTACAGATTGTAATAAGTTGTATTTTTTTAGTACTTTTTCTGCATCAGAAAATGTAGTTTTATCAAAAAATGTTGTTCCTGATGCAATAGTTGTGATATCATCACCTATCACATCAGACATTACAAGGGAAATGGCTTCACATCTAAGATACTCTAAGATTCTACCTCCCTTAATTTTAGAAAGATGTTTTCTTACACAATTAATTTCGTCAATGCTAGCGCCAGATTTTATAAGCATTCCAGTTACAACTCTTTTTTCATCAAGTGTTATTCCATCTGGTAATGAGATAAGAGATGAACCTCCACCAGAAATTAAAAAGATTACGAGATCATTTTTTTTTCTTTCTTGTAGAAACTTTATGATTTTTTTTGCTGCTTTGATACTTTTTTTATTTGGAATAGGATGACCTGCATAGATGATCTCAAATTTTTTTGTTTTCAATACGGGAGTATATCCTTCTGGTATAACAATAATTCCCCCACTTGTCCTAGTCAATGAATTTACTTCGCAAACCATAGAATCAGCAGCCTTTCCAAACGCAACTAGAAAGATTTGGTCATATTTTGACAGTGGTATTTTACATTTACCTATAGAAATCTGGCTTTTATACACAAATTTTTGAATTACGTTTTTAGGTAGACCAGCCACTAGACCAGATTCCAATATTTTGAGTGTTACATGTTTATCATTATCCGTAGCAAGATCTACAAAATTCTTAATTATCATCTATCAAACACTACAAGTGGTTTCTGATATTCTGTAAGGTATAATAATAATCACAAATCTACTTGCTAGCATGAATACAATTAGGATACCAAAGATAATCAAATTTGGAAACAATGCACTTTCTGAAGCTGAATATCCAAAAAATGCCCTTGTTGTCACAACTGCACCTCCAGAAGTATCCTCAAAATGGATTACAAGAATGGGTATCAAAGATTACATTCTCTTTGATAAGGTAGAACCAGAACCTTCCATAGAAACAGTACAAAAGGTGATTTCAGATTACAAATCAAAGAATTTATCTGCCATAATTGGTCTTGGTGGTGGCAGCTCACAAGATGTAGCCAAGTATGCAGCAACAGAACTAAAGATTCCAAAGATACTCATACCTACTACATTTGGAACTGGCAGTGAAATGACCACTTATTGTGTATTAAAATTTGATGGGAAAAAGAAGCTCTTACAAGATGAAAAATTCCTTGCAGATATGGCTGTAGTTGATTCATATTTTTTAGATGGCACACCTGAAGCAATTATCAAAAATTCAGTATGTGATGCTTGCGCACAAGCGACAGAAGGATATGACAGTAAAAGAGGAAACGAGTTTACAAAGACAATGTGTAAAGCTGCCTTTGATGTGTTGTATGATGCGATAATAAATAACAAACCAGAGAATTATCCATATGGTTCCATGCTTTCTGGAATTGGATTTGGAAATGCATCAACCACATTGGGTCATGCTCTTTCCTATGTGTATTCAAATGAAGGAGTCCCTCATGGATATTCACTTTCTTCCTGTACTACAGTGGCCCACAGATTTAACAAATCGATATTTTATGAAAAATTCAAAGAAGTTGTTGAAAAACTAAAGTTTGACAAGCTTACTCTAAAAGCACCTTTTGATCAAGCTGCAGATGTAGTAATGACAGACAGGGGCCACCTTGATCCTAATCCGATACCAGTCGTTAAAGAAGACATAGTTCAATTATTAAAGGACATACAGGAAGGTAGACTATAGTCATATGTTAAGGTTTTATTTTCATTAAATAATAAATTCTGATTTTCGTACAATTTACTAAACTTAAATACTTCATACAAATCATCATGATATTATAGGGTTATTGGAACATGATCAAATTTGGAATTCAACAAGGCTTGAATGTTGCAAGATTGGGATTAACCGAAGATCAGATTCTAACAGCTTGTGTGCTCGCTGACAGAATGGGGTATAACTCAATTTGGTATATGGACCATACAAACGTTCCACAATGGAATCATGCAATTGTAAACGATCCATGGGTAATGCTTTCTGCCATGGCATCCATAACAAATAACGTGGAACTTGGAACTTGTGTAACTGATGCAGTTCGAAGACACCCATCAAATATTGCCTTATCTGCAGTTACATTAGACAGAGTCTCACATGGCAGAGGTGCACTTGGAATAGGCGCAGGAGAAGCACAAAACATCAAGGAGTTTAAGATACAATGGGATAAACCTGTTGGAAGATTTGAAGAACAACTCCAAATTATAAAATTACTTTTCGAATCATCGCCTGAACATAGAGTAAATTTTAATGGAGAATTTTATCAATTAGAAGAAGCTTGCCTTCAAGCGAAAAGTGTTAGAAAACCGCACCCGCCAATTTACATGGCAGCTGGCGCACCAAGAACATTAGGATTGTGTGGAAAGTATGGCGATGGATGGATTCCGATCGGATACACTCCCGAGCTTTATGAAGTTCATGCCAAGGTAATAAAAGATGCAATGAAAGAAAATGGTAGGGACGGAAAAGATTTTCAGTATGCCGTAGATATTGATGTCTATTTTGCTGATGACGCTGAAGAAGCATGGGCAAAAATGAAAAATGCCGTGAAGGTCAGTCTTTTCAAACCAGAAATTCTCAAAGTGCATGGCATACAAGATGTAGCTGGTTTTGATTTTAAGAAATATTTTACAGAATATTCAATGTCAAATCAGGAATGGATAGTAAAGATGCGCGAAGCAGCACAGACCATACCTGACAAAGTTGCACGCTCCTCCATTGCACTTGGAACTCCAGATGACATCATACCAGTGTTTGAGAACTTCCTAAAAGCAGGTGTAAACCACTTTATTATCAGATTCTGGGGATCTGGTTACTTTGGAGCAATAGACAAGTTTGGTTCAACTGTTTTGCCATATTTTAAAGACAAATATAATCCCAAAAAATAGTTCAAGCAATATTATAAGTTAGGATTTGAAGTTAATACTGTGAATAAAATATTTTTAATATTTATTGCATCTATTTTCATTTTTCCTATTTATGGTATGGAAAGCACCATATCTGATGCTAATATAGATGTCATCATAGATTATCCCGAGGTAGTTACTCAGGGAAACGAGTTTGTGCTTTCATCCATAGTAAAAACAAAAGCAGATCAGATGTCTAACATTACTATTAGTATATCATCACCAGAAATAGAAATTTCTCAAAATCAATTCAACATACAAAATCTTCCAAAAGATTCTACATTAGGTAACAATTTTAACATGAAAATAAAACCAGATTCACCGGATGGTAAAGTTCTTGCAAATGTTTCAGCAGAGTATTTTATCAAAGGTTTTTTTGATGAAAAACCGGTAAAAAATACCCTCACAAAGGCAATTGAGTTTAATGTACAATCAAAGCCCATACTTTTACTTGATTTTGATACACCAGATTCCGTATTTGTTGGAGAACCTTTCTTTGTCAAAGGAACTGTAAAGAATCAAGGATATAATGCTCAAGACATCAAGATAACTGTGGATTCAGACCAGATGACGATAGAGAGCAAAAAGGTCTATTCGCTGACAAATCTGGAAGCTGGTAAGACAGAAAATTTTGAATTTATCTTGCAGACACCAAAAGATCTAACAATTCCCTCTGATATTACATTAAACATTTCCACTTCATATCATGATGAGGAAGGAAAAAAATACGCTATAGATGACGTGGTCAAAGTGTTTGCAAGACAAAGAGGAATCTTAGAAATTGGAAACGCAGAAGGGATCTGGGTAGGAAACTTTTTCATAGCTCCCGTAGTAGGAGTGGGGACAATCGTATCTTCTGTTATCGGATTCTTGATATTTGTCTGGCACATAAAAAATAAGAAAAAACAAAAAAGAAAATAATCATATTTTAGAAGAACGAGAAATTGTTCAAACCATTGATTTGCCTACATACTCCATTAGATGAAACACAGAAAAATTAGAATTTAATTAAAATTGGTTTAGAGATATTTGAAAATGGTCATTTTTTTGGAATTTGGCAGATCTGACACCATCGCAAAATGGCATAGCGGATAAGATCTTTTGTATTGTTTCATAAAACTCCATGCCACATCATGTGTTTTAAAAGTAGATCTCAATCCATCTATTTTTGATTCATTTCCATACACGTCATAAACAATTACGGAATAGTTTTGTGGTCTTTTGTGCGGTTTTGCCTTTAGAAGCCATGTTACTGCAAAAACAAATACAGCCATCATTACTATTACCGCCCCAAATTCCTTGAAAAACTGTACAACTACTTCAGGAATGGTATAACCAAATAGGGTATAGACAAAATGTGAAAATGCAATAACAGCACTGCCTGCAAGTAAAAACCCCTTAAAATCAACAAGTTGATCTATGATTTTCATACCAAGTAATAATATTCACTCTAATTTATCTATTAAAACTATATACAGAAATATCAAAACATAGTTAATCAATTTGTATGCAGCTTCTTGGCAGACTTGAGATCAAATCAAAGGAAAAAATCATTAAATTCCTAAATGAACAAGAAACTGGCAGAATATGCAGCATCGATAAAGAGGGATATCCTCAGATAATTCCTATGAATTTTGTGTATACAAACGATGTAATTTACATGCATTCCCACACTAAAGGTGAAAAAATTGAAAACATTAAAAGAAACAACAAAATCGGGTTTGAAGTCGATAAAAGCTTAGAATTTCTTCCCTCATATTTCACAGATCCTATTGATGCTTCACAGGCAGATACTCTATACATAAGCGTCGTGGTTAAGGGAACCTCTGTCCTTGTTTCAGATATTAATGAAAAAACACTTGCCCTCAATGCACTTATGAAAAAGTATCAGCCAGAAGGAGGGTATGAGAACATTAGACCCGACATGAAGGTAATAGATGAAGTTGCAATAATCAAAGTCATTCCTTTGACAATGCGTGGAAAATACAAAATAGGCCAACATTTGGATAAAAGGACCCGTCTTGAACTTGCTCAAAAAATTTTAGAACGAAACACTTCTACTGCTACAAGTACACTTGAGATAATGGGGATAAAACAGACAAAAAATGGTCTAGAGGCATCAGAAGATCCTCTTTGGTAGAATAGTAAAATTACCATTGCTTTAAATTTCGTTTTTAATAATTTTTGATGTGCTACAAAGTCAAAGCTTTGAAATATCATCAGAATTTCAACCCACAGGTGACCAGCCTCAGGCAATTGATCTACTAGTTCAAGGAGTGAGAAAAAAGAAAATTCAGACATTGCTTGGTGTTACAGGAAGTGGGAAGACATTCACTGTTGCAAATGTCATTCAGAGAACTGGAAAAAATACACTTGTCATATCTCACAATAAAACCCTAGCCGCGCAACTTTATTCTGAATTAAAACAATTTTTTCCAAAAAATAATGTAGGCTATTTCGTTAGCTATTATGATTATTATCAACCAGAAAGTTACATACCACAAACAGACACTTACATAGAAAAAGACACACGGATAAATGAAAAAATAGAAAAAATGCGCCTAGAGTCAACTGCTATGCTTCTTTCTGGAGAACCTACTATCATAGTGGCTACTGTTTCATGCATTTATTCACTTGGTTCTCCACGCGATTGGGAATCAATGTCAATTAATATTGAAAAAGGTGTGATTTCAAATCGCGCTGGTCTAATAACAAAACTTGTGGATGCAAGATATGAGAGAAACGATACCGAGCTTACTTCAGGAAGATTCAGGATAAAAGGAGATACCATAGATATCATTCCTTCGTACTCAGATGATGTTGTACGAATATCCTTGTTTGGTGATGAAGTAGAAAAAATATCAATTCATGACCCCATTTCATTAAGAGAAAAAAAATCGATATCAAAGATCAAGGTATTTCCTGCAAAACATTATCTTGTTGCAGATGATGCAAGACAAATTGCAGTAAATTCAATAAAAGATGAGCTGGGAAGGAGATTACATGAGCTAAAAGAATTAGAAAGACAGCGCCTTAAAATGCGAACAAACTTTGATCTTGAAATGATAGAAGAATTAGGATATTGTTCTGGTATTGAAAATTACTCAAGGCATTTTGACGGAAGAAACCCAGGGGAACCAGCATTTTGCTTACTTGATTTTTTCGGAGATGATTTCTTACTTGCAATAGATGAATCGCATGTTACCTTACCACAGCTTCATGGAATGTACAAAGGGGATTACTCACGCAAAAAGTCCTTGATAGATTATGGGTTTAGACTACCTAGTGCTTTTGATAACAGACCATTAAAGTTTGAAGAGTTTGAAAAATACATAAAAAACGCGATCTTTGTATCTGCTACATCAGGAGATTATGAACGTAAAAAAAGTTTTCAGATAGTTGAACAATTAATTCGCCCTACAGGACTTGTTGACCCTCAAGTAGGGATAAGAAATACCAAAAATCAGATGGATGATCTAGTAACGGAAATCAAAAAAAGGGTAGAAAAAGATCAACGAGTTCTTGTTACCACCCTTACAAAACGTATGGCAGAAGACCTTGCTGAATATCTATCAAAAAAACAAGTAAAGGTAAGATACTTGCATTCTGAAATTGAGAATCTGCAACGAACTGAACTAATTCGACAGCTACGACTTGGTGAGTTTCATGTACTTGTAGGCATAAATTTGCTCAGAGAGGGACTTGATATACCCGAAGTTTCCCTTGTTGCCATACTTGATGCAGACAAGGAAGGTTTTCTTAGAAACACAACCAGCCTTATCCAGAGTTTTGGCAGGGCTGCAAGAAACACAGATGGAACAGTAATAATGTATGCAGATTCAACAACAAAATCAATGAAGCTTTCAATAACAGAGACAGAGCGAAGAAGGAAAAAACAAATTTCTTATAACAAAAAGATGGGAATCATACCAAGTACAATCATAAAAGCAATACCACAAATGACTGTAAAACTAGAGGAGACAAAACACATGTCAAACCACGATTTAATAAAATATGCAATAGAGACAGAAGCAACGATGAAAAGATTTGCAGAAGATCTTGATTTTGAACGCGCCATAGAATATCGTGAGAAACTCGCTCAAGTTCAAAAGATGATAAAGAAATGAATGACAAACTGATAATTCGTGGAGCAAGAGAACACAATTTAAAAAATATCAACTTAGACATTCCAAAGAATAGACTGGTCGTAATTACTGGACTTTCTGGTTCAGGCAAATCCACCCTGGCATTTGATACTATCTATGCTGAAGGTCAAAGGAGGTATGTAGAATCACTTTCTTCTTACGCACGGCAATTTTTAGAAATGATGGATAAACCTGATCTTGATTCAATTGATGGTCTTTCACCGGCAATTTCAATACAACAAAAAACTACAAGTAAAAACCCACGTTCTACAGTAGGAACAATAACAGAAATCTACGATTATTTAAGGCTGCTTTATGCGAGAATTGGAATTCCTCATTGTACAAAATGTGGTCGACGCATATCCAATCAATCAGCAGAATCAATTTGTGAATCAATCTTAAAGGATTCTGATGGAAAAAACATAATGATACTTGCACCTCTAGTGCGAAGAAAAAAAGGAACGTATGAAAAGCTCTTTGAACAAGTAAAAAAATCAGGATATTCTAGAATTAGAATTGATAATGAGATAATCGAACTAAATGGCGAGATTCCAATTCTTGACAAACAGAAATGGCATAACATAGAGATAGTTGTAGACAGAATAAAGGCCTCAAAGGAAGAAAAGAGTAGATTATTTGAATCTGTCCAAAATGCTCTAAAGGCAACAAAAGGAACCGTATTAATTTCAGGAAATGAAGAACAGATATTTTCACAAAATAATGCTTGTCCACACTGTGGAATTTCAATAGGAGAATTAGAACCTAGGACGTTTTCATTTAACTCTCCGTTTGGTGCATGTAAAATGTGTCATGGTCTTGGGGTCAAGATGGAGTTTGATCCAGATTTACTAATTCCTGATAAATCAAAATCAATACTTGATGGCGCAATTGTTCCCTGGTCAGGTAGATTTTCTTCTTTTAGAAGACAAACACTTAGGGATGTTGGTAAGAAATTTGGCTTTAATCTTATGACACCGATAAATAAGATGACTCCAACACAGATGCACGTCATTTTGTACGGTACTGATGAAGTAGTACGGTTTTCCTACGAATCGCAGACAACTGATTCAAAGTGGCAATATGCCAATACTTTCAGTGGAGTCATACCTAGTCTGCAACGCAATTT
>Ga0209751_10002062_pt1 | contig 20366 bp, 19 predicted proteins | sample RifCSP13_1_FD_184019 | JGI IMG/M metagenome (GOLD analysis project Ga0209751, IMG submission 184019) | Soil microbial communities from Rifle, Colorado - Rifle CSP2_sed 13_1 (SPAdes) (version 2) | ecosystem: Environmental > Terrestrial > Deep subsurface > Rock core/Sediment | place: Rifle... | reverse complement strand
CGCGTGGGCTGCGCAGGCGGCTATCACGGAAGCCCACGCGCTCTATAACCTGCCGTACGACTATACGCAGAACAAGTTGAGCTTCGACGGCTCGTACCACCTCTTCAGGGCCACGAGCCTCAAGGCCGGCTATGACTACGAGTCGATCGAGCGCGGGTTCAGGGAAGTACAGGAGACCCGGGAGAACGCCTACAGGGCTGCCTTGACCTCGGGCTACTTCGAAGACCTTCAGCTGGGTTTGACCGGATCGTACGCCGAAAGGCGCGGAGAAGACCAGTATGACCAGTCCAAGCTCTATGACGAGGCCCATACGCCCGAGTTCATCGCCACGCTCGACGCGGACGAGAGGTTCGACAACCACCCGCTCGCGCGCAAGTTCGACATAGCCGACAGGAACATGACGAAGCTCGGCGCGAGCGCATCCTGGTCGCCTCTGCCGGAAGTCAGCGTCTCTGCCTTCTACGATTATCAGGAAAATGACTTTGAGAATTCCGAGCTCGGCATGACCAAAAGGGACTCGCACAGGTATACGGCGGACATCGCCTGGTCGCCCGTGCCCTCCGCGTCAGTATACGCCTTCTACACGCTGGAATTCGTAGATACCGAGCAGAAGAGCTGGAGCTTCTCAGGCTCGACGACAGGTTCTCCGTCTTCCAAGCAGAGCCAGTCAACCGACCTTGACAGAAGATGGTCGGCCAATCACGATGAAAGGATCGATACCATAGGCGCGGGGATGAAGCTCGCGTTCATGGACGATAAGCTCACGGTCGACGCCGATTATTCGTATTCCGAGGGCTCCACCAACACGGGTTTCAACGCGGGAGCGGATCTTGCTGTTCCCAAGGACCTGCCCGCGCTCAAGACCAGGCTGCACTCGCTGAACGTGACCGGCAGGTACCGGCTTGTCAGCAGCCTGAGCCTCGGGGCCGGGTACTCGTTTGAGCGCTACGAATCAGACGACTGGCAGACCGACAACTTCGAGCCGGCGTCCAGCACAATAACGAACGTAATAACCCTGAGCGGCCCGGTAGAGGACTACGAGGCGCATCAGGCCACGGTCTTCGTGACATACCACTTCGGTGGATGAGAATAGGATTATAAAGAGAAAGGAGCACGAGGCAAGATGAGGTTTACAAGACTATTCATATCCGCCGCATTTCTGGTAACGGCGTCCGCGTGGAACGCCGACGCAAAGCCAAAGTACGTCGGCGTTGACGGCTGCAAATGCCACAAGTCGGAGATAGCCGACTGGGAAAGGAGCGCGCACGCCAAGGCGTTCGACCTGCTGTCCCCCGGAAAGAAGGAAACAAAGAAGAAGAAGGCGAACCTTGACCCGGATAAGGATTATTCAAGTGACTCAAAGTGCCTGCAGTGCCATTCGATCGGATACAAGGAGGACGGAGGCTTCACCGACATCTCCTCGACCCCGAAGCTATCCGGCGTGGGCTGCGAGATGTGCCACGGCCCGGGCAGCGAGTACAGGCAGATACACAAGGAGAAGACCACCAGGTTCACCAGGGCAGAGGTGAAGGCAGCAGGACAGAAGTTCGGCTCCGTCGATCCCGAGGTCTGCAACTCATGCCACAAGCACAAGGATAACCCGTTCAGGAACGATAATTTTGACGTCAAAGAGGCTTTGAAGGACTCCAGGGCCTTCCACAAGCTTTATCCCTTGGAAGGCAATCACTGAGTCAGAGGAGAGCTATGAAGAAGAAGCTTAAGGACCTTAATCTCGGCGCGAAGTTCATGCTCACCATCGGCGCCGCCCTTGTAGTCCTCACTATTTTCGATGTCTGGTTCAGCACGAAAAAAGAGAAGGACATAATGTACAAGGACATCGAGAAGTGGACCTTCGTTTTCGCCGAGAACGTGAGGACAGCGCTCAACACGCTCATGCGCGAGGACCAGATGGATATCCGCTTCTCGATGCTCGATGCCATGTCAAAGGAGATCGAGGGCGTTGAGCACGTGAGGATCATCAGAGGCCCGAACGTGGACGAAGGCTTCCGGAAGATAAGGGAAGAGGAGACCATCCCGAGGGAGATGGAGGCCGTCAAGGGCTATAAGGAAGACATCACGCGCCTTGAGAAGGAACTTAGAGCTGCGAGGGACTCCGGCGAAAGGAGCGACCTGAAAGAGGAGATAGACGACCTCCAGGCCTCGATAAAGGACGCCCAGGACAAGATAGAAAAGGCGAAGGCGGCGCCGGAGACCGACCCGAGGGAGCTGCCCAAGGACGACCTCGACAGGGAGGTTCTGAAGAACGGCAAGCCCATTTACCACTTCGAGGGCGACAAGGGCAGGGTGCTCGTACCGTATATCGCCCAGAAGAGCTGCTCCTCGACGAGCGGCTGCCACAAGATGGCCAAAGAGGGCGACGTGCTCGGAGCGATAAGCATGGAGTTCTCGATAGCCGACATACAGAAGGACATCGCCGCAAACAACCTCAAGACCGCCGGAGTGGGCGTGGTGAGGCTGGCCATAATATTGGGCATACTCGCGCTGTTCATGTCCATATTCGTCACAAGGGGCATAAAGGCGCTGCTCGCAGGCTTCAACAGGATGTCCGAAGGGGACTTCTCGACCAAGCTCGACGTGGTGAGCAAGGACGAAATGGGCAAGCTCTCCTCCGGCTTCAACTCCTTCCTCGACAGGTTCAACGATATGATCAAGGAGATACAGGATGCGACCGTGAAGATCGCTATTACCTCCGAGGAGCTCTCCACATCGTCGAACCAGATAGTGAGCGGCACCGAGGCGCAGAAGGCGAAGACCGCGATGGTGGCCACGGCTTCCGAAGAGCTTAGCGCGACCATAAACGAGGTGGCAGGCAATACCCACGGCGCGGCCGAGGCTGCCATGAAGGCCAGCAAGGCAGCCAAGATGGGCGCGCAAATAGTCTCCCATTCCGTGAACGGCATGAACTCGATAGTGCCTATCGTCAACGAATCGTGCGACACGATCTCCAAGCTCGGCAGCCGTTCCGCCGAGATCGGGAAGATCGTGGGAGTCATAAACGACATTGCCGACCAGACGAACCTCCTGGCCCTGAACGCCGCCATAGAGGCGGCAAGGGCCGGAGAACAGGGCAGGGGCTTTGCCGTTGTCGCCGACGAGGTCAAGAAGCTCGCCGAAAGGACGACCCAGGCGACCAAGGAAATAAGCGCGATGATCAAGGCCATCCAGGAGGATACGAGGATGGCCATAGAGAGCACCGACAAGGAGGTCAAGGCCGTCGAGGAGGCCTCGGGCTACGCCAGGGAGGCGGGTATCGCGCTCGACGAGATACTCGGCCAGGTCGAACAGGTCTCTACCATGGTCCAGCAGATAGCTACGGCCTCGGAGCAGCAGTCCACTGCCGCGGGCCAGATAAGCCGCGATATCGAGACAGTGGCCGACGTGGCCAGGAACAGGGCGGAGGACGTAACGCACGTGGCGGACGCCGCGGTAGACCTTGCGAAGCTCTCGGCACGGCTCAAGGATATGATATCGATGTTCAAGCTCGAGGGCGCGGGCCATGCCCAGGAGCCGGTCTTTCAGGAAGAGACGAAAAAGAGAAAGCTCGCGCTCGTGAAATAGAGAATACCAGCATCAAGGGCCTCCCTTTCAGGGAGGCCCTTTTTTTTGCCTTCATCCCGCCCTGAAATCCCCCGGTTTTACCTTTTGGGTTTCAGTTGACTTTTTCCGGATGTTTGTGTATCCTATAACGCTCCAAAATCCCGAAAACCGTAAGTGCCTGTTTTTGTGGAATAAAGGACCTGGAATACGTTATAATAACTCTCGTTTATACCCCCCTAAAGGAGGAGCAATCGTGGGCAAGAGCGTTGCACAGAAGCTGATCGACAGCCACCTTGTATCAGGCGAGCCTGTACAGGGCAAAGAGGTAAACATCAGGATAGACCAGACCATCACCCAGGACGCCACCGGGACGATGGCATATCTGCAGTTCGAGGCGATGGGCGTGCCCAGGGTAAAGACAGAGCTTTCCGTGAGCTATGTCGATCACAACACGCTCCAGTACGGCGGCTTCGAGAACGCCGACGACCACAGGTTCCTGCAGACCCTCGCTTCGAAGTACGGCATTTACTTCTCAAAGCCCGGCAACGGAATATGCCACCAGGTTCACCTCGAGAGGTTCGGAAAACCCGGCAAAACGATGTTGGGCTCTGACAGCCACACGCCGACCGGCGGCGGCATAGGCATGCTGGCAATAGGCGCGGGCGGACTCGATGTTGCGGTCGCGTTGGGAGGCGGCCCGTTCAACCTCGTATATCCCAAGGTCGTGAAGGTAGACCTCAAGGGCAAGTTGAAGCCCTGGGTTTCCGCAAAGGACATCATCCTCGAGCTCCTCAGAAAGATGACCGTCAAGGGCGGCGTGGGCAAGGTGATAGAGTACGGCGGCGAGGGTGTAGCGAGCCTCTCGGTCCCCGAGAGGGCGACTATCACCAATATGGGCGCGGAGCTCGGCGCGACCTCATCCGTGTTCCCCTCTGACGAAGTCACAAAGGAGTTCCTGGCGGCGCAGGGCAGGGAAGCAGACTGGATAGAGCTCAAGGCCGACGAGGACGCCAGGTACGACGAGACGATCGAGATAAACCTCTCCAAGCTCGAGCCAATGATAGCGAAGCCCCACATGCCTGACCAGGTATGCAAGGTCTCCGAGATAGAAGGCATGAAGGTCGACCAGGTCTGCGTGGGAAGCTGCACAAACTCTTCCTACAGGGACCTCATGCTCGTCTCAGAGGTATTCCATAAGGGCGACTTCAAGGTGCACCCCGACGTCAGCATGACCATATCCCCTGGCTCCAAGCAGGTTCTCGACATGATGGCCCTTAACAAAGGCCTCTCGCATCTCATCGAGGCAGGCGCGAGGATACTCGAAGCCACCTGCGGACCCTGCATAGGCAACGGCCAGTCGCCCCCGTCGGGCGGCGTATCGCTCCGTACCTTCAACAGGAACTTCGAGGGCAGGAGCGGGACCAAGGACGGCAAGGTATTCCTCTGCAGCCCCGAGGTAGCGGTTGCCGCGGCCATCTACGGCGTCATCACCGACCCGAGGAAGCTCGGCAAGTTCCCGAAGGTCAAGGCGCCCGCAAAGTTCCTCATAGACGATTCCATGGTCGTCGCGCCCGCAAAGGACCCCTCGAAGGTCTCGATCTCGCGCGGCCCGAACATCAAGGAGCTCCCCAAGCAGGGCTCGCTGCCCGAGACATTGAAGGGCAAGGTCCTCATAAAGCTCGGCGACAACATCACCACAGACCATATCACGCCCGCGGGCACATGGCTCAAGTACCGCTCGAACGTGCCCAAGTACTCCGAGAGCGTCTTCTCCCAGATTGACGCCAGGTTCCACGAGAAGGCGAAGGCGGCAGGCGGCGGGTTCGTCGTTGGCGGTGAGAACTACGGACAGGGCTCTTCACGCGAGCACGCGGCCCTGTGCCCCATGTACCTCGGCATCAAGGCCATTATCGCCAAGAGCTTCGCCAGGATCCACAAGGATAATTTGGTGAACTTCGGCATACTGCCCCTTACCTTTGAGAACGCGGCTGACTACGACTCCATCGATGACGGAGACGAGTTCGAGCTGCCGAACCTGAGGCAGGCGCTTACCGGCGAGTCCGTGACCGTGAGGAACGTGACCAAGGGCAGGGAGATAAGGCTCAAGCACGGGTATTCGCCGAGGCAGGTGGAGACGATACTCGCGGGCGGTACGCTTAATTATACGACTGCAGCCAGGTAATAGGCTATATAGGCTCAAGAGCTAAAGAGTTTCAGGACAAAACAGACCAAGGCGCGACGAAGGCGAGGAATGAGGCGTACTCTTCATGTACGTCGCAATGACGAGCCGAGGAGCAACGCAGGTATGTGAAGTCATCAAGCTCTGATTAAAGAGGACAAGAGGCTCCCTTCCAATAGGAAGGGAGCCTCTTTTTTTGCATCGATGAACGGGATCTCGAAAAGGAGGGGCACCTGCGAGAGGCGTTCGATATCAGCGCGGTTGTACGCCCTGCTTATATCTCCGTCTTCAGGGGTAGTGTTGTTGAGGATTACGCCAGCCACCTTGAGACCCATTGATATGGCGCACTGGACGGTCAAGAGGGTATGGTTTATTGTGCCCAGGCGGTTGGCCGAAACGACGATTACGGGCAGGCCAAGATAGAGGGCCAGGTCAGCCATAGTCTGGCCTTCGGAGATGGGGACGAGCAAGCCCCCGGCGCCCTCGACAAGCAGGATATCGCTATCCTCGACAAGCTCGTCATAGCACGATTTAATCTTTTCAAATTCAATGGTTACGCCGAAATGCTCCGATGCTGTCTGAGGCGAGATGGGCAGCGTGAACCTGTACGGGTTTATGACCTCAAGGCCTGCTGCGGAGCCAGAGGCCTCCTTGAGCCTCAGGGCGTCCTGAGGGATGAGCTGGCCGTTATTGTCAGCGCAGCCTGTCTCGACCGGTTTCATGGCCCCGACCCTGTACCCGGCGGCCCTGAATGACCGGGCGAGTACGCAGGCCGCCTCGGTCTTGCCTACGCCGGTGTCTGTTCCGGTTATGAAAAAGGAGGGCTTCATGATTTGAATCGTTCAATTCCCCGTAATTTGATGGGTTGCTTATAAATCCTCCCCCTTGACGGGGGAGGGCAGGGTGGGGGTGAAAATCACCCTCCCCTTAGTCCCCTCCCGTCAAGGGAGGGGAGATTTGGAGATACGATACCCGCAACTTGCCGCAGGCTCATCATCTACTCCGTTATTTCCTTTATCCCCCTGTACGCCGCGTCCATTATCTTCTCAAGCTCCGACTCCTTTATACTCAGGGGCGGCATGATGACCACGACATCCCCTATGGGACGGAGAATGACCCCGTATTTTCTCATTTCAAGGCAGGCCCTGTAGCCGACGCGCTTCTTCGAGGGGAAGCTCTCTTTCGTCAACTTGTCCTTGACCAGTTCTATTCCGGCGACCAGCCCTATCTGCCTTATGTCGCCGACATGATTCAGTTCCCGGAATTTCTCAAGGAGTTTTCCGAAGAGTTTTATCTTTGGCTTCATCCTTGAGATCGTCTTTTCTTTCTCGAATATATCCAGGCTGGCGATTGCGGCCGCGCACCCGAGCGGGTTGCCGGTGTAGGTATGGCCGTGGAAAAAACTCCTGTAATCTTCGTAGCTTCCGAGAAATGCCTTATATATCTTCTCAGTGGTCAGCGTAGCTGCCAATGGCAGGTAGCCGCCTGTTATGCCCTTGGCAAGGCACAGAAAATCCGGGGCAACATTCTCTGCATCGCAGGCGAACATATTGCCGGTCCTGCCAAAGCCGGTCGCCACCTCGTCTGCTATGAGGAGCACGTTATATTTTTTGGTGAGCCTCCTGACCTCTTTGAGGAATCCAGGCGGCGAGGTGACCATGCCTGCCGCGCCCTGGAGGAGCGGCTCTATTATGCAGGCGGCAATTTCTTTGCCGTGTTTTTTAAGGCTGTCTTCAAAGACTTTGAGACAGGCCGTCTTGCAGTCGGGAAATGCCTTCCCGACAGGGCACCTGTAGCAGTAAGGGTAGGGCGCGCGGACGGCGCTGAAGAGGAGCGGCCTGTACTTCTTGACGAAGATGTCTATCTCGCCCACGCTCATGGAGCCGAAGGTGTCCCCGTGGTACGCCCCTGTGAAGGCTATGTACTGCTTCTTCTCCGGCTTTCCTGTCTGCTCCCAGTACTGGAAGGCCATCTTGAGGGCTATCTCGACGGCAGTGGAGCCGTTGTCCGAGTAAAAGACCTTTTTGAGCCCTTTCGGGGCTATGCGGACGAGCCTTTGGGCAAGCTCTATCGAAGGCCCGTTTCCGAGGCCCAGCAGCGTAGAGTGGGCGATCTTATCGAGCTGCGCCTTAATTGCCCTGTCTATCTCAGGTCTCCTGTGGCCGTGGACATTAACCCAGAGCGAAGATACGCCGTCAAGGTAGCGCTTGCCTTCAGTATCGATGAGGTAGTTGCCCTGGGCGCGTTCGATTATCAGCGGGTCGGTTTCAGCCCATTCGCGCATCTGGGTGAACGGGTGCCAGACGAACTGGCGGTCGAGCTTTATGAGTTTTGATGTCTTCTTTTTCATAAGGTCTTATTGCGCACTTCTCCTTGGCACAAAGCTACGGGATACCTGCACCCTCCCCTTGTCCCCTCCCGTCAAGGGAGGGGAGGATCTGGATAGTTGTAGGTGCGGCTCCGCGCACCAATAATAATCCCCCTCAGCCCCCCTTTAGAAAGGGTCTTAGGAAGTCCTCTGAGCTACATTTTTTTTGCAGATGCAATAATAAGCTCATAGCTTGCCAGCACTCCGCCCTCGATAGCAGGGAACCTTTTTGCGTAGGCCCTTCCGGCCTCTTTCAAGGCCCTTCCGGGCGAGAGGCCTTTGCCGCATTCAAGGGGAGGGGCGGCGCCTATGTACTTGAGGGTGCGCAAGAGGTCCATGAAGCTGTGATATTTCATTTTGATTATCTTTGATTCAACGGAAGTCTTCTCAAAGCCGGCCTCATCGAGCGTTCTTTTGATATCCGCGCTCTCCCTGAACTCTATTCCCTGGTAGCCGGGATAGCATTCTTTCAATTCCTTCAGTGTCTCAGGGCCGAGCGTAGAGAAAATGAACAGGCCGTCCCTTTTCAAGACCCTGAAGGCCTCAGAAAAGGCAGCAGAAAGTTCGTGGGCCCACTGGAATGTCAGGCTTGACGCGGCGACGGCGAAGGTCGCATCCCTGAAGGCGAGAGATTCGCAGTCAGAGGCCACAAGGCCTGAACATTGAGCCCCAGCCTTGTCCTGCATCCTGCAAAGCATGGGCAACGCTATGTCAGAGCCGTAGATTCGTACATCAGGAGATGAGGACTTTATAAGCTCAAGGAGAAAGCCCGTGCCGCAGCCGATATCGAGGGCCGGCGAGGCCAGGGAGTTTGACGGCGAATCCGAGAGCCTCTTCATGACCTCAAGGGCCGCCATCCGCTGAAAGCCTGCGAACTCGTCATAGGTAGAGGCTGCCCGCGAAAAGGACCTCTTTACGGCAGTCTTGTCAAAAGCAGTCTTGAGCATCTTCAGAGCCTTTTGATAAAGTCCTTCAATACTGTGATAAAAGCCTCGCGCCTCGTCAGAAACGGCGCGTGGCCTGTGCCGTCGAAGACCTCAAGCCTCGTCTTCTTCATCCTGCTTGCCATGTATTCGGCGGCGCCCACCGGGCAGACGGTGTCCTCTTTACCATGAACAATGAGTACAGGCACGTCTATTGCTTTGAGATCGTTTCGCAGGTCAACAGTATAGAGCGCCTCGAGGGCCTTCGTTATCTCATCGTATTTGAACTTGGGAAAACAGCCAGGCACATCCCCCTCGCATGATACGGGGCCGGGATATCCGTACCTTGAGACAAAGGCTTTTGCCTCGTCCGTGGCAGCCTCGTCTGCCGTGAAATTGAGCGAATAGAACCTGTCGGCAGTTGCGGCCGGGTCCTTCTTCATGTCCATTATCATGCGTTTTACGAGGGCCTTGGACTGGGCCCATGGGAAATCATCCCTTTCGACGAAACACGGGGTGGAGCCGACGAGCACAAGGGCCTTGAACCTTTCCTTCAAAACGGGCTGTGCGGCTATCAGAGCTTGAGAGCCCAGGGACCAGCCCACGCCTATCAAATCCCTTCTTATTCCTTTGACGCGCTGGAAGATCTCTTCAGTCGCGGGTTTCAGGGTCGACTCGTCCCAGGTCAGATTCCCGCCATGTCCGGGCAGGTCGATTGAAAGAGACCCGGCAAACTCTTTCGCAATGCCCTCCCATACGCCGCTGTCAGTCGCCCATCCGTGTACGAAAACAAGGTCATTGGACATTGAAGGCCTCTATTATGGCGGCTGCGGCGCGGTCGATGTCATCCGTTGAATGGGCCGCCGATAGAGTAGCCCTGAGCCTCGCAGTGCCATCAGGCACGGTAGGCGGCCTTATGCCCTGTATGAAGACGCCTTTATCCAGAAGTGATGCGGATATCTTCATAACCTTTTTCGCGTCACCGGCCAGTACGGGCACAATCGGCGTGGAACTCTCCATAGTATCAAGCCCGGCAAGTGAGAGCCTCTCTTTGAGTCTACCAGTATTCTGCCAAAGCCTCTTCAGGAGCGAAGGGTCTTCTTCTATTATGTCGATCGCCTTTGCCGCCGCGGCGCAGACCGAAGGCGGCAGGGCAGTGGTGTAGATTAACGGCCGAGCTTTTGAAATGAGCAGGTCTATTACCTCTTTCCTTGCCGCCACAAACGCGCCGAAAGAGCCCAGCGCCTTGCCGAGCGTGCCCATCTGTATGATGTCAGGGTTTTTTATGCCGAAATGCTCAAGGCTCCCTTGTCCGGTATTGCCGAGCACGCCTGTTGCGTGCGCGTCGTCGATGATGAGCAACGCCCCGTATCTTTCGGCGAGGCCGCTTATTTCATGCAGAGGCGCGAGCGTGCCGTCCATGCTGAATACGCTGTCTGTTATGATTATTCTTGTCCTGGCTTTCGATGTCTTTAAAAGCCTCTCCAGCGCATCGATGTCCCTGTTGGCGTATCGGGTTACCTTTGCCCTGCTGAGGACGCAAGCGTCCACGATAGAGGCATGGTTGAGCCTGTCTGAGAAGACCTCCGCAGTCCTGTCAGCGAGCGTGGAGAGGAGCGCAAGGTTGGCGTTATATCCTGAGTTGAAGAGCAGGGCGGCCTCCACGCCTTTGAATTGCCTGATGCGCTCTTCGAGCATGGCATGCGGCTCCATGGTGCCTGAGACGAGCCGTGATGCCCCGGCGCCCGCGCCCCACCGTTCAGTCGCCTCGATGGCGGCCTTCTTTACAAGCGGGTGGTTGGATAGATTCAGGTAGTCGTTCGAGCACATGAGAAGGACTTCGCGGCCGTCCATCCTCACCACAGGCCCCTGCGGCCCAACGATAACCTGGAAAGAACGCCTGAGGCCAAGCGCCTCAAGCCTGGCAAGCTCTTCTCTTATATTCTCTATCATGGCCGGATTACTTGTAGCCCTTTGGCCTGAGTCCCAGGTCAGCGAGCATCCTGAGGTCGTCCCTGGGGTCCCTGCCTGGCGTTGTAAGATAGTTGCCTATCATCATGCCGTTGGCCCCCGCAGCGAAGATAAGAGGCTGCAGGTCGCGCAGGTTCACATGCCTGCCCCCGCAGACTATTATGTCCTTTGCAGGCAGCATGAGGCGGGCCAGCGCAATTATCGTGAGGCATTCGATAGGCGTGAGGTTGTTCGCGCCTTCCAGAGGCGTGCCAGGCCTCGGGTTGAGGAAGTTTATGGGTATGGAATCGACATCGAGCTCGCGGAGGGTGGAAAGGAGCTCTATTCTTACGTCCCAGCCCTCTCCGAGGCCGAAGATGCCGCCGGAGCACACATGAAAGCCGAGCGCCTTGGCGGTCTTCACTACATTGACATCGTTTTCGTAGTCGTGTGTTGTGCAGACCTTTGGGAAGAAGCTCCGCCCGGTCTCCAGGTTGTGGTGATAGCTCTCGAGGCCGCTGTCCTTTAGCTTCTTCAAGGTCTCGGTCGTGAGTATGCCGAGAGAGGCGCAGCTTTCGACATCGAGGCCGTCCCGCATGCCCCTTATCGCCTCGCTCAATATGGCGACATCGCGCTCCTTCTCTATCCTTGTGCCGCTCGTTACTATTGAGAACTCGCGGGCGCCAGCGGCTGACGCCTCTTTAGCGGCGTTCAACAGGGCGGAGGCGTCTTCCATCGGGTACTCGGGCGAGCCGGTCGAATATTTAACGGACTGGGCGCAAAAGGAGCAGTCCTCCTTGCAAAGGCCGCTCTTAGCGTTCACTATTGAGCAGAGGTTGACCTCAACGCCTTTATGGCGCCTCCTGACCCGTTCAGCCACTGCAAGGAGATCGTAAATGGACGAAGGGGGCAGATTTGTAAGCTCAAGGGCCTCTTCAGGAGAGAGGCCCTCTGCCGCAAGGCCTTTGGCCAGCGCGGTCTCAAGTATATTTTCCATTGTCATATCCGGAGGTTAGGTATGTTTCTTAATGAAATAGCACAGGCAGCGCACAATTGTCAACTTTAAAGCTCAGATGGTTGACAATGGAAATGCCGGCAGCCTCAGATGATGTCGTCAGGCACTATCTCCTGCACAGCCGCCGTTATCTTGAGCGACCGGGCAAGTGCGGTTACCCTGTTTTTGAGGGCTTTTTGAGAGGCCCTGTCAGGGCAGAATACCTCGGCGGCAATGATAAGGAGCCGTCCTTCGGCCACTGCCTTTGTCTCCATGCCCGTAAGCTCGGACCTGGTATCATCGAGGAGCTTCAAAAGCCTGCAGATGGTCTCTGCCCTGTTCTGGCCGTGCAGGGTAACCACCGTATTCCCGGGATGGCTTGAGCAGCGTCCCTTCAGGGCCTTTGATCTTACAAGGACATCCTTGAGCTTGCCCGTGGCAGCTGAAAGGCTCTTCCTGTTGTCCCCGAGCACCTCTGATACCAGGGCAAATTCATTGCCGAAACAGGCGAGCACCAAATCCCCTGAACGGAACCGCCCCTTTTCAAGAGACCTGAAAACTTCAGCTATCCCGCGCTTTCTTGCCCCGTACGCCAAAAGAGCAAACCTGTTCATGGAACTTCTCCTTTCCGCTATAAAAGGGGACCCGGGATGAGGAACACTGTTGGAGTGTGGTATGGGGAAGCCTGGAGGATTTCGAGATGGGAACTGTATTTGGGTGTGCGTTTAGTCACACCCTTGTCTAATCATATAACCAAGATTAAGTCTGTGACCTGGTTCACAGAGATTTCATTTTTCTCCTGAAAAGGTCCCTTTTCATGTTCGTTATCCTGTCGAGGAAGAGTATGCCGTCGAGGTGGTCTATCTCGTGCTGGAAGGCTATTGCTTCAAGGCCCTTCGAGTCTATCTCCACCTCCTTTCCGTTTGGGTCAAGGCCCCTCACGACGACCTCTTCGGCTCTTTGTATGTTTGCCGTGTACTCCGGGACCGAAAGGCATCCTTCCCTGACCTTTTTTGAACCGGTTGAGGATATTATAACAGGGTTTATGAGAACGACGAGGCCGCGGCCCGGCTCTTTCGGCGTAACATCCACCGCTATTATGCGCAGGAGCCTGCCGACCTGCGGGGCGGCAACCCCCACGCCCGGGGTCGACTTTAGCGTGGCCACAAGGCCGCCAATGAAATCGGTTACGCCGCTGTCTATATCCGCGACAGGTTCGGAGACCTGCTTTAATACGGGGTCAGGGTATATTTTTATCTCGAACGGGCGCATAAGGGTCAAAGGACTTCCGCGTCTTCAATCGGCTTTATGGAGATTGTCACTCCAAGGGCCCTCTCAAGGGCCGAAAGCTCCTCTTCGAGCAGCGAGATGTTAGCGTCCTCCGGGATATACGCCTCTATAAGCATTAGATATACCGGCGGCGAGCCTATGACCTTTGTCTCGAGGTCGGTGATGTTGACTTCCATGCGCGCCAGCAGCTCTGTGGTCTTGTATACTATCCCGGCCTTGTCAGCGCCGTGGAGCGTTATAAGGTAATTGCCCGGAGGGCCTTCCTGTGCCCGCTCGCCGAGCTCCTTGAAATGTATGGATAGTCCCATGCTGCGTTCTATATCGCGCAGACCTGCCTCAAGCCTGGCCGCGTCCCCGCCCGAAGGCACGGACATGATGAGTATTATCGAGAACTCGTCCTCTATGGAGGTCATGGAGGAGTCCTCTATGTTGCAGTCGTGCTCAAAGAGGGCCTTTGTCACTGCTGCGATAATGCCGGGCCTGTCAGGTCCTATTGCGGTCAGGGCAAACCTCTTCATTTTCCCTCCTTATGATCTTTTATTACCTTCATCCGTTCCTTTATCTCTTTTTCATAGCCCCTGTCATTGGGCTTATAGTATTCCTGCCCCTTGAGCCTCTCTGGCAGATAATCCTGTTCCACCTCAGCGCCCTTGAAGCTGTGCGGGTACTTGTAGCCTTTGCCGTAGCCGAGGCCTTTCATGAGTTTTGTGGGCGCGTTCCTTATGTGCAAAGGCACGGGCAGCGCGCCGTGCTTCTTTATATCCTCCGCCGCTTCGAGATAGGCCATATAAGACGCGTTGGACTTGGGCGCTGTAGCCAGATAGGCGACCCCTTGCGCGAGCGGTATCCAGCCTTCGGGCATGCCAATGAAATCGACCGCGTCCTTTACATTTATCGCGACCCTCAGGGCGTCCGGGTCTGCGTTGCCTATGTCCTCAGAGGCGAATATGACCATGCGTCTCGATATGAACAGAGGGTCTTCTCCTGCCTCGACCATGCGCGCGAGCCAGTAGAGCGCGGAGTGCGGGTCGCTTCCGCGCATGGACTTGATGAAGGCGGAAATCACATTATAGTGTTCCTCTCCGGACTTGTCATACAAAAGGGCCTTCTTCTGCATGGCCTCGGTCGCCGCCTCCATGGTGACCCGCCTTGTCCCTGTCTCGTCAGGTTGTGATATCATGTACGCGGCCTCGAGCGCGTTCAGGGCGGTCCTCGCATCTCCTGCGGAGACATCGGTCAGGAAGTCGAGCACGTTCTCGTCAAGGGTGGCCTTCATGCTGCCAAGGCCGCGCAGAGAGTCCTCCATCGCGCGCGCGAGTATCTTTTTGAGCGCCTCAGGCGAGAGCGCCTCAAGGACAAGTACCTTGCACCTCGAGAGAAGCGGCGCGTTGACCTCGAAGGAGGGGTTCTCTGTAGTCGCTCCGATGAGCGTTATTGTGCCGTCCTCGACGCTGTGCAAAAAGGCGTCCTGCTGGGCCTTGTTGAACCTGTGTATCTCGTCGACAAAGAGGACGGTCTTCTTGCCGCGCCTCAGGTTGTCTTTGGCTATCTTTATTACTTCCCTTATCTCCTTCACGCCCGAGAGCACTGCCGAGAACTCCACGAACTCCGCCTTTGAGGCCTCGGCTATGATGCGGGCAAGGGTCGTCTTTCCGGTGCCCGGAGGCCCCCAGAGGATCATTGAGGGCGGGTCGCCTTTTTTAAGGACCCTGTCCAGGAGCTTGCCTTCGGTTACGAGGTGCTCCTGGCCGATGAACTCGGTTATGCTCCTGGGCCTCATCCTGTCCGCCAGTGGAGAGGGGTCAAGCCCTTTTTCAGTCCTGCCGAAAAGCTCCATTTCCATGCTGGAATACTCCTTTACAATATCTTAATATAAGCGATAAGAAAAAGGAAGGCGCTGAATTTGCCGGGATATTGCCTGCTTTCTTTTTTTTACAAAAGAAAGTAAGATAAGGCCAAAATCACCCGGAAGTGAATCGGATGCGCATAGCCCTCCTTGGAGGCACATTCAACCCCATACATTACGGCCACCTGAGGATAGCGGAAGAGGCGCGGGAGGCGCTGTCCTTTGACAAGGTCGTCTTTGTGCCGACCTTCATAACGCCCCACAAGCTCAAGGAATCCCTTACGCCTCCTGAGGTCAGGTACGAGATGGTGAGAAAGGCCATAGAGGGCAACCCGGCCTTTGAGGTCTCTGATATGGAGATAAAGCGCGGCGGCAGGTCATTCACGGTTGATACCGTAAGGGAGCTCAAGGCCGCTGACCCTTCCAGCGCCGTGAGCTTGATAATCGGAAACGATTCGTTCAACGATATAAGCACATGGCACGAATACGAGGAATTATTGAAGCTCTCAAGCTTCGTCGTGGTGCAAAGGCCGCATTACGCGCTCAAAAAACCGGCAGAGGCGCTGCCGGTTGAACTGGCCAGGAAGTTCTGGTATGATTCTGAAAATCAGTCCTATGTCAATTCCTATGGTAATTCTGTGACTTACCTTGATACGACCCTGCTGGACATCTCCTCGTCGTCGATAAGGAGCAAGGTGAGAAAAGGCGAGTCGATAAGGTATCTCCTGCCCGATAGCGTAATAAAGATAATCGAAACGCACGGGCTGTACAAATAATTCAAAAGGAGCCTAAGAGACTGGAACCCAAGAAGAAGGCGCTCGAGATCGCCAAGCTGGCCCTCGACAAGAAAGCGGAGAAGGTAGTAATACTCAATATCAAGAAGCTCTCGGCCGTATCGGACTATCTGCTCATCTGCAGCGCCGAGTCGGAAAGGCAGGTCCAGGCCATAGCGTCTTCCATAGAGGATGGGCTCAGGAAGCACAATGAGAGGCCGCTCGGCGTGGAAGGCGCTACAGAGGGCAAATGGGCCCTCATGGACTACAACGATGTCGTAGTCCATATCTTCCTCGAGCGTGTGAGGTCGTTCTACGACCTTGAGGGCCTCTGGGCAGAGGCGCCGCAGACCGAGGTAGCCGATAAGATAAGGCAGAAGGTGGGCGCGAAAGCGGAAAAGCCTGCCCCGAAGAAGAAGGGCTCGTAACGCACGCATGAGAATATGCTTCGTCTGCGTTGGCCAGGTAAAAAAGGCGGGCATAAGTGAGGCCGCGGCCGAGTACCTCAAGAGGATAAAGAGGTACTCGACCGTCGAAATAGCGGAAGTAAAGGACGAGTCAGCCTCTCCCAAGACGCCCAGGGAGGATATTTTGAGGGCCGAGGGCGGGAGATTGCTCTCGAAGATAAAGCCGGGTGATTACATCGCGGTCCTTGCCGACTCGGGCAAGGAGATGACATCAGGCGCATTCTCCAAGCATATCGAGGGGCTTATGGTATCGGGCAGAAAGCGCCTGGTATTCATAGTCGGCGGGTCGTATGGGATACACCAGGAAGTATACGACAGGGCGGATATAGTGCTTTCATTATCGAGGATGACCCTGCCGCATGACCTGGCGAGGCTTGTCCTGTACGAGCAGGTGTATAGAGCTTTCACCATAATGAGAAACGAGCCATATTCGCACTAAATAAGGCGGATCAGATGTATACAAAAATTCTTTTAGTTTTCATCATAGTAATCCTGGGGGTCTTCTTCTTCCTGCATACGCAGAACCCCGGCAACCTGACCTTCGTCGTAACGAGCGAGCACACATACGTGCTCTCTCCGACGCTGCTTCTCTTCTTCGGCTTCTTTGCCGGCGTCGTGCTGGCGGTATTGAACTCGCTTCTCGCGGACGCGAGGCGGGCCATAAAGGAGATAAGGGAGAGGAAAGAGAAGAAACTCCTCGCCCAGGCTGACGAGAACTACAGGAAGGGCATGGAGCTCCTCGTAAAGGGAGATACATTGTCCGCCAGGGAGCTTATGGAGAAGGCCCATAGGGCCAAGCCCAATGATACCGGCATAATCATAAGCCTCTCCGAGACCTACATGAGGGAGAACAGGCCCCAGGAGTCCATAAAGGTCCTTGAGAACGGTTACCTTACGAACCCGTCCTCGATAGGCATATTGATCTCTCTGGCAAGGTGCGCGGCGGAATCCGGCGACATGCCCAGGGCGGCAAAGGCGTTCGAGGACGTCATACGCCTCGACCCGAGGAACCTCTACGCGCTCCGCAAGCTCCGCGACATGAAGATACGGGACTGCGCATGGTCTGAGGCCGCGCGGCTGCAGAGGAGCGTCATAGAGAACGAGAAGAACGACGAGGCGGAGAAGAAGGAGAGAAGGCTCATCACGGGCCTTCTGTACGAATCCGCGCGGCATTCGATGAACGAGGGCAGGCTCTCGGAGGCCCTTATAAAACTCAAGGAAGTCCTCAAGAACGAGGATTCTTTCCTGCCCGGCCATATACTTCTCGGCGACGTGCTCGACAAGCAGGGCAATACCGCAAACGCCGCCAAGGTATGGGAGAAGGCCCTCTCAAAATTCCCGAACCCCGAGGCGCTGATATTGCGCCTTGAAGACCTCTGCATAAGGGAGTCGGCGCCCGAGAGGATACTCGAAAGATACAACAGGGAGATACTGACGCATCCGAACGGCATCAACATGAGGCTCCTGCTCGCCCGCCTTTATCTCAGGCTCGAGATGGTAGACAAGGCAATCGAGGAACTCGAGATGCTTCAACACGAGGGAGAGGACGGGTTCTATCATTCGGTGCTGCTTGCGGAGGCATATCTCAGGCGCAAACAGGGCGGCAGGGCCGCCCATCTCTTTCATAAGGCCCTTGGCCTGGACAGGGAGTATACGCCTCATTTCAAGTGCTCCTGCGGAGCCAACACGGTCGCATGGTCTGCGCGGTGCGACGCGTGCGGCCAGTGGGATACCCTTGTGATGCGGGGCATCCAGGGCCAGCTCAAGGCCCCTGCCTTAAGAAAGCTTTTCTGACATTTTCCCCTTGGAGAACTGAAATTGAAGAAGGTCTGCCTTATTGTGCTCGACGGCTGGGGCTTGAATTCCAGCAATGAGGGCAATGCCATCTCAATCGCGTCCACGCCCAATTACACACGCCTTTTGAAGGAATATCCCTCGACTGCCATAGACACCTCGGGCCTTGCGGCCGGGCTTCCCGATGGGCAGATGGGAAATTCAGAGGTCGGGCACCTTACAATGGGCGCCGGAAGGATCGTCTATCAGGAGCTTGTAAGGATAGCGAAGGCTATCAAGGACGGCGAGCTTGATAGAGACCCGCAGATAACCGCGCTCGCCGAGGGCCTCAAGAAAAGCGGGCGGTCGTTGCACCTCATGGGCCTCCTGTCTGACGGAGGCGTGCACAGCCATATCGGGCACCTCTACGGCCTTCTTGATATCTTCAAAAATAAGGGGCTTGAGAAGATTTACATCCACGCCTTCATGGACGGCAGGGACACCCCGCCCTCGAGCGGCGCGGGCTACATGGAGGCGCTGCTCGCTTATATCGAAAAGACAGGCTCTCCCGCAAAGGTCGCTACCGTCTCGGGCAGGTATTATGCCATGGACAGGGACAACAGGTGGGAGAGGGTAAGGCGGGCTTACGGCGCCATGACAGGCGGGGTTGGCGCAGCCGCCCAAGGCCCTTTGCAGGCCGTGAAAGAGGCCTACCAGAGGGGTGAAACAGACGAATTCGTTGCTCCGAGCGTGGTGATGGAAGGCGCGAGGCCGGTCGCTACAGTCTCCGACGGAGACGCCGTGCTCTTCTTCAATTTCAGGGCAGACAGGGCAAGGGAGATAGCAAAGGCGTTTGTCTCGGATTCATTCGACGGCTTTGAAAGGGCAAGACGGCCTAAGCTCGAAAGCTTCCTGTGCATGACTGAGTATGATTCCAGGCTCAAACTGCCCGTGCTCTTCAAGCCCCAGAGCCTTGAGAACATACTGGCTGACGTCCTCTCCAGGAACGGGATGAGGCAGTTCAGGGTATCGGAGACAGAGAAGTACGCGCACGTTACATTTTTCTTCAACGGCGGCAGGGAAGAGCCGTTTGAAGGGGAGGACAGGCTGCTTATACCATCGGTCAGGGACGTCGCGACCTATGACCTTAAGCCCGAGATGAGGGCAACGGAAATAGCAGAGGCGGCAGCCGACAAGATAAAAGAGGGATGTTATTCCTTCATGCTTATGAACTTCGCTAACGGCGACATGGTCGGCCACACGGGCGTGCTCGAAGCCGCCGTAAAGGCCTGCGAGGCGGTCGATAAAGGCTTAGGCATGGTCGCGGACGCCGCCCTGCAGAGGGGCTGGACGGTCATAATCACGTCAGACCACGGCAATGCCGAGCAGATGTTCGACCCTGAGACAAACGGTCCGCAGACCGCGCACACCACCAACCTCGTCCCGTTCATATTGGTGGATGACTCATTGAAAGGCGCAGGGCTTCGTCAGGGCGGGCTCCAGGACGTCGCGCCAACGGTGCTCAAGATAATGGGGCTTTCTCAGCCAAAGGAGATGACGGGAAAAGCGCTTCATTGACGAGTAACTGGGTTATGAGAGCCATGGTTTTTCAGGCTGCTGAAAAAGTCCATCTGCTGTGTTGTCATCGTCGTTCGTCACTGCGACGTACATGAAGAGTACGACTCGTTCCTCGCTCCCCTATTTGAATAGGGGCCTTGCATATGGAGCTTATTTGAAGCCTGGACAAAAACAGAGTTTCCAACAGGCTGTAAGCGGAATTTAGTTTAGTAATTATTAAAAAAGGGCGGGAGATATCTCCCGCCCTTTTTTTTATTCTAACGCTTGCTGAAAAAAATCAGCAGCCTCTTAAACTATCCGACTCTTCTTACACCGGCATGATAACAGCACCAGAGGCTCTCAATATTGTTGTCAAAGGTCCTCTTTCCCGCATGCCTGAATTCTATCCGTATCATCGAGATCCCGCCCGGGACAATAGAGTTCATCTCCTCGACCACCCTGCCCTGGCCCCATTCAGGGTGCCTCAGGTGGACTACCACTTCCCCTACGGAGAGATATAATTTTCTCGTCTCTTCGCGCATGGCGTCACCAATTACTAATTGTCCGATTTCCTCTGCCTTCCGTCAAGCGAAAAGGTGCCTGGAACATGCAAAAATCCGCTGTTTACGGCCTCAAGGACGCACTTGAAGCCGCCGATAAGAAATGAGAATATATCTGCAAAGGAGGT
>Ga0209751_10002061_pt1 | contig 20374 bp, 16 predicted proteins | sample RifCSP13_1_FD_184019 | JGI IMG/M metagenome (GOLD analysis project Ga0209751, IMG submission 184019) | Soil microbial communities from Rifle, Colorado - Rifle CSP2_sed 13_1 (SPAdes) (version 2) | ecosystem: Environmental > Terrestrial > Deep subsurface > Rock core/Sediment | place: Rifle... | reverse complement strand
CTGGATCGGCGCATCTTGAGCAAGCGCTACGGGCAGGCGTTCCTGGAATCGCTCCCGACCTGTACGACCGAAATCGGACCGCTAGACCTCCTGCCCCGCTCTGCCAGTCGCTGGTTGAACTTATAGCCGTAGGACTCACGCAGTTGGTAGCGCCGGGCCAACGTCCGGATGACGATCAGGATACTCTCCCTGGACCGGCTAGTGGCGTCTCTGGTTGGCTGTTGTTCGCCAGAGCTGTGGCGATCAACTCCTGCTTGAGATTCCATAAACGCTGTGAAAGGGAAACGTGGTAGATGTGGGGATTCATCAAGCGCCGGACTCCGGGGTCGAGCCGGCTCACATCCGTTTTTCGCCGTTCGCGAATTTCCTCAATCGTCGGTAAGTCGCCTTGAAATTTGCCCTCCTTCCAGACATCCACGAGCAAAGGCTCGAACTCTGCAATCCCTTCCCGGTTGAGGACCCGGAATTTGGTCGGCTCGGATGGGTGGCGAAGATAGAGCCGGGCTTCATCTTGAGGTCGTTCGTCATCGAGAGTCATCAGATCGGCGGAAGCCTTGCCGCGCTGGTCATAGATCCGCCAGGAGCGTTTATGGCCGGGATTGGGCGTCTTGGCCGGGGATTCTGAGATCTTAATCGCTGGTAGCCACTTGTCCTGATCGCATACCGCGACCAGTTTATACACACCGTCCAGGGCCGGGTCGCCTTCGGATACAATCAAGCGCGTTCCGACGCCGTAGACGAGCCTGCGGATCAAACGGTCCGGTTCCATTCCATAACGAGGCGCTTCTTCCTGGATCTGGGTCAGGATCTGCCAGATGATCAGCTCGTCCAAGTTATTCGACAGGACAATCGTCGTGTCCGGAAAACCAGCCTGGTCGAGCTGCTTGGCAGCCTGGATACTGAGGTAAGCCAGGTCCCCAGAATCCAGCCGGATACCCACCGGTTCATAGCCCTTGCGGCGCAGTTCTTCGAAAACCTTGATAGCGTTCGGGACGCCGCTCTCCAGCGTATCTACCGTATCTACCAGGAGCAGGCAGTTATCCGGATAGACATCGGCGTACGCCCGGAAGGCGTCTAGTTCGCTGCCGCCGAGCGCCATGAATAGCTGCACCATGCTGTGGGCGTGAGTCCCTTTCGGAGGGAAGCCCAGCATGAGCGAGGTACCCACATTCGAGGAGAAATCCGCACCACCGATCAACGCAGCCCGGGTGCCCGCGTTCCCGCCCCTCTCCTGGGCGCGCCGCAGGCCAAACTCCAACATCAGCTGGCCGCGCCCGCTCTCGTGGATACGCGCCGCCTTGGTGGCGATCAGGGTTTGGTAGTTGATGTGGTTGAGGAGCGAAGTCTCCAGGATTTGAGCCATTGCCATCGGCCCCTGCACCACGGTCATCGGGACATTCGGATGGACCACACGACCTTCCGGGATAGCCTGGATATTCAAACCATCGAAGTTTCCATTCTCCAACAACCATTTCAGGAAATCATCCGCAAATACCCGCCGACCTTCACGACTGGTCTGGCTCTTTAAATACTCGATGTCTTCCGTCTCGCAGCGGGTCGAGGACATCCAGTTTAACAGCCACTCCAGACCAGCGGCGATACAAAACCCTGCTTTATGTAAACCGTAATCGGGGTAAGTGCGAAAAAAGTGATCGAAAAGGCCTACTTTTTCGTGGACTCCGATCCGGAAATAGAGCTGAGCCATGGTGAGCTGGTACTGGTCGGTGAACAAGAAACCCTCCGCTGTCGATCGAATCCCTGGCGCCATGAAACCTCCAATTTGGCGTTTAGCCATTTAAAAGTACCGGTTTTCCACTTCGGGCTGACTCTAGCAGCGCCAGGATGGTCGCAACGTTATTACGGCTATCCGCAAGGGTGACCCGGGGTGATTTGCCAGTCAGGATACAATCGGCTATATCCTCCACTTCACCGATATACAACTCTTGACCTGGGATGGCAATATTTTCGATCTTCTCTCCCCGGCTGAGAATGATCTTTTCGTTGTCACCCGGTTTAAACGGGTTCGGTATCGTCACTGATCCCTCATTGCCCACAATTTCCATCCGCGTCCGGTAAGGACTACGGATTCCACAATCAAACTGAACCAAGACGTCCCCAGGAAAACGTAGCTGGCCGGTGAACACCTCATCTACTCCGGTAATTCCGGAAACCTGCCAACCGAAGGCTTCTTCCACTTCATCCCCGATCACCCAGCGGGCATAGCTGATCGGGTAACAACCCACGTCCCACACACTCCCCCCACCCATCTCAGGTATCATGCGGACGTCCGTAGGATCGGTCAGCTTGAATGTAAAGGACCCATTCACGACCTGGACCTTCCCGATCGCACCGCTGTCCACCAGGTCTTTTACCTTAATAGTCTGGGGATGATGCCGGTACATGAAGGCTTCTGAAACCACACGCTGGTTTTCGTGCGCCGCCTTTGCTATCGCATCTACCTCGTCCAGAGATAGAGCCAGGGGTTTTTCGCATAAGACGTGCTTCCCGGCACGCACGGCCTGGATTGTCCATTCGGCATGTAAATGATTCGGTAGCGGGTTGTAAACGACATCGATATCCGGATCGTCCAGCAATGCCTGGTACCCCGCATATGCATTCGGGATATGCCATTCTGAGGCATAAGTCCTGGCGCGCACCGGGTCCCGGCTGGCTACACCCCGCAACTCGTTGCGTTTAGAATTCTGCAATGGGGGGATGAGAGCGCGGTTGATGCGCGCCGTGCTGAGGATCCCCCAACGGAGAGAAACAGGTTTAGTAAAGGCATCGATCATCAGATTCCCTGCCCTAGAATGCTTGGTTCAGTAGTCCTAATTACCCGGGGTCTTTTTTCTTGCCATCTTGCCGCTGATCAGCGCTTTTCTCCTGACCCTCAGGTGAATAGTCTTCGGCAAAATGCTCGGCTGCCGCCTCTAAGGTCACATCATCCCCATATTCTTCCCGCAGAAAGCCCTGGTGTTCGATGATCCACAGATACAGATCGGATTCGGTGCGTCCGGGAAACTCATCCAGAATCGCCTGTTCCCGGATCAGCTCGACCAACGGCAGGTAGACATTCGTACACCACGATTGCACTGCTTCATTAAATGGCACTTCTTTCTTGAGTTGTAAGCCTAGATACCAGCGGTGAACATCGATGTGCTGACCTAGTTTCTCATATAAACCGGGCATCGTCAAATCGATGCTGACCCCGGCACAAACCTCTTGAATCCTGGTCTTCGAATAGAAATTGTCTTTCTCTTGCTTCAGGATCAGGTGATCGACCCAGGAGGCCCTCTTCAGCAAATTTACCAGTTTACTCGCCGGCCATTCTGAGAAATTTTGAATAAACTGGTGTGCGGCTTCTCCAAAATCGAACTCCTCCCGATAGGCTTCCCGCAAGTACCAGAGGTATTCGATGATCCACAAATATAGGTCGGCTGCGGTGCGATTTGGGAATTTTTCGGGGAGGCCATCTTGCTCGATTAATTCAATCAGCGGCGAGTAGACGTTATCATACCAGGAGGCAACGGCCTCGGAATAAGGGACCTCAGACTTCTTCTGTTCACCCAGATACCAGCGGTGAACGCTGATGTGCTCCAGGATGCGGTCATACTCGCCGGGCAAGGTGAGCTCGAGCGAGGCCTGGGGACGGATCTTGGTGAGGTTGGTCTGGTCGAGAAAGAGGGCATACTCGATCTTTAATCCCAGATCGGATAACTCGAGATCCGCGGTGAGCAGGACTGGAACCTCGATTTCCGTCACAAAAGCATCCAGATATAGCTGACCGCGTTCGCGCGCCACGGATACGCGATGATTTCCATCTTTCACGAAGTACACCTCACCCATCTTGTACAACTCCACCGGTGGCAATTCCACTTCCTCATAATGCGCTCGATCGATACTGATCCAACGGCTTTTCGTCCTCTTCTGGAGAGGCAAGAAGGCACGATCGAAATCCCGATATCTGCCCATACTGCCAACGATTTGGTCGATCGGGACCTGCTGCAACCCGACGAAGTGCTGTCCTTTGAGCGGCATTTGTTCTCGGACCGAATCAAAAGGCAGCAGCGCATTATTTTCACCGGTGAGCCTTCTCAAGACCTTGCGCCAAAACGCTTTATTGTACGCTCGCTCAAAGTCCTCGTTCGTCATTCTATCGATCGTCATTTCCACCGATCCGGTTCTTTAAACGCATCTTCGCTGTCGAATAAATTGGGTTTTTTAGTAATTGAAGCGCTCCTTTCAAGGAACACACCCAGGGGTGCAAATCCTCTCTCACCCGGATTGATATCTGCCTCTACATAACCGTAAGAATTAATTACCTGGGTCTGGTAGAACCGGGTTTTCGTGATCGTATCCTGCCTGTAAACATGGATATGTCCATGAAAATGGAAGGCCGGTTTGAATACCCGTAATAACCAGCGAAATGAATTAATTCCGTGATGGGGGAGATCAGGTTGGTCGTGGATGCCCCAGGGAGGTGCATGCGTTACGAAGACATCCAGGTAACGGCCATATACCGCTCGATTCTTGAGCAGCCCCGGCAGGAGCGCAAAAACATGGCCCCACATCTCTGTCTGGGAATACTGGAATGGACCAGTTCGGTAACGCAGGCAGCCTTCTACACCGGCGAGGAGAATATTTTCGAAGACCACTACCTTACGGTGTAAGTCCTCCGCCCCGAGGGGCTTCGAGCGTTCCCCACCGGTGGAGTATTCCAGCCTGCTGGAGTGGTTTCCACGCACGAAAAACATCGGTTTGTTTATCGAGCTGATCACGTATTCGAGGTAATAATACGGCAAGTCACCACAGCTCAGGATCAGGTCAACCTCTGCAAACCGCCGGGAGACCTGCGGGCTGTAAATTAGATCGTCGGCAATATCACTCAATGATAGGATTTTCATCCCAATCCATGATCCTGCTGATTATCACTAGAGAAAGTCTTCTTGGCTTTGCGATACAATAATCTCCGAATCCTTCAATATAATCCTGGGATCCCTTCAAACTTATACCTTCTTCGATGGTAATTGTCAACTTCGATAGGATGAGCTTCAGCCAGGAATATACCTCGCATATGATATTGCTATCCTCCGGTTTTAAAGTTATAGTCTGCCAGGTCAATTCGAAGGTTCAATCCAAACCAGCGTACCGGGTGGAACTCAAGTAATCGCAATTCACCTTCAACGGTTTAATAAATCCAAATGCTTTCAACCATCCATTTACTCCTGACGTATAAATGTACACTGCGGTGTGAGCATTGTTATGTGTACGGAAGCCCTAAGGGAGAGGGAAATCTTAACTATACGCTGGTCAACCGGCTACTCGACCAAGCATTAAAAATAAGAACTGTCGAATGGGTTATTTTTGAAGGAGGGGAACCTTTCCTGTTTTACCCTCTTCTATTAAAAAGCGTCCAAAAGGCGCGTAAGCTCGGCTTTAAGGTCGGGGTTTATACAAACGGATTCTTTGCCAGAACAGAAGAAGCAGCCGTACGATATCTCCACCCGCTCGTTAACCTGCGATTAGATAAACTTCAGATCAGCATTGACAGGTTTCATTACAAGAAGCAGGATGACACACCGGCCCAACGTGCAGGGCGAGCTGCGATCAGCCTCGGACTTCCGGTGTCCTGGGAAAATACAATGATACCGGGTGATCGGGAAACATCTCCAGACCAGGATGTATCCGACCGGTCTAGTAATTCTACTCGCCTGATGATGGCGGGTCGAGCAGCCGAGAAGCTCGCTTCCCAGATGCCGAAAGCGGATCCATTTACCTTAAACAGTTGCCCGAACGAAGGTCTCACCAATCCGCATAGATTGTTCATCGATGCATCTGGCCATGTTCAAATCTGTCCTGGTTTGGCGATCGGCAATGCCTGGAAAAATCCCCTGTCTGAGATCCTGGATCATTACAAACCTGCTAATCATCCAATCTGCGGCCCATTAAATTCCGGAGGACCGGATCTGCTCAGGAAATCTTACTCCTTTATGACCGATGGGGAATTAATCGACGGCTGCCACGTATGCTACCTGACCAGGCGCTATCTTATCGAGCGGTTCCCAGAATATCTTGCGCCCAGACAGGTGTACGGGATTTGAATTGAAAAAAGACCTGCCGCTAACCATTTGTCAGGTGGCTATTAATAAAAAAAACTCCCGTTGTTCGGGAGTTTTTTTTATGGATAAGTTGGGAGCGGGTTCCGGACCACGCTTGCGTGCAAACACGGATTCGAAGACCGTCGTATCAAAAGAGACTTGTGATTTTTACTACGAAGGAGCCGGAAAGAACACCGAAGCACCTGTTATCGTCAAAGAATATGCATCTCCATTTTCGCATCCAGGATAGGTTTTACTAAGGCGAGGAAATGGGTAGTCGCCCTCTTGAGCGTTGTTAGAGCCTCACATCTGGTTGTCATTCCGAGGAGCGTTCTTTGCGACGAGGAATCCCTGTTAAGAGACTTATCATGAGCCAGCATGCTGGGTGTAAATGACGCGCACCAGGGATTCCTCACTCCGTTCGGAATGACAAGGCTGATTAATGATTGCATGAGCTTCATCAACACTGAATAGGGAGACTATCAGGAAATGCGACCTGAGACAAATAGAGTATTCCAGATCCATCGAGGAAGAGGTGGCCATCTTGGCATATTATGGATTGAACTCGACGTACATTGGACTGGTCACATTTACCTGCCCTGAGGATACATCTACAGGATTCCCATATTTGTCGAATATCGCCTGGACTTCCTCCGTTATGGTGAATGGATACGAAGCACCATCCGTGGACCACACGACCCAGATCCTTTTATCGCCTGAGTTGAACTCATATCCGGTCAATGGGGCGATCTGGTCGACAGGCTGAACATAAGCGGCGCCTTGCAACTCTTTGGTTAGAAAGCTCAAGGCACGATGCGCCGGTTTCGGATTCTGGTTCTCGTCTAACAGGGCTCCGTAACGCCAGCCCGGGCCTTCGAAAGGATACCAGACTGCTCCATGCAATCCGGCTGCCCAGTCCCGCACGAATAACCAAACGACATAATCCGCCTGGGCTTCGAAGAATTCTTGCGTGGGAGGATCGCAATCGATTTTATTCGCTCCAGGGCAAATAAGCGATCCTTCGGTATGGATGAGCGGCTTCTCAACACCATAGGAAGCCATAACTTCCCGCAATAAATCGATCTTTCCCAGGACCACTCCCCCGCGGTTCTCCCACTTCGGGTGATGTAAGTCTAAATAGAGAGGATCATTCCCAGAGCTGGGTCCTGAGTAGTTGGCATATCCATGAAAACTCAACAGATCGAAGTAATCCCCTCCCCCATTTTTCAGGATGCCTTCGAAAAACTTACCAGGAATACACTCCTCTCCCTCAGGCGGATTGGTAGGGTCGCAATCCAATAGCAAACCGCCAAGGAGAACTTGCGCTTCTGGATCGGCTGCTTTGATCGCCGGATACGCAGCTTTTAACATCTCTGCAAAAAATTCCCCCCCATAATAAGGATCGAACGCATCTCCCCAACAGCCAAAAACGCTTTGGAACTTGACCAACCTGGCATCCACGTCTGGTTCATTCCAAAGCTCCCAATACTCCACATTATAGGGGGGCTGGCTATACCTGGAGACGGCTTCACCGAGAAAATCGGCAAAGGCTTGTAATTTTTCTGGTTTTATCGGTCCACAGTAGAAACCAGGCACTTTTTGTGCCCATTCTGGCGTACCACGCACGACCAGGATTGTCTGAACTCCTAGAGACGTTGCCTGGGATAAATTCTCCTCGAAGTCAACGATCCCTGCCCAATCACGCTCGCCTTCTATTTTCTCGACGCGCGACCAAATCAGGCCATTGTACCGAAACGTATCGATACCCGCTTCCTGGATTAACGGAAAATCTTCCTGTAACATCAAATCGTTTGATTCCGAACCGATGGACAGCATCGGCAGCGCGGCCGGTGCGATGCCTTGGTCGGGTGTCTGTGCGTTTTGTGATGTAGTTAGTGTGCCGGAAGGAGTTTGAGGCATCGAAGAAGAAGGCGTCTCCTCGGGAGCTTGATTCGCATTTACAGTCTGGGTTATTAAAGACTCTACAGTTGGCGCTGGCGTACCCTGTCCTGGAGAACATGCAGCCATAACCAATGCCGTGAGAATAAAAGCAACCAGATACCTTATCAGCAAAACGTAAATTATACGCATCCATCAACCTTTCCAGTCAATTTCGATTGACAATCTTTTTCCTAGCACCTGAATGATCACAGGGGTACTATCCTTTCTTAACAAGAGGCAAAACGAAGGGATCGAGTAACGATTTTCTCACTCAGATTCTGCTTTGGAGGCTAATTCTTGGATCCTATTGAAGCCATCCAGGAGTATCTGGTCGATTACGTTGGCTGTCTTTTCATATTCAGCGTATGCGCCTCCGATTGGATCAGGCACATCGGAGATCCGATCGACCATCTCGCTTAATAAATATATCCGATCGGCAAGATCTGGAAACTCGAATTGGAGCGCTTCTTTATGACTCCTCTCCATCGTGAGGATTAGATCGAAAGATTCCAGCAATTCTCTCTTGATTCTTCGTGACCGGTGTTTGCTTGTATCCAGCCCTTTGGATTCCATGGCTAGTTGTGATCCAGCCGCAGCTGGTTGACCTTCGGCTGCCCAGGTTCCGGCAGATTCTACCTTCCAGCTCTGTTCTTCACCTTTTTCTTGGACGATGGCCTCAAATATCGCGCTCGCCATCGGCGAACGACATATATTGGCTGTGCAAACGAAGAGCACTGCAGGCATAATCATCCCTGTGTATTTGAGAATCCTGAAATTAAACCTGGAAGTAATGGATGATGGAATAGATGGAAAGGATATTCAAACCGACGAGGAAACAAATGAGCAACGCGTAAATCACTTTGGAAGGAATTTTGATTGAATCTTTACCAATCTTTCCGATTTCCAACCAACCAATATCGATCAACAACATAGTCGGAATGATTACTGGATAGGCGTACCTCGAAACGGGTACAAGGAAATGATTCCCCATATAACTGTTTATTCCCCTGACGAGAGTAGATCCCCAAATCATTACAACCGGTAGGCCGAGGAAAAGGATCAATTCCCAACTCAATCGACCGTGGTTTTTAAGGAAGAAGCGAATCGCACCAAGCATCCCGATAAGCGTAAAAATTCCCAGGATGAGATAAGGATGGAAACCTGATATTGTGATATTCCCCCATCCGAATCGGGCCCAAAAGGATTCGAATAAGGTTTTTAGGGTGACTGTATAATATGTTCGAAAATTACTTAAATCGAGTAGGGATGCAATCACCAGCGAAGGGCGTCCGGGGAAATATTTGCTAACCAATATATCTACCCATCTTCGCGCAATCGGCCAGGTTTTTTCTCCAGACGAGTTTCTAATTGCATTCCGAAACTGATGCCCATTCCAAAGGCCTTCTTCTCCAGAAATATCGTTGAAGACTGGGATTTCACCCTTTGGATGGTTCCCACCTGTCAAAACCACACCATCATAATATGTGGTGAATCCCTGATCCACCCGTCTCTTCACAGGAGAAAGATTGACGATTAAGGGTAAATTACTTGGTTCTAATACCGAAGTGATGAGGAAGAATCTAGGCTCTTGGTCGACATCGACTTCATCAAAAATAATTTGATCGCCGTTAATAATGATCGGTGTTCTTACCTTTGCGGGTCTACTTGACCAAATCCAGGCGCCTAAAGAGACCGGTTGATCCCGAATTTCCTGCGCCCTTTGCTTTGGAATTATCTGGAGAAGACTGGGGGGTGCTTCACGAGCAGGTATTGAAATCCTTATCGCACTTGAACCCAGGGGAGATTGGAGACTTTCGAAATGTGTTGAGACTGAAGAGGTGGAAGATTTATACCAAACAGCTGCGTCTCCCCAAGTTAGCGCGCTGAAAATGAGTACCGTAGTTCCACCAATGACCGCAATCCATGCATACTTACGTTTGGAATCGCGGAAAAGAGAGAAAAGCACCGGGATAAAGATCAGAATTATGGCTATTACGACCGTGTTTTTCGTCCAAAAGCAGAGAACAGCAAAAAAAAGGAGAACCAGGAATCGCAGCCAACCGAAACCTTTCTGGATAAGTCGAACGCCAGCCCAGAGAAATATGGAGAAGAAGGCAGCTGCACCAACATCGTCATTGACCGCAGTCATAATATCTACAAAGCTGGGAATTAGAGCGATCGAAGCCGGTAATAACCACCGCAGAGGATGGTTCTTTCCTGTCACTTCACGAGCGATCCCATAGCCAGCCAGGATTGTTATGATGTACATAAAGAGAGAGACTAGACGTACGCTTTTTAATTGTAGAACGACATCTAAATACTTGGTCAGGCGGAGAGGCAAGGAGGCAATCCAATAGTAGAAAGGCAGCTCTCCAATTTGGGAAATCCCAATCCAAATAGGCTGTGATCCAACGAGATTTGGAAAAATATCTAAACCGCGGAAGAAGTCATGCTCGACCATCGAAGCAGCAATCTCACGCCGAACAAACTGATCATAGTCCCCACGCTCAGGTAATCCTGGCCGGTTCGCAATCAGCCAGGCATATTCATACTGTGCTGGTTCGTCGTAATGTTGCCAGGGAGGAATGATAGAAAAGTAGATAAGACCGTTAACAAAGCTTAACATGAGTATCGAGAAAATTAAAAGATACTCCCGTCCCCATAACCCCGTATTATTGATCAACTTCATCGAAGATTTAGCGGCAATGCTTCGAGGGCTGTCAGATATGGCCATTTAATAAAGATAATCTTAGAGAATAATCTTCGAATTTGAAGGAATTTTGCCGAAATGAATTCAATATTCCACTCATTACAATGATCTACATTAATTTTGACAGTCAACCCGGTCGATGGGAGTGGGCACAATATGTTTTCCCCCAGGAGGAAAGCTTAGTAAGAAATTCAAATCAATCCCCGCAATCCTAAAATGCTCCCTTACCACGAATAACTACAACGATAGTCTTGAGCAATATTTGAAAATCTAACATCAATGAATAGTTCTGTACGTAGAATAAATCATCCTCGGTGTTGAGATGCATCGGCTTACCACTTCGACCGTTCACCTGCCACCAGCCTGTCATCCCCTGAGGTACGGCAAATCGCTTTCGCTGCCAGGGTTCGTACATATCTACTAAGTAGGGCAATTCCGGACGTGGTCCTACCAGACTCATATCTCCAACCAGGATGTTATATAGCTGAGGCAGCTCGTCCAAGCTCGTTTTTCTTAAGATTTTTCCAACCCGGGTGACCCGGGGATCTGACTCAGTTTTGTGGATGAGATCCCCTTTTTGAGTTATCACTTCTACTAAATGTCTAAGTTCTTCCGCATTTACGACCATCGTGCGAAACTTACGCATTTCGAACAAGCGTCCATTCTCTCCGACGCGCTTCTGTTTAAAAATTATTGGCCCCGGACCCTCTAAACGGATGAGTAAGGCGATCATAGCCATGAAGATCAGGCTGAGGGGCATTACCAAGAACGTGACAATCAGATCGAAACCTCTTTTTACCAATCGCTGGGAGTCGTTTAATGCAGGAGCCCTTAAATCAAGCATCGGTATACCTGCGAACTCTTCGGTTACAGCTTTATGGAGCGCAAGGTTATAGTAATCCGGGATGACCAGCACCCGAACGGGTAAGTCATGAAGTTCAGCGATTAACTGATGCATCCGTCCTTGGGCGCGGGGGGGTAACGCAATTACGACATCGTTTATTTTCTTCTTAATGACAACCGATCGGGCTTGATCGAGCGTACCGAGTATATCCCGTTGGGTTTTCTGCTTGGTTTCATCATCGTCGAGAAATCCGCTGACAGATAAACCCAAGTAGGAATGCGCATCAATCTTCTCCCTAAATTCCACACCTACAGGACCTGCACCCACTATTAATACCCTCCTAGGCGCAAAAGCACCTCCTTTTGCACGTTTGAAGATGAGCCTGGTGCCTATCCGCCAGAGGGTAAGAAAAAGGAATGCAGTAACTACGAAAGCCAGGAAGAGAACTCGGGAAATATCCCGGTAACTTAAATAGAGTGCACCCGCGAGAGATACACCTGCCAACAGGGAGCCCGTCGTAACGCTTGTCATTTCATCGATAAATCTTAAGTTGCGTCTACCATCATATACCGACATAATCGAAAATATAATTATCCAAACGACCGGAAAAAGCGTGTAGACGATGAACGGCAATCCCATCGGTTTGCGTACATCATTCGTGAATGGCAGAAAACTTAACAGGGGGCGCATATGGGAAGCGGCTATTAACGCGAGAATCACCATGACTCCATCAATCCCCATCAAGAAGAGCGCGTAATTGGTGGAAAAACGACGAAACATAGCTCTACTCCATGTAAACTTGTTGCATTCTCACAATATGAATATCCACCCCTGAGTCGTCCACATCAATCATTCACTGGGGTTGTAGCGATACTGCTCCTGCCACTTCCAACCATCAGCCACCATTGACTTATGACGATCCAGAAGATACCTAGAAAGAATCCCGCTGCAGCTGCAAAGAGAGTATCTATTACGATACCACGCGGGTTTGAGGTATGAGAAGGGACCGCAGGGCTTGCAACAGCCACTTCGTTGCTTGCTTGAGCAGCTGTTTGCAGCTCCTTTTCTTTTTCCATTAGCGCATCCATCGTGCTCAAAGAAAGGTCGCGTTTACTGGTCAATTCAACTCTCTGAGCACGTTCAAACTCTAACTGAGATTTCAAAGCCTGGATTTGAGAAGCAAGATTGTCTAAGTTCGGGTCTGCATTTTCAAGAAATTCTTGGCTCGTCAATTTCTGTAATTCGTCGTTTACTCTCTTCTGTTCGACCCCCGCTAGTTCCAATAATTGGTCTATATCTGCAGCATAATTCGTATTCGGTTCGAGTAACGTATCCAGTTCCGGTAATTGATAGATATAAGAGGGTTGATTCCTCACACCAGCTGGGTTAAATTCTATCGAAGACGAGTTGATATTCTCACTCGATTGATCTGGGTTCGTTACAATTACTGACGCCGAGCCTGCATTCTGGTTTATCCCCAAAGAATTCATTCTGACAGAAAGAACCGCTAAAGCATCACCCAAGTCCCCAGCAGCCGAACTCGAACCACTATCCAATTGATCTTTTAAGGCAGACAACTGGAGGATTAAATCTTCTAAATATTGCTTTCTATTGAAATAATAATAGTACAGCCAGGCGCGATCGGCGACTTGCGCATCGAGCAGAGCTTGTGATTCGGCAATTTTCTTTTCCAATATTGTCGAGGTGCTCCCTTTGATAAAGTTTTCGAGGTCATCCTGAGATTCTTGATACTCTTCTTGCGCTTGGATGATTTGTTTTTGGATCTCTCCTAAGGGTTGATCTCCACTATAAGCTTGGTTTATCGCTTTCGTGGTTTCTTCTGCCCAGGTGTTTGCGATCTCTGCCGATAAATCTGGATCAGTTGTATTTGCAGCAATCGTTATCGCATACCCCTTGGTCGCCACGTCGACTAATGCCTTTAACGCATCTGGGTTTTGATATTTTGGTGGGAGAGTAGAACCGTGTGTTTGAGAGGTAGATTGAGCGATAAAATCGCTTTGTGCAATCGTTAGATACGCGTCCATGCGAGATTTTGTATCTCTGTTTTCGTTAATAGTAGGAAACTGCTCGGCTAAGGAAAGTCGCAATTGGTTATGTATTACGATGACCGTCGCTGTAGATAGATACTCTTGCGGCCGAGAAAAACTGATAGCCAGCCCGATTACGCCGGTGATGATCGCCAGGAAAACAGCTATCTTCCAATGCTTCGATAAAGCTACCAGGTAGGGACGGAGGTCTAAATCTTCTTCATAGGTGGACATACAAAACTTCCTTTTCTCATCAACTTTCGGTATAGGTAAAGATTAGCCACGAAATATGGCAAGCACGCTCAATTGAACTACTGTGCGCTCAATAAATTGATTGGCAAGCGCCAGTGGTTTGCTCTTTCCCCAATCATCAGCAGATGATAATTCAATCGTATCGCTTAATTTTTAAATTTTGTGCCATCACCAGGGTTACAAATTTTGGGTATTCTAAATACCGGCGCCAGAGCCGTTTGGGCTCGTTTAATAAACGAAAAATCCATTCCAAACCGTTTTTTTGGATCCAGCGAGGAGCCTGACGTTTTTTTCCGGACAGAAAATCGAAAGCTGCCCCGACTCCGATTAATACTGGAGGGGTCACTCTTCCCACATGGTCGAACATCCATTGTTCTTGTTTAGGCGTGCTGATACCAACCCAAACGATGTCCGCCTGACTCGCATTGATAGCGGCGACGACATCCCGATCTTCCTGTTGCGTCAGTGGGCGGAAGGGCGGGGTAATGGTGCCTGCGATATTCAACCCAGTGAACCGTTCACTTAACCTGTACGCAAGCGTACCGGCAACTCCCTCCGTTCCCCCATAGAAAAAATGTTTATACCCTTTCTCAGTTGAATTTTCACACACACTCAACATTAAATCCGGACCATAAACACGGGCTACATCATCGTATCCCTTAGAACGCAGTATCCATACAATAGACATTCCATCCGGTGTCGTTAATCCGCTTGCATTGAATATCTTTCTTAATTCCGGGTTTCGTTGACACTCCATCACACCATGAGCCGGCGTGACACAAATGTAATTCGGGGATTTCGTCGCAATCCATATGTCAATCATTTTTAGTGCATTGGAAATATTGATTGCACTGATATAGACCCCAAGTACATTGACGCGGGGAAGGTGGTAATCAGTTCTAGCGACAGTAGAAGATTTCATTCTTGACAAATGATGAAATTCCCGAAAGTTCAGAACCTATTATTAACAAGCGACAAGAAGGTAGTAAATTAATATCCATGACTCATCGACGGTTGATGGCATTATCGTAAATATCGATTAATTTTTGATAATTGGTATCAGCTGAGTAATTCTGTTCATACTCCTCGCGCGCGTTCTGGCCCATTTTTTCGACAGCACCTGGATGGGTAAACGCCCATTCAATTTTTTCAGCCAAATCCTCTATGTTACCGGGTGTGTATTGGACACCTGTGATTCCATCCCAGACAATTTCTTGCATTGCTCCCAGGCGAGGGGCTATCACCGGTTTACCACATGCATAGGCTTCTGCAATCACCAGAGGGAAGTTTTCATAGCTTTGTGAAGGGAAAATCAAGAACATCGATCCTTTTATGGATGCCATCGTTTTATCTCTGGGCATCCATCCACAAAGTTCAACGTTATCATTGTCGTGAGAATTAATATACTCCTGCATTGTTTGCATGAGCGGTCCATCCCCTACTACTTTCAATCGCCTGTTTGTCAACCTATCCCAAGCCTTTAATAGCGCATCAATCCCTTTTTCCTGTGACAGACGGCCTACGACTATTCCGTAAGATCCTCCAACATCCGCTTGGCCAGGATCAGGAAAGACAAAATTGGGTTTGATAATGATTTTCTCCGCAGGGAGACCTCCCTCAATCAATTTCACACGTGAAAATACAGACAGAGCAATGAAAACATCCACCATCTTTTCCCAAGTTCTTATTAATCGGTGAATCGTAAGCATCGATACCAGGATCAGGGTCTTCCCTCGTGACCCTTGATAACAGCCATAGAGTAGGCCAGGCCATGGTGGAGTTTTTCCCAGGCATGCTTCACAAATATGCTCATTGCGATAGAGCAATGCGTTGGAACATAGCAGGCGGTAATTATGAATGGTCTGAATTACCGGGACGCCGGCTTCCCGGCAGGCAAAATACCCGGATGGAGAGATGAGGGGAAAAGTATTATGGAAGTGGGCGACCTGGGGTCGTTCTCTCTTAAGGATCTGAGAAATTTCTCTTTGGCTGTCCCCAGACCAGGTGGTGTTCTTGATGAGCGATAATTTCTGTAAGGCAGCATAGCTGTTTATTTCAGCGTTATCTCTTTCGTAAACAATGACCTGGTGACCCGCATGCTCTAACAGTTCTTTTTCAGCTTGAAATACGCTATCTTCACCGCCCGCCTGCTGGTAATGGTTATGGATCAGGAGAATCTTCATTTCTTTTTTGATACGACGGTCTCCAAATCTTTACGTCTGGTCCGGAAACCGCGCCCAAACTAACAGGCTTTCTGGGTACTATCGCGGCTAATTAGTTTGTAGAGTGTATCCCAGCCGGTCAAGTGTTTTTCCTAACCGCTCGTTGATTGACTTAAGTTGCTCATTTGTAAGCGAATCCTGCCATCCACCCGAAGACCCGTGCCGGATGAATCGAATTTCAGTCCGGTTCGCTTTGAATGTGCCTTGGGGAGCTTGGCTCTCCTTCTTGCGCATACTTTCGATAGTGTTATCTTCAATTGCTTCCCGAATTGATTCGATGGTCCGCTTAATCCCCAGGAATACCATGATGTCAGACAGCACTGCCTCGGTATTCAAGCGCATTTCCTCATACCTGATTAATAACACTTTACCTTTATTGGCGGCAGCTGAATCGAGCCATGACTCTACGTGGCTTCCCCAAAAGCCGTAAGGATTTACTTTGCCATATAAGAATCGCATGAAGAAGGAATTGAAATCACCCTTAAAAACACCCTTCCGCAGCAAGAAATAATATTCAGATATCATGACATCTCTCACGTCTCTGATCAAATAAATCGCTTTCCGGTACTCAGGTCTGTAAAATTCGTGGGTTTGAAGCAACCGGCCCGCCTCGGGCAGCAAAGGTCTGGCTTTCGATCGGTTCTCAACTCCCGGTATTTGCAGCTGAATGCTGGAAAAATCCGCCTCGATACCTGAAATCAAGTTGAATAAGAGAAACCGCAACCAGGTACTTCCCGATCGAGGATAAGAGGCGATAAAAACGTCACTCGCGTGCAGGTGTCTGTGGCGATGCCAGACAAATGGTGCTCTTAATGGAGTTTTCGCAAGGTTGTATCGGATCTGACTTTTGTCGAACATAGAATTAACTCATCATTGGCAGATAAAAGTAGTGTAAAACCACTAGTTCCGATTATTCCGAAATTGTTTAACCCCCTTCATTACTCAGAAAATTTTCGAAGGGTTTATCGAAAATACTGATATTTCAAAAGCAAGGGCCAGGTCAACAGAGTTGTCAATAAGAATTCAGCTCGTTTCGGTTTTTTCCTCCACTCATCGTCAACTTTCAAAGATAATACCCCATTCTGGAAACGGACGGGATTCCCGGAAAGGGTATGGTTTGGTGATATATGGACTTTATTCTCATCCTCAAATAGATGGCTATCAATATCCTCGTGGACTAGCCGTAGTAACCTACGCATCGATTCTTGTGGGTTCATTATGAAGTCCTCGTAACGGAGCAACATGTATTTGCCAGAAGTTTTCCTCCAAAATAGCTCCGTTAGGACATTCCATGAGTTCCAAATCATCGAACTCTGGAAAGGCGAAAATTGGATCATAAATTCATCTTGCACTGTATCAGGTTGCCGTTTTTTCTTTCCCCAAGAAAAAGATACAGCCCGAGAGTCGCGAACTAAGTGAACGATATATAAGTCCAATAGTGGTAGCAGATCCAGGATGGCTGCATAGGAAGGATATTTAGAAGAGTCGACAATTACCCGGCTGCCAGTCACGGATTGGATTGCACAATACAATCTTTCTAGATTATCCAGATATTCAGCAGCTTCAGGGTTTGACTTCATTTTTTCAGGTCCGAGAAGCATGCGAGGGATATGGCGTGTCCGCGTTAAACTCTCACAGAGACGCCCCATCCTTTTGGCATCGATCTGCTCGAAACCCCCGTAGGCTTTCTCAAAGATATCCTGCCAGATCGTGCAATCCACAAAGGGAGCGCCACAACCACACAGCCTGTTCTCTAGAAGGTTTCGCTCCCATATGAAGCGAATCTCACCAACCGGGAAAAAACCATCGATCTGACCGAGGATGTTGCTCAGGATTGTACTGCCGCTGCGCCCCCATCCGGATATATACAATACCTTGATTCTCTCACGATCCAACATTTTCGATCGCATTCTTCCCAAGTTGAGAGATGGGGACCGGTCTATCAAAATGCGCTAAAATACCGCAAATAGTCCAAAAATAAGCTGGCAGTGCCCGACCAAAGTAAAAAACAGCGCCGTTGAAATGACCAACCGTCACCATTGCTAAGAACAAACCAAACAGCGCGACTAAGAGTGTGCGTGTCTGTGGATTGGTTTGATAATCGATGCTCGTTATCGCTGCCCTGATGAGCAGGTATAAAAGCAGCATGAAGATTACTAAACCGACAACTCCCATGGCATCCACCATATCAACGAATATATTGTGATAATTTACATCCGAACTAACAAAGTCAAACTTGCGTGCAAAATATTCTGAACCTGCTAACCCATTACCAAAAACGCTTAGATCAGCATTTTCACCCAGGAAGCTATCTACTTTTAACCTGGCCTCGAGCGTATTCGTGCCTAAAGCGCGTTTCAAATAGGAGTTTGAACCAGCCGAAACAATCTGGACACCGTAAAGAGAGCTCATTGCCAGGTAGAAGATGCCAAACAAACCTGTAACTAACAATAATAAAAGAGAGGCTTTTCTTAAATTTAAAAGAGAGAAAAACGGGCGGATCCTTCTATACGTGAATAAGAAAATAAACCCAGCTGCGAGCAAAGGCATTAACCAGGTAAAGCGAGTAAATGAGAGAATTAAGCCGAAAGCCAGCACCAGGGAAAGTAAAAGCCACTCTAGCAATCCAAGGTTGCGCTTCCAGGCCCAAGCAAGGATCAAGCCAATTCCGAGAAAGAGACCATAACTAGTATGACTGTCTAAGGTTCCAAACGTTCTGAAGATTCCTACCTCAGCACTGTATCTTAAGTGAGCGACATCGGAGGAAGTATAGGCTTCCTCGTACCACAATTCCTCGAAGGGCAGCAGGCCGAAGAAAAATTGGCGAATACCATAAAGCGCGACCACAACCCCCAGGATCAAGGTTAGTTTTCCAAACCGTCGGAGTGAGTCAGGATCGTTCAAGTAAAGAGCGGCCAGAAAGTATGTAACCATAGGCCATACTCGCAATCCTATTGCTGCAATCCTGCCCGACAGCGGGACTTCGGGTGTTATCATTGCGGATATTACGCTGATCGCCGCGAAAATAACTACTGCGATGTCGACTGAGCGGATTCGTAACCGTATTCGATGACTCGTAATACTTAGGAGAACTTTCAACAAAATGGCTAGAAGTATTACGTCCTGGGTGACCAGTACGAAGTACATATTCGTAGGGCTGGAGTTCGCGTCTAAGAATACCATTCGCTTGAACATGTCCACGAAAGGTAGATATGCCAAGAAAAGAAGTAGTTGCCCACGAATGGAGAGGACAAACGTACTGGCTAACACCAGGGTCGAAATTACGAATACCAGAACTGTTGTTACCGGATAGGTCATCACATCGCTTACTTTTAGTTACGATCCTCGATCAGAAAGAGGCTTAATCGCGCCGCCAGCGCTGAGGTATATTCCTAACGAAGAGTCGCGGGATTATTCAGGAAAAAAAATTAACACGTCTAAGGCGTTTGGAAAGGACCCGGATCATTTCGATGTCCTCAGAATATAGACCCTGCAGGATAAGGAAGCTATAAAAACCGATAAATGCAATGAATGAATTTATCACTAAGTGGATGATTGGGGAAAAGTATTGAAGGTTGCGATTAATTAATATTAACAGGCAAACTGTCAGAATAACAGAGATCAATCCCTTAATATACTTTCGATCATACGGCCAAAAACCTAAAATCAACTTGACCTGGATAAGTCCTGAGATAAAGAGCCCGCTGATTGCTATCGCACTGGCGAGAGCTGCTCCTGTCATTCCGAGAGGGGGAATTAACCATGCATTTAGCATCAATGCAAGGATGAAGGTCAAGATTGAGGTAATAAACCAACGATTTTGGTGACCAGTCATCGTTAGTAGAAACCCCACGGCTCCTGTCCCGACATTCACAACTTGGGTACAAGATAAGATAACCAGCGGTATTGCACCAAAAATGTAGGCTGGGCCAAAAATTGCCGCCATAAATTGCCTTGGTATAAAGCAAATCACGATGAAAATAGGGAGAATTGAATAAAGCGCCCATCTGGTGCTGGTCTTGTACAGGGCGTCGATTCGTCTGTACTCATTTTTGTGATGGAGATCGGCGATCATCGGCCCATAGATCGAATTCATCGCACTCAAGATCATGGCAAATAAAATCGATACCTGGGAAGCTGCCTGGTATATTCCGGCTTCCGCTGCCGGCCGATAGAAACCGATGAATAACCGGCTTATCCATCCTGGTAGGAGCGTGAATGTACCTGCCAGACCTGTTGGGATTGAAAATAGCATGAAG
>Ga0209751_10002058_pt1 | contig 20384 bp, 19 predicted proteins | sample RifCSP13_1_FD_184019 | JGI IMG/M metagenome (GOLD analysis project Ga0209751, IMG submission 184019) | Soil microbial communities from Rifle, Colorado - Rifle CSP2_sed 13_1 (SPAdes) (version 2) | ecosystem: Environmental > Terrestrial > Deep subsurface > Rock core/Sediment | place: Rifle... | reverse complement strand
TATGCCAGCCGGTTTGGTTCCACAGCTGGCGTGGCTGAAGCGATCGGCAAGGCCCTGGCTGAACAGGGTGCGCAGGTAGACGTGCTGCCCATGCGGGACGTAAAAGACCTGGCGCCCTACCAGGCGGTGTTCGCCGGCAGTGCGATTAACGGGGGGCAGTGGCTGCCGGAAGCGATGCAGTTTGTCCAGGCGCACCAGGCAGAACTGGCGCGCAAACCCTTCGCCGCCTTCCTGGTGTGCATGACCCTGACCATGCGCGGCGACTACCGCCAGCACGTCGCCACATGGCTGGAGCCGGTGCGGGCGCTGGTCAAACCGGTCAGCGAGGGCCTGTTCGCCGGGGCGCTGGAGATCGCCAAAATCCCATCCTTCAGCGACCGGCTCAAGTTCCGCGTGAGCGTTGCCTTTGGCGTCTGGAAAGAGGGCGACCACCGCGACTGGAACGCCATCCGTGCCTGGGCGGAAAGCCTTGCCCCGCTGCTAGCGCCAGGACTACCGAACTAGGAGTAGCGGTTGATGGACCTTTTCCGAGGCATTTTCTTGGCTCTGATCGGCGTCGTATTCGCCGTACTCGTATTTGGCTGGTTGGGATTACAGATCAAGCCCTGGCCATTCCCTGCTTATCCAGGGAAAACGCCTGATTTGAAAACCGCGCCGCTGCCCGCAGGGCTGCCTGCACCCGTAGAGCGCTTCTATCGCAAGGTATATGGTGATGAAATACCTGTGATCGAAACGGCTGTCATTCAAGGACGCGCCGTCATTCGCCCATTCATGAACATCACTCTGCCGGCGCGCTTCGTCTTCGTGCACAACGCGGGTAAAGATTACCGACACTACATCGAAGCCACCCTCTTCGGCCTGCCAGTTTTGAAGGTCAACGAGGGATATATCGATGGCGAAAGCTTCTTCGAGAGTCCCATGGGCACGTATACCGACGATGCCAACACCAACCAGGGCGCGAACCTGGCGCTCTGGGCGGAGGCGGGTTGGTTTCCCTCGCTGTGGGTGAGCGACCCACGCGCCCGCTGGGAACCTGTTGACGACAACACGGCGCTGCTGTACGTTCCCTTCGAGCAGGGGGAGGAGAACCTCGTGGTCCGGTTCAACCCAAAGACGGGCTTGATTGACACGCTGGAAGCCATGCGCTACCGCGAGCCGGGGGAGGGCAAACCAAAAATCCTGTGGATCACGCGCAACGAGAAGGGCAAGTCTATCCCAGGGACGAAGATCAAGGCAGTCGGATCGGCTACCTGGCTGGATCAGGGCAGACCGTGGGCAGTCTTCACGCTGGAGGAATTGGTCTACAACGTCGAGGTGAGCGAATACATCCGCCAGAGAGGGCATTAACCTTCACCCGACGATGCTTTTCCGCCTCGACCAGGCGGTATTCCGGTACTTTTGCCTGGTTGCAAACTAAATAATTACTGGTGCAAAAGTGCTACCTGCGCCATCCCGATGGAAGGACGCGGCCGAGGACGGCGGCTTGAGTGAGTTTCGCACCACGATCTACACAGGTCAATACATCCAAACGGCGTTATTATACGAATATACATTTATAGGTCCTTCTTTGAGGAATTATGGGCGATTTATTCAAGTATCCCGGATTCTTGGGTACGGAAGCTCCCTTCATATCTGATATTTCGCTGATCCTGATGTTTTTGACGGCGGCGCTGTTCACACTTGGGTGGCGGCTGGCCGTCCTCCGACGCTATACAGCCCATCGCCGGGTGCAAACCTGGGCGGTATTGTTGAACACGGTTGTCGTCTTGATTGTGATGGTCAGCTCCTATGTGATTTTCATCCTGCCTGGTATCCCCGGCAAGCTGGGCGAGGGTTCATACGGGATCACGACTTTTCATGCTCTCGTTGGATCAGTTAGCTTGATTTTGGGGGTCTACGTTGTCTTAGTGGGAAATGGCCTCTTACCCAAAAACATGCGCTTCACAAATTACAAGCTCGTCATGCGGACATCTTATGCGCTCTATATGTTGGCTACTTTCCTGGGGGTGGTGGTCTATATCGTCGTATTCGTGTATGGTATTTAGCGACCTTGGTCAGGATAAGCAGGCAAAGGAACTTCTGCGGTGATCATCCAAACCGTTTTCCTGGTTTTTTCAATTGCGCTCACCCTGCTTTTCTTCCTGTACGGATTCAATCACTATTACCTGCTCAGTGCAGCCCGCCGGTATAAAACCCCGGGACTGCCGCCAGACTCGATGGCTGGTAAACCTCGGGTAGCCATCCACGTGCCGGTTTACAATGAGAAGTATGTCATTCACAGGCTGGTTTCTGCCTGCGCCAGGATGGCCGAGAACTATGGGATCGATCGGGTGAAGATCGTGATCATTGACGACTCAGACGATGAGACGGTCGAAGTGATCGACCAAGAGGTCGCAGACTATCAGGCGAGGCATTTGGAGATCGAAGTCCTGCGCCGCTTTAGCCGGCAAGGGTATAAGGCCGGCGCTTTGCAGGCGGCGCTTGATCGAACGGAGGAGGAGTTTATCGCCGTCTTCGATGCGGACTTTACCCCGCCGCCAGATTTTCTCGTGCGCAGTGTTCCTTTTTTTATCCAGAATGAACGGTTGGGCATCATTCAGAGCCGGTGGACTCACATCAACCGCAACTATAATGTATTGACTGGGGCGATTGCCATTGGGATCGATGTCCACTTCCTGATCGAGCAGGCCGGGAGATATGCCGCGGGATGTTTGCAGAATTTCAATGGCAGCGGCGGAATCCTCAGGACGAAGGCTCTTCTGCAGGCGGGTGGATGGCAAGCGGATACCCTGGCCGAAGACCTGGATGCCAGCTACCGCGTCCAGATAGAGGGCTACCGGGTCCTGTATCTGAGAGACCTCTACTGCCCGGGGGAGGTGCCCCCGACCGTTCCCAGCTATAAGAAACAGCAAGGCCGCTGGGCTTGCGGTTCCCTGCGCACAGCGAAGAAGCTGCTCCCCATTCTCCTGTCCAACCGGGACTTCGGGTTCAAGCAGCGTCTGGAGGCGTTCATTCATTTGACCGCTTATTTAGTCCACCCCCTGATGTTTACCTCCTTTGTGCTGGCCTGCCTGGCGACTCTGCTGAGGGTGGATGTTTTCCACATCGACCGCATTCTTACCAACCTGCGAAGCAGCGTACACAGCGGGGCGATCGGCACGGCGGTCTCCCTCTCGCCGCGTTACTTGTTCTGGGGCCTGGCAGGTTTGTTAATCGTGCTGTGCACCATTGCAGCCTGGATCCCTCCACTTAGGGTTCTAAAATCGCAGCCTCTTCCCTTGTGGCGAAAATTATCCAGTTTCGGGATCCTGTTCTTCCTGGGGTGCGGAATCAGCCTGAGCAACACTATCGAAGCTGGAAAAGCCTTGCTGACGAAGAGAAGTTGGGCTTTCAAGCGGACTCCCAAGTACGCTGTCCAGTATAAAAAAGAGCAATGGCGCGATAAACGCTACCAGGTGTCGTTGGATTTTGTGTGTATGCTAGAGTTGGTTTCCGTGTGCCTGGGCGGGATTTCAATCGGCTATTCCATTTTGAATTCGAATTTTGGAGTCCTGTTGATCCTGATCCCCTTTACGGCTGCCTATGCCTTCGTGTTTTCGCTGACCATGCTGCAGAGCCGGCCAGAGCAAGGGGCATAGGATGCTGGGGCATAGGATGCGTGGCTCCATCTCAATCGGGCGAGTCAACGGGGTCTGGAAGCAACGCTTTACCCGGGACCAGTCTATCCTGCTGCTGAGTGTGCTTCTCCAACTTGCCCTGGGGATTCTCTTCGGGCACTCCTACGACATGCGCATCTTTATGGCCACTGGATACCTGGTTGGCAGCGGGCAAAACCCGTACGTCGCTCAGGATCTCACGGCGGTATTCCAAAATAACTCGTTTCAGGGAATGACCAGCGTGGGTTATCCGCCTCCCTGGCCGCTTGCGCTGGGATTCTTATACCGGATCGTGTATGCACTGCTGCCCAACCTGATGGTTTACAACCTGGCCATCAAGCTGCCGGTGATCGCGGCCAATATCGGTCTGGCTTACCTGGTGGCTGATATCCTTAAAAATTTAAGGACGGACGCTGCGGTAATTCGAAAAGCCTGGATCTTTATGTTGCTGTGTCCGTCTGTCCTTTATTTCGGTCCCGCCTGGGGCCAGTTCGATTCAATTGTCGCCTGGCTGTCGCTTTTATGTCTGGTCAGCCTGGATCGGGGTAGGCCCCTAAGTTCAGCGATCTTGCTTGCCTTAGCGATCGCCTTTAAGCCGATCGCCCTGCCGTTATTTCCCGTGGCCATCCTCTATCTGCTCGGTAAATCGTTTCGCCAGGCGTTTCGCTATGCGCTCTGGTTCTCTGCCAGCCTGATCCTGTTCTGCACGCTCCCATTCCTTGTGTGGGGGTGGGACTTAAGCCCAATCCTGCGAGGGTGGAACGCACATTTCACCGTTGCCGGAGGGATGTCGTTGATGACGTTCTTCGAGCTGCTTAAGGCTACTTATCTACTTCCAGGAGGCTGGTGGCTTTTGGGACTGGCCTGGATGCCGGCGATGGGGATCGCCATTTACACGCTGAGGCGCGGCATATTTGGATTCACGGACCTGATGCGGAAAAGCCTGGGGATGATCCTGGTTTTTTATCTCACGCGCAGCTGGTTGTCAGAACCGAACGTCATCTTGATCCTGCCCCTGGCGCTGATCTTAACTGCGAGCGGAGAGCTCAACAGCCTGGCTTTTAATGCAATCTGGATTCTCCCTCTAGTAATCACCATTTTTAATGTCTCGCCGCCCCAGCTGCTCGCACTGAATTTCCCGCAAGCCATGGAGAGGATGTTGAATCTGCTGGAAGAAATGCGCACGTTCAGGTTAGTTGCGCGGATCGCCTTGGTAATTCCCTGGCACCTGGCGGGGTGGTGGATCGTTGCCACCTGTTTCAAAAGCGCGCCCTCCCAGGTAGATGGGGCGCGCGGCGATCTGTTGACAAGCCAGGCGTGAGGTGGACTGATTTGATGTGTTTGATTATGGACATCAGCATTCCATTATTCTCAGAAATTTGCCTGAAGATCGGGCCGGTTTCCACAAATGGAGAAAGTTACCCGACTTCCCGATTGCAGAAAGGGCTGATTTTGATCTCCAACGATCAAGAGCTGGCCGAAGAAGGGGTAGGTTTTGGCGTTCCGGTGCTCAAGCTGGGAGTTAAAACCATCTTTCCGGGAGGGATCGAGCTGGCATGCTCGGAGGAGAGATCATGCCAGGAGATAAAGGCCATATTTTTTATGAACCTGGAGGAAAGGCTGACAAGTCAAAGCCTGGGGAGCGTCAAGAGCAGATCGCTCTATTGGATAAAGAACCACCTGGCAGATGTGTACCGCCGTTTCCCCCCGGCGCGCGGGCCTTTGACGGCTATATCCAATTCGCTGCGCAGCAGCTTCGGCTGGCAGACCACCTTTGAAGAGGCCGGGTACAACTATGCGGTGAAAGTAACCTACACCGTCGATTCCCAGGCCGGGGTCATTGCGGTGGAGGTCGATGCGACTGGCGTACCGGAGGCTGGCGTGACAGAAATGATCTTGATGAACGAGCAGGGAGCCCATCACTTTGACACGTATTCGGATTCCAGCGGTTTGCTCCTGCGGGGAGAGGCGATCGGGAGTTGGGATGAAGTGACTGCTGAGAGGGCTTCTTTCCTTAGCAGCGCCCATCACCTGGCCTTTACCCTCCAGCAAATCGATGGGGCGCGCCTGTTCCGGGGGAGGGAGCTGATCGGTTCGCGCCTGGCCTGGTCTGGTTTTGGGTATTGCCTCCCGCCGACCAGCCGGCGATTCGCCTATACCTTGGGCATCGAAAGGCTGGCATGACTTCCGTCTTGCTGATTTACCCCTTCTTTAAACCCCGGCGTGACCGGTCGGTCTTCCGGTTCCCTCCTCTCGGTTTGGGGTATATCGCTGCCAGCCTGCAGCAGGCAGGACATACTGTACACCTGCTGGACTGTACTTTTATGGAAAGAGACGCGGCGCTGAACCGGGCTCTGGCAACGGGGGCAGAGGTGGTGGGCATCTATTGCATGGTGACCCTGGTAGAAGATTGCCTGTGGTTTGCCAGGCAACTACGTGGCCGTTGCCGGCTGCTGATCGCCGGCGGCCCTCTGCCTACCTGCGACCCGCTTCCCTTCCTGGACGACTTCGACGTCGTCGTGCGCGGGGAGGGAGAACAGACGCTGCTCGAGCTGCTGAGCGCCTGGGAGCAAGGAACTGACTGGAGCTGCGTAGCGGGCATTATCTTTCGCAACCCAGCATTTGCCCGAGAGGCGGGGGAAGCAGTCCATCTTGAGACTGCGGAGCGACCCTTTTATAAGGACCTGGACCGGCTTCCATTCCCTGCCCGGAGGATGTTCCCAAATGAGAGTTATATTCAATTTGGGAAGAAGAAATACGGTTACTCGATCACCACGGTAATGAGCACGCGTGGCTGCCCGTTTGACTGCGAGTTTTGCAGCAATGTCGTCTTTGGGGGAACATACCGCGTGCGTTCACCCGGGAGCGTGGTGGATGAGATCGAAGAGGCGCTGGCGCTGGGATATGACCGCATCGCCTTTGCCGATGACGTCTTCACCTTAAACCGCCGCCGGGTGTTGGCGGTCTGTGCGGAGATCAAGAAAAGAGGACTCCAATTCAAGTGGGAGTGCTTAGGACGGGTCGATACCCTGGATTACGCCACTGCGGTGGAGATGAAGGCGGCGGGCTGCGCCAGGATTTACTTTGGCATCGAGTCTGGAAATGACCGCGTCCTGAAGCTGATGAAGAAACAGATCACAACCGCGCAAGCCCACCTTGCGGTGGAAGCCGCCCACCGCGCCGGGCTGGAGGTAGGTGCCTTCTTCATCCTTTTCTACCCTGGCGAAACTGATGAAACGGTGCTGGACACGTTGCGGTTTGCCACTGCACTGCCCCTGGATTACCTGGGACTTACCATGCCATACCCGCTTCCTGGAACGGCGCTCTACGAGCGGGTCAAGGACCAAATTTTCCGCGCCTGGCGACCAGAAGAAAGCCTGCTCTGGAGCCATGTATTAATCTATGATTCCGAGTTCTCTGAGATTAAGATGTGGTTTGGCATCCTCAAAGGTCATGTCCAGTTTAAAATGAGAAGACGGTTGGGGAAGGCCGCGCCTCTCTTCCTGAGGCTGTTTGAAAAGCCCAGCGATCTGGTGTTGAGACTCTTGAAGTAGAACGCGCAGAAATGCGATTTTTCGATCCGCTCCAGGTCAGATCTTCTTCTCGGCGAAGGCCTGCATGGTCTGCCCAATACGGCGTCTCAGCCAGCGTGGATCGAACTCTGAGGTATAGATAAAGGTTACTTCGTTTTCTTTATTCCAATCTCTCTCGTCCAGCCCGCTGACGCGGTCGAACAGCCTGGAACCAGGCAGCGGGTAAGGCACATTGAAAGAGATGTAATCGAGGGGGAGAGTTAGAGCCAGCTGGAAGGTTTTCTCAATCGAAGAAATGGTTTCACCTGGGTAACCGACAATAAAGAAGGCGGCAACTTCGATCCCGGCATTGCGGAAATGGTGCACAGCGTTGATGCCCTCTGCCACAGAGGCCTTCTTGTTCATCAGCTCCAACGTGACCTGGTCGCCCGTCTCCAGCCCCAGGTAGACGCGCTGGCAGCCGGCTTGCTTCATCTCAGAGGCGATTTCGGCGGTGATCCCGGTCACGCGGGAGAGACAGCTCCAGCTCATCTGCTGGCGGGCCATGCGCTGGCAGAATCTGCTCAAGAAGGAATAGTCTAAAGTGAAGTTATCATCCGCGATCCACAGGCTCTTGTAACCCAGGCGGCGGATCTGGTCGATCTCCGCAAAAACCAGCTCCAAGTCCCGCCGGCGGTAGAGGCCGCCGAACACCGGTCTGGAGCAAAAATCACAATTGAACGGGCACCCAAGAGTAATCATGATCGAGGTGGTCGCCGAGCCTGTCTTAGCGAGCCATTCCTTTTGATAGGCGGCGTGGTCAAAGTCGCTCCGATCCGGGAGGGGGAAGGAGTTGACCACCTGTGCTTTGTAGTGGACGGTCGGGTTGTCCACTTGCAGACCGTCATTTTGGATAAAGAGACCAGCGTAGCTGTGCAACGCCAGGTCTGCTAACCCGTGGCGAGAGAGGTTATGGGCGAAGAAATCCTGGCAAAAGAGGGGAAAGCTCAAATCCGCCTCACCCCGGAACACGGCGTCGAAGTGGCGGCTGTAGCGTTCGGGATAGAGGGTGGGCAAGGGGCCGCCGGCGACGAGCAGGCTATGGGGGAGATGCGCCCTGACCATTTCGGCGATTCTGAAGGTGTTCCTGCTGAAAGAAACCATGGAGTAAATCCCCACAATCTCCGGCTGGTAGGCGATCAAGTCCCTTTGCAGTTGGCGGAAGCTCCCGAAGGTACAGTCAAAGACCCTGGTTTCAATGCGCAGCTGGCGTAGTTGACTGGTCAGGAAGGCCGCCCCGAGGGGAGGAAAGAGCATCTCCGTCGGCGCCCTGGTGCGAAAATAGGGAAAGACGATCGCCACTCTGGACATTTTGTTCTCTTATACCAATAAATTATACGTATTTGATAGGGACACGGATTACACAGATTTCACTGATTTACTCTTTGACAATCATTTTGCGCGGTCCACAAAGTCCGACAAGCTTTTGACAATCATTTTGCATGGCCCACAAATTACGAGCGACTTATTTAGGATGTAATTTATCCTAAGTATCCATTATACTTCTATACTTCAGGCAATTAGAGACATGGCAATTGCACTCCGACGACTGTATCAGCAACGGCTCTCGCATGATCTGTTTGCGACCCCGGGTGAGGTTGTCGCCTGGCTGGGCGCTGTCCAGGCGCAGGACTATTTGGGCGCAAAATGGTCGCTTGGTCTGCGAATGAAGAACGCGACGGACGACTCGATTGAACGGGCTTTTAGTGATGGAAGCATCCTGCGCACACATATCATGCGACCTACCTGGCATTTTGTCACCCCCGCCGATATTCGCTGGATGCAAGAACTCACAGCCGCGCGCGTCAATGCCGTGAGCGCTACCACCTATCGACAGCTCGAACTCGATGGGGCGCTGTTCTCGCGCAGTAATGCAGCCATCGCCAAAGCATTACAGGGTGGACAGCAGCTCACCCGTACAGAACTTGGATTGGCATTGGCAGAAGCCGGAATTTTCGCCGAGGGGCTGCGGCTTGCTCTTCTTGTATCGCGTGCTGAATTGGATGCGCTTGTGTGCAGCGGCCCCCGGCGCGGAAAACAATTTACCTATGCCCTGCTGGATGAACGCGCTCCGCAAGCCAGGAGCTTGGTGCGAGACGAGGCATTGGCTGAGCTCACCCGGCGCTACTTTACGGGTCATGGGCCAGCTACCGTACGGGATTTTGCCTGGTGGTCTGGACTGACGGTGGCGGACATAAAAGCGGGTCTTGAAATGGCTGCCACCGACCTTATCTATGAGGTGATCGATGGCCAAACTTACTGGTTCTCGGCGTCTATGCCCCCAGTAGCCGAACCATCCCAGGCAGCCTGCTTACTACCGACGTATGACGAATTCCTGATCGGCTATGCCTCATTTGACGCGAGGCGGAAGGGAGGGCGGGACGCCAGCGAGAATGTGATGCTCAACTCGACGATCCTGATCGGAGGCCGGGTCGCCGGCAGCTGGAGGCGCACCTTCAAGAAAGGTGCGGTGGTGATCGAAATCGCGCCGTTTGCCCGGCTGAACACCGCCGAAGAGGAAGCGGTCTCTGCCGCCGCCCAGCGTTATGGGGAATTTGTGGGGATGCCCGTGATATGTATGATCCTAAAACCCAGCGCACACAGGGTATGAAACGGGATTACCACGATTCCATGCCTGTGCACGGGGAACGATGCTCATGCGTAATGGATCTCTTGCGGCGAGGCATTGGGCGCTTCTTGAACTCTCGATTGCGGTTAAACAATGATTGTAAGTAGTCGGGTTGTCTAACTGCGGCTAACCACCTCGATTGGGAACGGCCCACCATGGCCAGGGTATACCGCACCTATGCTCATGCTTCCCAGTTTCTGGAGACTGGCATTGGCTGCTGCTAAGTCGTCGGTAAGGGAATTGAGAACCGGCTTGTCCGTGTTTACCAGCAGGTCGCCACAGAAGAGCTCCCCACCGGCGGTCAGGATTCCGATGGATCCTTTTGAATGCCCGGGAAGAGAGATGACGCTGGCGTCAAATCCGTATGCAGAGAGATCGTCCCCATCGGCGACAAGAAGATCAGGTGCGAATCGTTCCAACCTTCCAAAGCCGGAGAATATCGGGAGCAACATTCTGATGATGAGGTTGGGTTTCTTCCTGTTCACGAGCATATCTCCGCGTGCGACCATGCCCGAATCGGCAGCGTGCATGGCGATCTCCCCGCCGAAGGCAGTGCGGAGATATGCGGCATTCCCGGTATGATCGAAGTCGCCATGGGTCAAAAGGATGAGCTTGAGAAGTCCAGGCTTGCAGCCGGCGCGCTCAAGCTCGCTGACAAGTCCCTGGCGGCTATTTGAACCTCCCGTATCGATCAGGACATAGCCGGCGTCAGTTGCGATGAGATAGCAATTCACACTACCCACCCGAAAAGGCAGCGACAGGCTGATGGTTTTGATCTCTTTCTGCATATGCTAGCCTTTGGTCTGTCGATCGTCAAAGAACCATCCCGAGCAGGACTCGCCGGAATTAGCGGCACAGTGCATTTTGCGCTCCTTGTTTACGAGCGAGCAGCCAGAGGTAAGGTATCTCAACGCCCCCTTCGATCTGGCTCTCAATTTCGGTTTCAACAATCTCAAATCCAGTCTGGTTGACTAACCGCTTCACCGTTTCTGGGTCGAAGCTACTGAAATACATCGGTACGTTTAACCACTGATCGACAACACCGGCGACATCGCCCGCCTCCGTACTCAGGAGCAGGAAGCCTCGTGGGCGAAGCCATTGATGGATACGGCGGAAGATGGTCTTATGTTCTTCTCGAGGAATATGCTCCAAGGCGTAAAAGGAAACCACCGCGTCGAAAGAGGCCGCCGGGAACTCGACCGAGGCAGCATCGCCATGGATGAAGTTTCCAGCGGGGACGTTGCGGCGCGCAAGCTCGATCTGCGCCTGAGAAATATCGACCCCGGTAACTCGATGCTCCCGCGCAATTTCGACATCTGCAGGATCGCCGGCCCCACACCCCAGATCGAGGACGGATGAACCGGGGTCCAACTCGTTCAGCATCTTCCTGAGCCAGCGCATGCGTGGCCATTTTGTCTCCCCTTCGAGACGAGCGTAGTCGTGAGCTACCCTGTCATAGCCTTGCTCAACCAGCCGTTTGGGATCATCGAAGCCGGAGCTACTAGGTGCCCTTGCCCTGCGCAGGATCAGAATCCCCGCAACCGCAAGGATAATTGCGATTGTGATGCTTGTGTACAGGATTGTGTAGTCCTTTACCCAACCGTACTCAATAGATACGCTTTTTACGATCTCACGCCAGAGGGTTCTACCATTGTCACCGTTGGTCAAGATAACGACACCTTGCCCTCGTTTTGGATAGGCGATCAGGATGGAAGCATACCCATCGTTGGCGCCCGGATGCGCAAAGTAAAACAGGTCACCGCCGTCATCGTACAGTTCAGGCCCAAGACCTAGTTTATCAATCTGAGTTGTCAGCATTTGGATTGTCATGCTACTTGAAAGGACGCTGTCAGATTGCCCAGCATAGGATTGCATCACCCGTATCGCGAACCGCGCCAGGTCAGATGAGGTCGACCACGCGCTCGCTCCGGCTCCCATCTCGGGATAGGTATGCCACCCCCCTGGAATGGTTGAGCCATCCGCGCGGTGACCGGAGGCAGCGATTAATCTGAGCCTTTCTGGAAGCGGCGATTCAAAAGTGCTGTCGGTCATCCCCCATGGCTCAAGCACAGATTCACGGGTGATATCCGGAAAATACTCGCCGGTTACGTCCTCCAAAAGCTGCTGCACGATCATATACCCGCCACCCGAGTAGCGATGCAATGTTCCTGGAACAGTATCCACACGGATGGGAGGTGAGTTGGCCGGCCACTCCCCATTCAATATCTGCTGAAGATCGGGTACCTGCTCACCAAGAGCGTAACCTCGAAATCCCCCAACCGTTACCCCTGCGCTGTGGCTCAAGAGGCGGCGTAAGGTGACTTTCTCTTCCAACGTGAATTCGTTCTCAGGGACCTGCCAGGAAACCAGGCTTTGGTTAACATCACTATCCAGCTCAAGAGCGCCGCGCTCAACATATTGCAGGGCGATAACGGCGACAACCAGCTTTGCGATGGAGCCGGTTTGGAAGATTGTTTGTGGTGTAACTGGTTCATTCTTACCTGCTTCCAGCACCCCATACCCTCTTGTCCATTCCACCTGATGATCATTGATAACGGCAATGCTGACACCGGGGACATTGTGGTACGCCATGCGTTCCGCCAGATCCATCCTTTTCCAGGGTGGATCACGATATGCACTGAGCAGACCACGCTCTACGCGTTGGATTCTCCGCTCAAGGGAGGATTCAGAAGCTTGAGAACAGCTCGCCAGGGAGAGGACAAACACGCTGACGATAAGGGCCAGCCTCACTCTCATCTCACCTCCTCACCTGCGTCCCGGCAACTAACATTCGACTTCTGCGGCAACGGTAATGCGGACAAGGCTACCCATTATTATCACGCATTTTCTACCAAAGCGCGCGTGTACTCGAGTGGTGTAGCCGCTGTCCGCTACAATCTGTATTCTTGATGCGCCTGACCGGGCTGACTTGGGGTAACCTGTCCACACATTTGATGATCTGCCCTTATTAATCGCAAATCGAAACACCGAGAAAACAGGGCATTTGGTCAAGAACGAGGCCGACCCACAGCCATGCGATGGCGATTAGAAAAGCGACCCTGAGCAAAAGGCTGATGGGATTTACCATGATTCTGTTTCCCGCCCTTACGTTGCGCACGATCGGCATCAGGATGAGGATGAACCCCACCGGCAGGAGCCACAATAAGCCGAATAACGGGATGGGGAAACCTTCATGGAAACTTCGCCGGTTTACCCATTCGAGGATCATGAACGGAAGCACGAGGAGGGAGCTGATGATCGCCGGCAATCTGAGGTTGATCAAGATATTTTTCATAAAGGCTCACCAGTGTGATTAGGAGAATATCTTCCTTGGTGATTTCTATGGTCATTTCACCAAACGTCCAAAGCAAACAAGCGCTCAATGGGAGGGCTAAACGGGACCAACGAGACTCCTTCTCAATTATCGCACCATTTCTGGTAAAACGCACCTGCGCGCGATTGGACGGAAAATTTATCTAAGGACGAACGGCAAGTAGACAATATGGGTGGTTATACCACTACTTGTCGGGAGACGTTGGACCCAGCACCATGAATACCGGATGCTTGTGTGCTTCCGCCTCGAAATCAGCAAGAAGAGAGTTGGGGCCGGCATCGAAGTAGTCACGTGTGTAACCACGCTTGAGATACGCCCGCAGCACCGGCGCGCTTTCGCCTGGATCTGCTTCTCTCACTTGGAGGTATTCGACTGTTCGACCTCTCCTCAATCTCACTTGGCCAGCCTTGCGGGCATTGCGGACCCAATTCACTTCACCGAAAGGCGCGACAAGCCAGCGTTTGCCATCCAGTTCTATAGGATCGATCGGAGTTTCTCGAAGCTCCCCAGTAGTGCGACCCTTTACCGCCACCAGGTGCATTCCCTTGGGCGCAATACCCAGGCGAATTGCAGCCGATAGGATCGCATTTTCCAGACGGATTCGCCGAGTCACCTCGTACAGTTTGGCCATTTGCTACTCTCCTTGGGCTTGGGCAAAATAACTATCCTGTGCACACATGGTAGACTGGACGCCTAACGGCCTCGAGCTAAGCTGTTCGGCGGAAGCGGGTAAGTCCTCTCCATTCTACTTCCGCCGGGCAGGCAAGCCAAGCTGCCCCCAAGGCTCAGCCCGCCGGATCAGCATCAGCGAGTTGTAATTGCGGCTGGTCGGTTCCCGAACCGATCGAATGACACTACCTCGTGAACAGCTTTTCGCGTCGTAGGTCCGTAGTGCCCGAGTGGCCAACCCAAAGGAATCACTGCACAAGGTATGACATTCCAAGGTAAGCCGAGGATTCTGCGGACAGAGATGAGGTTCCATAATGGAATTGTAGTCAGGGCAGCACCCAGGTTCACGGCACGTGCAGCCAGGAGCAGGTTTTGCACAGAAGGAAAGATGGAGCCGAAGTAGGCTGTAGTAGAGATGTGCAAGAAAGGGATGTACAGGCCCTTCAGACAGGCGACGACAATGACTGGGACTTCCTCGAAGTGATCCGCCTGCCATTGTACGGCATTCAAGATCCTGCGTCTCCTCAGGTCATGTCGCGTAGTCCACCGCGCAATCCGGCCATAGAGTCGCAGAGCCTGCCGGTTGAAGCGGGCGAGTCCTTTCTTGATCTTCGGGTCTCTGACGATGATGAATTCCCAACTCTGGGCGTTCCTGCCGGTCGGCGCTCTTATTGCAAGGTCTATCAGGCGAAGGATGACTTCATCATCCACCGGATCCGGCTTCAGACGACGGATCGCCCGTTGCGTCAGCATTACCTCGTCGAGAGGCATTCCGAAGTCAATATAATCGCCCATCATCTTTCCTCCTGGCTACCAAGCTTGCCAAGATTGCGCCTCCACGACTGCCCGAAGCCTGAGATAGGCACAATCAGCCGCCTAACGATTGCGTGAGCGGCGGACGGGCAGGGAGCAAGATCAACTTCGGGGTTGGAATCTCCCAAATCGCGCCGCGTACCATTGGGAGGGGCCAAATCCCCGCCCGTCCGCTCTACGCGGGGTTAGCCGCTTTTCGTTATAAGATTCGCTCACTTGTACACAATAGCTCCAATCGTTTCGCTTTATTGGATGGAAAATTTATCTAAGGACGAACGGCAAGTAGACAATATGGGTGGTTATACCACCTGGCACGTTGAATATCGTTCCTTGTCCTTCTTGTGGGCGGATTGGTTTGCTTGAGTCAAGAACAAATCTTACCGATGAACTTGGATTTACGGTTACAGTAACGATGTAATCTCCTTCGTCGGCTTGGTCGGTGTTGAGCAAAAAGACCAGGTCCCCAGAAGGATCTGTAGGAACAGTACCGAGCGTGTTGCCATTGACCGTGATTGTTGCTACGTCGTTAATTGGAAAATTGGCTCCTTCAAGGGTAAAGAAACTGCCAGGCTTGCCACTTGTATAGTTGATTGTAAGGGTTGCGGTAGGCGGAGTGCATTCTGGAATATCAGCCCCTTGCTTCGTTTCGCACGTATTCCGTTCCCAGATATTTCCCAGGCTGTCTTCATAATGGTAAAGATCAATAACGTTTCCCCAAGTCTCATTGTCAGCAATCACATTGGCGGTCGAGTAGAAGCACTCCCAGCCAGGTTCGGGGGTGAGACAACCCAAAGATTGCCTCATCGCAATCCCCCAACCCTGATTGTCAAAGACATAGTTATTTAAAATACTCGACTCACTGATGCCGCGAAATTCGATACCAAGAACAGCGTCGTGAATGAAGTTCTCTTTGACAGTGAGGCCAGTCACGGCCCCTAAGAAAGGTGCATCACCCTGAATACCTACACCGACACCCGGTGCAGTGGAGAAATCGTTACTTTCAATCAATGCACTACTGCTGCATGCGATCCAGATCCCTGCTACGTAGATTTCGGAGAACCTGCTATTGCGTACCGTACCGTTGCTTGGGCTGTTCACCGGGTCGCAGACCCCACCAGCAAAGCTGAAGCTGACCCCAGCACCACCACCACGCACCTCGATATTACTTACGTCCACAAAACTATCAAAAATCTCGACTGCCTCCTTGTGGGGTACTGAAAGAAATTCGAATAGCGTATCTCTAACGACAACATCCTGGCTGCTGAGGATATGTATACCAAAAATGAAGTGGTTCGGGTCACTAATATCTAGATTCCTGACCGTCAGATTTTCCACAGTTACCTGGCGAGTGTTAATAACAAACACCCCATAATTGAAGCCTTCGATGGTGCCATTCCTGATGGTTATCCCTTCATGGCCTAAGGCAAACACACCTGTTCCTGGAGCGGAACCTGATAGCATGTGTCCGCCTAAGTCCAGTGTGATGTTCGACGCACCGATGACAATTGCGAATTCGGTGCCCGGAGGACACGCCAGGTCTTCATCTAGTCTTGTATCTTCCGTAATGGTCTGGCCACAGCTGATCTCCGCCCTGCTTTCTGCCGATAAACCGACGCCGAACTGGACGAGCACAAATAAACCCAATAAGAAACGACTCCTGGCCTTCATACAGGCCTCCTTGCACAAACGGTTGAGTGGTCGTCTGCCATCTTATTTTTCTCCACAACGAAAACATAAGCTGAGCGAGATTATTAACTCCGCGCGCGGCTAACGGTAAATCTCAGTGGCGTGGCGGGGTTGGCATAGTTAGCCAATCTGGCTCGCTCCAAACCAGGCTTGGGGCACTGCCATATTCTGGCGCAGCCACGTCCACTGCAGCGGATGTTGGGCGGATTATGGGTGAAAAAATATCATTATTTGGGAAATTCCAGTGTGTCATTTTCTTCAAGCTCCTTTGAATTTACTATACCCCCGTACGAATATACGATTGCCAACATCTTTCGCTCACCATGAGATGGATCGCCGAGAAATCTTGTATGTGCTTGTAGTTCAAGCGTTCCTGATGATGCCTTTTCCTGCACTTTATAAGTGACATTACGCATCCTCCCTTTATCACCCCAAATGGCATGATGAATGGTGATAAAGGAAGATTGAGCATCTCGAAGACTTTTTATTAGTTTTTCCCATAATCGGGGGTCGTTATGGGTAACATATTGGAGGGTTTTCAATCGAGGGTGCAGATCATCAGGATCTATATATATTAATGGAATCACCCGAACCCCAGCTCCATACGCGAAACTCCACTCATATGTTACATACTCCGATGCTTTGGCTTCCGGTGTCATAATGACAATTAGGGCGATAGAATTTCTTATTTCTTCATCTATTTTTTCTCGCCACTCGGTTCCAAGGTCAATATACTGATCCATCCAAACATCAAAATCTGCTTCAATGAGTTTGGTCTCTAAGGTTTGAGCAAGCTCGATCTGTTCTCGTTTGTATGATATGAAGACGTGTTGCAACATTCACCTCGCTACCCTTTGAAAATGGTATCTCTTCGGAAAGCTATCTTTCACAATCATATAATATTATGTCTATTGGAATCCGCCCAACGGAAGGGTTCAGCGGCAACGGCGGGACCGGCGAGACTCTTACTCAATATCTCACCACTTCTGGCAAACCGCGCGTTGCTCGCGAGCGGCGCAGCCGCTGTCCGTTTGAAATTGATGTTAGGCTGCAAAGCGCGCCTGCGTGCGGTCGATATTTTGTCGTAGCATCATCTAATTTCGGGCCAGAACTGCTCCAGATCGCTAATCACATCCTCGGTGCGTTCGAACTCAATCGGGTTGATATGGATGTAACCACGAACGCCTTCCCTAACCACACCCTTCTGAACGTAGACTCTAGCCGGTAAACTTAGGCCAAGGGACTGGACAAGAAAGGCTGCTATTGCTATTTCTTGTTCAATCCAAACGGAGCCGCGGTACTTTAGAGAGTCGGTTGGCAGCTTGTCTCGGCGATGAATAACTGCGATGAACGCTGAGGCACTATGTATGGCATTGAATATATTTCGCGTCAAGCCGTCGAGGCTATGTTGATACTCCGCGAAGTAGCCGTCGATTCCAGTTCGGTCTTTGGCAGCCTGAGCGATGACCTTGCCTAAACTGATCTCTTCCTCCGATTGCTGACCGCAGCTTATGAATACTCGCCTCGTGCCTGGCAAAGCTTGTGTGGGGACATCTTGCCATGCCAGCATATCAACCTGCGTGGGGTCAATACTTCGGAGACTACCGACCTCTTCCACGGTGGGATTGAGTTTGATCGGGATCGCGGGTGAGGAATAGGGAAGAAGGGTTTGGAGAGTCAAAATCACGTAGTGAGCAATTCGGGCCCTTCCTTCCTCGAGGTGCGGTGAAACGCGCGGGTTTTCAGATGTCAATGCTAAGAGAGCCTCGTCAAATAAAGTCACAAGAACTTTGGTTTTTGTGAGCGGGTACGGCGCGCCGGGATCAAGCTCAACTTCAAAGACGTAGTCATGGAACTGGTCGAGCATACCTCTATCCGAAGGTCCATCGACGTCTGTGATACGGAAGCGCCTAATTGTGATGCTATCCATTCGAGACCCCTTTCAACGTGCTTTGCGGCCTAACGGCCTCGAGCTGAGCCGCGCAGCACAGCTACTTCGGATATGATATCTCGGCCTGGCTGCGTCCGCTCCAGCGAGTTGTTAGCCAGCGCATTGGGCTAAGACTGAGCGCCATTCGGAGCCATTTGGAAAGATGTCCATTGGGTCGTACAAAGTCACGCCGAGGAGGCCTTCTCTCCGCCGGATTGGTGATGGATATATCTGGACATTCATTGGGAGTACTGGATTTGGAACCCAACCTGAGGCGAGTGCGGCCCAATCCAATTCGAAATTCCACGATTCTGAACTGAGCGGATACTTCTCCAAAACACTGACCAATCTGTGCCAAGTGAATTCGTGAACCCTAGCCAACGGCTCGCCCAAGAATCCAAGTTGGATCGGATCTGGAACAGGGATAGGGTCATCAGAGCGGGTGAGGTAGGTTCTGATAGCCTCCTCAGTCGGCCCGAAGATGAACCTTTGAGCCACCTCCGTCAGCGTACGATTCAACATGAGGTGATTCCCCTGATCAAGATCACCATATTGAATTGCGGCCCGCCACCGGTTGCCCGATGCCTCAGCAACAATGCGGTCCCTCTGCGGGATGATCATCAATACATGTCTTCGGTCTAGAGGTATCGACAGGCCAGATTCGCCAGCACCTGGGCTGATGAATCCCGCGAAGCCGAGATCATTAACAATGATGTCACCTTCCCCGTGGGCGCGCAGAATCAGCCATTTTGCAGTCAATATTGGTGCCAAGAGCCTCTGCAATTCCATGACCCTTGCGAGGTTAGTGTTGTCAGAGTCGGACTCAAATCCGATAGCGCGAAGCCGTGCATCAAAGCGAACTCCGAACTCCGGCCCACGGACAAATAGGCATGTAACAAATGGAACAAGCACTCGCGCCCAAGTGACTGCATCTAGGCCTTGGTTCAGAGCATCTTCGATCGCGCCAGCAATTCCACTTTCGTAGTCAGACCAAATCTGGTCCACCAACTGGGAATCGAGGTTACCGCCCGATAGAGTGTAGAGGTCGTTCTCGGCCGCCACGTTCGCAATTGAGGTAGTAAAGATGTCGCCGGATCTTCTATCACCCACTGCGATCTTCCTACCCCGTCGAGGCATCGACATATCGGTGGTGAAGTTGGCCAAGTAGGTTGCTGGCAAATAGTGTTGGAGGGGCATGACAATCCGGCGCAATTAGCTTTGTCCTAGGGGAAATGCATTCGAATGACTGCCACAGGACTGGATCAGCATTGGCTAACGGTCGGTTTCAGCTGCGTTGCGGAACGCAGCGGAGCATCGTCGCCTGCACGCCCGTGTTGGGTGCGCTTTGGCGTTTTCAAGCCCGCTCACACATTTCTGTAGATTGCAACTTGGCAAGCAATTTCCTCTATCACTTTTACCCAAGGCATTAATTTTGCTGAGTTTGCTCGTGTGGGTGCTATAACTTGTCCAACTCTAGACTCCCGTGAGTGAACTAACGCGTTTCGTATTTTTCTTAGTCTATCAGGGAGTTTAGGCGTCCACGCGGCGGCAAAATCGCTGGCTGTCCAATTATCCTTGATTAGTGCGTCAACAGCAAAGCCGCCATCAAATGATTGCGAATTCGCAAAATAGTCCACATACTTTTCAATGACAAACCAAACCTTTTCGGGGTCAACTGATTTTTGAACAACTGCCGCCAGTTTGTGTTCGTCAGACTGTCTGTATTCCACGATTTCATCGACAACAAGCGACAAACACGTTTCCATTGATGATAATATCTCGGGGCGACGCAGTATCTTTCCCACACGGGATTTTACTTGTTCGTCTATGTAGTAAAAAGCCGCATACTCCAACATTTGATAAAAATACAAAAATGCAAGGCGTCCGCTTACCCCTTGTGCGCCCGTCCAAAGGTCAAGCATGTAAGTGTCAACCCTCGAGCCAATGATTGAATCGGGAAATGTGACTCCAGCAGGAGCCTCACTGAAACTTGCCGCTACATCTTCAGGTCTATGGATAATTATTTGAGGGGTGTCGCGGTCAAAATAGAACATATAGAAATTTAGATGCCGAGCAAGTTCAATCATCTGGTCTG
>Ga0209751_10002055_pt1 | contig 20394 bp, 16 predicted proteins | sample RifCSP13_1_FD_184019 | JGI IMG/M metagenome (GOLD analysis project Ga0209751, IMG submission 184019) | Soil microbial communities from Rifle, Colorado - Rifle CSP2_sed 13_1 (SPAdes) (version 2) | ecosystem: Environmental > Terrestrial > Deep subsurface > Rock core/Sediment | place: Rifle... | reverse complement strand
CCACGGTGGCCAGTGCGGCGACGCCCGCCAGCCCCACGATCGTGAGCGCCACCACCGCCTCCAGCAGCGTCACGCCGCGATCATCGAGCCACGACATGCACCTCTCCCGTCCAGCGATCGGGGATCACTAGCTCGCCGCCCGCCGCGGTGTGGATGGCGAGCGTGTCGCCCACCGCGCCACCATAGGGATCGAACGCGATGCGCAACCGGGGCTTCGTGGCCACCAACCGGGCGTCCGGGCCCAAGGCGAGGACGCCTTCGGCCAGCACGGTGCGTCCCTCGCGGGTATCCGCCCAGGCCCAGTAGCGGCCGGTCTCGGGCACCAGCACCACGGTGACGCGGGTCCCGCGTTCCGTGGCGGTCCGCCGAGCACGATCGAGCAGCTCCGCGGCCGGGGCCGAAGCACGGGGCTCCTCCCGCAGCAGCGCGCCGAGGGCCGGGACGGCCACCGCCGCGGCAATGCCGGCGATGGCGAGCGTCACCACCAGCTCGATCAGGGTGAAGCCCCGGCTCACTTGAACGATCCCGCGTTCACGCTGTAGATGGCCTGGAACAGCGAGAGTGCCACGAAGCCCACCACGATCCCGAAACCCACGATCATGGCGGGCTCCACCAGGGCCACGAGGCGCTGGAGCGTGCGTTCGGTGCGCTCCTCGAAGATGTCCGCCGCCTTGCCCAGGAACTCACCCAGCCGTCCGGACTCCTCGCCCACACCCACCAGCTGGCGGAGGAGCGGTGGGTACAACGCGGACTCGCCTAGGGCTTCTTGCAGCGAAGCGCCCTCGCGGACACGGGCGCGGATGCGCACCAGCTCGTCGCGCGCGACGGGGTCGCCAATGGTGGCCGCCGCGTCGTCCAGCGCGCCGAGGACCGGAGCGCCGCCGGCCAGCAGCACGCTCACCAGGCGCGCCGAGCGGGCGGCGAGCTGATCGCGGCGCACCGTGCGCGAGATGGGGAGGGCCAGCAGCAGCCGGGCGCGCGCGTCCCTGCCGCCGGGCGTGTTGAAGCTCCAAGTCACCGCCAGCAGCGCGGCGACGATGCCGGCGGCGACCAGCGGCCAAGCCTGTTGGAAGGCGGTAGCCACGCTTAGCAGCGTCGCGGTGGATGCCGGCAGCCGAGCGCCGGCGCCCTCCAGCAGCTCGGCGAACCGCGGGATCACGAACAGTAGCAGGACCAGCACCGCGAAGCCGCCCAGAACCAGCAGGATGGTGGGATAGATGGCGGCCGAGAGCAGCCGACCCTTGAGGCGCTCGTCCCGCTCGAGCTGTGTGACCAGGCGGGCAAAGGCGCCGTCCAGGTCGCCGCTTCGCTCGCCGGCGCGCACCACGCCCACGTAGAGCGGGGAGAAGAGTGCCGGGTGCTGAGCGAGGACGGCGGCGAGGTTCTCGCCGCGCTCGACGTTGCGCCGAATGCCTTCGAGCGCCTCGCGGGTCCGCCCGTCCACCACATGTGATGCAGCGCTGAGCGCCCGAGCGAGGGGCAGGCCCGCGGGTAGCAGGGCCGCCAGGGCCCGGGTCAGCTCCAGCACTTGGGCCTTGGTGCGGAAGCGGGAGAGCACGGAGGACTGGCCGGGTTCGCGCTCTGCGGGCTCGGCGCGCACCAGCACCAACCCGCGCCGCTCCAGCGTGCGGGCCAGTTGCTCCGGGTCCGGCGCCTCCTCGGCGCCCCGGACCCGCTGGCCGGCTCCGTCCACCGCGCGGTACGCCCAGCGCAGGGACATCGCTAGCGATTGCTCCAACTGGTGATGTCCGCGTTCTCCCCTTCCCCGCCCTCGGCACCGTCGGCGCCGTAGGAGAGGAGATCGTATCCGGTGGGATTCACCACACCCGGCGCCTTATAGATGTAGGCGTGGTCCCAGGGATCGAGCGGCACTTCTTTCCGGAGGTAGGGCCCGCGCCAGTTGGTGGGCCGGGGATCGCCCTGGGGTTCGCGCCACAGCGCTTCCAGTCCCTGTTCCGAGCTGGGATAGCGGCCGTTGTCCAGCCGGTAGGCGTCGAGCGCGGCGCCGAACATCTCGATCTGGGAGCGGGCGGTGGCGTCCTTGGCCGAGCCCACGTGGCGGAAGACGTTGGGGGCCACCAGCGTCGCCAAGATCGCGATCACGACGATGACGACCAGGATTTCGATCAGCGTGAAGCCGGAACGGCTCGCGGGGGGGCTGCGTTTCATAGCTTATTCTACAGTGCCGACCGTGGCACGGGACCCGTCCCAGATGGTTATGACCGAGTATGCTCCCCTAGGACAAGGGAACTCGCTACAGCGTGAGGAGCCTCCAAACGCTCTGTTGGGAGGCTGGGTCCGATCGTTGATTACGCGGAACCGACCGCCGAGCTCTCCGCTCAGCCCATCCGGAATTGCCACTTCAGGACGCGCACCGTGTCGCCAACGACGTACAACGTGAGTAGGACCGTAAAATCAGGGTCCCCGAGATCGTAAACCAGTGGGATGGTATCCACGAGAACCTCCGACGAGCGGTAGTCGGGGTTCCCGAGCATGGCGAGCAGCTGGGGCCGCGTCGTCACCCCTAGAGAGATGACCGGCGGTAGCCCAGGTAGCGGCCCCCACACTCGGATTTCGTCCAACTCCTCGACTTGTTCAGCCGTCCACACACGCACGCTGAGTGACGCAGTGGGATACTGCAGAAGAAACAGCGTGTCGATCCCCTTGATGAGCCTCGTCGTAACCCGAGTGGGCGTTCCCAGGCGGGAGATTACCGTGGCGCGTTCGTCCCCGAACGAGCGGCCGTAGTCATCAAGGAGCTGCAAGATCGAGTCTCGGGGGAGACCCTGCATCGTCACGGGCATTGAAGACCGCTCCAACAGCGTGTCCGCGACTTGCGCCACTTCCGACGCAGCTCCCTCCCGCGGCGAGGGTGGCCGGCACCCGCCCAGCGCCAGCGCAGCGGCGAGCACCAGTGTGGACTTAGCGGCCAGCCCTGACGCCGTGTGGATCAGGCCGGGCGAGATGAGCCACCCCGAGCAATGGTAGATAGCCATGCCGGAACGCCCCCCGGTCAGGGACAACGCAACTCAATATTCATGTGAGGAGCAGTCCAGACGTCCTGTCCTCGAGGCAAAGCGGCTCGAGGTTCCCGGCTCACGGCTGAGAGCGACACAACACGTTGTCAGAGCCCCCCTCGCAGAGCGCGCGGAGAAGCCCAGATTGCTCCTCAGGCTGCGTGACGGAGCGGCTCACTGCCCGACCTCCTGCAACCTCGAACAGCATCACGGAATCACGCAGGGATATTACCGAATCGGAGGTCTCCGCACTGTGGGTGATGCGGCAGTGGGCCACAAGCTCGTCGCTGCCATCGTGATCAAGGTCCCATATGCGATGTGCACACGCGTACGTCGAACGACCGATTCCGTACTGCACCTGTGACCCCACCAGCACGTGGTCCCCAGTGCCGCTCCAGTTGCGCAGTTGCCATCCCACGCCAGGCTCGAGATACACCGCACTGAGCCACTCTACCGCCTCGCACTCAAAGCAGTCCCGATGCCTGAAGACGACGTCCGGTCGCCGCGTGGAATCGAACTGTGCGAGTCGCTCGAACTCCCAAGCAAGCCACAAATCTCGACCGCTTCCGGCCGCGGCCGCGGCGGCAATGATGGACTTGCGACCGCCTTCCAAGTCATAGCTATACAGTCGAAACACGGGCGCTTCAGGAACGGAGGGAAGTTCGTACCTGATCACTGCGATAGCGTAAGAGCCGTGGAGGCCAACTCGCTCAATCCCGAGGGGCAAGTACACCCCGCGCACGGTATCGGACAGCTCGTTGGCGAATGCGCTGCGAACCGCGTCCCAGACGGCCGGCCGAGACTGCTCCGTGGTCCATTGAAACCCAAGGGTGTCCAGGAGCGACCGGGAAGGGGCGTCAGCGCTGGCGGTGTCGCTCAGGCCACGAGTCATGCCGGTCCCCTCAGGGCGGCTCCTGTCGCACGCACCCAGGGCACTCACCGCCATCACGAGGGTGGCGACGAGTGACTCCGTCAACAACGCATGCGCTTTTCGCAGGACTGCTTCGTCACGGGTTCTCACGGCTACCACCGGTCAATCAGGATACCGCACAAGGCGCGCGCAGCCCCTTAGAGTCTCGCGCACGCGCCGTCTGGGTCGGACTCCACATGGAGGTGATCCCCCTCGAGCACCACATCGTAGTCATCTCCAAGGACCTCCCGCAATAGGCTCGCGACGAGCCGACGTTGATCCGCAGTCAGGTCGCCAGTCCTCAGGTCGATGGCGTACCCTCCAGGATGCAGGCTACCCGCCCTGTGATTCCCGTTAGTTGTGAACGTTACGATGGCATCGCGGCCACCGACCTGCTGGAAGGCGGCGTCGACGTCGGATTCGATACTGAGGATTTCAGGTGCTAGTCCATCGCCGGTCGTACCGTACTCCGCCGCGAAGCGCCACCGACCGAACGGATCGACGAAATTGACGGGGTCGTTAGACACATACGCATAAAGATTGCCGTCAACGCTGATCAGGGCGGGAGGTACGCGGATGGCCCATCTGGCCGGGGGCCGACTCAGGTTCCGGCTTCTAAGCGCCGTTCTTGCGAACTCATCGACCACGCCACCGTTGAAAGCCACGGGGTCTTTGACTGTCCAACGCCCGGACTCCGGATCGTAGTCCCGCGCGCCGAAGCGCAACAACGCCGTCTGGCCATCCGATAGGCCACCCGCATAGCCGAATGGCTGGAACCCGGGATTGGTGTTCAGGAGTTCCCGGCCGAACTCGTCATAGGCGAGCTGCTGGACTACCACCGCGTCTGTAGTGCGGATGACGAGCCTCACACTCGCCAGATGATCGTGCACGATCCGATAGCTCACACCGCCTTTGACGACGTAATCCGGGACGTTGGCCCTCGTCCCGTACACAAACCGGCTCACGATCGCTCCCGTGCCATCCAACTCGGCCACCGGACTGATCCAGGGCAAAGGCCCGACGGGCCCTTGAGATTGACTGAGTCGCTGAGTGCATACGCATACAGATTCGGGCTCCGTGGTGAGGCCCCGTTCGAGACAATGGCGCAGCAGCACACGCGGGTCCCTTCCTTACATCGCGTCTCGGTCGGTGCGGCGATATCACTCGCCGCACTCAAACGGAATGACTCTCCATGCAACTGCGTCCGGCGGCCCGAGTCGCCCGACGTAGGCGCGCAGAATCAGCCAATGACAGCCGAAGTTGCCCTCCAGCCAGAAGTCGACGACTCGGACACGCCCTCCCGCTTGGGGCAAGATGCTGTCCGTGCGAGCAAAGACCTCCCGCCCCTCCTCCCACGCCAACAGTGTGACTCTGCCACCTTGACGTTCGTCCGGCGCCGAGGCTACGGTGATGCTGATCCGGAGGCGCCTCTGAAGCACATTCCATAGCTTGACGCGCGGATTGTCAATGACGTTCGAGGACTCCTCGGAGGTGTCGGCTCCGTACAGCCGTCCCTCGATGGCGAGAATCTGATACCCCTGAGCCGGTGGCGTAGGCTGTTCCTGCGCAGAGGTTGTTATGCCCTTCACCGCCGAGGTATCCGAAGCAGCACCTTTCGTCATGCCGGGGCGCTGCCCTTCCAGGCACGAAGCCATCACCACGGACGTCAGCGCAAGCACAATGCACAACGCCCATGCTCCGCGCCCGCGGTTTGTCACGGTGTCGTCCTCCTCATTCGCTGGCACCACGCTACCCCTCCTTCGACCGCCACTGCGGGAGCATCTCGAACGGGGAACACCTCGAACCATCGTTCCTATGGGAGTCTGAACGAATCAAACAAACCGCTACACAGGGGGATCGCGTTCTTGTCCGACTCACACGCGATGCCGTTCTTCCTAATTGCTTCGCTCAAGCTACGAAGGTCACCATAACCCGCAAAGAAATGCTCAGGATGACTCACTGGATTCACCTGACGGAATCCGAACTCGCGACCTGCTTGCAACAGTGCTTGGCGCGACTCAGGGGACACAACCCGCCAGTCGACGTCGACCGCGAGGCCAGCTTGATGTTGGCTGCCCCTGTCTGGATCATTAGCATCATACCTGGGATTGAGATAAAGCTGCAACTGATATTCGTAGGTGCGAAAGCTTTCATTCAGGTTACCCTGGTAGCCAAGCTCAACAGCTCGGCCAATGAAAAACAGTGTTCGCAGCGCGATGTTTTCGTCAACAGTAGCTTCACCGAGCGCCGTGAACACCCGGCACACGCCAAGCCCGCGTGAGTCCGTCGCATTCACCGGATCCGCACCGACGTAGGCATATAGGTTGATGCCACCACCAAACCGCAATGGGTCTCTTGCCGTCCAGCGACCAGCCTCCGCATCATAGTCCCGTGCGCCGAAGCGCACCAACGTCGTCTGCGCATCCGCGAGGCCGCCCGCGTATCCGAACGGCTGGAAGCCCGCGTTCGTGTTCAGGAGCTCCCGGCCAAACTCATCGTACGCCAGCCGCTGCACCACCACTCCGTCGGCGACGCGAACGACGAGCCGTACGCTGCCTAGATGATCTGCCACGACCCGATAGCTGACGCCACCCTTGATCACGTAGTCCGGCACGTTGGCCCGCGTCCCATACACAAACCGACTCACTACAGCACCCGTGCCGTCCAGCTCCACCACCGGGTTCAACTGATCTTGGTACAGGAAGCCCTGCACCAAGACCCCGTTCACCCTCTTGCCCACTCGCCTACTGAACCCGTCGACTAGGTACTCAATGTCGGTGCCATCAGGCAGGTTCACCTCCAGCAGGTTGCCCAGGGCATCGTAGCGATAGAACGTCGTATCCCCACCCTCGGCCTTGAACCGCAACTCCCCGGCTCGGGTGTAGCCGTAAGTAGCCCCGGCGTAGCTCAGCAGCCGATCCTGGTCATCGTAGGTCCCCGTCTCTACCCCGCTCGGCCGCGTCACCGAGAGCCGGTTCCCGTTGTCGTCGTAGACATAGCTCGCGGTGACGATGCCGTCGGCCTGGACCACGACGAGCCGCCCGGCCTCGTCATAGTCGTAGGCGAACACGGTCGTGTCGCCTTCCACCACCTCAAGGAGTCCGGTGATCCGCCCTAGGACGTCCCGGGTGTGCTCGGCCCGGTACAGCTCGGTGCTGCCGGCCCGCGCGGTTCGCGTAGCCCACTGTCCAAACTGGTCGTAGGTCTCCCCTGTGGTCACGATCCCGAGGAACGTCGAGTCAATCCGCCCGTTCAACGCGTCCCGCTGGATGAGCAGGTCCCCGGCCTGCGTCAGCAGCCCGTCTCCGTCGTAGCCAAACGTCGCCAGCGGACTGCCGTTCACTGCCAGCTCGCTCACCCGGAAGTCATTGTCGTAGCTCGCGGTCACGTCACCAGTGATGGTGCCGCTCCACGTGACCCCGGTCAACAGCGAGCCATCGTAGCTGAACCCAAGCGTCTCCGCCGGTGCGGTGACCGAGCCCAGGTTGCCGGTGCTCAAATAGCCGTAACTCATGGCACCATCGCGGTGCTGGACGGTCTCCGGCCGGCCCCCCGAATCGTACCCAAACGCCACCGTGTCCGCGTCCGGCCGCAGAATCCGGGTGAGCTGACGATCGAGATTGGACTCGTAGCTGGTGGGCGTGGCACCCTCGGCCACGGTCGGCGGGTCGTAGTTCGCCGTGAGGTCCACCGGCGTATAGGTGAAGCCGTGCGCCGGCCGCCCCGGCGGCGTCACACTGACGAGATTGCCATTGGCGTCGTAGCCATAGCCTACCACGCGGCCGTCGGGCAAGGTCTGCTGTACCACGCGGCCCGCGGAGTCGTAGGCGAACGTGGTGGCCCGAAGCAAGGGGTCAATGACACTGTCCAGGCGGCCACGAGCGTCGTAGGTGTAGCGCCACGTCCGAGTCCCTTGGGTGGTGTGCGCCAGCCGCCCCCGGGCATCATACGTGTAGCGCACGGTGTCCACTCCGGGCACCACCTCGGCGATCACCCGACCCAGGCTGTCCACCAGCCCGCTGGAGGTCCGACCCTCGGGAGTGGTGGCGGTAAACGTCCGCGTGGCGGCGTCGAACGTGTTCACAAACGTCCGCCCATTCACGGTCAGCGTGTCGGTCTGGCGCACCAGCGTGAGCGGGCTGGTGGGGTCGGCCAGCTCCACCATCCGCGCCGCGCTCACCCCAGACACCAGCCCGCCCGGCGTCCGCACCTCCATGCTGTCCAGCGTGGCTCCGGCCGGGAAGCGGGGATCTCGCCCCTGGATCACGGTCGTCACCGTCCCGTCCGGGCTGGTGGTCGTCACCGTGCTCGTGCCCCCGGCGTCCGGCTCCCGCAACACCGTGCTGGTAAGCCCCGCGGGCGAGGTGGCCGTTCGCGTCTGCGCGCCCGCCTCCTGCGAGATCACCCCGTAGGCGGTGGTCCGCGCCTCCCCCGTCGTCAGCTCCACCGCAACGGTGTCCGCCACCGCGTTCCGGGCTACGGTCACGAATCCACCGGCGGGATCGTCCTCTCGGACGAAGAAGCCGACGCTATCATAGGTGAACGCCGTGGTGTCCCCGCGCGGGGAGACCAGCGCCAGGAGCAGACCCGTGGCATCGTGCCCCAGGCCCACCGTCTCCCCCGCCGGATTGGTGATCCCGGCGAGCCACCCGCTGGCGTCCACCGCCAGCGCCGTCCGCTGGCCAAACGGGGCCGCGATGGCAGTCGGGTTGCCCGCCCCGTCCCGTTCAATCGCGGTGACATTGCTGTCGGCGTCGCTGACCGAGACCAACCGGCCGGCACTGTCGTAGCCAAACCGGTACCGGAGCGCGTTGGTCAGGGCGTCCCGGGTCTCCAGGTGCCGGCCCGCCGGATCGAACAAATAGACCTCGCTCCCATCCTCGGCCGCGATGGTCAGGGTGGTCGCGGCATAGCCCGGCAGCACCGGGCCCACCCGCCGCACCTGGTGCGCCCCGGGATCCACCAGCAGCAAGCTCCCATCCGGCGCCAGCGCCACCGCCCGGAGACACCCGGGGAGGTCGGCCGCGAGAAAGACGATGATCCCCCCGGCGGCGGCGCACGGCCCGGTCCCAAACGTGGCGATCCGTCCGGTGGGCTCGATCACCCGCACCCGCTCGTTGTTGTCCGCCAGGAAGATCTCGCCCGTGCGCTGGACCGCTACCGACGTGGCACACAGCCCCGCCGCCCGCGCCAGTCCACCATCGCCGGGCTGCGAGACACAGTCCGCCCCCGGGTCCCCGGCCACGATGGTGGCCCGGCCATCCGTCCCCACTCGCCACAACCGTACCCCTTCCAGCACGTACAATCCATTGTCCGGTCCCCAGGCCAGGTCCTGGACCTGCCCCAGGCACACCTCCCCTGCCGGCAGCGAATCGGTGGCGCAGTCGGGGCCGTCGTCCGCCCCCATCACCGTGGCGATCCGCCCGTCGGTGGTCACCTTCCGCACCCGTACCGGGAAGTCCCCATCGTCCCCGATGTAGACACTGCCATCGGGCGACGCGGTCACGGAGCCCGGCACCGCCAGCTCCGCCGCTATGGCAGGCCCTCCGTCGCCCCCGGAACCGAACGTGCCGTCGCCCGCGAGCGTCGTAATGATGCCATCCGGCCCCACGCGGCGCACGCGGCTATTGCCGGCATCCGCGATGTAGAGGCTCCCGTCCAGGCCCACCGCGACATCGAGCGGCGTGTTGAGCTGGGCGGCCGCCGCCGGGCCGCCGTCCCCGCTGAAGCCTGCGGTTCCCGTGCCAGCCATAGTGGTAATGATCCCGTCCGGCGCCACCTGGCGGACCACGTGGGCGTCCCGATCCACGACGTACACGCTCCCGTCAGGCCCGACCGTCACCTCCTCGGGTGTGATCAGGCTCGCCGCGGTCGCGGGACCGCCATCGCCGGCGTAGGTCGAGTCCCCATTCCCCGCCACCACGCGGGAGGAGCGGATGTCGCGTGCCGCCCGCCGCTCCCCCGTGCCCAGGTAGAGGCTGCGCCCCACCGGGTCGTAGGCGTGATGCACGTCCAGCGACCAGCCGCCCAGGCCCTGCCCTGCGAGGTTGATTGGCCCAAGCCGCGCGCTTCGTGTGACCGTTCCTGTCGTGACCTCGCGCCGGACGCTGGCGGTGTCCGTCGGCAGGACGCAGACCTCGTAGGGGTCCGTTTCCCCCACGATCCCCGGGAAGGGCCAGCAGTACATGCCAAACGCCCGGCCGTCCCCCGCCGGAAACACGTAGAGTTCCGGGGCGACGTACGCGACGTTCACCGTCGCCGGTTGCTCGCCGAACACCTGACGTCCATATGCATCCCGGCCATCCCAGCGATACACCAGCCGTTGATTGGGGTCCGGGGGCAACACGATCATGCTATCCCGGCCAGCCACGCTTACCCGCACGTCCACCCGGCGGATCCACGGCGGCAGAGTCGTGCCGGTGACCGGCACCGTGATGGTGGCGCCGGCCGTGAACCCCGGCGTGCGATCGCTCCGGTAGGTCAGCCGGAACGGTGTCCCGACCACGGCCACGCGCTCGCCCAGCACCTGGTTTTGACATTCGATGACCGACAGGCTTACCTGGCACGGTTCGTCTATGTGCTCGCCTACCTTCTTGATCCCCTGGCCGCCTTCCTCCCCGGCTCCAGGGGGCGAAGCGGCGGCCAGGTTGACGTCTATCGGTGAGAAGTGCGACACCGGCACCCGCCACAACTGCTGCCCCGCCCCGTACAGCCCGGCCAGCGTCTGTCGCTCGGCGGTGGTGATGCCCAGCGCGGCCAGTTGGGTCGAATCGTCCGCCAGTTGGTCCCCGTCGGTATCGAGCGTCGCGATGCCGCCCGTGACCTCCAGCACCTCGATCACCCGGCCATTGTCCTCCGGCACCCACACCCCACGCCCCCGGTCATAGCTCCCCACCGGTGCCGCCATCCCCACCGGGAAGCCCAGGAAGTTCTCCACGTAGGTCACCACCGGCTGGCTGAAGTCCACTCGCACAGCCCCCGCCGCCAGCGCTTCGTCCGCGGAAAGCTCCACCGCGTAGGTGTACCCACTCGTGGGCGGCAAGATGGCCGGCATCGCCTGCGGCCCGTTGGGCCCCACGGTGTACTCCGTGGCCCGGACACTCAACGACGCCAGCGACGCCACCGAATCGTTTGGGAACACCATCTGGGCCTGGGTCCCCTGGAAGAACAGCAGCGTGGCCTGGCGCACGCCGTCGGTATCGCTCACCACGCTCCCGCGAGCTACCTGCACCGAATCGCTGAAGTCGATTTGGGTGACCACGGGGTCCAGCTGCACCAGGACCACGTCGTCCACGATCACGTAGTCTTGCCAGGGCGCATCCACCTGGCGCTGCGCCGGTAGCCAGCCGCTCTTCTGGTAGTCCAGCGTCAACACCCCGCCGCCGTTGACGGCCAGGTCAAACCGGCCATCCACCCGGCTCAGCGTCCCGCCCAACTCAGGGTGATTCAGCACGCTGATGCTCACGCCCGAGAGCGGCGCGTCGCTCCGGTCCAGCACCCGGCCCCGAATCACCGATACCCGCACAGGGTTGATGGTCCCCGGCGCCACACCGGTCTGGATGGGATTGGCGCCGGTGTAGAGGAACTCAGTGGCCGCAAAGAGCGTGGTGGCCACCGTGGGATCCACTGGCGGTGCCACCGTGGAAGGATCCGGCGGCAACACCTGACCCTCGAGCCGCGTCACGCTGCGCTCCACCGAGTCCGCGTTGCCCGCGGCATCGGTGGCGATTACGGTCACCAGGTTAGGCCCCAGGGCTACCGCGACGGCGCCGCTAAACGTGCTGTCCGGCGCCACCGGAAGCGGCTGGCCGTTGGCCGTGACCGTCACCGCGGTCAAGTCCTCCACCGTGCCGCTCACGGTGACGCTGTCCGCGGTCGTGGTCACCCCCTCCTCGGGCTCCGCCACCACCAGCACCGGCGCCTGGGTGTCCCGGGTCACGATCCGCACCACGCTGGCGCCGTTCCCCGCCGCGTCGGTGGCGGTGAAGGTGAGGACGTTGGCTCCTTCGCTCAGACTCACCACCCCGCTCCACCCGCCCAGCGTATCCACCACCAGGGGGAAGCCGTTCACGTTCACCGTGGTGGGCGTCAGGTCGGTCACCGTCCCGATCGCGACGATCGAGGTCTGGCTGGTGACGAGCCCGTCTTGGGGCGCGGACACGGTGAGCAGCGGCGCCGACAGGTCGCGCACGATGGTCCGGGTGGCGCGGCCGGTGCGGCCCTGCGCGTCGGTCGCTACCACTTCGATGGGGTTTGGCCCCTCCCCTCCCAGCGCCACGGTCGCCTCGAAGCTGTTGCCCGCGCCTACCGTGGCGGGCTGCCCGTTCACCGTCACCGTGACCGCCGAGGTCGCGTCCACGGTCCCGGTCACGGTGACCTGGGCATCCGCGGTGGCTGCCCCCGGCGCCGGCGTGGTCACGTGCACCACCGGCGGCAGGCCGCCGGCCGCGCTGATCTCGATGGTGAGGAAGGCCCCAGGCGTGCTCGCCAGGCGCACCGACAGCTCGTTGTTCGCCACCAGGCTCACCTGGCGCCGGATCTCGGCTACGGTTTGGCCGAACTCGTTGGGGCCGGCCAGCTCCTGGCCGTTGAGCCTGATCCACGCGGCCGAGATCCGGTGGGTCCCGTCCGGATTGCCGTTCACGATGACCAGCGACTCCGGCGGCGCGGCGCCCGCCGGCAGCGAGAAATGCTCGATCACCGTCCGCGGCGGGCCGGATTGCCGCACGAACTGGGTGGGGCCGTAGACCGTAACCCGGGGCGTTACCTCCGCCAGCGCGGTTACCGTGACGCCCGCTCCCGCCTGGCCGGCCGGGGTCACTTCGAGCGTGTTGTCCGTCAGGAACGTGACCGGCACCTCGAGCGCCGCCACGGTCTGGTCAAACGCACCCGTGATCAGCTCGGAGCCGTTGAGTCTCAGGGAGAGGGTGGCCACCCGGCCCGAGCCGCCCGGTTCCCCGTTCACAATGCGCAGCGCCTGGTAGCCGCCCATGGGCACGCTCGCCGTGAAGGTCTCGACGAAGGTTTGCGGGTCGCCGGTGGGGGTGGCGAACGTCACCGGACCGTACAGCACCGCCGTGTCGGCGGGAGGCTGCGCGGCGGTGGGACCGGCCTCGCCCGGGTCGCGGCCTACGCCGATCCAGAGGGCGGCCAGCCCGGGGACCACCAGGCCGGCTAGGCCAATCCGGCGCGGGGTGCGGAACGTCGTGAAGCGAGCGGCGACGAACGTGTGGAGGCGAGACAGGGAGAACATAGGCGGCTCCCGGCGGTGTGGCGTCCCGAGCTACGGACGGAGCGTGGCCAACATGCCATAGGCCTTCGGGCCGCGTTAGTGCGTTATTGGGACATCCATAGGGCGTTTTGGGGACATCCGTAGGGCGTTTTGCGGACATGCTTGTCCGCAGCGTTTTGCACATCAACGCTGCCGCACCACGGTCAACAGGGAGGCAACAGGCTGAGAACCAACAGGTTACGAAGCGACGATGTCGGCCTGACCGGCGGCCAGCCGCCTTGAGGGGACTATGTCAGCTGCTCTAGGGCCGCCGCGATCGCCCTGCGCAACTCCGGGACGGCGACCGTCGCCGTTGCCCACACCACCTCCCGGTCCGTTGCCCAGTAGTGGTGCGTCACGCGGTCACGCATCCGGGCGATCGGCGACCATTCCACGTCTGGCACCTCCGATGCCAGCGATGGGTCCGCCGCCACGGCGGCCTTGGCCGCCTCGCCCAGTACGACTACCTGGTACAGGATTGCGTCGCGCAGCGCGGCGTCGCGGTCAAACGCCTCTCGGCCCCGCCCCGTGTAGGAGAGGACGGCATCGGCGGCCTCCAGCATATGGCGCAGGCGTGCAATCGCCGCCGCCCGCCCGCTAGACACGCACGGCTTCGCGAAGGGCCGCGGAACGGAGGGGCTCGCGCAGTTCTCCCTCCGCCAGCACGTCCACGTGCCGCCCCAGGAGGCCCTCCAACCGGATTTCCAGCCGAGCGAGGTCGAGCAGCGTCCTCCCCTCCTCCAAGCTCACCAGGAAGTCCACGTCGCTCCCCTCGCCCTCCTCGCCGCGCGCGACCGACCCAAACAGCCGCACGTCCCGCGCACCGTTCGCCGCAGCGGCGGCGCGAATGACGTCCCGAAGCTCGGTCAAACGGTCTCGAAGTTGCATGGCCACCGTAACCTATACGCCGGGAAGTTCCGGGTCGAGGTGCCATGGATGTACCCTTGGGTTGCGCAAGACGCTCCCCCTCGCCAGGTCGCTTGCTTTCGGCGGCGTACCTCCTTGGGACAGGCGGCCAGCCGAGGCCGAGGCGCGGGGGTTCTCCCGCAGCAACCAGGCCCAGGGCCGGCACGGCCACCGTTGCTGCGATGCCGGCAATGGCGAGCGTCACCACCAGCTCGATCAGGGTGAAGCCTCGGCTCACTTGAACGATCCCGCGTTCACGCTGTAGATGGCCTGGAACAGCGACAGGGATAGATGGCGGCCGAGAGCAGCCGGCCTTTGAGGTGCTCCTCGCGCTCGAGCTGCGCCGCCAGGCGGGCAAAGGCGGCGTCCAAATCACCGCTTCGCTCGCCGGCGCGGACCACGCCTACGTAGAGCGGGGAGAAGAGCGCCGGGTGTTGGGCGAGGGCGGCCGCGAGGCTCTCACCGCGCTCCACGTCTCGCCGAATGCCCTCCACTGGCGTCGCGAGTCCTCCCGTCCACCAGGTGTGCGGCGGCGCCGAGTGCGCGGGCCAGCGGCAAGCCCGCGGGGAGCAGGGCCGCCAGGGCCCGGGTCAGCTCCAGCACCTGGGCCTTGGTGCGGAAGCGGGAGAGCACAGAGGACTGGCCAGGTTCGCGCTCTGCGGGCTCGGCGCGCACCAGCGCCAGCCCACGTCGCTCCAGGGTCTGGGCCAGTTGTTCCGGGTCCGGCGCCTCCTCGGCGCCCCGGACCCGCCGGCCGGCTCCGTCAACCGCGCGGTACGCCCAGCGCAGCGACACAGCTACCGGTTCTTCCAGCTGACGATATCCCCATTCTCACCTTCCCCGCCCTCGGCGCCGTCGGCGCCGTAGGCGAGGAGATCGTATCCGGTGGGATTCACCACGCCCGGGGCCTTATAGATGTACGGGTGGTCCCAAGGATCCAGCGGCACTTCTTTCCGGAGGTACGGCCCGCGCCAGTTGGTGGGCCGGGGATCGCCCTGCGGCTCGCGCCATAGCGCCTCCAGTCCCTGCTCTGAGCTGGGGTAGCGGCCGTTGTCCAGGCGGTAGGCGTCGAGCGCGGCGCCGAACATCTCGATCTGGGAGCGGCCGGTGGCGTCCTTGGCCGAGCCCACGTGGCGGAACACGTTGGGGGCCACCAGCGTCGCGAGGATGGCGATCACCACGATGACGACCAGGATCTCGATCAGGGTGAAGCCGGAGCGGTTGCCGCGGGAGTTCCGAATCATGCGTTATTCTGCGATTCAAGCCATAGAACTGGAACACCCTTCAGCGCCGCGCTTGCCGCCGTGGCGCCAACCCAGCCAAGCGTTCCGGGCCGCAAGGCAGGGCTCGCTTGGTGGGAACCCCCACGCGCCTCACTCGATCTGCAGCCTGAAGTACTCCAGCTTTCGCAGATGCAGAACGCCACGGTCGTCACGAAGGAAATCCATTCGGTACCATCCATCACCAACCACCGCCATCGCGATGTCAGCCACTGGCTGCACACGGAGCCGCCGATACGCGGGTCGGGGCTGCGCGTAGAGATAGCCGACGTGAACCAGTCGCACGTACGCCGGACCCTCTCTGCTCACGATCTGTCGCCGGAGCTCAGTCGAACCGACCGTCACTAGGGAATCCGTGTTGACGTCGTACATGATCAGGCCTGACGCCGCGACGAATGAGACGATCGTATCAGGATCCCAATGACCCCCGAGGGCAGGATCGAATGCCCTAGAAACCCCGTCCCGGTCATAGCCAGAGGCGAGGTGCACAAGGAGCGTGGCCACCCTAACCGAATCTGGATCCTGCGCTACCCGTGCGACGTTGGAGGCGGACTCCTGTTGCTGGGGCGCGGACCGACTGGGGCACCCGTTGACCGCGATGGCCGCGAGCATCAATGGTACCACGCGCATCATTCCCTCCCACGTCATGGCCGCACGTGCGCTCCGGTTTCGGACGCTCACAACTGCTCCTTACTCACTTGAGGCATCGCAGGTAGAACGCTTCGATTCTCTCAGCCGCCCCGACCCGGTCAACGTACGGGGGTCTCAATTCGAAGTGCGGCGTGTCGCGCGTACTCCACTCGCCCCCCCAAACCAAACCTGCATCCACCAATAGCGAGACGATGCCAGGTTCTCTTCCGGTGATCTGAATGTCGACTGCATAGCCGAGTTGATGGTACGATATGCCAGTAGCAACCGGAAGTGAACTCTTGTAAGCGTTTGCCCTTCGATCCTCCTGATCCGCCTCCGTACGGTACGCGTCGTTGATTTGGGGCGTTATTCCCACCTTATTCAGTAGCCTGAAGACCAAGCTTAATTGCCTGGCGAATTCTGGCGCGAAGTACGGCCGTATCGGAGTTGGGCCGGTTGGGTTGAGGATGTAGTCAAGCCGTACAGCGACCAGGCTTGGCTAGCTTGCTGTAAACGGGGCACGGCGGCGCGGCCCAGTGTATCAGCGACACCGGCCTCAACGCGCTTCAAGCTGTCAGTCCTCTCGCCCAGCACGCGTTCGAAGCAGCGCAACATGTCGAGCGCGGTGTTTGCGCCTTCGCACTGCTGGACCACGGGCGCGGGACTCGTCTGGAGCAAGAGCGCGACCACGGGGAACACGAGCATTATCACCATACGACCCCCCGACCTTAGTTCGGATCGCGCGAGAACTGCGGACGAGGCGCGACCAGAATCACCATGCGGACACTTGCAGTATCCGGCACGAGATCCGGCCGCCGCGCGATGTCGTCCGGGGACGCAAGGACGCTGCTGACTCGGAATCGAACGATGAAGCTCATACCCGGCTGGGCTTCGCTCCACACGTACACCGCGGCATCGTCGTATCCCGCCGCCAGACCACCTAGCTTCTGCCGCAAACGGCCCACAGTAGTGCCAACGCCGATCGAGTCCGGGGTCTGTAAAATTGGACTCTCGACAAGGACTCGGCTAATCACGGTATCTCGCGTGTCGTCCCACTCAACGAGGCCCACCCGTTCGCCTGCGATTGCAAGAACGGTCACCCGCCGTGGGATCCCCTCTGCGCCGAACGCCGCGGAGTCGCGCAGGCCCGGGCATCGCCTTCTCAACTCGGCGCGGGACATGCCCACGACAACCGGGCCCACACGGCCCGGGCGCAAGAGTTCATAGCGATCCTTGTTCGTTGGCCATCTCGCGCACTCTTGCCACGCGGTCTGATCCGTGGCATGGGCCACCGAGCGCGAGGCTCCGCCCTCTCGGCGGTGGTCGCCTTGGCAGACCATTGCCACAGTTACGGTGACTAGAGACTGCCAAGCGACGGTGAGTTGCATCCCATCAACGCCGCTCCTGAGTTCAACTGCGCCAGGCCATATCCGAGCCCCATCCAGACCCGGCAAGCCGTTGCTTTGAACGTCGACCCCTGGCTAATTGTCAGAACCACCGCGCCCTATCGATGGGGGATCTGTCTGATGCCCTGCCGAAGCTCCTCCTCAGAGACCGTACAGCCGCGCTGGCCGCGAATCACCTCGAGCGATTCGCTGACCCGAGCTCTCCAATACCCTTCAGGCATCTGGCCAACCAGGGTCTCAAGGTGCTGTGCAGCGGCAGTGCTATCGCCAACGGGATGCCCCTGGCACGCCATCTCCTCCAACACGTAGGCCAGGGCGGACTGCGCGTGGTCGTCTGACGTGCTGTCCAGCTCCATCATGATGTACGGCACAGCCGAGAGCCCCGCTTGCGCCACCACTCGGGCAAGGTGGTCTGGCGGAGGCCCTAGATGAGTCATCGCAATCAGGTAGATCTCGACCCGATCCTTGACGGAGTAGGTCAGTAGCGAATCCGCATACACGTCGCGCGGAAGCTCAAAGAACAGTGCGTACTTTGTGGGAATCGGATCCCTGCACGCGCCTGTCGCGAGCATCGTCATGACCACCGCCAGTGAGCGTCGGATTCGTTGACACCTACGGGCATTCGCCGGGGCAGGGACCCTTCTGCCCATACGCACCTCCGATGTACCGGTCAAACAGCCTCTCAAGCTGGAACGCATCGATCTCGAAACGATTGTTCCAGTATGGATCGCGCCCCCACAGCCACTGTCTCGCGGCCTCCGCGAGGTACATGCCTGCGAAAATCGCTGGGCCGTTCGATTGGTATTGCTGCACGTGGTAGATCTCGTGGAGAAGGTCGGCGACGCCGCTCGCCGAGCCTGGCTGGAAAGCTCCCTCTGCAAAGTAGATATCGTAGTTGAAGGTGAACGCGGATGGCTCAATAGTCGCGAACATCCTGACGTACCAGGGGAAGGCCTCGCCAACATGGATCCGGATCCGGTCAAGATCGACGTCGGGGAACACATCTGTCTGGAACTTCGAGATGAACTCTTTGACGCAGCTAGAGAGGGAGCGGGGTTGCAACCCGGTGATATCAACAGTGTTGACCGGGTCGTCACGGACGTACGAATAGAGATGCGTATCCTGGCCCGCGAAGCGCACTGGGTCTTTGGTCGTCCACCGCCCACTGACGGGATCGTAGTCCCGTGCTCCAAAGCGAATCAGCCCCGTTTGCCCGTCAGTGAGTCCACCCGCATACCCGAACGGCTGTAACCCCGGATTCGTATTCATCAGCTCTCGCCCGAACTCATCGTACGCGATCCGCTGCACCACCACCCCATCCGTCGCGCGCACCACCAGCCGCACGCTGCCCAAGTGGTCCGCCACGATCCGATAGGTAACGCCACCTTTGATCATGTAGTCGGGCACGTTGGCCCGCGTGCCGTACACAAACCGACTCACCACGGTGCCGGTGCCGTCTAGCTCCGCCACCGGGTTCAACTGATCCTGGTACAGGAAGCCCTGCACCAGCACCCCGTTCACCTTCTTCCCTACTCGCCGATTGAACCCATCTACGATGTACTCGATATCCGTCCCATCGGGGAGATTGACCTCAAGCAGATTCCCGAGCGCATCGTACCGGTAGAACGTGGTGTCCCCACCCTCGGCCTTGAACCGCAACTCCCCGGCTCGGGTGTAGCCGTAGGTTGCCCCGGCGTAGCTCAGCAGCCGGTCCTGCGCATCGTACGTACCCGTTACCATCCCACTCGGCCGCGTCACCGAGAACCGGTTTCCGTTGTCATCATAGACATAGCTCGCGGTGACGACCCCGTTGGTCCGGACCTCGATCAGCCGCCCGGCGTCGTCGTAGGTATACGCGAACAGGGTGGTATCGCCTTCCACCACCTCCAGCAGTCCCGTAATCCGCCCCAGGGCATCCCGGGTGTACTCCGCCCGGTACAGCTCGGTGCTCCCGGCCCGGGCCGTCCGCGCCGCCCACTGGCCGAACGCGTCGTATGCTTCGCCCGTGGTAACGGTGCCCAAGTACGTCGAGTCAATCCGACCATTGAGAGCGTCACGCTGGATGGCGAGGTCCCCTGCCTGGGTCAACAGCCCGTCCCCGTCGTACCCCAACGTGGCCAACGTGCTCCCGTTCACCGCCAGCTCGGTCACCCGGAAATCGTTGTCGTAGACCGCCGTAACGTCCCCGGCGACCGTCCCGCTCCACATGACCCCGGTGAGTAGCGACCCATCGTAACTGAAGTCGAGCGTCTCCGCCGGCGCCGTGACCGACCCCAGATTCCCCGTGCCCAGATAGCCGTAACTCAGGGCGCCATCGCGGTGCTGCACCGTCTCCGGCCGGCCACCCGAGCGGCTTGCGCATTGAGAGAGGCGGCGGGCGATACAGCCGCGTGCCAAGCGTGTAGCGGCCCCGATCCTCCCAAGTAACTGTGACCGCTACCCCGTACATACTCTCCTCCTCCGGGACGCTGCGCGCAGCCGCTTCCCAGCGGTAGCCTTCCAGCGCGCCGCGGAACTGCCCGTGGCGCATCGAATCCGGCAGCGGCTCCAGCGCGGCGGCCGGCAGCAGGGTGACCCGGGAGAGCTGTTCCTCCGCGAGCGCCGCGGCTTCGATGGCCCGCCGCCCGCGCTCGGCGCCGCGGAGCTCCGTACCGACGGTCGCAAGCGCGGCCACGCCGGCGAGCCCCACGATCGTGAGCGCCACCACCGCCTCCAGCAGTGTCACGCCACGTTCATCGCGCCACGACATGCACCTCTCCCGTCCAGCGATCGGCCATCACCAGCTCGCCGCCCGCCGCGGTGTGGATGGCGAGCGTGTCGCCCACCGCGGCGCCAAAGGGATCGAACGCGATGCGCAGCCGCGGCTTCGTGGCCACCAACCGGGCATCCGGGCCCAGGGTAAGCAATCCCTCGGCGAGGGTTGTCCGTCCCTCGCGGGTATCCGACCAGGCCCAGTACCTGCCGGTCTCGGGCG